>Ga0208587_1001311_pt1 | contig 13261 bp, 9 predicted proteins | sample NGESurdeep092012_7_FD_184472 | JGI IMG/M metagenome (GOLD analysis project Ga0208587, IMG submission 184472) | Arctic peat soil microbial communities from Barrow, Alaska - NGEE Surface sample 210 deep-092012 (SPAdes) | ecosystem: Environmental > Terrestrial > Soil > Wetlands > Peat ...
GTCGAGCCGCAGCAGGTCGGCGGCGCCACCGACCAGGCACTCGGCGACCACGACCGCGGTGGTGACCCAGTAGACGACAAGACGATGCCGGGTCGGGGCGAGGGCGGGCCCGGCGCTCATGGCTGGTCCTCGCGGGCTGTGGGAGGCGCGGGAACGGCGCAGACGGCGCCGGCGCTGAACCCGGCGGCGCCGATGCCGAGGGCGAGGTTGAACCGGCCCCGCAGGTTCTCCAGGGCGATGACGTGGGTCAGCTCGACGAGCTGGGTGTCGTCGAACTGCTCGCGCAGGGCGGCGAACAGCTCGTCGCTCACCTCGACCGGGGTGCGGCTCATCGCTGTGGCGTAGTCGAGGACGAGTTTGTCGGCGTCGGTGAACAGGTCGCTGGAGCGGTAAGCCGGCAGGGCGAGGAGCTGCGCGTCGGTCAGTCCCCACCGCCGGGCGACCTGGGAGCCGAGGTCGATGCAGTACTCGCAGGTGGTGAGTGTGGCCGCGCGCAGCTCGGCGAGGGCCTTGACCCGGTCCGGGGGCGCGGTCAGGCCTGCGGTCGCCTGCTCGAGCTTGGCGTAGCCGCGCAGCAGGGCGGGGATCCGCGCATACACCTGGACCGGTTCGATCATCGCCTCGGTGCGCCGCCCGGTCAGGGCCGTGATGGCCCGCCGGGTGAACCAGTAGGTGATCCGGACCGACCAGCCGGCCGGGGCCTGGCTGACCGGGTTGACGCGTGCCATCTCGACCTCCTCCGTGGATTATCGATACTATGGAGTCTCGATCAATAAGAAACGATAGCGTTTCGATGGAGGTTCGGGCAAATGGCGAGGACCACCTCACCCAAGCCGGCTGGCACCGTCGAGGCCACCGATGCCCAGGCGCGGCCCGGGCCGGTCGGCCGCGGCGACCGCGCTCGGCAGCGCGTCCTGGCCGCCGCCTTGGACGAGCTCGCCGATGAGGGCTCGGCCGGGTTCACCATGCAGGCCATCGCCCGCCGCGCCGGGGCGAGCAAGGCGACACTCTACCGCCACTGGCCCTCATCATCGGCCCTGCTGGTCGACGCCATGGCAGAGGCATTCCGGCCGTTCCCGGCCCCGGCGACCGGGGACCTGCGAGGCGACCTCGTTGCCTTGCTCACCAGCGCCGCTGACCTGCTGACTCGGGAACGGTTCCCCCGTCTCATGGCCGCTGTCGTCGACCTCGCCGAACGCGACCCCGCCCTCGCGCACCTGGTCGCCGACCTCACCGCGCAGCGCCGCCGACCCGTCCTCGACGTGCTCCGCCAGGGCCAGGAGCGCGGCGAGGTCGCGGCAAGCGCAGACCTGGAGCTCCTGGTCGACCAGCTCACCGCCCCGTTCTTCTACCGCCGGCTGATCGCCCATCGGCCCATCCCACCCTCGATGGCTGCCGCCATCGTCGACCAGACCCTGGCCCTGCGCTGAGACTCGAAGCTGCGCCAGGCCCCTCGTGGTTCAATGCCGGCACTGGGCCGCGGCAGGCAGGTCGAGTGCAGCCACGGCACCTGCTCGGCCAACGGAGTCGTCGCCTCGATGGCCCGTCGTCAGCTTTGGCCATCGTCGGTGAGCTGCGGCTGCTTGCGTGGGTACCAGGGCCTGAACAGCGGGCCAGGGCGGGCGAGGCGTGGCGTCGCGACGGCCGCAAGACTTCCGCCTCCGTCGCCTCGAGCAGGCGGGCTGCAGCTGTGTTCGAGAAGGCCTGTGACCAGCATGCGGAGCTCTCCGCGCGGCAGACGCCGAGCCGCAACGAAGTCGTCGCCGACCTGGCGCGCGGCGGCCCTGGCTGCTGCGCTGTCACCGGGGCCAGTCAGCGCTGCCCAAGGACCGCAGCTGCGGGCAGGCGCGGGTCAGTGCTCACGGCCCCACGCGGGCGCGTCAGTGCTCACGGCCCCACGCGGGCGCGTCAGCTCTTCCAGCAGTTCGAGCACGTGGCGGTAGGGCTTACCGGTCGCCCGGGTCATCCCCAGCTCACAGGTGCGGTTGCACGAGGCGTGTGCCGTGACGTCCATGGCCGCGACGTCCGCCGCCTGCGCCTTGGTGGCCGAGGCGGTGAGCTCGGGGTGCAGCAGCCCGCGGTCGCCGGCGAAGGCGCAGCAGCCCCAGTTCTCGGGGATCTGCACGTGCTCGGCCACCGCGTGGGCGACTTCCGCCAGGCTGGTGTTGATGTGTAGCCGGGTCGAGGAGCACGTGGGGTGCAGCGCCAAGGACGCGAGCTTCGGATAGTCGGGCAGCGTGGGCAGGATGTGCGTGGGTGCGAACTCGACCGAGTCGATCACCGTCATCGGATGTGTGCCCGGGTCGGTCTCGATAGTCTGCCGAAGGCCCTCGGTGCACGACGATGCGTCGCAGACGATGGGCAGCTCGCCGCCGCGGGTCGCGACGCGCAGCGCCGCGAGGGTCTTGTGCTGCATTGTCGCCTGACCGGCGACCAGGCCCTTGGACGACCACGGCGTGCTGCAACAGAGCCCTTCGATGCCTTGCGGCACGAGCAAGGCGATGCCGGCGCGTTCGCAGAGCAGCTCGAAGCTCCTCTGGATGCCGGGCGAGGAGTCCACTGCCGGGCCGAACATCGTCCCTACGCAGGCGGGGAAGTAGACCGCGAGGGGTTCAGCGGCCGGCGCCGGGCGCGCGCGGGCGGTGCCGCCGCCGGGGAGCTCAGCCGAGTAGAGGGGCACGGTGTCGTTTCCGAGCACCTTTCGTGCGAGCTTGTCCGGTCCCAGCACGACGCCGATCGGCACCTTGCGCACCACGTCCAGCGCGTGACCGGCGCCGCCGGTCACCGCTGCCCAGTTCTTCGCAGCGCCGCCCCACAGTCCGTTGACCAGCGGGCCGGCGTCGCGGCGGCGGAGGGCCTTGACCAGGGTCGCGGTGTTGATGTTCACCGGACAGGCTGTCTGGCACATGCCGTCGACCGCGCAGGTGTGGATGGCGGCGTACTCGTAGTCCTTCTCGAGCTCGGCGGCCAGCGTCTGGTCGCCGTCGAGCCGGGCCCCGGCGATGGCCCGCAGCGTGACGATGCGCTGCCGCGGGGTCAGTGTGATGTTGGCGCTGGGGCAGACGGGTTCGCAGTACCCGCAGGAGACGCAGCGATCAACCGAGGCGTCCACCGGCGGCGCGCTCTTGATGTGGCGCAGGTGCGCCATCGGGTCATCGTCCATGAGAACCCCGGGGTTGAGCATCCCCGCGGGGTCAAAGAGCCTCTTGACCTCGCGCATCACGTCATAGAGCTCATCGCCGTACTGGCGGCGCACGAAGGGGGCCATCACGCGGCCCGTTCCGTGCTCGGCCTTCAGCGAGCCGCCTTTGCCCAGAACCACATCCACCATGTCCTCGGTGAAGGCGCCGTACCGGTCCAGCTCATCCTTGGTGGTGAAGCCGTCGGTGAGCATGAAGTGGATGTTGCCGTCCTTGGCGTGCCCGAAGATCACGCTGTTGGCGTAGCCGTACTTGTCGAACAGCCTGATGAGCTCGATGCAGGTCCGTCCCAGGACGGGCACTGGCACGACGACGTCCTCGAGCAACGCGGTGGTTCCCTGCCTGCGGGCCCCGGCCACGGCGGCGTACAGACCCTTGCGCAGGTGCCACAGCTGGGCGCGGGCCACGGCGTCGGAGCTGAACGCCGACGGGGCGCTGAGCTTGAGGCGGCTCACCAGATCGACGCCAGCCTGCTGCAGCTGCGCCAGCTGCTCGGTGTTGTCCGCGTGGTACTCCACCAGGAGTGCCGCGTGGTCGCGCACCAAGAGCTCACCCATCACCGCAGGGGTGCCAGGCAGCCGCTGGCCGACCTTCAGGGACAGCGCGTCCATCAGCTCCAGCGTCGCGACCCCGGTGTCCACCAGCTCGGGCAGCGCGGCGTTGGCTGCCTGCAGGTGGGGGAACACCAGGAGCGCGGTGGTGACATGAGCCAGCCGCGGGATGGTCCGAAACACCGCCTCGGCCACGAAGCCGAGCGTCCCTTCGCTGCCCACGACCAGATGGGCCAGGATGTCGGCCGGGCGGTCGAAGTCCAGCAGGGAGTTGATCCCGTAACCCATGGTGTTCTTCATGGAGAACTGATGCTGGATGGTCGCCACGGAGGCGGGATTCTCACGCACCCGGGCGGACAGTCGAAGCAGACCCTCGAACAGGTCAGGCTCCAGGGTTCGCAGGCGATCGTCGGCGTCGGGGGCTGCGGTGTTGACCACCGCCCCGCTGGGTAGCACGACCGTCAGCGACTCGAGCGTCTGGTAGGTGTTGTTCACGGTGCCGCAGGCCATGCCGGAGGAGTTGTTCGCGACGACCCCGCCGATGGTGCACGCGGATTCGCTGGCCGGGTCCGGTCCGAACTTGCGCCCGTAGGGCGCCAGGCGCGCGTTCAGCGCCGTCACGGTGACGCCCGGCTGGACGCGGACCCGTGCGCCGCCGTTGAGCACCTCGATGTCCTTGAAGTGGCGGCGGACGTCGACCAGGACGCCGTCGGTGACCCCCTGGCCACTGAGGCTGGTGCCGCCCGACCGAAAGGTCAGCGGTACCCCCTGGGCAGCGCTGGCGCGCAGCAGGGCGCCCACCTCATCGGCGTTGCCGGCGAACACCACCGCCTGTGGGATCAGCAAGAAGTGGGAGGCGTCGTGGGCGCCCGCGTGCAGATCCAGGGCACGAGTCCTAATTTGTGCCGGATCTGCCACCGCCGCCCGGAAGGCGTTCAGCGTGGGAACCTGCACTACGGCACCATCCAGCCCAGGATCGACGTGGACTGCAGCAGGATAAAGCCGGCCAGGAGGGCCAGGCTCCACCACAACATCTTGCGGAAGAGAATGTTCTCCCCACCCACCAGAGCTGCGGCTGCGGCTGCGACGGCCAGGTTCTGCAGGGAGACCATCTTGCCCAGCGCGCCGGCCGTGGAGTTGGACACGGCCATGAGTACCGGCGAGAGGCCGGTCTGGGTGGCGGCGGTGACCTGCAGATTGCCGAACAACGCGTTGGAGGAGGTGTCCGACCCGGTCAGCGCGGTGCCGATCCACCCGAGCACGGGAGAGAGAACTGCGAAGGCGGCGCCGGTTGCGGCCAGGGCCAAGCCCATCGTGGTGGTCTGGCCCGAGAGGTTCATCACGTAGGACAGGGCCAGCATCAGGCTGACGGTGACGATGGTCCAACGCAGCGCGTAGACGCCGTCCTTGTAGATCCGCCATCCCTTCACGGCGCTGACCTTGTACAGCGAAATGGTGGCAAGGCCGGAGACCAGCAGCAGGGTGCCGGTGGTCTGGCTGAAGGTGAACTTCTCAGCAGCAACCGCTTTGCCGTGTGAGCTGACCACATGGAGGGGTGGCCACCTGAGGCTACGGCCAACGTTTGCGGTCAGCCATGTCGCAACGGGCGGGATCTGGGCAATCGAGAAGACGGCGATGATGATCAGGTAGGGAGCAACGGCCATCAAGATGTGCCGACCCGACGGGCGGGCGGCGTTCTCAACTCCTGGATTCGCCGCGTTGGCGCCGGTGCCAGCGGTCGCGGCGCCCGCGACTGCCTCCGTGACGGACCTGCTTGCAGAGTAGCGAGGCGAGCGTGCGGTCGTTGCACCTGCGACGCCAACTGCGGCACCGGCCGGCACGAGTTGCGATGTCTGCGCCTCATCGGTGATCTCGGTCGAGCCGATGATCTGAGTCGGCTGCCAGAACCGCATCATGGCCACAATCACGCCGATGGTCACGACCGAGGCAATCACGTCGGTCAGCGCGAAGGCCATGTAGTTGGAGGCCAAGAACTGCGACATTGAGAAGACGACACCGGCTACCAGCGCCACCGGCCAGGTCTGCCGCAGACCTCGACGGCCGTCGACGATGAACACCAGCAGCAGCGGCACGACCAGGGCGATGATCCCCTCTCGGCCGGCCATCTTGGCAAGAGTGTCCACAGGAATCTTAGTGACGCCGTTCAGGGCGATGATCGGTGCGCCCATCGCGCCGAACGCGACCGGAGCGGTGTTGGCGATCAGAGCAACCACGGCGGACTTCAACGGCTTCATTCCGGCGGCGATCAACATCGCTGCGGCAATCGCCACCGGCGCGCCGAAGCCGGCCAGGGCCTCGAGCAGGGCACCAAAAGCGAAGGCGATCAGGATGGCCAGAACCCGATGGTCTCTGGAGACCGAGCGGATGGTCTGTCCCAGCACCTCGAACCAGGGGGTCGCCACGGTCAGTCGGTAGACCCACAACGCGTTGACCAGAATCCACAGGATCGGGAACAGTCCAAAGACGATGCCCTCGGCGGTGCCGCTGAGAGCCTGGCCTAACGGCATCTTCCACCCGACGACCGCCAGCACAATGGACAGGACCAGGGCGGCGAAAACCGCCTTGGGCGCTTTGACCCGGAAGACGCCGATCATGAGGAAGAGGACGATAAGGGGCAGTGCGGCAACAAGCGCCGATAGGACGAGGGATCCCGCGATGGGATCGGTGATCTGTCTGAACATGGGTAAGGCCTCCGTTGGCGTCATGGTCAGGTCCCGTGGTCAGGTTCTTCACACGTGCTTGTCGGTGGTGGGTGCCTCCACCAGGACGACGTACAGGGTCCGAGGGCCGTGCACCCCTTCGACCCGTTGGAGCTCGATGTCGACGGTGGCGCTGCCGCCGCTGATCCAGGTCAGCGGACGGCCTTCGCTGACCGATGCGCTCAGCCTGGCGACCGCCTCGGGGACATCGGCGACGACCTGGTCTGCGGTGACAACGCACACGTGAAGGTCCGGCACCAGCGTCAGTGCCCGCCGGCCCTGACCCTGGCTGTGGTCAAGCACGATCGTGCCTGTCACCGCGATCCCGACCACGGCGGACGTCAGAACAGCGCCGACGGCGTCGAGCTCGCCGGGGTGCAACCTCGGCTGGTCCGCGACGATGTCGAGGCCGGCGGGCACCCACGACGCGTTGAACCCTGGTGGGACCACGACCTTGCCGACCCCGACGAGGCACTGGGCGACAGCTTTCGCCACGCCGTCGGGGTCGGTGCGGATCACGGCTGCCTTGTAGTCCTCGACGCGTTCCACGAAAAGGCCCAACAGGTCAGGCAGCTGCCGTGTGTGGACGTAGTCGCGGCGTACCTGATGCTCTGGGGCGGCGACGTGCGCGGAGCTGATCCGGCGCAGAATCTCCTCGCGTGCCTTCATTTCTCACTTCTTTCGTTGCCCATGCCGTCGGGTTGCGACCCGGCGCCGCGGCGCCCGCCGTCGGTGCGCGTCCACCACCGGCGGAATGACTCACGCGGCGGTGCCGGCAGGTCTCGGGCATCGGTCCAGCGGCTCAGCGGCGGGGGCAGGCGGCCGATCAGGCCGCGTCGCCCGAACACCCGGCCGCCAAGCCCGGCGCACGTCTGCAGCAGCGCCAGCCTGCTGCTGCGTCCGAGCGTCCACGACGCCCCGGTCATCGCGGCCTGCAAAGCTCCCGGCACACCTGTTCGATGGGAGTCCACGACTTTTGCGCGCAGATGGACCAGTACTTCGGGGATGTTGATCTGCACCGGACACACCTCGTAGCAGGCACCACAGAGGCTGGACGCGAACGGCAGCGCGTCGGTGGCCTCGTCCACCCCGACCCCACGCAGCATCGGGGTGAGGATCGCGCCGATCGGGCCTGGGTAGACCGAGCCGTAGGCGTGTCCGCCGGTGCGCTCATAGACCGGACACACGTTCATGCAGGCTGAGCACCGGATGCAGCGAAGGGCCTGGCGGCCCACCTGGTCGGCCAACACCGTGGTCCGGCCGTTGTCGATCAGGACCACGTGCACCTCCTGCGGCCCGTCGCCGGCAGTGACCCCGGTCCAGGTCGAGGTGTACGGGTTCATCCGCTCGCCGGTCGCCGAGCGGGGGAGCAGCTGCAGGAAGACCTCGAGGTCGGTCCAGGTCGGCACGACCTTCTCGATCCCCACCACGGAGATAAGGACCTCGGGCAAGGTCAGACACATCCGCCCGTTGCCCTCGCTCTCCACCACGCACAGGGTGCCGGTGTCCGCGACCAGAAAGTTGGCCCCCGAGATGGCAACCTTGGCCCGCATGAACTTCTCACGAAGATGGCGACGGGCCGCACCGGCCAGCTCAGCCGGGTCATCGGTGAGGTCGGCCTCGGCCGCCATCCCGACCTTGCCCATCTCGCGCAGGAAGATCTCACGCACCTCGGAGCGGTTTCGGTGGATCGCGGGGACCAGGATGTGGCTGGGCAGGTCATCGCCGAGCTGAACGATCAGCTCGGCCAGGTCGGTCTCCCATGCGGCGATCCCAGCCGCCTCCAGCGCTACGTTGAGCTCGATCTCCTGGGTGGCCATGGACTTGACCTTCACCACCTCATCAACCTTGTGGCTGGCGGCGATGCCCACCACGATCCGGTTGGCCTCCGCGGCGTCGCGGGCCCAGTGCACGGTGGCCCCGGCTCGGGTGAGCGCCTCCTCCGCCTGGACGAGGTATCGACCCATGTTGGCCAGGACGTCGTCCTTGATGTCGGCTGCGGCGTCCCGCAGCTGCTCAAAGTCGTCGAGCTCGCCAATGACGCGGGCGCGCTTGTCCCGAATGGTGTGGGTCGCATTGCGCATGTTGCTGCGCAGCTGGCTGTTAGCCAGTGCCGCCTTGGCCGCGACGGGAAACGGCGGCGTGCCCAGGAACGTTCGCGTGACGATCATGCGGCCACCTCCTGTGCGGCCAGGATCTCGGCCAGGTGCATCACACGCACGCCCGCCCGCTGGCGGGTCAGCAGGCCCTTGATGTGCATCAGGCAGGAGTTGTCTCCGGCGACCAGCACCTCGGCGCCCGACTCGCGCACATGCCGTGCCTTGTCCGCTCCCATGGCCACCGACACGTCGGGGTTCTTCATCGAGAACGTTCCACCGAACCCGCAGCACTCCTCAGCCTCCGGCAGGTCAACCATCGTGATCCCACGAACCGCCCCCAGGAGCCGCTCGCAGCGGTTGCCCACTCCCAGCAACCGAGTTGAGTGGCAGGAGGGGTGCAGGGTGACGCGATGAGGGAAGTAAGCCCCGACATCCACCACACCCAGCAGGTCGACCAGGAACTCGCTGAGCTCGTAGACCCGTGGTGAGAGCCCCTGGACCCCACTGATCAACGTGGGATCGCCGGAGCGTTGCGCCACGATCTTGTGCTGGTGGCGTGCCGACGCGGCGCACGAGCCGGAGGGAGTCACGACAGCGTCATAGCCTGCGAACGCCTCGACGAACGCTCGCACCACCGGGATCGCCTCGGGCACGTACCCCGAGTTGACGTGCATCTGACCGCAGCAGGTCTGGGCCTTCGGGAAGTCGACGTCGACCCCGAGGCGGCGCAGCAGTGCGACTGTCGCCTGACCAGTTGCCGGGAACATCGTGTCGTTCAGACAGGTGACGAACAGGGCCACCTTCATGGCAAGCTCCTGCAGGGGCTACCCAGCGCGACAAAGTCCGGCCGATACGCGAGAATCATGCTGTCTCCGCTCATATGGTCTTACCAAACTATTGCGCTGACCTTACTGGTTGAATTACCTTTTGTCGAGGGTTTTCGGCAGCGACCTCTAACGGACGTTGGGAGCCACACATGGCTGACCTGACCAGAAGGGTGGCCCACGTGGCTAGATCTGAGCCGGTGCGGGGCAACCTGAGCGATGAGTGGGCGCCGGTGTCGCGCGCTCGCACCTACGAGCTGGTGTTGGAGCGCATCGAGGCGCAGATCGTGAGCGGCTCCCTGCAGGCCGGCGAGCGGCTGCCGCCGGAGCGAGAGCTGGCCGAGCTGCTCGGTGTGAGCCGCCCCGCCGTGCGGGAGGCGCTACGCGTCCTGGAGGCGCAAGGAGCCGTGCGCTCACAGGTCGGGCAGGGTCCCGGCTCGGGGACCACGATCGATCGCCTGCCCGGCGACGCCCTGGCTCGACTCCTACGGCTGCATGTGGCCCTGGGCTCGTTCCCGCTCATTGACGTCATCGAGACCAGGGTGACGCTTGAGAGATCCATGGTGGTCCTGGCCTGCCACAACGCCCGACCGTCGAACCTTGCGCGGATGAGGGCCTACCTGTTGGCCATGGACGAACCGCAGGTCAGCCGGGAAGGGTTTAACCAGATCGATATCGACTTCCACGTAGAGCTCGCCGAGGCCGGCGGCAACCGGCTGATGTCCGATGTGACACGCGCCATCCGCGAGTCGGTGCGGGTACCGTTCATGGACGCCGTGAATGCTATGTCTGAGACCGGCAAGAAGGGGTGGCCGCACATCCGGGACGGTCTGCGTGCTGACCATCACGCGATTTTCAGCGCCGTCCAGGCTGGCCAGGGCGAGCAGGGGGCAGACCTGGTGGAAGCCCACATCCGCGGCTTCTACGTCCACATGTCAGCTGCGAGCTGACGGCCTTCGCGCGTCGGTGCGCCCATCGCCTCGGCGGTTCGCACGAGAAGTAGGCCAGGCAGCACGCGAGGAGCCCGCGCGAGATGGCTTCGGCTTGCTTCTGGACCCGAAGCCGGGACGGGCATGGCCTGGGCTACCGTGAACCGGCCGGCAGCCTGGGCATGGACCCGCCTGAAGACCGGTGCCGGCGACGGTTCTGGTTGCCGTGGCAGGGGCTGGTCGGGTGCTGTCCGTCAGCGGCGTCCGAGCCCGCGATAGGTCCACCCGGCGGCGCGCCAGGCGCCCGGATCGAGCACGTTGCGCCCGTCCAGGATCCGCTTCTCGCGCACGACCGTGGCGAGCTGGACGGGGTCGAGCTCGCGGTACTGTGCCCACTCCGTGGCGAGCAGCACGACGTCCACCCCGGTGGCGGCCTCCTCGGCGGTCTTGGCGAAGGTGAGGTCCGGCCACTTGCGACGCGCGTTGTCGATCGCCTGCGGGTCGGTGACCACCACGTGCGCCCCCTGAAGCTGCATCTGCGCGGCCACGGACAGCGCGGGGGAGTCCCGCACGTCGTCGCTGTCCGGTTTGAACGCGGCACCCAGCACCGCGATGCGGCGCCCGACGATCGAGCCGTTGCAGACCTCACGCGCCAGGTCGACCATCCGCACCCGGCGGCGCATGTTGATCGAGTCCACCTCGCGCAGGAACGACAGCGCCTGGTCCACACCCAGCTCGCCCGCGCGTGCCATGAACGCTCGGATGTCCTTGGGCAGACAGCCGCCGCCGAAGCCGAGGCCTGCGTTGAGGAACTTGCGTCCGATGCGCTCGTCGTACCCGATGGCCTCTGCAAGCCCCATGACGTCGGCGCCGGTCGCCTCGCACAGCTCGGCCATCGCGTTGATGAAGGAGATCTTGGTGGCCAGGAACGAGTTGGCCGCGACCTTGACGAGCTCAGCGGTCGCGTAGTCCGTGACCACCAGTGGCACGTCGTCGGCCAGCAGGGCTGCGTAGACCTCGTCGAGCACCGCCCTGGCTGTCTCGCCTGGCACTCCTGGGGGAACGCCGTAGACCAGGCGGTTGGGATGCAGCGTGTCTTGGACCGCGAGTCCCTCACGCAGGAACTCCGGGTTCCACACCAGCGTCGCACCAGAGCCCTCGAGCTCAGCGGCGAGGCGCTCGGCCGTGCCGACCGGTACCGTCGACTTGCCCACCAGCAGGTCGCCCTCGGACAGGTACGGTAGCGCCCCGGCGAACGCCCCCTCCACGTACGTGAGGTCGGCCGCGAACTCTCCGCGCTTCTGCGGGGTGCCCACGCACACGAAGTGCACCTTGGCGCCGGTGATCTCAGCGGGGTCGGTCGTGAAGCGCAGCCGCCCGGTCGCGAGGGTCTGGGTGAGCAGCTCGGTCAGTCCCGGTTCGTAGAAGGGTGCGCTTCCCGCGGACAGCGCCGCGACCTTGGCCGTGTCGACGTCTACGCCCACCACGTCATGCCCCAGCTGGGTCATGGCAGCGGCGTGCACCGTGCCCAGGTAGCCACAGCCGATGACGGAAATACGCATTGGTCCCCCTGCCGAATCGGACTCCTCGTCCCCCCAGTATGGGCCGGTCCCGACGGTGGCGGCGAAGCGGGCCGGCACCCGGGCAGGGGTGCGATGCCCGGCGGCCAGTTGTGGAACTGCCGGCCAGCCGGCTGGCTCGCGTGCTGCGCCCGGGCGCGCGCCGTGGTGACGCGATCGGGCCGCGGGCAGGCGGCGGGGAGGGCGGCCACCAGGAACTGCGGCGCTGCACAGACCAAGAAGGCGGCCCGGTCCAGGGGCGGGGCGGTCTCCAGGTCGAGATGACGACGGTCAGTGTGCAGCCGAAGTCTGCCTCCCGACCCGAACTCGACGAGGCTGGCCGTCAGCGGGGCCGCTGCGGCTCCCCGCCCCTGCTAGGTGAGGTTCTCCGCGCTGGCGGACACGTCGCGGGCGATCGCGGATGCACCCACGACGGCCTCGTCCGCATCGCGGATCGGTGCGACGGTGAGCATGACCGGCAGAACCGTTCCGTCCTGTCGGGCAAAGACGGTCGCACAGTTGTCGAGCGCCTGGCCCGCACTGATCCTGGCCAGGATGGAGACCATCTCGGGGGCTCGATCCTTGGCACTGAGCAGGTCGACAGACCTGCGCACGATCTCCTGGCTGGGGTATCCGAACATCCTCTCGGCGGCCGGGTTCCAGCTCGTGATGATGCCATCGGCGGTGAGGCCGATGATGGCCTCGCCCGAGTGCTCGAGGATCGCAGCCATTCGCTGGGCGGCTTCGGACGCCTCCTTCTGTGTGGTCATGTCGCGGGCGGCGGCAAACAGGCCGAGGATGTTTCCGCCGGTGTCGCGGTAGACCGAGGCGTTGTACAGCACGCGGGTCAGGGTGCCGTCCCGGTGGCGCATGGTCAGCGGGTAGTTCACGGCCTTCCCCTTGGTGATGACCCGCTGGTAGATCTCTTCTGCCTTGTCGGGGTCGGTGAAGTAGTCGGAGAAGGGGGTCCCGATGAGCTTGTTGCGGCGGACACCGGTGGCCTTGACCGTGGCCTCGTTGACGTCGGTGATCTTGCCTTCGGGGCTGATCGTCACCAGGGGATCCAGCGCCGCCTCGATCAGGCTCCGGGCGTACAGGGCTGCGTGCTTCAGCTCAGTGATGTCGCGGCAGATGACGGAGGCGGCCACGACCGCGCCGTTGTCGTCGCGGATCGGTGAGATGGTCAGCGAGACCGGGAACACCGTCGTGTCCTTGCGGACCCTGATCGTCTCAAAGTTGTCGACCGGCCGGCCCGCGCTGATCTTGGCGAGAATGGAGATCATCTCGCCGGCTTGATCCTCGGGAACGATGAGGCCTATGTGCTTTCCGACGATCTGCCGGCTGGTGTAGCCGAACATCGCGGCCGCGGCCGGGTTCCA
>Ga0208587_1001312_pt1 | contig 13251 bp, 14 predicted proteins | sample NGESurdeep092012_7_FD_184472 | JGI IMG/M metagenome (GOLD analysis project Ga0208587, IMG submission 184472) | Arctic peat soil microbial communities from Barrow, Alaska - NGEE Surface sample 210 deep-092012 (SPAdes) | ecosystem: Environmental > Terrestrial > Soil > Wetlands > Peat ...
CATTTGCATTCGATAGCTTGAGTGGCTGCTGCAAAAGCGACGTTCGGGTAGTGCGGGCCTTCAGAGATTCTGTCGCAACCTCGTATCGGTTTGCCACGGTGGAAGGAAGCAACAAAAACCAGCCCCGAATGGGGCGAAAGAGCTTTACCCAGCGCTTTAGCGCTGGGTAAAGTGGGAAATAAGACCGAGTCCCGTAGGGACGGCAGAGCTTGCGACATGGTCTCTTCAATCCCGCGTTCAAGTTATTCATGATAGTCAAGCGTCTTAAAACATGGGTGGGAATTTCTGCCGTCTATACGGGACTCAGATCCATTTCCCACTTACCCAGCACTCCGCCTGCGGCTCCGTGCTGGGCTAAACTGAGCCGCGCCTACGGCGCTGGATTTTCGCTCATCAAGTCCACCGGCAAATACCAAGTTTGGTTCTCACACACTCTCTTCACTCCCGTGTGCAAGCTGTTCATTCTTGTTCATCCCGCGCGAGCTTCAACCCTTGAGGGACCTGCTTTTTCCGACTCTTTCAGCAGCCTGTCCAGCCGCGCAACCGCTCCCCAAGTAAACAGGTTGGCGTTCATCTTAATGCGGCGTATTCGGCGGAGGCTGAGCAGGCGCCTGGGTTGCCGGAGTGCCCGGTGCGGGGGCAGCAGGGGCAGTTCCGCTTGGAGCCGGAGTAGCGCCAGCCATCAGCTTCTGCAACCGGGCTTGCTGCTGCTTGGCCAGGTTCTGCGCCGCGCTTCCGGGCGGCGCATATTGCACGGCCTTATTGGCGGACTCGAGCGCCTGCGGATACTGCTTCAACTGGTCCTGCGCTACCGACAAGCGCAAGTATAGGACTGCTTCCGGTTGCGCCTTGCTGGCATCCACGGCTTTCAAGAACTCCTGCTCGGCCGTGACGTAGTCCTTTTTATTGAGATCAACCATGCCCAGCGTGTCACGGGCCAAGGTCAGAATGCCGGCCTTGACTGCCGCGACCTGGTCGGCCGGTGCGTTAGGAGGTACCGGGAGTCCATTAATGTTGTCGATCGCGCTCTGGGCATCCTTGGCAGCTTCAGCAAGACGCTGATCGCGATCCATGTCGGTGTCGCGAGTACCCTCCACTAACGCGGAACCGGCTTGTACCAGAGGAACCGGATTGGTCGGATCCGCAGCTATGGACTTGCGCCCCATTTCGATCACCTTCTCCGAATTGTTGGCCTGACTGTACAGGTTCATAGCGCTAATATAGAGTGCCGCCTTGAGGTCGCTGTCCGGGTATTTCGCGATGAAAGCGTCTGCCGCAGCTTCCATTTGGGCAGAATCAGTCTTGCTCATCGCATCCTTGTAGGCTTTCAGTTCATCCTGCGACTTCGCCTGGAGCACCTTGTGCCCGCCCGCCGCGGGAGACGGCGCCTGCGGATTGCCGGAGGTAGCGCTGGGCGCGCTGCTGGGCGATTGGTTTTGAGCGCCGCTCTGCGCCTGTGGTTGTCCGTTAGGACTCGGAGCCTGATTCTGGGTTGGCTTGGCCTGGGCCATGGCCAGCGCTGCCGCTAGCAGCATCGACAAAATTGCGAAAATCGATCTCATTACTTGCTCGTCCTTTCTAGTCTAGAGGGAGAAACGCTGGTCTCTCCGTCCAATGCGAAGTTATTGCTGCTCCTGCTTTACCTTTGAGGGCAGGTACGGTTCTTTGAGCCCACGCTCCGCCGCCTTCGCAGTATCCGCGGACGTGTCCCCGGCCCTGAGTGCCGCCCGATATTGCGCGACCGCGTTTTCCCGCTCCTCCTGCAAGTCCAAGATGCGCCCCAAATAAATGTGGCACCAGGCTGCCAGGCGCGGGTCCTTGGTTGAATTCAGCGCCTTTTGAAAGTTGTCCTGCGCACCCTGCATGTTACCGCTCATGGTCGCCGCCCGAGCCAGCACGAAATAAGCTCGCGCTGGATCTTCCTTTTCCTTGAGGGCCTCTTCCGCCAGCTTCTGGGCACCTGCGGGATCGCCGCTCACCAGCTCTCGCTCGGCTAAATCCACCTTCTGTTGAGATGCAGGTTTCGCGGCTCGCATCACCTCAGGCGCAGCTTGCGATGCAAACTCGATCTCGCTCGCGCGCTTCCTCTCGCGGTCTACGTCAATATTGTGGAGCCAATCCGGGAAGGCGTCCTGCAGGCCAGTATTTTCCTTCTCAAAGTCCCGCAATTGGTCGTAGAAGTACCGGGTGAAGATGAAGCCTTCGGCTTCGTCCCGCTGTAACATGGCCTGGCGTTCCTTCTCCGGCAATTTGGGAGCGGAGGGATTGCGCGCTTTGATCGCCCGAATCAAGCACTCGACGACTAGCAGCCCGGGATCCAGCTTGTAGTCCTCCGCCATGGGCGCTTTCTGTACCGCTACCAGAACTGGTTTCAGGCGCTGCAGCGCCGTTGCCCGTTTGGCAATCAGCGGGTCGAGTACGAAATGAAGATAAGTATGCCGCAGGGCGTCGATGTGGATGTTATCGCCGATGGGAGAGATCGCCAGGTAGTAAAAGTCCTGAAGGTAATTGCGCGAGTTCACCTGACCGGGCGCGCTCATCGGTTCCAGATAGACCGTGAAACTGCGGCCCAGATATCCGGCGAGCGGCATCCGCAGGTAGGTGTCGGTTGAACCGATCATGTGTGCGACCGGCTCGTGGTAGCGGTCGATCAGGGCAAGATATTCGGATTGGTGCTTCAGCCAGATGGAATGCAGGTTGGCGGCGGCGTAATACTGCTTCAGCAACGGTACGAATCCCAACACGTACGTCGAATCCGGAGGCATGTCGGATTCCTTAACTCTGGGAGTAAAATCTGGCGGCAGCCCCAGGTACAACGCCAGCGAGACGTATTGCGCCAGGTCGTGCGCTCCATCGCTCTGCTGGTGATCGCGATAGAACTGGCACATGTCTTTTGCAGCAGCCGCGGCGGCAGGCGATTTGCTGGCCTCAACGAGGTCCGCCCGAACTTCCATGCGGATGGGCGATGACGACTGCAGTTCCTGATCATATCCGCAGACGTTCATGGCAGCCACAACGCTGAACAACGTCTCGCTCACGTCGAGCGTGGCCTTGGACTGCGCCCTTGCGGCGCAGGTAAGCGACGCTAGCGCAAGCGACAGAACAAACCAACGGCGAAACCAGCCCAGAAGAGCCTCCTGACACGAATTCGGCGGGAATCAGTTTCTAACAGTGTCTACAGTTTACGAGCAGAGTGTGGGGCGCGCAAATTGGAAGTGTCCGGTGGGCCGGCCCGAACCTTCCTCCGGCAGGTCAGCTTCCAAAAGACGGACGCGAACCTGGGGCACCAGGACTGATGAAGCAGGAGTAGTACTCGATGGGCCGTCCAACCATGCGCGAACCCCAGGCGGACCCTCGTGCTTGCCTGGCTGGGGAAACCGCGCTAGGGTTATAGGCGATGAGTGATTTGCGAAATCAGATAGAAAGTTTGTCGGCTGCCGAGAAGGTAGACCTGCTGGACGCGGTCTGGGAAAGCCTGGAAGCCGACGCGCTCTCGTTGACCGAAGCGCAACGTGTCGAGCTCGATGCCCGCATCGCGCGCCATGAACAAAATCCTTCCGATGTGGTCCCGTGGGAGCAAGTCAGGGCGTGCCTGCAAGCACATTAGGGCGCGATAAGTGTTCGTCGTGATTCCCACTCATTCGAAACCCGCGAATGAGTGGGGCACCCGGCTATCTGATACCGAGAGCACGACAGTTAAATGCGTAGACATTCAGTTTGACGTTAATTGCCGTGCGACATGCCCAGAATCGAACTATTTTGGTACGGCAGGGCGTAACACAGTATGCGCAGATTGCACAGTGTGCAGTTTTTGGGCCGTAGTTCAACAGCCGCCTGCGTTGCTGCTTGACGGGTTTCATCACGATACCCACGAACTACAACGCACCCAAACCTTTGAACACAAACAGTGCACCCTTTATTAGCCAGTACGCACCGAAACCCACCCCTGTCAGCATCAAGAGCCACATGAGGCCGTACACCCACTGCGGATATTTGCGAACTACCATCCACGGCATTGGTGAAGCGTGACCAGCAGTTGATCGGATGTACAGAAACTCAGGTTGGTGCGCGTGACTCAATAGCTGAATAACAAAAAACTCCTTGGGTGCCACCGATTCGATTCGCAAGACATGCTCACCAGCCGGGGTCGTGCTTTCCGTATAGTTTAGCGACGGATACAGCTGGAAAAAATCGGGTCTTCTGCGGTGTACGATTTCCACCCAGTCGGCAGTGTCACGACCGAAGTTTTGTATCGTCACTGAATGAGTTAGAAGGAGAAAACTCGCTGGTTGAGCGGGCTGGCCTGCTGCGGCTTGTTGAGCAGGGGCAGGCGGCAATGCTTGAGCTGAGTTGGCAGGATTTAGCTGGTTAGCGGGTATCGTGTACAGAAAGCTATGCGACAGCCAATACAGTATCTTGACTTTTGGCTTTAGGAACTGTGACAGGTACGTGGCAGCGACTGAAGCGCAGACTGTAGCAATGTACCCAGCCAGAGAATCCATGCTGCGAGTGCTCCGAAGTGACGGCAGTGGAATCGTATCATGGGGTTCGCCCTATTTAGCTCACATTTAGCTGTGACGACGCTCATAGGTGCCGTCCCCGCAAAATCAGCAGAATAAGAGCGCGTGCAGGGTGCCTATCGACTTTCTCTGTTTCTGCTTAGATGAGGTGCAAAATTATATGATTCACCTGCAAAGAACGTGTGCTGTTGTATTCGCTCTTACGATGCTCATTGCGCTTCCGTCTGTAGGACAGAACACAGTCACACTTGATATCGGCTCTGTGACCGTCTGGCTTGGAATGCCAAAAACAGATGTACTAAGAAAACTGGCAGGGACGGCATACAAGGTTACTGATCTTGGCGACTGGATACTGGTCGATTCCTACAGCAGTGTCCATGATCTGAGATTCCGAGATCGGAAGATGATCTATGCCGACCGCGAATGGTACATGAGTAATGAGACGGATGAAGCGGGTGCGGTGATTGGAGCACTGGGCGCACTGGCACAGAAGTCTAATGGTAGTGCCTGTGTGGTTACACACGATCCTGTGGCTAAACCGACCATCTCTTTGGATCGAATCTTTGTTTTGTGCGGGCGGACAATTCGGTCGGATGGAACAGTTACGGTCGAAAGATCGGTGGTGATAGCGCTCGGCGTCATATCCGGGAAGAAGAGTCTGAATGTCACGGAAAGAATCGGAGAATTTCCGAACTCGAACTGAACGACGTGCGTCACAGGCAATGTAACCCTTAGGATAGGCTCTGCTGTGTGTTCTACATCACGTTGCCGGGTGCCCCCACTCATTCGCGGTGTTTGCGAATGAGTGGGATGTCACGCAGGAGTACCCGGGTCACATCCTGAGGAAGTAATATTCTCGATTCGGCCGGGAGGCGCCTGCCCGAAAAGGTCGCTTGCCTTACCCCTTGACCTGCACTTTGGAAAACGACAGGACCACCCGGCTCGCCGTGGGCTGTCCGAAAGCCGTTGCCGGATGAAAGGTGGTGAAGATCAGCATGTTCTTCAGTTGCGGCAAAATGGCCTCTGCGTTTTCCGGAGCCGACAGGATACGGTAGTCTTGAACCCGGCCATCGGGCCCGACGGAAGCCTCCACGATCAGCGACTCCGCATTGGCCACGCCCGACAATTCGAATGGAGTGAATTGCAATTCCGCTGGCGTGTAAAGCATGGTCGGCACATCGTTGGATGCCCTCATTTGGGCGGGATACAGGAAACTGATCAGCAGTCCAAAAATGATCAATGTGGTCACTACGCCAGCCGTGGCCGGAACCATGGTTGCATTGAAAGCATTCTCCCAATGCACCCGCAGCATCTCCCATCGCGAACGTTGGGAGTTAGCGAGTTCCTGCGAAGCCGCGACGCGAAGTCTAAGGGCCAAGTCGGGAGGGACTGCTTTTCGTCCCAGGGACCCGACCAGCATCTGAATCCGTTGTCCAGACGAATAATATCCGGCGCATTCCTTGCAGCCCTGCAAATGTTCATTCACCTGAGCCAATTGGCTGCGCGTTACTGCCCCGTCCAGGTACGACGACATGAGACGCTTCGCAACTGAGCACTTCATGGCATGACCTCAACCTTCTGACCAGCAACTGGGCCGTCCTTGCGGCGTTTTCGATTGCGCCCCACGCCCGGGTGGTCCATTCCGAAAGCCTGCATATGACGCTCCATGCGTTTTCGCAGCGCATCGCGTCCCCGTACCAGCCGTGACTTCACTGTCCCCAGCGAGACATTCAGCACCTCGGCGATTTGCTCGTAAGACAGTTCTTCGATGTCGCGCAAAATCACCGTCGTCCGGTATGGCTCGATAAGGGCTTGCAGTTCGCATTCCACCCGAGCCCGTAATTCCTCGTCATATACGTTTTGTAGTGGAGACTTGCCTTCATCTACCAGCGTGTCCTTCATCGCGAGGCAAGGCTGCTCGTCTCCGCTGCCGCTCGCCGGCTCGATCGACGTCTCCTGGGCCTTATGCCGGAACCACCAGCGGCGATGGTTCGAAGCCTCATGCACCGCAATCCGGTAGATCCAGGTCTTCAAGCTGGAATCGGCATTGAAATTCTTGATCCCGCGAAAGACCTTGATAAATACCTCTTGGGTAGTATCGGCGGCGTCGGACGGATCGTCCAAAATCCGGTATACCAGGCTGTAAACCGGTTGGTTATAGTGCGCGATGAGCCAGTAGAAAGCATCTTCCGATCCAGCCTTCAATTCGGCCACGATCGCTGCTTCCGCAGTGCGGACGTCCAGCACACTTGCGAGGTCACTCAATGTTGTTGCTCCCGCCATCAAGGCGTACCTCAATGATAAATAGATTCGGAGTCCGCAACAACTTTCCGCGACGATCCCGGCGCTACCGCCACCCCGTTCAACAGACCAATTAATCTCGCCGTATCTACACCAGCGCGGCTGGTCCCCGGGGGCAGGACTTGATGAAATAGACCCCAGAGCGGGTCCAAATGTTCCCGTTGATACTCGGGATGAAAACCTTTTGTTGGCCTGTCATCCTGAGCGACGAGTCCGGTCGCCGTGGCGACCGGGCGAGGAGCCGAAGGACCCCTATACTGCCTACCCATTCTCGCCTGGCATGTTTTTCGACGCAGCGAGGAGTCGAGGGGTACCTTTGGCCGCCATTAATCCCAGATTTGTTGCCGTGCGAGGCGGCCACATTGTGATTTCTCGCGACTATAGGGGTCCTTCGACTCGCTGCGCTCGCTCAGGATGACAAAGAGAAAGACAGACCCTTCGACTCCGCGCCCGTACTACTCGCACAATCACCCCAACGAGCGCAAAGGCGGCGCTCGTTGGGGACCCCGAAAAGAAGCGGGTCAAATTCTTTGCGGGCGCGTCGCTCCAGGATGACACTGTCATGATCAAGCTCAACGTCTACGGTTTGGGAGCAGAAGTTCCGGCGCCGGTATTGTCTTTGGATTTTGCATTGGATGCATCGGAAGTCGAACTACCGCTGCCTGAGGCTGCTGGCTTCTTCTTCTTATGCACGGTCTTCTTTGTTGGCTCTGTATCATCCACGACGACTTTCTTGGGAGGTGCTGCCGCCGCAGCCTGTTGGTACGTGCGAACCTGGCTCCGTAACTGATTCAGTTCGGACTGCGTTGACGAAGTCAATTGCTCCAGCGCATCTCCCAGGCTGCGGCGCACGGAATCGATGGTCTCGAGTTGCTGCGCCAAGGCCTGGTAGTCGCCCTTTGGTCCGAAGGCCCCGGTGGCTTCCGTCAGAGACGCGAAGACGTCGTACAAAGCGTTGAGATTGCGATAGAGCTTGAACTCAGCACTCAAGTCCTGAGGCGCCGAGCGTACAGCGTCGATCAATCCAGGCAACGCGGAGGTCAGGTTCCGCTGGGCGGAATCGGCGTTGGCCTGAGCTTGCCGTTTGGACTCTCCGTCCGCCTTCCATTTGTCGATTCGTAGGCGGCCGAGATCGAGCGTGGTCTGCGACGCAGTAGCCTGCAGTCTATCCAAGTCGGGCAACACCGAGACCATCGACGTACTACCGGCGGACGGCGCGTGCACCGGCCCCGCGCCCGGGGCATTTGCTGGCGTCTGCGCCAGGGCCGTAGCGCCTGCCAGAAAAAGGTACAGCACGGACAATCTCGTGTTCATTTTTCCGCTCCCAGACAGGAGAATCTCAGCCGACAGTCGCAGACGAGGTGGAGGAGATAAGCCAGAATTCACAGGCTTAGTTGGATGCTACCGCATGAGATCGTGGCTGTGCCACTTCACAGCGCTGCCGAGGAGTCATCCGGTCCCTCGCGATTGTCAGGTTGCCACTAATTAGGACTCAGTGGCCGTCGGCGGTCGCATTCAGCACGATGTTCAGTGGCTGGATCTGTGCGGGCTTGACGTATTGGTTGACCAGGAAGCGCTGGCCGTCGGCGGTCACGTCATAGCTGAACAAGTCGGTCGACGAGACGATCGAACGGCCACGAATCTGAAACAACGGAACCGGGGTGCCAGTGGAAAGCCCACCTTCCGCAGTGACCGGAACGGCCATAAGCCGCTTGTTCGAGCCAGCGAAACTAACGTAGAAGATTTCCTTGCCGTCGCTGCGCCAGCGCGGCTCCATCCCTCCCCGCGGGACACTTGCAGCTTGCCACCGGTTGCAGGAAGTGGCGCGATGTACACCTCCCAGTCGCCGGATTCGTCGGAGGCATAGGCCAACCACTTGCCGTCGGGTGACACTTGGCCTTCGCGTTGGTTGCCATTGGCAACCAACGCTGGCGTGAGGGTTTGGTCCACCAGGGAAAGCAGTTCCAGCTTCGAACCCCCGGAAGGGCCTAGGTTATTGACGACGATCGCTTTGTCGTCGTGCGTCCACGAAACAGGTATGGCGTCACCAATGTTTCGATCCGGTCCCACGCCGCGCTCCGCTTCCAATCCGCTCGCGTTCTTCAGCCGTACAACCTTACCCGAAGCCGCCGAACGGTACGCTATCGTCTTGCCATCGTGGGACCATGCGGCCGTAGTTTCTTCCGCCGGATCGAAGGTGAAGCGGGTATAGCTGTGGCGCGGAAGATCGTGGACCAGACGTCGATGTTCTTGTCCTTCCCGTCGGCGACATCCACCGCCACCCGCTGCCCGTCAGGTGAGATTGTTGGGTTGGCGATGATTGCGCTTTCCCCGAGGTGTCCCAACTCCTTGCCGCTGCGGTCGTACCATGTCAGTTGCGAAAGGGGCGCGCCGACGCCGAGGTGATACACCACCGTACCGTTCTCGGCGACCGTCAGCGCTGCCCAGTACGTCGAAGGGTTGCGGCCGACCTGAGGGGCGATGACCTGCGGCCCGCCTTTCAGCCGGCCCTCGTTGTCCATCCCCACAGCCATCAGGGAGCGCTTGTCATCTAGGTAGAACAGATGACCTTGCCCGTAGCCGAAGCTGGAGCGGGAGGGCATGACTAGGTCCTTCTTCCCGGCGGAAAGCGAACTCACATAAATCCCGGTGTGGCTGTCGTCGCGCACTTCGTGGAAGTCGCCCGACCAGAAGAGGAACCGCTCTCCATCGGGCAGAAACACCGGCCAGCGATGCGAGGATTCGCCGGTGGCCATCAGCTTGTCCGTTAAAGGTGCGGCATCGGTGCCGTCCGGGTTCACCTTCCACAACGGGCCTGCGGAACTTGGCGTGTAGACGATGATGTTCTTCTTGCCCCAGGTTCCGCCACGTCCGCTTTCCGCCTTGGTGATCACCTCCGGGGCGCCGCCCGAAACCGCTATCTTCTTCAGCTTGCCGTTGGCGAAGAAACCTATGTACTTGGCGTCCGGCGACCAGAAAGGATGACTTGCGGTCTGGGTGCCTTCCAGGCGAATCACGGCAGTCGAGCCTATCCTCTGCACAAAGATGACGCCTTCTCCCGTTTCCTCCTCCGGCGAGACATAAGCCAACATGCTGCCATCTGGCGAGAGCGCCAGATGGGTCACCTCGGCGGAGGTGGGAATGGCAAAGTCCATGCGCCGCGCTGCTGGCGCCGAAGCCGATCGCGCCGCAAAACCAACGATCATTGCCGCCAGCAGCGCAACCGCGGCAATGGCCCACATCCAGGGACCTTTCCGCCGCTCCGCTCCTACCGCAGGCAAGGACGATGCGGACCCGGAGCCGGACAACGCTTCCAGCGCGAACGTCAAGTCGCGCGCCGACTGGAAACGATCCGCCGGATTTTTCTCCAGACAATGGCGCACAATGCGATCCAGGCCGGGAGAGATTTTCACGGTTGTCGGGTCAATTTCCGCCGGATCGGACTTCAGGATTGCGTTCATGGTCTCGACCGACGAGTCGCCACCGAACGCAGGCTTGCCCGAGAGCATTTCGTACAGCACCGCACCGAAGCTGAAGATGTCTGCGCGGTAATCCACGGCCTCGCCGCGGACTTGCTCGGGCGCCATGTAGGGCGCGGTCCCCATCACCACGCCCGGCGTGGTGCGCATAGAAACCGCAGTCATGCCGTCCGCTGCAACCGCATTTGCCGCCGCGGATTGGTCCTTGGCCAGACCAAAATCCAGCAGCTTCACATGGCCGTCTTTCGTCAGGAAGATATTTTCCGGCTTCAAGTCGCGATGAACGATACCGCGCTCATGTGCCGCTGCCAACCCGTGAGCGATCTGGGTCCCGATCTCGACTGCTTTGCGCACCGGAAGCGGGCCACCGTTCAGGCGTTCACGAAGCGTCTCGCCTTCTAGCATTTCCATCACGAGGTAGGAGGTACCGTCCTGCACGCCAACGTCATAAATGGCCAGAATATTGGGATGGTTCAGAGCGGCGATGCTGCGCGCTTCCTGCTCGAAACGACGCATCCGGTCAGGATCGGAAGCGATGGCCTGCGGGAGTACTTTGATCGCGACGGAGCGGTTCAGGCGGGCATCGCGAGCGCGATACACCTCGCCCATGCCGCCTTCCCCAACCGGCGCGAGGACCTCATACGGACCGAGTTTTGTGCCCACTGACAATGGCATGGTGAGTAGGCAAAATTATAGCCGATGCTTCCGCAAGCTACTGGAATAGATACGAGCGAAGCGACCGCGAAGTTTGACTAAGCCATGCTGGTGGGAGAAAATACAGATGGCGCTCCCCTGCGCGGGAGTGTCTTCTTTTCGCAAAGTGGGCCTGTGGCGCAGCTGGGAGCGCGCTTCCATGGCATGGAAGAGGTCGCCGGTTCGATCCCGGCCAGGTCCACCAAATCTCTCAACAAGTTAAACGGGGCGAGTGCTCGAAACTTTGGCATTTGTGTCATGGTTTGTGTCATAACCCGCAATTCTGGGCTCGACTAGACAATCGTGGGACAAGAGAGCTGCTGCATTTGGAACTGCTGAACCCTAATTTCCATCGTAGTGCTTGTCGTCCTTATCTTTCGGGGTCGACTCCGTCGCTCGGCTAGCAAATTGGACGGAGAGGGCTGCAAAAACCACTAAGGTCCATGCGAGCGATGAAATTGATTCCAGACCGGCGAGTGACCTTGCGGAAGCTGACTGGGGAACGATATCCCCATATCCAATTGTTGTGGCGGTCACCAAAGAGAAATACAAGAAGACCGGCAGAGTTGGATCTTTGGGCAGTCCAGAAAATGCGTCCGGTCCTTGTACACGCCAAAGAGCGGCGAAGAAGGTGGAGAATAGAACGATGATGCTGAGATAGCCGACAGCAAAGGCTGTCAGTGTTGTTCCGAGCTTTCGCAGGAGAGCGAATACGGGCCTCAACGCAACGATCCAATGATTTACGCGGTTGCCCAGAGTGAGTCCAAACCACAGTCCGCCGACAGTCGATAGGAACGCGACAACGACATCGACGATCCCCGCGAGGTAAGGCCGCCCATGTGCGAAGAGGGCGGCAGCAGCAGCGGAGAGCCCCAGGAAAAGGCTCATTCTTGTCCAGTAGCGCCGATTAGAGGCGTTCGGGTAATCGATAGTAGCGTACGGCACTGGAGTAAACAGACCGACAGTCATCCCGAGCTGCAAGCCGAGCGGGCTAAGCGAAGGCCAAGCCGTGCGGAGAAGGAGTCCGACAAATACAGCAAGTTCCGTCATGAAACCTCTAAGCAGCATTCCACTGAAGCTTCGTTCGGCGAAGAATCGTCGGAACGCAAGCGTTTGGCGAAAAGGCCCTAAGGTCGCTATAAGAAAAAAGGGGAACGAAATAACTAGACTCCAAAGCAGGAGTTGGGTCCCGCCTAATCTGAAAAGATGCAAAGGCAGATTTAGCAACAGGCTCACCAAGGCGACGGCAAGCAGCTTTAGATAATCTCCCAGCCAGTCTCTGCTCATTGAACCTCGCAGTAGATTTTTAGTGCGTGCTGTCGGTCTAACCTGCATTTCAAACCGTACGAGCACCAACAGACATCAGGTCCAACTCATGGCAGAGCTGGATCTTTAGGGTAGCATCGTAGATCCGGGCTCTTTCAGGCGGCCCTTCGCTCGTAGCGGTGGTGCAGTCCACCGACCTGAGGCACTGCCACGACTGGCCCCATTTCTGGCGGCTGAATGGACCGCGGCATGGGCCACGGAACGACATGTGTGCCAATCGAGGATTGTCTCAACGGAAGGGTTCAACCCAAGAGATTGTGTCATTCTTTGTGTTACAACCCCGTGATCCCTACCGATGTTCATCCGGCTGCGATGGCATTCGCCTATGTGTGAAACAGAGGCCACCCACCGCGCCAATAAAGGCTTTCCGCACTGTTTCTGGCTCTGTCGGCATCGCTCAAGCTGCTCCAGTTCTACGAAATGGCATGGAAGAGGTCGCCGGTTCGATCCCGACCAGGTCCACCAAACCCTTCAACAGCTTAGATTGGCCGAGTTCTCACGCCCGTGACATTTGGGTCACGAGTTGTGCCATGACCTTCCGTCTTGGTGCGGGCGGCAAGAACTTCTGCTTCGCTTCCATCCGACGTCTGTATCCCTTCAACATCCGACGGCTGACGTGTCGTGCGATTGCCATGATCGTGGAATCGGAAGGCACCGCCCTTCGCCGGTTGCGTGATGGCGCAACGCCGGAGGCACGCGGGAGTTCTGAGGGATCGCTTTTAGCTGCCATCTTGGCGCACTGCTGGCCAACGGAATGAACAACCTACAGAGCATCCGGGCGCTTCCAGAGTATTTCGCTTAAAGGATGTGATCTCTCACGGCAGCGAGCAATTGTGACCAGATTAAGTCGCAAGGGGAACCATACCATGGTATCTGACCAACGCAACAAAGGAGAATCGAATGAAATCCAAGAAGCTATTTGCTGCCGTCCT
>Ga0208587_1001314_pt1 | contig 13235 bp, 10 predicted proteins | sample NGESurdeep092012_7_FD_184472 | JGI IMG/M metagenome (GOLD analysis project Ga0208587, IMG submission 184472) | Arctic peat soil microbial communities from Barrow, Alaska - NGEE Surface sample 210 deep-092012 (SPAdes) | ecosystem: Environmental > Terrestrial > Soil > Wetlands > Peat ...
GCCGCGAAGATCCCCCCGGTGTGTAGCCAGCGCACCCCGAGCTGCCCCAACAAGTGGTCCCAGTCCACGTCCCCGGGCGCCAGCTGGGACGCCGCGGTGTGCCCGCGGTCGGAGACCCCGACCGCCCCGCGCACGCCGAAGCCGCGCTCGGTGAAGTTCAGCCCGTTGCGCACCACGCGCCCGATCCCGTCGTAGGGCACCCATTGGATGAACGAGGTGTCCAGGCCGCCGGTGAGGATGAGGTCCTCAACCAACCGCCCGATCTCGTTGTCCGCCAACGCCGTGACGACCGCGGCGCGCAGCCCGAAGGCACGCCGCAGGCCGCGGGCGACGTTGTACTCCCCGCCACCCTCCCAGGCCCGGAAGGACCGGGCCGTGCGGATCCGCCCCTCACCGGGGTCCAGGCGCAGCATCACCTCACCCAGGGACACCGCGTCGAAGCGGCACTCGGATGCGGGGCGGATGCTCAAGTCAGCCATCGTCATACTCCTTGCTCTGGTCAGTGAGGCGGTATCCGCGGGGCGCAGGTCAGCTGCTGGCGCGAGCGCGGGCACCGGCATCGGCCGTCAGCTGCTGGATACCGGTGAAATCGCCGGCCTTGACACGGTCGCGAGGGACCATCCACGAGCCACCGACGGCCGCGACCGCGGGGATGGCCAGGTACTCGGCCAGGTTCTTGGGTCCCACCCCGCCGGTGGGCACGAACCGGACGTCGCCGAACGGGGCTGCGAGCGCAGCGATCGCGGCAGCCCCACCGGAGGTCCCGGCCGGGACCTCCGGTGGGGAAGAACTTGACCGTGGTGATGCCGAGCTCGAGCTGGATCTTCGAGGGCGCCGCAATTTCACACCTGATCCCCGCCGTCGTGAACGCCCGGGACAACCCGAACCCGGTCGGACCCGCCTCGTAGACCGCAGCCGACGGCCCCGGCAGCGCCCGGACCCAGTCGATGACCTCTTCGTTGCCGGGCGTCAACCGCGCCCGGAACACCTCACCAGTGACGCCATCGATCGCCGCTGCGACGACCGATCGTGCGTGCACATCCAGACCAACACTCGTACGCTCGGTAAACACCGGGGCCTCCCACACACCGGGGCCTCCCACACATGTAGGCACTGCCGAACAGGAGCCTGCTCGGTAACCCACGAGACTGTGTGAGCGAGGCCCCGGCCCGCAAGGTTAGCGGGCACATACATACCGTCTAGATCCGAGACCGGCGAGCCGGTTCGGGTATGTGAACCGTTACAGCGGCTAGTAAGCCCGGCGGATGACCTGTCGGCTCACCAGATAGCGGGCCGCGAGGCGTGAGTCGCTGGGTAGTGGTCTGCCGCGGCCGGCAGGGCCTCGTGTACCGCCTTGGCGTAGGCGGCGGACAGGTCGATGGCCACGTGGGTGATCCCGGCCCGCCAGGGCTCGGGCTGCGCGTTCAGCCACTTGATGGTGGCGGCACTGGTACGGCCCTCGACCTGGGCGAGAAGGCCGCCGGTGCCGGCGGCGTCCACGAACCCGGTGTGCCACCGGTCGGCGGCCAGCACCCACCGCTTCGTGTCCGGGTCCTGGGCCCAGATCGGTTTCCCGCGGCGGGTCTCATCGATGCCCAGCACCTTCACCGGGGACAGTGGTGCCGCCAGCGGGGCCTGGACACGAGCCACGAAGGCGGCGTGCACGATGGACCAGTCCACGCCGTAGTGGGCTGCGGATTCGGATACGACCCGGCCCTGCTCGGCGATCGCGTAGCCGAGCTCGGTCCGCAGCCGCGTCGTCAGCCTCGAGCGCCTGCGGACTGCGGGCAGCGACTCGGTGAACGAGGCCCGAGGGCAAAGCCGTTCCTTGCAGCGCCATCGCCGTTTGTGCCAGATCAGCCGCAAAACCCTTTGTCCCGTAAGGGATGTCACGCGGCCGGGTGCACACCAAGCCCTTGAGGGACACGGACAGCACCCCACAGCTGGGGCACGCCGACGCGCACTCGTCCACGGTGACCAAGTGCACCACCCGGCCTCCGAACGTGTCCGACTCGATCCGGTCGACCGCAAGGCCGCCCAGGTCGAGCAGACGCGAGGCATCCGATACCGAGCCCTTTTGAACATGACAAACGTGCGTACGCTGGGACAAGCCCGTGGCCTCACTTGATCAGAAACTGTCTTTGACAACAGCCATGATCACGAGGTCACGGGCGTCCTACGTCAGCGCCCTCGACCCGAGTTGCCCGGTCAAGTCCGAAGCCAACATGGCCTCAGCCATCGTATGTGGTTGCGGCCGGTGCTGGACGTTCGGTGGGGACGGCCTCAGTGAACCGATCTCGTGCCGCTTGCTTTGCGTGCCCAGGCTACCCACGGTCAGACAGATGTGCGGCGAGCAGTTCGGCGAGGTGGATGGCGCCGCGATCGGCGAGTTGGTCGAGCTGGGTGCGGCAGGAGAACCCGTCCGCCAGCACGATGCTGTCGCTGGTCGCGGCGCGTACCGCCGGCAGCAGCGCTATCTCGGCTACCGCAACCGACAAGTCGTAGTGGCCGCGTTCGACCCCGAAGTTCCCGGCCAGACCGCAGCAGCCGCCGACCGCCTTCACGTTCGCGCCGGCGTCGGCGAGCAGTGCGGCTTCGGCCTGCCAGCCCATCACCGCATGCTGGTGGCAGTGCGGCTGGGCGACCGCGTCAACGCCAGCGAGTGACGGCGGCACCCACTCCGGACGTTCGGTCAGCAGCTCGGCCAGCGTGCGCACAGATCCGGCCAGCAGTGCAGCGCGCGGGTCGTCAGGCAGGAGCTCGACCACATCTGAGCGCAGGGTGGCGGTACAGGAGGGTTCCAAGCCGACGATCGGCGTACCTTTCGCGAGCGCCGGGCCGAGCACGTCGAGAGTGCGCCGTAGCTGGCGACGGGCTCCGTCGAGCTGCCCGGTGGAGATCCATGTCAAGCCGCAACAGGCCCTCCCCGGCGGCAGTTGAACCTGCATCCCGGCGTCCTCTAGCACCGCCACGGCGGCCTGCGCGACCGAGGGCAAGAAGTGGTCGGTGAACGTGTCCACCCACAGCACGACCTCGTCACCGCTGCTTGTCGTAGGCCGCGTTTCGAACCACGAGCGGAAGGTGCGGGTGGCGAACTGCGGAAGCGTCCGACGCTGGTCGATGCCACCTACCCGTTTGGCTACCGCCGCGAGCGGAGCGAACCCGGTGATCGCGTTTACAAGTCGTGGCATCGACGCGGCAAGGTTCGCCCACCGCGGTAGCCAGCCGAGCAGGTAGTGCGACGCGGGGCGCAGTCGGCGTCGGTACTTCTGGTGCAGCGCCTCGGACTTGTAGGTGGCCATGTCGACCCCGGCCGGGCAGTCCGACGAGCAGCCCTTGCAGGAGAGGCACAGATCGAGCGCCTCGTGTACCTCGGGCGACTTCCAGCCTTTGTCGATGAGAGTGCCGTTAGCCATCTCCTGCAGCACCCGAGCGCGACCGCGGGTGGAGTCCTTTTCGTCCTTGGTGGCCAGGTAGGACGGGCACATGACCCCACCGCTGGCAGTGGTGTCGGCGCGGCACTTCCCCACGCCGACGCAGCGGTGCACGGCGATGCTGAAGTCGCCGTTGTCGTGCGGATAGGCGAAAGCGAGCTGGCTGCGCAGGGGTTGCGCCGCAGGGACCCGCAGGTCGGCGTCCAGGGGCGCCGGGCGGACGATCACGCCCGGGTTGAGCAGATCGGACGGGTCAAAGATGTCCTTGACCGCGGCCTGCAGAGCGAGCGCTTCGGGTGTGTACATCAGGCTGAGCAGCTCACCGCGGGCGCGTCCGTCGCCGTGCTCACCGGACATCGAGCCGCCGTGCCGGGCAACGAGCTTGCCAGCGGCCAGCACGAACTCGCGCATCCGATCGGGTTGGCGTGTGAACGGGAAGTCGATCCGCGCGTGCACGCAGCCGTCACCGAAGTGGCCGTAGGCCAGCGTGTCTAGGCCGTGCTCCTCGAGCAGAGCGAAGAACTCGCGCAGGTAGGCGCCCAGCTGCGCTGGTGGAACGGCGGCGTCCTCCCAGCCCGGCCAGGCGGGTGCCCCCGCGGGAGAACGCCCGGCAAACCCGGCGCCGTCCTCCCGAATCCGCCACAGCGCAGCTGCGGTGGACCCGACAACGATCGTCGCTTCCAACGCACCCGCGTCGGCCACCAACGACTGGGCGGCCGCCTCGGCTTCGACCTGGGTCTTCCCGGGTAGTTCGGCAAACAGCCACCCCTCGCCCCGGGGTAGGTCGGGCACGGCCGCGTCGCCGCGGCGGCGGCGCAGGACGTCGACAATGCGGGAGTCCAGACCCTCCAACGCGATCGGACCGTGCGGCAACAGCGCCGGCACCGCGTCGGCGGCGGCAGCCATGTCCGGGTAGCCGAGAACTGCGAGCGCGGCGAACCTCGGCGCCCGCACTAGCCGCACCGTCGCCGCGGTGATGACGGCCAGGCTGCCCTCGGTGCCGGACAGCATGCGTGCCAGGTCGGTGCCGTTCTCGGGCAGCAGGTGCTCGAGGGAATAGCCCGACACCTGTCGGCCGAACCGGCCGAACTCAGTGCGGATCAAGGCACGTTGCGCGTTGATGGTGGTGGCCAGCCGGGCCAGGACTACAGCTTCGGGACCGGTGGCCGAGGCAAGCCCGCCGCGGCCATAACGCCGCGCGGTGAACGCCACTCCGTCGGCGGTGACAACATCGAGTGAATGCACGTTGTCGGCTGTACGACCGTAGGCCAACGCCCGCGATCCGCACGCGTTGTTGCCGATCATCCCGCCCACCGTGCAACGGGCGTGCGTCGATGGGTCCGGCCCGAACCGCAGCCCATGCGGCTCGGCCTCGGCCTGCAGCGCATCCAGGATCACGCCCGGTTCCACCACGGCGGTCTGCGCCTCGGGGTCCAAAGCGAGAATCCGGTTGAGGTGACGGGAAAAGTCCAGAACGATGCCGGTGCTGATCGCGTTGCCGGCGATGGACGTCCCTGCCCCACGCGGGACGATCGGTACGCCGAACTCGCGGGCCACCGCGATGGAGGCGGCAACCTCGTCGGTATGCCGGGGAAAGACAACTACCCGCGGGACGACCCGGTAGTTCGACGCGTCGGTGGTGTATTCGGCCCGGCGCCGTGAGCTGTCGTCGACCTCGCTGATCCCGGCCATGCGCAGCGCGTCCGCGATATCGACCCGTTCAGCAGCGCTGGTTGTCTGAGGGGTCATGCCCGGCATCCGGATGTCTCGAGGAACTCGGCGAGTATCTCCTCAGTGTGCTCCCCCAGTCGCGGTGGTTGACGGTCCACCGCGGAGATGCAGCCATCGACTATCCACGGTCCGTTCACCACCTTGGCGCTGCCGTACCCATCCCGTTCGATCGGCAGCGCCATCTGCCGTCGCCGTACCTCCGGATCGTTGAGCACTTTGGCCAGGTCGTTAAACGCGCCGACTGGTACACCGCCCTGCTTGAGTCGGTCGATCGGCTCGGGTCCGGTCAAAGTCCGCAGCCGCGTGCCGATGAGGGCCAGCAGTTCCCACTTGTGAGTCAGGCGCTGAGAGTTGGTACGGAACCGTTCGTCGGGCCCCAGCTCGGGCATGTCTCGCACACCGCACATTCGTTGAAACTGTCCGTCGTTGCCGACGCGGATGTTGATGTAGCCATCGAACATCCCGTACGGCGCAATGGTGGAGCGGTTGTTGTAGTCCTTTCGGGGGAAACTGGCCGGTGGCCAGGTAGCGGGCGGCCTGATGGGTGAGCATGGAGATGAGGCTGTCCTGCATGCTGACGTCCAGATCACGTCCGCGTCCGGATTCGCGCCGCCCGTACAGCGAGGCGACGATCGCGGTGGCCGAGAACATGCCGGCGGCGATGTCGCCGGCGGGCACACCCGATTTGGTCGGTTGACCGGCAAGGCCGGTCAACCGACATCACCCCGGACGTGCCCTGCACGATCTGGTCGTTGCCGCTGATGGAACAGATGACCAGGTCTGGGTTGTCGATCCGCAGCGTGTCCGGGTCGAGCCCGAGCCGGGCGGCGGTACAGGGGCGCCAGTTCGCAACGACGGCGTCGGCCGTGGCGATGAGTTGGCAGGCTACGGCCAGCCCGACTGGCTGTTTGAGGTCAAGCGCGACGCTGGGCTCGTTGCGGTTGACTGACATGAAGTAGGCCTCGTCCGCGCCAACAAAGGGCGGCCCCCAATGGCGGGTATCGTCGCCCTGCACGGGCGCCTCGACCTTGATGACGTCCGCGTCGAGGTCGGCCAACATCATTGTGTCGAAGGGGACCGACAGCGCCTGAGCGAAGTCGATGAGCCGGACCCCGCGCAGGAGATTTAGGCCTGCCCCCGGTGCGTCCGTGTCAGCAGTGGGTTCGTTCATCGCGGGACTTTCATCACCACGGTCTTGATCTGGCACAGCTCTGTCAGCGCCTCGAAGCCTTTCTCACGCCCGTACCCGGATTTCTTAAATCCACCGAACGGGAACTCGACACCGCCGCCCGCGCCGTAGGTGTTGATGTACACCTGCCCGGCCCTGACGTCGCGGGCCATCCGGTTGGCGGTATCGATATTCGAGGTCCAAACGGCGGAGATGAGCCCGTACTCAGTGCCATTGGCCTGCGCAATGGCCTCGTCCTCGTTCTGGAAGACGGTGGTGGCCAGGACGGGACCGAAGACTTCTTCCTGGGCGATCTCCGATGCCGGGTCGACGTTGTCGAAAACGGTGGGCGGGAAGTAGAAACCCTTGTCCGGGACGCCGATGCGCCCGAGTCCGCCGATACGGGGTTCAGCGATTTCGCTGGCTTTTTCAACCATGCCGGTCACGCGGCCGAGTTGCTTGGCCGAGATCAGCGGGCCGAGGTCGGGATCGTCAGGGCCAGGGCCGATGCGGACCTTGCTCAGCAGTCCGTCCAGACGGTCGAGCAGCTCGTCATGCACGTCGGCGTGGACGAGCAGCCGGGAGCCGGCTGAACACGTCTGGCCGGCGTTCTGCAGCAGGGCGCGGACGATCGTTGGAACAGCGGCGTCGAGGTCGGCGTCGGGGAATACGATGTTGGGTGACTTGCCGCCTAGTTCGAGCGCGACCGGGATGACGTTCTCGGCTGCGGCCTTGGCGATCGTCTCGCCGACGGGAACGGACCCAGTGAAGGACAGGTGATCGATCCCGGTGTGGGCGGCGAGGGCCGCGCCGGCTTCGATGCCGTAGCCGGTGACGATGTTGAGTGCGCCTGGGGGAAGACCGGCCTCTAGCGCCAGTCTGGCGATGCGCAGAACGCTAAGTGGGGCGTCTTCGGCCGGCTTGACGACGAGACAGTTGCCGACGGCCAGCGCTGGCGCTATAGTGCGGGCGCCGATCTGCAGCGGGTAGTTCCACGGGATGATGTGACCGGTGACGCCGTACGGTTCGTGCCGAGTGTAGGCGATGAAGCCTTCCATGTCGGGCAGGGTGTGGCCGAAGAAGGCTTCGATGACGCTGGCGTAGTACTCGAAGTAGCGGGCCGCGACGTCGGTGTCGGCTCGGGCCTGCGTGAGCGGCTTGCCGGTGTCGTGGCTTTCCAGGACGGCAAGTTCGTCTCTGTCGCGGCGGATCAACTCGGCGGTGCGCCGCAGCACCGCTGACCGTTGCTGAGTGCTCTTGGCACGCCAGATCTCTGACGCCGCGCGGGCCGCGGTGACGGCTTGGTCGATCTCGGCGGCGCCGCCGCGGGCAATTCTGGCGAACAACTCCCCGGTCGAGGGGTCCAATACGTCGATGCTTTCGGCGGTCGATACGTCGGTTCCACCGATCAGGCATCGCTGCGTAATCATTCAGAAGTCCTTTCGAGATCGCAATAGAGGCTGGCGCCGCTAGTTGTCAGAGGCCAGTGCCGGTGGTTCGGTGCCCCACGGGTGGGATCGATGCGCACAACCGCCGCGCCGAGTTGGGGCAGTGTCATACCCGCGAGGGGCGCGGCCACGAAGGTCGAGATCTAGAGCACTCGGAGTCCGCTCAGCGGAAGGTGGTGCAGCAATAACTTGATCAGCGGCCGTGCTCGTCACGCCCCGCCTTCCGCGGTTAAACCACCAGAAGCGGCGTGGCCACCGACCGAGTGCGAATGGCCGGGGCCGTGGGAATGGCCGTGATCTGCGGCCGATGTCGGAGAAGCGGCAGCGTCGCCTGCCCGCAGCGGCGCATCGTGGTAGCGGCCTTCGTGAGCGAGGATCGGGCGACGGTCGCCCTTCAGCTCCGGGTACTTCTCCTCGAGTTTCTGACGTCCGTCCCACTGGCGGCGCAACTGCCCGACGTACTCACGGTTAGCGCCGTAAGTGCCTTTCCACGTCTGCGGCATCTGCTCCATCGACAGGCCCGGGCTGGCGGAGCCCACCAGTGATACGGCCGAGGGAACCTTGGGGCTGGGTTCCCCGCAGGCGGGGCAGTCCTGCAACGCTCCTGCACTGATCGGCGCGATCCGCTCGAACGAGTGACCGGCCGCGCACCGGTAGTCATACATCGGCATGCAGGATCACCAGTTCTCGATCGAGTGGGCGAAGATGTTCGCGATATCTTCTTCGTTCACTGGCCGCGGGCAGGTCGCCAGCAGGCGCTGCTGCTTCATGGTCCCGGGGACAAGATCGGGGATGTCGGCCTCGGTGTAGCCGACCGCGCCGATACCATTGGGAATCCCGATGTCGCGCATCAGGTCGGTGAGTGCGCCCGGCAACTGCTCGGACGGGTCATTCAGCTTATCTTTGCGCGGGTCTAGCAGTTCCGCGGCGCGTAAGTGGCGCTCGGGTGCGCTCTGGAAACTGAACCGGAACGCCTCCGGCGCGGTCAGCGACACCGACTGCCCGTGAGGCACCATGGGCTCATCCTGCGGATAGCCGGCCGGCTTGTACTCCTTCACCATGCCAGCGATCGGGTAAGCATTGGCGTGCGGGATGTGCACACCAGAGTTGCCGAAACCCATACCAGCGAAGGTCGCCGCCATCATCATGTCGCTTCGGGCTTCCAGATCTGAGCCGTTGTGAACCGCGGTGCGGAACGACTTGGCGACGAGCTGTATCGCGCGCTCACACCACAGATCCGAGACCGGGTTGGACCCGCAGTAGGTCACCCTATCCTCCGGCTTCTTGCGGTCAAAGCTCTCGTACCAGCGGGCAGTATAGGACTCGACGGCGTGACAGACGATGTCCATGCCCGTCGCGGCAGTGACCTCCGGCGGCAAGGTCATCGTCAGCAGCGGGTCGATGATCGCCAGGCTAGGACGCAGGCGCCAGTGGCTAATGCCGGTCTTCACCTTCATCGACAGCACATCGAGCACGCACATCGCCGTGCTCTCCGAACCGGTACCGGCTGTGGTGGGAATCGCGATGAACGGCTTGAGCTGGCCACGCGGCGCCACCGCTCGGCCGATGGGCTTGTTGATGTAGTCCATCAACTCACCACCGTCAGTAGTGATCAGGTTGACGGCCTTGGCGGTGTCGATCGCCGAACCTCCGCCGACGGCAATGAAACCGTCCCACGGACCCTGCTCACGGGCATATGCGACGGCCTTGTCCATACTGTCATCGGTGGGTTCGACGTGCACACCGTCGAAGATTTCCGACTGGATACCGTGCGCAGTCAGCGACTCAGCGATACGCGACGGGATCCCGCTGGCGTTGATGCCGGGATCGGTGACGATCAGGACGCGCTTGCAGCCGAACTGGGTCATCTCGAACCCGACCTCGTCGACGGCTCCTGCGCCAAACTTCAGCGGCGGCGCACCCCAGGTGAAGATGGTCTCCTCGGTCAGCTCGACGGATGAATCAACACTCACTGTTCGCTCCAGAATGGTGTGGGATATGCAACGGATCAAAGTGGGACGTCGTACGGGTTGAGCAGCAAGCAGGCGGATGTCAGCGGTAGCTGCCGGTCGGCGCCACGCGAAGGTTCTTGATTTGCTCAGGATCATGTCCAAAGACCATCGTGGCGTCGGATTCCTCGGCGATGCCGCGCAGCTTCTCGACGGAGGAGAACCACTGCTCGAGGTTGTTGACGATCGCGGCTGGGACCGACGGCGGCCCGTAACTCTCGCCCCGGTAGACGGCGTCCGCGGTGAAGATCATGGTCCCTGTCTCGGGCAGGTCGATGCGCATGGACATGCTGCCCGCGGTGTGGCCGGGAGTCTGGATGAAGCTGACTCCCGGAAGGAAGTCGACGTCACCGGAGACCGTCTCGAACTCGAGTCCCTCGTAGTCTGCCTTGAGGTGCGCCCCGCTGTAAGCGCCTTCGAAGCCGAACGCGAACTCCTTCTCCACGTCGCTGCAGACCAGCTTGGCGTTGGTGTCCTTGAACAACTGGGCGTTGCCGGCGTGGTCGAAGTGCAAATGGGAGAAAACGACGAAGTCGATGTCGCCGGGCGCGAGGCCGAGTTGCTTGAGCCGGGAGTCGAGGTACTCGTCCTCGGACACGTTGTCGTAGGGGAAGAATTCCCCCAGCCCGGTCGGACCCCATCGGTCTTCCCAGTCTCGGGGGCAGCTGGTGTCCCAGAGCAGCTTGCCTTCGGGCGTGTCAACAAGTACGCAGTGACTTGGCACATCGGTCCACTCCGGCGGCTTGAGCTTGTCCTGACGGCTGCGCATGGCGCGTCCGGGCGCCAGCAATAGCCAGGTCAAATCTGCGGTCATAGCTCCACACGGAAGGATGCTGACGGTGGTTCCGTTTCCCATGAACTGCCTCCACTGGCTGTCGTGGGCCGTGTCCAGCGCCGTCAAGACCACTCTCGATGCAGTCCGAGTGTCAGGCAGATGAAATGCACGGCCAAATTTGCGTGCTCGCAGCCTGCACCCACGAAATGAGCCTGTCAAGTGCCCCTTTTCGCCGCCGAGCAGGCCGCCGAACCGGGACTGAGCCATATTGAGAGAGATGCAGGCCACCATCATGGTAGACAAACAGGAGTCGTTAAGCGACTATTGGCCGTACATTTCACAGACATTTTCAGTAGTTCTCACGGTGCCTCAGTGGCGCCCCACTCACGGTGCCTCAGTGGCGCCCCAAGGGCGCGCTACCTGCTGCAATCAGGCGCGGTCAGCCATGGTGGCGACGCAGCCGCACTCGGCAGGAGTAGTGCTGAGGATCAAAGTGGCTGGTGGCGAGTTCGAGGGGTCGGTTGGTGGCGTCGAAATACACGCAGTCGACCCTGAGAACCGGCGCCTCAGGAGGGCAGAGCAGGCGTTGTGCAACTTCCCCAAAAGTGTCAACGTCGACGTGACGCTATGCGCGTCATCGCGAATGGGATTTGCCCAGCCGCCCTCGATCAGCCGGATGGGGTCGATGTCGGTGAGGATGCGTTGCGCGCGGGGTCGGCCTTTGTTGCCGGTGGGGTAGAGCAGCACGGTTTCTTCGATACCGCTGAGGTTGGCGAGGAGTTCGCGGACGCTGAGGTTCAGGCCGGCGTGCTGTGCTTCGCGGCGCATGAGGTGCGCGACGGCGAGGGCGAGGACGCAGTAGAAGACGTGCACCCGGATCTTGGGGTCGGTCCAGTGGAACATCGGGGAGAACCCGACCAGGTGCGGGTCTTTGAGTTGCCGGAACCCTGACTCGACGTCGTTTTGGGAGCGGTAGCCGGCGACGACCTCGGCGATGGTCCAGTCATCGTGGTCGGTGACGAGCAGCCGTTTGCCGAACAGCTCGGTTTCCAGTGCTTTGCGAGCTGTCTTGTCGATCGTCCAGCTCAGCCGCATCTCGGCTGGGGTCTGGCCGGTCAGGGTGGTGCTCAGGACCCGGTTGACCCAGCGCGGCCGGGTGATCTTTGTGATCTCGGCGAGCACCGCGGTGCGGTCCCGGCGGGTCTTGCCACGGGCGAGGGTGTCGGCCAGCTCAGTCAGGCCCCGCAGGGTCTTGGCCATGGTCTGGTCCAAGCCGCGGGACTGCTTGGCGTGCAGGGTCGCCGAGTGCGTCAGGACCACCCGTCGGTCGGTGCCGAACACGATCGCGCGGGTGCCGTAGGCGCTCAGCCCGGGGAACTTCTCGGGGTCGACCGGGCGGCGCTTGGTGGCGGGTAGGGCGAGCAGGTCCGGGAAGTCGCTCGGTGGCAGGGATCCGACGAAGTGCAACCCGGACTCGGTCAGGTGCGCGAAGTTACCGGCGCTGTTCTGGCCGGCGTCGAGCACCACCGTCGGCGATGACTGCTCACCCACGCCCACACCAGCACCAGGGTCTTCGTGGTTGTCGAACAGGGTGCGGTAGCGGGTGGTGAGCTCGCCCAGGACGGTACTGAACTGAGTGACGTCGGGCCGGTTGCCGGCGTAGGTGTGGCTGACGATCGGGATCGCCCCGTCGCGGGTCACCACGAGGCTGAGACCGACCAGCCGCAGGTCGTTGCGTTTCTGCTTGGCATGACCACGCTGCGCGAGGTCGGCTCGGTCGTTGGTGCTGTCGATGAAGGTCGCGAAGTTCGTCATGTCCAACGCCAACGCGGGCAGGTCCAGCCCGAACTCCGTCACCATCGCAGTGCTGATCGTCCGCTCAGCAAGGGCGAGCTTGTCGGTGTCCAGGGCGTTCATGGCGTCCCAGAACCGACGATGGTCGGTGGCGGCGACCGGCACCTTGGTGAACCGCGGCCCAGCCGTGGTGTCCCACCAGTCGGCGAAGCCCAGCTTCGAGCGTAGTTCCACCACCCGGTTCAACGTCGCCAGCGCCAGGTAGGTCCCGACCGATGCTCCCGCATCGGCGCGTCGTGGGCCGCAGACCTCATCGATCGCCTCGATGACCTTCAGCCGGCCCAGGATCGCCCAGACCGCGGCCAGGTCACCGAACTGCTTGTGTTGCGTCCGGGTGGGACTGCCCTGCGGGGCGCCGGACAGCCGGGCCATCACCTCCTCGGCGCTGCCGAGGTACTGCTGGTCCACGATCCGTGGCTTGCCGTCCACCCGGGCGGACTCCACCAGGTAGTAGTAGGTCTGGTTCCCACGCTTCTTACCCACAATGCGAAGGCATATATGGGTAATACACTATCGGAAGGCCAACATCCAGCACCGACACGCGCATATCTGCAGGTCACGGCCACAATCAGGGCCCGTGACGGGTCAGCCGAAACCGTTCATGATCCAACTAGCCAGGAAGGTCCCGCTAGCGATCCTTGGTGTCCCAAACTCCGCCGTTGATCTTGAGTTTTCGGTTGACGTTGGGCTACTTCCGGAGCAGGCTCGTGACAGGGTCACATCTTGCTCCAACCCTTGATGCATAAGGCATCCATGTCGCGTAGGGCGACCGGTCCGTCTCTGGTGAGTCGGGATTTCAGCGCAGCGAGGGTGGTC
>Ga0208587_1001318_pt1 | contig 13217 bp, 17 predicted proteins | sample NGESurdeep092012_7_FD_184472 | JGI IMG/M metagenome (GOLD analysis project Ga0208587, IMG submission 184472) | Arctic peat soil microbial communities from Barrow, Alaska - NGEE Surface sample 210 deep-092012 (SPAdes) | ecosystem: Environmental > Terrestrial > Soil > Wetlands > Peat ...
GCCAAAATACCCGCGGGCGATTTAAACGGCGGTTTCTTCGCAGCGGAAATCGTGGCTATCGGCCGCCCACGCCTGGTCACCGTAATCGTGCCTCCGTGATTGTCGATTTCATCGAGTAGCGCGGAGCATTTAGCTTTGAACTCGGTAGCGGCGATGACACGGTTCTTCATGCCCGTATCATACGTCATTCCGGTATGGTCATCTGACCAGATGTCGCCTCTAGAGTTCCGCCCAAGGGTCGAGCAGGGGCAGTCTGAGGCCGCGGAAATCCCGCACGTTCCTGGTCGCCAGCGTGGCTCCGCGAATCAAGGCGATGGCCGCAATCTGCGCGTCGAAAACAGAGATCGGTTGCCCGGCCAATCGCCGCCCGGCCACTAACGCGGCATATGCCTCCGCCGCCGGAGAGTCGAATGGCAGGATGCGCCCCGCAAATTCCTGCTTGAGAATGAGGTCCAACTGGTTGCGCAGCGCCGTGTGTTTTCTTCCGCGCGGCAGGATTGCCAAACCGAATCGGATTTCGGCCTCCGCGATTGCGGTGGTGTAGAGATCGTTTGAGGGGAGCCGGCGCAGATTGCGTAGCACTACCGGCGACGGCTCGCGCCGCACCAATTCCGAAATCACGTTGGTGTCCAGGATGATCACTCGTCCAGTTTGAGCGGCTCAGGTACGGGCTCACGCGGAATGACCGGCAGTTCAACCCCACCCAAGGGCTCTATCCTGCGGCGAATCGCATCCACCAGATGCAAGCCGGAGGAACTTTCGGAAGCCAGGGAATGCCGCAGGATCTCGCGTGCCTCCTGCTCCATCGAGTGACCGCTGCGGGCTGCTCGCAGACGGAGCTTCGATTTGGTCTCGTCATCGAGTTGGCGAATCAGAATGCTGCCCATATATCAATGCTATCACTATTGGATTAGCCCCGCCCTTCAGGCCTTCAGGCCCCGTAGCAGCCGCGCTACTCGATCACCGGGACCAGATTCGATTCGATAATCCGCTGGTCGGCAGTCAGAAGGCGCAAGCGATGTACGCGGGCGGTGGCAACAATTACCCGGTCCGCCGGATCTCGCAACGCGTCGCCCATGGCAGCCATTTCGTGGGCGACGTCGGTAGTGAAGGGCATGATCCGAAGCGCCGGGTTGGTGTCCAGTTCATGAAACAACTCGTTCAGACCGGCGCCGATTCGCTTGCCACCTTCGGCCAGCAATACGATTTCAATCAAGCTGAAAGCACTGACGCCTACGCACCCTCCGTGCCGTTCGACGTCCTCGATTACCCGGAACTGTTCGCGCGACAGCTTCTTGGGTTCGGAGAGCCAACGAATAACGATGTGGGTATCGAGGAGAAATCGAGGAGTCAAGAAGGTAGAGTCCTCAATCGCGCCGTAGCGCCTCCCATAGTTCGGAAGTATCGAAATTGACAATGTCCCCGGTGATCTTGACCTTCCCCGCCAAAATACCCGCGGACGATTTCCACACCACTTTCTTCGCCGCGGAAATCGTGGCTACCGGCCGTCCACGCCTGGTCACCGTAATCGTGCCTCCGTGATCTTCGATTTCGTCGAATAGCGCGGAGCATTTGGCTTTGAACTCGGTAGCGGTGATGACCCGGTTCTTCATGCCCTCATCATACCTCACTCCGATATGGTCATCTGACCAGTAGCCCCGCCCTGCCCCAAGCGATCAGCGGCGTCGTCGCGCCATCCAGCGCGTGAACCTGGAACACCACCTCCCTGCCCCGCACTTCCACGCCCGTCCAGCCGAAGAACCAGCCGTCCTCATACGTGCCGCTCAACCGCAGGTGCGCGCCGGCACTGGGCAGCGCGAGGTACGTCACAGATTCCAGTTCGGCGTGGATCAACTGATGCACGTGCCCCGCCACCACGCAGCACACCCCATAGCGCTTGGCCAGGCGGTGCAGCGGCCCGTTCGTGCCGCCCAGCGCCGCGTCGGCCAGCCACGACGGCCGGTGCGACACCACGAACTTCACGGGCGCCGACGCATGCTCGCGCAGATCGCCTTCGAGCCATGCCAGTTCCCCCGCCGGCCATTCGTCCGACCGGCTGTTGTCGACCACCGTGAAATGCGCCCCGCCGGAATCGAAGCTATAGTGCAGCGCCCGCCCCGCGTACTGGCGGAACAGCCGCTCCGACGCCTCGGACCATATATCGTGATTGCCGGGCACGAGGTAAAGCGGAATCCGCCGGTAGGGTTCGACGAGGCGCAGCGCCTCCCGCCACTCGGCTTCCGCCGTAGCGTCGTTCAGCCCCTGTATGGTGTCGCCGACCGACAGCACCAGGGCCGGCTGCGTCGCGGCCAACTCCCGCCAGATGCGTTCATAGACACCCGGTTGCGCTTCCCCCGTGCGGTCGCCCAGCAGCACGAAATGGAGCTTGTCCGGCGGCGCGGCACAGACGGCCAAGCATGCCGCCACCGCCAGGCCGCCGAGCCCGGCCAGAACCCGCCGCATCACGGGTCGCCTGCCGGCGCGGCCACAAAGCGGTACCCCACCCCGCGCACCGTCAGCAGATGCCGGGGCTTGAGAGGCCAGAACCCGCCGCATCACAAGTCGCCCGCCGGCGCAGCCACGAAACGGTACCCCACCCCTCGCACCGTCAGCAGGTGCCGCGGCTTGGTGGGGTCGCGTTCGATGTAGCGCCGCAGGCGCACGATGAAATTATCGATGGCGCGCGTATCGGTATCCTCATGCAGCCCCCATACCTCTTCCAACATCGACTTGCGCGGTACCGGCTTGCCCTCCCGCTGGATCAGAAAGCGCAGCAAGTTCGCCTCCATCAGCGTCAGCCGAAACACCTGGTCGCGCACGTGCAACTCCAACAGGTCGAAGTGCACCGATTTATCGCCGAAAGTAAACGTATCGCCCGGATCGACCGGCGGAGCCGGCGCCGCCGGAATGGCCGCCGCCAGCCACTCGCGGCGGCGCAGCAGTCCGCCGATGCGCGCGATCAGGATGGCCAGTTCGAAGGGCTTCGTCAGGTAATCGTCGGCGCCCGCTTCGAAACCTTGGAGAATGTCCTCGGCGTGACCGCGCGCGGTCAGCATCAAGGTGGGAATGAACTGCCCCGCTTGCCGCAGTTCGCGCATCACGGTGAACCCGTCCTTGCCGGGCAGCATGACATCCAGCACCACCACATCGAACCGCGCTGCATCCGGCAGCAACTGTTCGAGCGCCGCCTCCGCCGTCTCCACCACTTCTACCTGATAGCCCTCGGCTTCCAGATTGAAACGCAGGCCCTCGGCCAGATGTAGTTCGTCTTCTACTACCAGAATTCGGCTCATTTGGCGATTGGCAGTTGCAGCGCGAAGGTGCTGCCGTGTCCCGGCCCTTCGCTCTCCGCCCAGACGCGCCCCCCGTGCCGTTTGGCAACGGAGCGCACGATGTATAGCCCCAAGCCGGTGCCCTTGATGCGCGAGGCCAGCGGCCCCGGCACGCGGTAGAATCGCCGGAAAACACGATCCAGCTCCGATTTGGCAATCCCGGGCCCCTGATCCTTCACTCGCAAGATCACAAAGCGCCCGTCCAGTTTGGCGGTTTCCACCGTGACATTGACCTTCGCGGCCGAGTACTTCACGGCGTTGTCAATCAGGTTCGTGACCGCCGCCCGGATTTCGTCCAGATCGCCGAACACTGCCGCCGGACCGCACGGCTGGTACCGCAGTCCTTCCGCCGGCACGCGGTGCAGCGTGCGCACCAGTTCCACGCTGGAGCGGATCACCTCGTCCAGGTCGATCCGCGTGGGGTTCAGACGATGCGCCGTGCTGCCCACGCGGCCGGTGCGCAGTACCTGCTCGATGGTGGAGAGCAACCGGTCGCTATCCTCCAGCATGATCCGGTAGAACTCCTTTCGCTTGGCCTCATCCACCGGGCGTGTTTGCAGGGTTTCCAGATACAGCCGGATCGACGCCACCGGAGTTTTCAATTCGTGCGTGACGGCATTGATGAAGGCGTCGTGCTGCTCGTTGCGGCGGATTTCGCGTACCAGAAAGATAGTATTCAGCAGGATGCCGCAACTGATCATCAGCACCAGCAGAATCCCCAGCACCAGCAGAATGCCGTGCCGCCAGTTCAGCAGGAAATAGCCGATGTACAGAACCAGCAGGATGGAGATCAGCCCGATGCCCAGCGCGATATGCCCGGCGATCGATCGGCGGCGCCCGGTGAATTCCATGACTCCAGGTTAGCGCGCCTCGGGACTGACATGAATTTCCGGCGCACTTTGCCGGAAATTCGCTGTCTGTCCCAGGGTTTAGCCTACGCCGCTTCGCGCTCGGAGACCAACAGGCTGTTCACCGAAGCCACCTTGATCGCCTTGGCCACGCCGAAAACCTTCAGCACCTTGATCAGCAGCCAGCTCGGGTCGAACTCGTACCAGGCCAGCCCGTGGCGCGCCGAAGTCGGGTGCGCGTGGTGATTATTGTGCCAGCCTTCGCCGAAGCTGATCATCGCGATCCACCAGGTATTGCGCGAATCGTCGCGCGTGTTGAACCTCCGCCGTCCCCACATGTGGGTGGCCGAGTTCACCGCCCAGGTGGCGTGCAGTCCGAAAACCACGCGCAGGCAGAAGCCCCAGAGGAACATCTGGATCCCGCCCAAGGCCAATAGGCCGGCGGCCAGAATCGCAATCGGCACCCAGTGATAATCGTTCAACCACACGTAGTAGCGGTGCTTCGCCAGATCCGGCGCGTACTTGGCCAGCATCTTGGTATTGCTGTGATTGGCGTCGCCCCAGAGAATCCAGCCCGTGTGGGACCAGAAAGCGCCGTCGCGCGGGGAATGCGGGTCGCCGGGCAGATCGGATAACCGATGATGCAAGCGGTGGGTGGCCACCCAGAAGATCGGACCGCCTTCCAGCGTCAACGTGCCGAAGGTCGCGAAAACGTATTCCAGCCACAGCGGAACCTTGTACGACCGGTGCGTGTGCAGACGGTGGTAGCCCATGCTGATGCCGAGGCCGATCGTAATATAGTAAAGCGCGGCCGCCACGGTCAGGGCCTTCCAACTGAACATGAAGAGGGCGGCGACGGCCCCAACATGCAGGAACACTAGGAAATATGCGGTGGCCCGGTTAAGCCCCTCGCGCCTTGCCAGCTCCGCGACGTTTTCAGTTTTCACTGTTTCCCCTCGTAAACAGACCATCCTTTACTAACTTATCAAGAGGACGTTCAACGCTTTGTAAGACTTGTGTAATTCCAACAGGATGGCGCTATTTCAGGTCGTGCGGCCCCCGCGAAGCGCGAATCCCGCGGGTCTAACGGCTGGCATTTATCGACGAGCGTCGTTTGCCAGTCGATTGTGGAACTGGGGCCGGCGACCGCTGAACCCGCACTTTGACTTCTGCGGCTCGGACTCCTGGCCGGGGCGCCGGGGTACCGTGAAGCAAGCCTTCGACGCTGATGTCCTCGTCGACGTCAGGCCAATGAACTCCCTGGCCGGTTCCAATCAAACGAAACTTGGCTCGCTGGGCGGGCGTGGCTTCGGATAACCGCCAGGACCACGCCAGTGGCACGCTGATCACGCGTCCGTCGGCCAGGTCGGCGATAATTTGGTCCTTAGTCACGCGGACCTTCTGAATGCGAGGATCGCTATTGATGCTAGGCACAGTGTTCATACCACGCTCTTAGAATAACAGGCAGATGGCTCGCGATCAGCCGGCGAATCCGGTTCAGCTCTCGCGCGTTGAAGCCGTGGCTCCGGGCAATCCCCAGTGGTTGGAGCCAGAATTTGCAGGTCTTGTCCTCCCGCTCCACATGAAGATGCGGCGGCTCGCTGCAGTCGAAACTGGTGAAGAAGAAGCGGTACGGCCCGGGAATCCCTCTGATTCGTGGCATTCAGATTACCGCGTCCCCAGATAAATATCGTGAATCCGCAGCAGCCCCAGCGCGCGCCCATCGCCATCCACCACCGGCAGCACCGAGATCTGCGACCGCCGCCGCTCCATCAACTCCAGCGCCTGCCCCAAATTCGCCTCCGGCCCGACCGTCACCGGCGTCGCCGTCATCGCGTCGGCGGCGCGCAGCGTGCGGATGTCGTCGTGGTTGGTCAGCGCCCGGCGCAGATCGCCATCGGTCAGGAAGCCCGCTAGCGTCCCGTCGGCCGCCACCACGCACGCCCCGCCCATGGGACGCCGCGTCATGGCGATGATCACGTCCTTCAGTGCCGTCTCCGGCGCCACCCACGCCACCTCGTCGCCCGTGTGCATCGCCGCCGCCACGGTCAGCCGCAGATTGCGCCCCAATTGTCCGCCCGGATGGAACCGCCCAAACTCCTCCGGCGTGAAATTCCGCGCGCACATCAGCGCGATCGCCAGTGCGTGCCCCAGCGCCAGCGCCGTCACCGCGCTGGCCGTCGGCGCCAGATTGTGCGGATCGGCCTCGCGCTCCACCGACGCATCCAGCAGCACATCCATCTGCGCCGCGAGCGGCGACGCGAGATTGCCCAGGATGCCGATCAAAGGCGAGCGGAACTGGCGCAGCAGAGGCACCAGCGCCTGCAACTCCACGGACGACCCGCGATTAGAGAGCAGCACGGTCGGGTCGCCCGGCGTGTAGATCCCCAGATCGCCATGCACCGCTTCGGCCGGATGCAGGAACACCGCCGCCGTCCCCGTGCTGCACAGAGTCGCCACAATCTTGCGCGCGATGTGACCGCTCTTGCCGATCCCGGTGACGATCACCTTCCCGGGATGCGCCAGGATCAACTCCACCGCGCGAATCAATTCGCCGTCCAGCCTGGCGGCTGCCGAGCGGATGGACTCTGCCTCAATTTCCATGGCGGCGCGCGCGGCGGCGAGCCAATCGTTCTCAGGCCGGGAAGTCATGGGAAGCCCCCATCATCGCACGATCGATATTGCTTATCGCTCGATGCCCATCGGCCAATCCGTGGTGCGCATCGAAGGCGACCCAACCTTTATGGTTGTTTGACCGAACGCGCTGGTGTGATGAACGAAGTGAGTTCCAGCTTTACCGTTACGCCTCTGGCGGCACGCGGGTCAGGATTGCTTCATAGACATTTCGGGCCGCCGCCAGCGCTTGTTCGGCCTCCTCACGCACCGGCTCATCGGACTCGCCAGGATAGCGGAACCTCCACGCGTATTCAGTAAGCGGTGCCGCCCGATCGGCAAGGGTTCCCAGGGTGGCATCCAACCCCACGCACTGCCGGCCAAGTTCCTCAAGGTTGTGTGTCTTCCGAACCGGCACATCGTGCCAGGCGAGGAAAGCTTTCATCGCCTTTTCAGCCGCCTGCTGGGCATGGAACATTACATCGCCCCACAGGCCCTCCTCGGGAGCCGAGATCTCATGTGCCGCCGCGCGTAGATCCAGTTCCGCCTTGGAGAGCCAAGCATGAACGTCCTTGATACGCGCATCGTCAGGCGCCATGCAGTGCCACCCCTTCGCGCAACACCGTGCCCGGAAGCGAAGCCTTCAGCAAGCGGCGCTGCTCAAAGTAGGAACGGGTGCATACGAGCACGTCAGCGGCGGTCCCCGTGCCCCGGAGAACTTCGTATGCCAGGCGGCTCCTCCGGCGTTCCGGGGGGGCATCGTCCGGCACTACAACCAGCAGGTCGTAGTCACTGTCCGGACCGGCGTCCCCGCGGGCGACGGAACCAAAAAGATAGATGCGCTCCGGCCGGTATGCTTCGACGAGACGGCGGACCACCTCGGCCAGAACCGGATCGCTAGCCGTTGGAGTCTTGAAGATGGTGGTGCTCTCGTTAGCCATGGTTCTGTCCCCACCAGTTTGCCACAACTGCCTGAGGTTGAGCCCAGACGTGTGCATACGTGGTCGTTCCTCGCGCACTGCACGCGATATCGAAGCGCTAGTCAGCGGATGGGTCCGCCGCTAGGCGCTAGAGTTCGTACATGGATCGGAACTCGCTGTCACCTGCAGCGAGCGCTTGCACGACTCGGGCCACGAGCGAGTCGTAGTTCCCAGAATTCATAATGGCAGCCACTCCAATCGGTCTTCCCATTCCGATGCTTCCGATGCCAGCCAAATCAGTAGGAGTTCGTCGATTGCCGTCCCAACATCAAGGCTCTGCGGGATGAGGAATACACCAGAATTCTGTTTTCCGGCGTTCCTGAATTTGCGGAAGTGAGCCGGCATCGTGCCGACATCATGTGAAACGAGCACGCGTTGGTGGTCCGCCGCAAGAGCCAGAACCTGGGGATCGTTCATACCTCGCAATCCAGCCGCCTGAGCGGTCAGGAAATCGATAGAGGGCTCCCGGCGCAGGACCCCAACCACGATTGCCCTGTTCAGATCGGCATCCGCCAGAAATCGAACTTTCACGATAGGCGAGCCGTGTGCAGCTCGTCCCGGGCGCGCATGAGTCTTTCGCGCAGATTGACCGGTAGCGGATCGGCATCGCGCCTTCCTTCCGCCCACTTCCCGCTTTGGCGAATCAGGTAGACATCGATGTCAGCCTGGTTTGCCAGGTAGTACGCGATCGCGCCGTAGACCTCTTCGAGTCGAAGCAGCTCGAAATTCTGGCAGATGGTTTCAGGAGACTCGCCGCGCCGGAAGGCATGGACGATCGAATCCAGGGAGATCCGTGTGCCAGCAACATAATAGTTGCCGTCCCTTTGTTCGATGTATTCCTTTGTCATGCTCCCTTGATTCTACTCCCTCCCTTGGACCGGAGAAACGCACTCGCCCACAAGCCGCCGCCCTACCGCACCGGTTGGCTCGCCAACCCCACCATGCACTCCAGCGTCCTTGCCCGCTGCGCCTCCGTCAGCACCAGATACCGGTGCTTCCCCGCGGCCTCCGGGCGAAAGCTGGTCCGCCCCGCATCATCCGCCGTAATCCGCCCCGGCACCGACAGCCCGAAGTATCCGCCTCCCGGACGCACCGCGTAGAGCACCGCCGTCAAGTCCCACGTCTGGCGGTCGTAGGGCATCTTCATGTACGCGCGATACGCATCCACCACCGGATGATCCGCCGCCCACGCGAAGTCCTTCTCGATCCGCGCCGCCGGGAACTTCATCGCCTCGCCGATCTCGAAGCCGCTCGCCACAATATCCCCCGGCCAAAGCTCGAACAGTTTGCGCGCCGACGCCGTGTCCTTCTGCACGTTGAACTCCGCCTTCGGCTGCGCGAAGTTCCCCGCCATCACGCTCAGCAGTTTCACCTTCCGCTTGACCAGTTCCAGATCCGCCGGCGCATCCAGCAAGCGCGCCAGATTCGTGCTGAACCCCACCTGCACGATGACGACACTCCCGTCCTGGGCCGCCGCCAGCAAGCGCCGCAGCAGCGCCACCGCCTCCACCGCCTCCGCGCCGCTCGCCAGGCGCCGCGGATACACCAGCGTGCCATCCGCCCTGCGCCGCTCGGCCGGCTCCTGAATCATCCGGCTGCTCTCCGGCGTGACACCGCTGCCCTTCACCATGCCCACCGGAATCTGCCCGCGCCCGTAGAATGTGTTCACCAGATCCACATACACCGCCGCCCACGGATTGTCCTTCGTAACCGTGACGCCAAGCAGCCGGCACTCGCCGCGACTCTCCAGCGCGTGCAGCATGGCCAGCGCCAGCGCGTCGTCCACGTCGTTGCCCATATCGGTATCGAAGATCACCGGGACAGCCTGTGCCCACGCGCCCGCTGCCGCTAGACTCGCCGCCGCCGTCAAAGCCAGAAATCTCTTCATACGGTGCCCACGTTACCACACGCTACAATATGCGCGTATGCACCCCTGGATCCGGCGCTGCCTGGCGCTCGCACTACTCGCTTGCACCCCGGTGGCCGCCGAAATCCGGTCGCTCACCATCCTCCACACCAACGACCTCCACGCCCGCATGATGCCGCTCGAAAACCACCGCGGCGGCTTCGCCTTCCTGGCCACCGCGATCCGCCGCGAGCGCGCCGGCTGCAAGGATTGCATCCTGCTCAATGCCGGCGATGTTGCCCAGGGTTCCCCCGTCTCCACCATCTTCCACGGCCTCCCCATCTTCGAGGTCGCCAACCTGCTGGGCTTCGACGTGGGCACGCTCGGCAATCACGATTTCGACTACGGCTGGATGCAGACCCGCAAGTTCATGCAGATCGCCAAGTACCCCATCGTTTGCTCCAACGTGGTCGGCGCCGAGGGCCAGCTCTTCGCGCCCAAGCCGTACGTCATCCTCACCGTCAACGGACTGCGCGTCGCCGTCATCGGCGCCATGACCGATGACTTGAAAACCCTCACCATTCCCGCCACCATGGAACAATGGCACACCACGCCGGCGCTCGCCACCGCGCGCAAGTATGCCGCGGAACTCAAGAGCCAGAGCGATCTCATCATCCTGCTGGGACACATCACGCCTCAGGAAGAGCTCAAGTTTCTCGCCGGCGCTCCCGAAATCCCGGTGCTGGTCACCGGCCACGCGCACAACGGAATGCCCCAGCCCCTCATGCAGGACGGCCGCATCCTGGTCCGCGTCAAAGGTTACGCCGAAGAGTTGGGCCGCCTCGAACTCAAGGTCGATACCGAGAAGAAAGCGCCTGTGGCGTACACCTGGAAACACATCCCAATCGATTCCACCAGCACCGCGCCCGCCGCCGACGTGGCTGCCCTGGTCAAGCACTGGGAGGACGAAGTCAGCGCGCGCGTCGATACTCCGCTCGCCGTCTCCGCCCGCGCCTTCGACAAGCGGGAAGTCAAGGGACTCATCGAACAGGCGATGCGCACCCAGACCGGCGCCGATTTCGCCTTCATGAACTCCGGCGGCGTGCGCGACGTCGTCCCCAAGGGACAACTGCTGGTGCGCAACATCTGGGACATCATGCCCTTCGACAACCGCGTGGTCACCGGCACGTTCAAGGGCCGCGATCTTCCCGCCGTGGTGCTCGGCGGCCGCCAGGTCGAACCCGGCCGCGACTATACCCTGGCAGTCAGCGATTTCACCGCCGCCAATCAATCCACCCCGGAAAACCTGCGCACCACCGGCCTCCAGTTCCCCAACGACGCCGGCCTCCTCCGCGACATCCTCCTCGATTGGTTCCGCAAGAAGAAGCTGATCGAGTAGTGGGACAGGCCTCCTGGCCTGTCACTACCTATCGTCCGCCGCGATCGCCTTGAGTTGAACCGCTTCGTGGCCCACCTCCTCCAGCTTCACCGATTTGGCTTGCGACTCGAACGGTTTGAGGAAATCCCGATCGTACGGCGCTCCCGATTCCACGTCTTCTCACGCCAGCAGCCCAGTGGTTGGCCGTGAACCAAACCCCTCCCCCAGCCGCTGCCTTTCTCCGCTTCCTCCGCGCTCTCAGGTTCTGCCTCCCTCCGCTCCGCTCCTGTCTTCTCTCCGGAAACCCCTCCGCAACCCATTGATTCTTCGTGGCAGCACTGTAGCGTAGCCTTTCAGGCTGCCATGCCCCCATTCCTGGGGGTATTCTTCTTCCGCGCCTTCGCGCCAAAATGCCTCTGGGGTTTCCCAGCCCATTCCACCACGGAGTTCTTCCGTGGCATGGAACTCTGCGCTTTTCTCTGCGTTCTCCGCGTCTCCGCGTTGAATCTCATCCCTCAAACTGCAAGCGCGCCCGCAGGCAGTCACGCGCCACCCGCCACGCGCTATGCTGAATCCTATGAACCGGCGCAATTTCGTCAAAGCCGCCACCCTGCTGGCCGCTTCTCCCCTTGCAGTCCCCGCCGCGGACGACGCTGCGGACGACAAAGACTCGGCCATCCCCGAGTACCAGAAGCCCGTCTTCAATCTCCACAAGCACTTCCCATCCCCCGTCAAGATTGCCGCCATTGAACTGCTGCAATCGGGCAAGCAGTTCTTCCTGCGCACCCGCTCCACCGATGGCGTGGAAGGCATCGTCCTCACCAAGGACATGGAGGATTTCGTCCCCATCCTCCAGCGCCGCGTGATTCCTCGCTTCCTCGGCAAGGACGCCCGCGATTTGGAAACCCTGGTGGACGACGTCTACATCGCCAACTACAAGCTCTCCGGCCAGGCCTTCTGGTGCCCCGTCGCCTACGTGGAGCAAAGCCTCTTCGACCTGCTCGGCCGCACCGCGCGCAAGCCCGCCGGCGAACTCATGGGCGGCATCCTCCGCAAGGAAATCCCCGTCTACCTCTCAGGCTCCGGCCGTGACACCACCGCCGAAGAAGAGGTGGATGTCTACCTGCGCGGCGTCGCCGCCACCGGCGCCAAAGCCGTCAAGTTCAAGATCGGCGGACGCATGAGCGCCAACCGCGACACCTACCCCGGGCGCACCGACAAGATCCTGGAACTCGCCGCCAAACAACTCGCCGGCAAAGTCACCCTGATGGCCGACGCCAATGGCAGCTACAGCGCCGCCAAAGCCATCGAGATCGGCAAGCGCCTGCAGGAGATGAAGTACCTCTGGTTCGAGGAGCCCTGCCCCTGGGAGGAAAAGAGCGAAACCAAAAAGGTGGCCGACGCGCTGGAGATGAAGGTGGCCTTCGGCGAGCAGGATTCCAGCCTCTGGCTCTTCCAGTGGATGATCGAAAACAAGGTCATGGACGTTGTGCAGCCGGATCTCAACTACAACGGCGGCTTCATCCGCGCCGCCCGCGTGGCCCGCATGGCGCGCCAAGCCAACATGTGGATCTGCCCGCACAACACCCAGACCGGCGCCGCCTCGGTGAACATCCTGCAATTCGCCGCCACCACGCCGAATGCCGGCCCTTACATGGAGTACGTCTCCCGCGCCGCCGCCAAAAAGGAATCCTGGTACACGCCGAATTTCGAAATCAAGAACGGCGTCATCCCAGTGCCCACGGGCCCCGGCCTGGGCGTGGAATTCGACCCGGATTTCGTGAAAAAAGCCACCATCTTAAGAGCCTGACCGCGGAGAATCCCAACGCGCAAGGATTGCTCATCGCGTCAATAATTCTCTACTCCCCACGTAGCGCGGTGCCGGTTTATGGATGGATACACCCCAGCAGAACGTCTTCCCGGCCTACGAGCGTAACGAACGGCACCGCCACGCACGCGAAACTCGATAGGCCTCAAAGGTGCAACGCTCCACAAGCATAAGGAGCATTTCTATGGAAAACAAAATCAAGAAGACTGATCCGGACAAAAAGTTTCGGCGCGTCCTGGCGGCGAGCACACTGGCTGGAGACAGCGTACGCAACGCGGCGGGCGAAGATCTTGGCAAACTCGACGAGATCATGATCGACATCCCATCCGGCCGGGTAGCCTACGCGGTGCTGTCCTTCGGCGGAGTTCTGCGCATGGGAAACAAACTGTTTG
>Ga0208587_1001323_pt1 | contig 13192 bp, 10 predicted proteins | sample NGESurdeep092012_7_FD_184472 | JGI IMG/M metagenome (GOLD analysis project Ga0208587, IMG submission 184472) | Arctic peat soil microbial communities from Barrow, Alaska - NGEE Surface sample 210 deep-092012 (SPAdes) | ecosystem: Environmental > Terrestrial > Soil > Wetlands > Peat ...
GGCCCGCCGCGGTAGCGGTACTAGAGAGCAATGGCGGCTGATTCACCGAGCCAGAACGAGCGACAGATCAGTCGAGGGCGTCGTCCGGGATGGTGGGGATGAGCGGCTCGCGCTCCCGGACGCGCCGCTCGAGCGCTCGCTGAAGGGCGTCGGAGCGGTAGGAGGCGTAGACCTCCTTGTGCGAGTGCCGAAGCTGGTTCGCATTGTAACCGCGGACCTTCGCAGCGGTGAGCGGCACGACCTGGAGGTTCGGTCCGCGGAAATCGCCGACAAGCATGTAGCGCGGGCTCAAAGGGAACTGGAATTGCGCCGCGAAGCTCGGCGCGCGGTATTCCTTCGGGCTCTTCGCGGCCGCCCTCGCCGGATCAATGAGAAGGACGGGATTGTCTGAGGTGATGAACGGCTCATCGGCCGGCGCCCGGAGCAGATTCCACCGCATGCGGACGAACAGATTGTCGTACTTCTCGGCGTTCTCGAACATCTCCTTGATGTTCCACGCCTTGCTCGTCTGCGTCATTACGATGTCGTTGTTCACGAACGACTGCATCGCTTCGCGAGCCTTCTCGACATCGACCCGCTCGCCGCCGAGGCGCACGGTCGATTCCACAAGTTGCTCGACGCCGCCCTCCTCGTGCAGCATCTTCTTCGCACTCACGCGATGGAACTGTGTCAGCACGGAGTTCACCATCTCGCGGTAGAGCGGCGTGCGAGTGAGGAGGATGGAGAGGAATGTCGAGAGCTCTGCCTTCTGCTGGGCCGTTAACATAGCGACTTCGCCACGGCGAAGCTGCGCGATGTGCGGCGCGGCAATGTTCTCCATCTCCATGAGCTTGTCCTCGATATTGTTCAGCTCGGTGGGGAGCTCCGGCGCGTCGTAGAAGCGATCCTCATAGCCGACGCCTTGCGCGCCTTTCGCGCGGGGATGTTCGCCGGGACGGTAACGCCAGAGGACGTGCTTCACCTGGATTGGGTCCATCCAGGCGCGCGTGTAGAAGACGGGGACGTGGTGATGCTTGTGCTTTGGGTTCGCGGTCGCGGCGATGGCCGGGGCTGCATGGCGACGCGCTCGGCCGCGAAATCGGTCGTCAGTACGGCGTTTGTCGGGACCTATCGCGATTGCACCAGCCGCAGCGGGTGGCGACGTGTGCCCTCATAGGGGCCGTCGTCATCCAGGTGTTCTCGGGGTCAGAACTTTGCGCAGTCGATCACGAACCGGTACTTCACGTCGCCTTTGAGGGTCCGCTCGTACGCCTGATTGATCTGGTTCGGAGTGATCATTTCGATGTCGCTCGTGATGCCGTGCTTTCCGCAGTGATCGAGCATCGCCTGCGTCTCGGGAATGCCGCCGACCAGCGAGCCCATGATCTTGCGGTTCCCGAATATCAAGGGGAACGGGCTGAATTCCAAGTTCTCCGGAGACGCCCCGACGAGAATCAGGGTCCCCTCCTGCTTCAGGCAATTCAGCGGTCCGTTGAGGTCGTGCTTGGCCGAAATCGTGTCGAGGATCGCGTCGTACCGGCCAGCCAGCTTTGCGAGTGCACCCTCCTTGCTCGTGAGAACGAACTCGCGGGCGCCGAGTCTCTTCGCGTCGGCCTCCTTCTGGGAGGAACGGCTCAAGACGGTGACCTCAGCGCCAAACGAGGCGGCGAGTTTCACGCCCATGTGGCCGAGGCCGCCGAGGCCCATCACGGCAACCCGCGAACCCTTCGTCAGGCCGACCTGCCGGAGCGGTGAATAGGTTGTGATCCCGGCACACAGCAGGGGCGCTGACGCGGCCGGGTCCAGCCCGGCGGGAATGTTCAGGACGAAGTGCTCCTCGACGACGATCTGTCTCGAGTACCCGCCGAAGGTCGGCGTTCTTCCATCCACGTCCATGCTCCCGTAGGTCATGGTGACGCCATTCACGCAGTGGTTCTCGTGGCCGCTCATGCAACTCCCGCAGGTGCGGCACGAATTGACGAAGCAGCCCACGCCCACCCGCTGGCCTTCCTTGAATTTCCTGGCGTCCTTGCCGGTCTTCACCACCCGGCCGATAATCTCGTGGCCCGGCACGCAGGGAAACTGCGTCATCCCCCATTCGTTCCGCGTGAAGTGGATGTCCGAATGGCAGATGCCGCAGAAATCGATCTCAATGTGAACGTCCCGGTCTCCAGGAGTGCGGCGTTCGAACTCAAATGGGGCGAGGGGCGTGTCGGCCGACTGGGCGGCGTATCCTTTAGTGTTCATGGGTTCCTCCGGTGCTCAACCTTCGCAGTGTAGCGCAGCGGCCGGACCGGCGCGCTACTCACGCCCGCGAAGTGACAGGCGCCAGCCGGCGTCATCTTTCAGCCTCGACCGTCCCGGGATAAGTCCACCCTTGTCACCAAGGGTTTAGCGAAAACTGGGACCGCCCGCTTGACGACTCGGGCGACGTGCACAGCGATCAGGACGCCGCACTGGACGCGTAGGTGTCGAGGCGCCGCGCCGCATCCCGAAGATCGCCGGCAGAGACGATGTTGTATCTTTCAAACACGGCGCGGGTCTTATGGCCGGTCAGCTGTATGGCCACGCGCTCGGGCACCCCTGCGCGGACAAGGTTGCGGACCGCGGTCCGGCGGAAGTCGAGGCAGCGGCGGCGACGCCGGCCGAGGTCAGTGCATTCCTGACCCTCCGGCGAGTTCCTTCACCAGCTCGCCGATGACCGTTTTCGCGTCGCCGAAGAGCATCCAGGTCGCGTCCGCGAAGTAGAGCGCGTTGTCGATGCCTGCGAAGCCCGGGTTCTTGCTCCGCTTGATCGCGAAGACGCTCCGGGCCTTGTCGGCGTCGATGATCGGCATGCCGTAGATCGGGCTCGTCTTGTCGGTCCGGGCCGCCGGGTTCACGACGTCGTTCGCACCGACCACGAGGGCCACGTCGACCTGCGGCATATCGGGGTTGATTTCGTCCATCTCGACCAGGTCGGTGTACGGGATGTCGGCCTCGGCCAGCAGGACGTTCATGTGCCCCGGCATCCGGCCGGCGACCGGGTGGATCGCGAACTTCACCTTGATCCCCCGCTTCTTCAGCTGGTCGTACAGCTCGCGCACCTTGTGCTGCGCCTGCGCCACCGCCATCCCGTAGCCTGGGATGATGACGACGAAGTTCGCCTGCTCCAGCGCTTGCGCAGCCCCCTCGGGCGTCTCGGACTTGTAGACCTTCTCCTCGGCGCCCGCCTTCACGTGCGGGACCTGGCCGAATGCCCCGAACAGGACGTTCGCGAACGAGCGGTTCATCGCCTTGCACATGATGATCGCGAGGATCAGGCCGCTCGACCCGTCGAGGGCGCCCGCGACGATCAGGAGCTTGTTGTCCAGAACGAATCCCATCGCGACGGCCGAGAGTCCGGCGTAGGCGTTCAGGATCGCGATGACGGTCGGCATGTCGGCGCCGCCGATCGGGATGATCAGCAGGACGCCGAACAGGAGCGACAGGACGATGATGGCCGAGAAGGCGAGCGGCCCCCAGGTCGCGCCCGGGTGGAGGACGAGGGCCGCGGCGATCCCCAGGGCGATGACGAAAAGCGAGAGGTTCGCCACGTTCTGAAACGGATAGGTTACCGGCCGCTGCGGGACCCATTTCACTTCCTGGAGCTTCCCGGCCGCCATCAGGCTCCCCGTGAGCGTGAGGAAGCCGAGGAGGACCTCGGCGAGCAGCGCGACCATCCGGAACGTGGTCAGGTGCTCGGACCCGTCCAGCCGCCCCAGGTAGAATTCCGCCGTCCCGACCAGCCCAGCCGCGGCGCCGCCGAACGCGTGCGAGAGCGCCGTTCGCTGCGGCACCGCCGTTAGCGGCACCCTGGACAGTGGCACGCCCACCAGGAATCCCGCGGCAATCGCCAGGACGATCCAGACATGGTGGGAGACGCCCGGCTGCGCCCAGGTGAAGACGACCGCGATCGTGGTCGCCGCCACGCCCGCCCAGACACCTTTTCGGGCGGTAGCCGGCGTGTTCATCCAGTGGAGCGCGAAGATGAAGAGCGCCGACGCGACGATGTAGGCGAACTGGGTGATGCCGACCATCACGCCTTCCCCTTCCCCTCGTCGCGCTTCTCGATCGTCTTGAACATCTTCAGCATCCGATCGGTGATGAGGAACCCGCTGACGATGTTGGTGGTCGAGGCGAAGAGGGCGACCGCTCCGAGCACCCGGATCGCGATCGGGGCGTCGCTACCGGTCACGATGATCGCGCCGACGACCGCGATGGCCGAGATCGCGTTCGTCAGCGACATCAGCGGCGTGTGTAGCAGTCGCGAGACCCGGCGGATGACGCCCAGCCCGATGAATGACGCCAGGACGAAGACGAACAGGGTGGACCACATCTCGCCGGTCATTTCCGAGCCCCTCCTTCCTGCGCGGGAGCCTTTTCCAGCGCCTCGCGGGTCTTCGCGTGCGTCACCTCGCCCGCGTGGGTGATCAGTGCCCCGCGCTGGATGTCGTCGGTGAGGTCGAAGACGAACGCCTTTTCCTTCGTGAAGGCCTGAACGAAGGAGGTCAAGTTGCGGGAGAAGAGCAGGCTCGCGTGGAGCGGCATCGTCGCCGGAAGGTTGAGCGGCGCGAGGATCGTCACGTCCCCCGTCCGCACCGTCTCTCCCGGCTTCGACAGCTCGCAGTTCCCGCCGCCGTCCGCGCCGAGGTCGACGATGACGGAGCCTGGTTTCATCGTTCGGACGGTCGCTTCGGAGATGAGCTTCGGCGCGAAGACGCCCCCGATCAGGGCTGTCGTCACGACCACGTCCGCCTGCGCACACTCCTGGGCGAGCAACTCCGCCTGGCGCTTCTTGTCCTCGTCGGACAGCTCCCGCGCGTAGCCGCCGCCCGCCGCGGCGCTCTCCTTCAGCTCGAAGCCAACGTATTTCGCGCCAACGCTCTCGATCTGCTCCTTCACTTCCGGGCGGACGTCGGTCGCGACGACGTTGGCGCCGAGGCGCCGGGCGGTCGCGATGGCTTGGAGGCCCGCGACGCCGGCGCCGATGACGAAGACGCGGGCCGGATGAACCATCCCCGCCGCGGTCATCAGCATCGGGAAGTACTTGGGGAGTTCCACCGCCGCGAGGAGCACGCCCTTGTAGCCGCCGATGTTCGCCATCGATGAGAGGGTGTCCATCGACTGCGCCCGGGTGGTCCGCGGGATGGCGTCCGACGCGAACGCGGTGACCTTCCGGGCCGCCAATGCCCGCACCGCATCGAGGTTCTGGAGGGGCATCAGCGAGCCGAGGTAGATCGTCCCCGGCCGCATCCAACCCGTCTCGTCGCGCCCCGCCGGCGGGGTGGTGGGAGCCGTCACTTTCAGAACGAGATCGGCCGCGCCGAGGAGAGCCGCTGGATCGGTCTCGATCCCGACGCCAGCGTCGCGGTACCCGGAGTCGGGGTATCCGGCCGCGTCGCCCGCCCCCGCCTCGACCGAGATCTCGTAGCCCGCCTGGATCAGCTTCTTGCACGACTCCGGCACCAAGGCCACCCGCGTCTCTCCGCGGCGGGTCTCCTTCGGAACTGCGATGCGCATCGAACCTCTCCGTCTCGTCCGCCGGCTACGGCCTGAAGGGCGACTCTTAGCGATCGACGAATTCTAGTTCACGTGAGATGGCGTCTCAATACGCCGCGTCGTGTTTCGTTGACGCCGAGATTCCCGAGAAACTGCCGCCCGTGGTAAAGTGGCTGCTCCAGTTGTTCATCTAACGCGTACAGGTACATCCACTGAACGTAACCATCAGACATTCAAGCGTATTCCTCCTGGGATTCGTTGCCCTGTGGTCACAGGGCGTGGCTCCGGCGCACGGCAGTTCCTGGCCCGCGGCCCGTCCGGAACTCGTGGCGCGGGTCGATGAACTGACCCGGCGTATCCCCTCGAGGTCTTCGCAGGCGCTCACCGGATCCCAGTTCGTCGAGTCAGTTCGGCGGATGGACTCGCGGCAGCGCGAACGGGCCGTTCTTCAGGAAGTCATTCACGGCAACATACCGACCTTCCTCAGGCGGCTGGCCCCGGTCACGCTTACGTCCGCACAGGGCGGCATGACGCAGACGGCAACCGTCTTCGTTATGCCCGACTATCTCGCCATCGGATCCGACGACGACTACCTGCGGATCCCGATGAACCTCGAGACGGCGACGGCCGTCGCGGCGCAGTTTGGTTTCCTGCTCCCAACCAAGCGGATCGTCAATGCCGTCTACGAGCAGTCGGCCTTTCACTTCGTGCCCGAGCCGCTCACGCCGGGTCCGCAGATGAGCTCCACCGACTACTACCGACGCCACAACGAGATGATCGAAGCGCAGGCTCGCGCCGGCGCGGTGGCGCCGGGAACGCTGGTGTCGGGCCACAAGAAGGACGTGGTCGTCACCAACCTGCTGGCGAAAGCGCCTGGACGAATCGCCATCTACGGTTGGCAGCGGCCGGGCGGCGCGCCGATTCAGCCGTTGAGCACGGTCCACGGCGTCTGCTACGAGGACTACAGCCACGGCATCCGGTTGGTGAGCGAGATGGCGTGGGAGAACGGCGCGCTGCGGCCAGTGCGCGACATCCTGCAGGACCCCGTGACGGCACCGGTCCTCAGCGACGAGGGGGCCATTCGCGCGGTCACGACGTTCACTCCAGGCTTTTGCAGCAGCGGAATCCGAGATGGTAATTAGCATGGCTGCGCTCGTCCATCACCCGAGAGCCATGCCAATACGGCGCACGCCACCGGCACCAGTCCTCGTGCGCCCGGTATGCATCGAACACGAACCAGCTCCCCTTCATTTCCGTGTAGCCTAACTCTCGGCTGCCGCGGCTCGACATCTGCTCCGCGTTGAGCGGCAGGTTCATGTGCTCTGCCGCATTCCCGTTCAGGTCGTACACCTTCAGCGGGCTCTCGCACCCTGGGAACATCCCGTCGGGGAAGGTGTTCGAGCCGCACTTGCTCCAGCCGTCTCCGCCACAGTCGGCGCTCTTCTGGCTCGACGTGCCGCAGACCCCTTTCTCATACGCCGGACCGTAGCTCCATCGCTTGCGCGGCGCATACGACTGGTTGTGCGCCGCACGCATCCGGCGGATTGCGGCGTCGGCAGCGACGCCCTGCGCCAGGTCGAAGCGGTAGTCGGGCGGCTCGAGCCGGCCATCACACGCACCCTCCCATTCATGCGCGTCGCACAAACGCTTGCCCATCGCCGAGCAGATCTCCGCCGCCTCGCGAGCCTTCACCCACACCACGGGATACTCGCAGGGAATATCAGGGAACTCGAACTGATCGATGCAGGTTTTCGCGGCTTCTGCTGGCCCGGTCGTCGGGTCGTACAGGGGCGCCATGTATTTCGCCTTGCAGATCTTCTCGAACGCCGGGTTCTCGTAGCTGACCCCCAGTCGTTTCAGCTTGTCCTCACACTGCTCTGTGGTCGCCGGGTGGCGCGTGACGGCGGGGTTGCCCTGACCGATGTACCCGGACTTCGTGAAGATGCGTCGAACCTCCGCCATCTGGCCGTCCGACAGTCGATGGACGCTCTGCAGGCGCCGCAGCAGAGGCTCGTTCTGCTCGCGCATCGACGCGTAGACCAAGAGGCCGGCCGATCCGCACACGGCGAAGAGTCCAGCGGTGAGGAGGCGGGTGAGCTTCACGGGCGCCCCCCTTCCTCGTCGCGGCGCATCACATAGAAGAAGTCGCGGTTGTCCGGATATCCGATGAAGCGCACCACCGACCGGGAGGCGGTCGAGGCATTCGTGTCCACCTCGCGCATGCCTGTCATCAGGTACTCGACCGTGACCGTCGGTCCGTCCGCTCGATAGAACGCGAAGTACGTGTGTTCGAGCGCGTTCATGTCGAGCAGCATCGCGTACTGGCAGCGATAGGCCTGGAACACGCGCGCCATGGCCGACGGCGTGGCGGACGAGAACACCGCGTAGATCAAGTAGCGTTTTCCACCGGAGATCTGCAGCGCGACTCCGGAACGCATCGTGCGTAGCTTGCGGTCCTGCGAGCCCGACCAGTTGCCCGCTCCCCAATAGGCGACGAGACGGCCCGGCACCGGCGCCTGTGACGCCGCGTCCATTTCAACGAGCGGTACACCGTTCTGCCGCGCGTACCTGATGCGAGGCAGGAGCGTGCTGTCCTTGTCCTCCCACGTCTTCATCTCCAATCCGCCATCGTCCCGCACGAAAATCGTCGCCAGTCCTGGCTGGAGCCGGCTGAAGACGACGCCGTTTTCGATGAAGCCGTAATGGCTGCCGTGATTGACGAGGGAGAGATCGCCGTAGAGGAACGCACCGTGTGCGCGTTTGAAGCCGGCGGTGAAAGTGGCCACCGTCCGCCGGACCTCGTCTAGCGGCAACAGGCCGGTGCCGACAAGCGGAGTGATGTCGCCGATGCCGTCCGGTCCCGGCAGTTGCTCGTTCTTCATCCGCGCCGGTATGTGTGCGGACCAGCCGACCTCCGGATGAACTGTGCCGCGCGCATAGCCGAGACGGAACCGATCGAGATCGAAGGCGATGAGGTAGCAGAGGGCCGACGCCTCGACGCGGTCGAGCGTGTATGCCAACTTGCCGGTCTGGAGGATCTGTGGGGCGATGACGTTCGGCTGGAAGACGCTGACGTAGCTTCCGGGCGTGCTGGCGGCGTACCACGCGCCGGGGGCCATGCCGCCGGCTGCTCCGGCCACGCTGATGCCCAGGCTGGGCACCGCCACCACGCGGTCGGCGAACGCCGGATCAATCAGTGCCGGCGGCGGCCCTGGCTTGTCGGCGCGGGCCGCGGCGGCCGTCTGGGCGTCCGCTTTCAGCGTCCCAGTTTGCCGGTTCGTGTCGGACATCAGTTGATGGCCGAGGCCAATCACCGACTCCCCGCCCCAGACGCGATCGCGCAGGAACTCGGTCGCCACCTCGAGGCCCGTGCGATGCCCGACCGCCGGGTTCCGCAGATAGAGCCGTGACTCGCACAGGGCGGAGAAGATGCGTCGCGCCCCTCTTCCCTGCTCCAGAAGGTCCGGAGGCCCGGCCGAGAACAGGTCGCAGGAATACCGTGCGGTGCCCTCGGTGATCACGAGGCCGAATGGGTGCTTCTCATCGAGCAACAGCCTTCGGTCGTGTGGATTCGGATTCTCCAGGTGATAGGCGCGCTTCGGCGCCCCACCTTTCCAGGTCACCTCAATCAGGTACCAGGCGTTGATCGAGGGATTGAGGTTGACAAGCGTCGCGAAGCCTTCACGTCCCGCTTTGGACCGGATTTGAATGGACTGCGTCTGGCGAAACTGCTGGAGTTCCAGGATCGTCTTGGGAACGTCAGCGTTGTACTCCCGCCGGCGGCTCTCTGACACCCCCGCCTGCTGGTGTACGGATCCGAGCGCTGCGAACACGACGACAGCCAGGGCAGCGGGGAGCCACCAGGGGCGCGGACAGGTTGGTCGCGATTCAGGCGTCCCGGAGCGTTGCGGCGGATCGGCGCACGACTCCATGTAAGACCAGTTTGCAAGCGACGTACCGCGCAGATCCGGGACATTACCGAGACAACGACGTCTGGGCCGCCGAACTATCGGCGCACAGGCGGACAAAGGCGCTCATGAACGACGAGAGACAGAAAGAGACAGCCCTACACGCGCGCGCGGAGCGTAGGAGCTCGCATCACAATCGCTTCCAGTGGGTCGCGACCCTTGTGCTCCGCAAATATTACATCCGGACAGTCGGCTCGGGCCTGGCACGAATTCCACCTGTAGACGGAGCGATCGGCAAGCCGGTGCGTCGACGATACTGGGGCCATGCCGCGACGTCGTCCTTCCTTGTCCTCCACGCTCCGCCGCTTACTGCGTGACCTCGTCACGCTTGCCAGGCTGGGGGCGATGTCCCGAGTGCATCTGGCGGCGGAAAACTTGTTCCTGCGCAAACAGCTGGCGCTGTACCAGGAGCGGCGCACGAAGCCGAGGCGGCCCGACCCGGCCACGCGAATCGCGCTCGTCCTGTTGTCCCGACTGCTTGACTGGCGCTCGATGCTCACAGTCGTCAAGCCTGACACGCTCATTCGGTGGCACCGCCAGGGCTGGCGGCTCTTCTGGCGGTGGAAGTCCCGGCCCGGCCGGCCACCGATTCCGGTCGACCTGCGGCGGCTGATCGTGACCATGGCACGGGCAAACCCGACCTGGGGCGAGGAGCGGATCGCGAATGAACTGCTCCTGAAGCTCGGGCTGGCGGTCTCGCCGCGCACGGTCGGACGGTATCTCCGGCACGTGAGGCCGCCCCGCGGCGGTCGGCCGTCCCAGCGCTGGGCGACGTTTGTTCGGAATCACGCGCACGCGGTCCTGGCCTGTGATTTCTTCATCACGGTGACCGCACGCTTCCGTGTCCTCTATGTGTTCGTCGTGCTCGACGTCGGCACGCGACGGATGGTCCATTGGAATGTGACCGAGCATCCGACAGCGGACTGGACGATCCAGCAGTTCCGCACGGTCATGACCCCTGAGACCTCACACCGGTTCGTGCTTCATGACCGGGACGGGATCTATACGGCAGACGTGGACCGGGCGATCGCGTCGATGGGACGGCGGGTGCTCAAGACACCCGTACGGACGCCGCAAGCCAATGCCTTCTGTGAACGGCTGATCGGCACCATGCGTCGGGAGTGCCTGGACTGGCTGATCCCCCTCAACGAGCGGCATCTCCGCTGGATCCTTCGTGAATGGGTGACCCACTACAACCGGGGTCGTCCGCATGCCAGCCTGGGACCCGGGATGCCCGATCCGTCACCCGAGCTGAACCAGCTGGTGTCAGCCGGCCATCACCTCCCCGAACGATGTCGAGTGGTCGCGACGCCGATTCTGAACGGGCTGCACCACGAATATCGCTTGGCGCGTGAGGCTGCGTGACCGGCCACAATGCACTCGCGTACGATTCTTGCGGAGCACAGGGGGCTTGACGTTGCGACCGAGGCGACAGGAACATTCGAGCAGGAGCAGTCGAGGTAAGTGTAGGATCTGGCCATCTTGGGAAGCCAAATCGGAAATGTCGGCTAAAGAGGCCGCCGGGCTCCTCGGTGAAGCTGTTGTCGTGCGTGTACCGGCCCGTGAGGCGGTGGTTCGGGTTCAGCTCGTAGTCCAAGCGAACGACTTCCTGCAGCGTGTTCTGGATCGCCGGCTGCGAGCTGATGTAGCGCTGGGTCCCGGCCACGTTCGGCGCCGGGTAGAGCGCGAGGTATTTAACGGCGCTCGGATCGCGCAGCGCCGGCGCCACGTAGTTCGCGTTAGTGGGATCGGTGAGCCACGCCGGGTCAGGCACATTCGCCGTCACCGATGCGGGCGCGCGGATAATCCGGCGCGCCTCCTCCGAGTAGAAGAAGAAGAACTTGTCCTTGATCGCCGGGCCGCCGAGCGTACCGCCGAAGTTGTTGTAGCGCAGGTTCGGCGGATGGCTGCTGACGTCGAGGGTCGTGCTCAGGTTCCGGAAGAACGAATTCGCATTCAGCTTGTCGTTGCGCAGGAATTCGTACAGGTTGCCGCTGAACGTGTTCGATCCCGACTTGGTGACGACGTTCACGATGCCGCCGCCGCTGCGCGGCCATTCCGCCGCGTAGCCGTTGGTGATGATCTTGAATTCCTCGATCGAATCGATCGTCGGCGTCGACAGCAGCGTGATGTTCGATCCGACGTCCACGTTCGACACGCCGTCCACCAGCCAGTTGAGCGCGTTGCGCCGCGCGCCGTTGACCGAGATGCTCATGGTGCTCGTCAGGCCGATCCCGACCTCGTCGGACAGATCGTTCGACACGCCGGGTGCGAGCGTCGCCAACTGCGCGAAGTTGCGGTTGTTGAGCGGCAGCTCCTGCACCTGCCTGGACCCCATCGTCGTCTGCAGCGCGGGGATCGGCTGCACGAGCTCGTGCATGGCCGTGACGTTGACCGCTTCGGTGACGCCGCCGACCGACATGTGCCCGTTAATCTGCAGCCGGTCGTTGACGTGCAGCGTGACGTTCTTCACGCTGACCGTCTGGAAGCCGGCGAGGTCGAAGGTGATGTCGTAGCTGCCGATCGGCAGCAGGTTCGCGCTGTAAATGCCCGCCGCGTTGGTGACGACGGTCCGCGTGTCGTTGGTGGCGGTGTTCTTGACGGTCACCGTCACGCCCGGCACGACGGCACCGGATTGATCAATGGTCACGCCAGTGATCGTGCCCGTGGTTTCCTGTGCCGACGCGGGCGAGGCGAGCCCCGCGACGAGCAGTATCATCAGCCAAAGCCTCCGCATGCTCAGTCTCCTTTGTGGATGTATCGCGGCGGAGCTTACACAGTTGTGGCACGCGTGGCAAGGCTGTGTGCGCGCTCTGACAGCCGCTACGGATTCGTCGATGGGGGCAGACCGCGTGGAATGAGCGGGAGGGAACGTAAGCGGACTCCAGCGCCGTTGAAGATGGCGTTGGCGATGGCGGGCGCGAGGCCGACGATCGGCGTCTCGCCGGCGCCGGCCGGCGGCAGATCGCGACGATCGAGCAGGACGACCTCGATCGGCGGTACGTCGCTGAAGCGCGGCAGCCGGTATTGTGCGAAATGGCCGTTGGTCAGCCTGCCGTTCTCGAAGTCGATCGCTTCGAACAGGGCGCCGCCCAGGCCCTGGACGATGGCGCCTTCCACCTGATTGTTCAGGCCGTTCGGATTCACGATGGCGCCGCATTCGAACGCGACGGTGACGCGGACGAGCGTCGTCGCCCCACGTGCCACGCGCACTTCCGCGCAGCAGGCGGTGTAGCCGCCCTTCTCGACGCCGCACGCCAGGCCGATGCCCGTGCCGTTGGTCTTCCAGCCGAATGCGTCCGTCGCGGCTTTGAGGACGGCGATGAGCCGCTCGTCGCGCAGATTCTTCAGCCGGAAGGCGAGCGGATCGATGCCCGCGGCGTGCGCGAGATCGTCCATGTGCGACTCGCGCGCGAAGTGATTCGCGGTCGCCGCGAGTCCGCGATACGACCCCTGGCGCAGCGGCGATTGCGCCGGATGGAACGCGATGCGCTGATTTGCGACGTCGTACGGCGTGCCAATCCCCGCCGGACCGGAATTGTGGTTGTGATAGTCCCAGGCGGTCACGACGCCGTCCTTCTGCGCGGCGGCGTGGATCTCGATCACGCCGGCGGGGCGGAAGTACGCCCACGCGAATTCTTCTTCGCGCGTCCAGACGATCTTCACCGGTTTGCCGGCCGCGCGCGCCAGGCGCGCGGCTTCGATCGCGGCGTCGCCGGTGTGCT
>Ga0208587_1001329_pt1 | contig 13157 bp, 7 predicted proteins | sample NGESurdeep092012_7_FD_184472 | JGI IMG/M metagenome (GOLD analysis project Ga0208587, IMG submission 184472) | Arctic peat soil microbial communities from Barrow, Alaska - NGEE Surface sample 210 deep-092012 (SPAdes) | ecosystem: Environmental > Terrestrial > Soil > Wetlands > Peat ...
CCGAAAGTTAACCGTTTTGCACGCTTTCGGACACCTTCTCACGCTAACTGCGGAGGCGAGTGGCAAGACCAGTGGAAAGCGGCGAGACCAGTGGGGAGTGGCAAGACCAGTGGGGAGCGGCGAGACCAGCGGCGAGTGGCGAGACCAGTGGGGAGTGGCCAGGGTGAGTGGGAAGTGGGGAGAACCGAGCGGCGAGCGGGGAGCGGAGAGAGCGGCGAGTGAGCGAGAAAAAGAGAAGAGGCGAGATCTCCCCGCTTCTCAGGAGGTCTCATCTCTCGCCACTTCTCTCGCCACTTCCCCCTCGCCACTCGGTTCTCCCCACTTCCCACTCACCCTGGCCACTCCCCACTGGTCTCGCCACTCCCCACTGGTCTTGCCACTCGCCCCTGCAGTTAGCATGAGAAGGTGTCCGAAAGTGTGTGAATCGGTTAACTTTCGGCCCTAATGAAAAAGCGCGAAGACGCCCTCGATTACCATCGTCTCGGCCGCCCCGGCAAGATTGCCGTCGTCCCCACCAAGCCGTTGATCAACCAGCGCGACCTCGGCCTCGCCTACTCGCCCGGCGTGGCCATACCGTGCCTCGAGATCCAGAAGAACCCGGATGACGCGTACCTGTACACGGCCAAGGGGAACCTCGTGGCCGTCGTCACCAACGGCACCGCCGTCCTCGGACTCGGCAACATCGGCGCCCTCGCCGGGAAGCCGGTGATGGAGGGCAAGGGCAACCTCTTCAAGCAGTTCGCCGATCTCGACGTGTTCGATCTCGAGGTGGGCTCCGAGAACCCCGAGGACGTGATCCGCTTCTGCCAGCTCCTCGAGCCGACCGTCGGCGGCATCAACCTCGAGGACATCCGCTCGCCCGACTGTTTCCTGATCGAGGCAACGCTGCGGAAGACGATGAAGATTCCCGTCTTCCACGACGACCAGCACGGAACGGCGATCATCTCCGGCGCGGCGCTGCTCAACGCGCTGGAGGTCGTCGAGAAGAAGATCGAGGACGTGAAGGTGGTGTTCTCGGGCGCGGGTGCGGCCGCGATCTCCACCGCCGAGCACTACGTGCGGCTCGGTGTGACGCGCGAGCACATCACGATGTGCGACAGGCAAGGCGTGATCCACGCGGACCGCGTGGGCCACACCGATCCGTACAAGGACCGTTTCAAGCGCAAGACCACGGCGCGTACGCTGAAGGACGCGCTCGACGGCGCCGACGTCTTCGTCGGCCTGTCCGCGGCGGGCGCCGTGACCGCAGACATGATCAAGAAGATGGCGCCGAATCCCGTGATTTTCGCGCTCGCCAACCCCGACCCCGAGATCACGCCGGACGAAGTGCGCAGTGTGCGCCCCGACGCGATCATCGCGACGGGGCGCAGCGACTATCCGAACCAGATCAACAACGTCCTCTGTTTTCCGTTCATCTTCCGCGGCGCACTCGACGTGCGCGCCACGCAGATCAACGAGGAAATGAAGATGGCGGCCACGCGCGCCCTCGCCGCGCTGGCCAAGGAAGACGTGCCCGACAGCGTCTCGCAGCTCTACGGGCTCAAGTCGGTGAAGTTCGGCGCCGAATACCTGATTCCCTTCCCGTTCGATCCGCGCGTGCTGCTCTGGGTTGCGCCGGCGGTCGCGTGGGCCGCCGTGGCGAGCGGCGTGGCGAAGGAGTTCGTCGACCTCGAGACGTATCGCGACGCACTCGAAGCGCGGCTCGGCCGTGCGCGCGGCATCATGCGGGGGATCATCAATCGCGCGCACCACGATCCCAAGCGCATCGTGTTCGCCGAGGGCGAGGAACTCAAGATCATCCGCGCGGCGCAGATCATGGTCGACGAGGGGATCGCGCATCCGATCCTCCTTGGCCGCGCGAAGCGCGTCCGCGAGACCGCCGAAGAAAACGGCATCTCGCTCACCGGCATCCGCATCGAGGATCCCGGCACGTCGAAGCATCGCGAGCGGTACGCGCAATTCCTCTTCCAGCTCCGCCAGCGCAAGGGACTGTCGCTCGCCGAGGCGCACCAGCTCCTCCTCAAGGGCATCTATTTCGGATCGGTGATGGTCGCGGTTGGTGATGCCGACGGCATCATCGGCGGACTCAACAAGCACTATCCCGAGACGATCCGTCCCGCGCTCGAAGTGATCGGCCCGCATCCGGAGATCGGACTGGCGAGCGGACTGTATATGCTCGTGTTCGAGAAGCACGTGATTTTCTGCGGCGACACGACGGTCAACATCGATCCGACCGCCGAGCAGCTCGCGGAGATCGCGATCTCCGCGAGCGGCCTCGTGGCCAACTTCGGGCAGGTGCCGAAGGTGGCGATGCTCTCGTTCTCGAACTTCGGCTCGGTGAAGCATCCGCAGGCGCAGAAGATGGCGGATGCCGTGAAGATCGTGCGCGAGCGCAGGCCGCAGCTCATCGCCGACGGCGAGATGCAGGCGGACACCGCGTTCAGCCCGGAGATTCTCGCGTCGCGGTATCCGTTCAGCCGGCTGAAGGAAGCGGCCAACGTGTTGATCTTTCCGAACCTGAGCGCCGGCAACATCGCGTACAAGTTGCTGACGAAATTGGGCGGGGCCACCGCGATCGGCCCGATCCTCGTGGGCATGGCACATCCGGTTCACGTGCTCGAGCAGGGCGCCGACGTGCAGGAGATCGTGAACATGGCGGCAGTCGCCGTCATCGACGCGCAATGGCGCGTGCGTGCGGACATCGAGGCCGCGCGCGTGACCACCGGCGAATACGAGACCGCCGCCGCGCGCTGAATCCACAAGCACAACCGGCTATCGCCTTTCCGAAAACAGAGTCCATCATGCCATCCACAGCATCGCCGTCGCGCGAGAGCTCGCACGGCCTCAGCACCCAGGGACTCGTGCCCAAGGGTGCCGTCCGCTGGAACCTCAATCCTCCCGAGCTCGTCGCCGCCGCCATCCGCCGCGGCGAGGGCGAACTCGCCGACATGGGCCCGTTCGTCGCGGTCACCACGCCGCACACGGGCCGCTCGCCGAAGGACAAGTTCCTGATTCGCGAGTCTTCGTCCGAAAAGGACGTCGATTGGGGCGCCGTGAACCAGCCGATGAGCGAGGCGCAGTTCGAGATCCTGCTCGCCGACGTTCGCGGATACCTGGACGCGCGCGACGAGCTGTTCGTGCAGGACCTCTTCTGCGGCGCCGATCCGGCGTACCGTCTCTCGTGCCGCTACGTGACGCCCACCGCGTGGCACGCGAATTTCGTGCGCAACATGTTCATCCGCCCCGAGCTGGCGGAGCTCGCGTCGTTCGCGCCGAATTTCACGATCCTGCATGCACCCGAATACGAGGGCGACCCGGCGAAGCACGGCGTCCGTTCGACCACGTTCATCGTGCTGCATCTCGCGAAGCGCATCATCCTCATCGGCGGCACGCGCTACGCCGGCGAACTCAAGAAGTCGATGTTCACCGTGATGAACTACCTGCTCCCCAAGCAAGGCGTGCTCTCGATGCACTGTTCGGCGAACATCGGACCGCAGGGCGACGCGGCGCTCTTCTTCGGACTCTCCGGCACAGGCAAGACGACGCTCTCCGCCGATCCGGAGCGCGGGCTCATCGGCGACGACGAGCACGGCTGGAGTCCGACCGGTGTGTTCAACTTCGAGGGCGGCTGCTACGCGAAAGTGATCAACCTCTCGCCGGAGCAGGAACCCGACATCTTCGCGACCACGCAGATGTTCGGCACGGTGCTCGAGAACGTGGAGCTCGATCCCGTCACCAAGCGGGTGCGGTTCGACAGCCAGGCGATCACGGAGAACACGCGCGCGTGCTATCCGCTGCCGTACATCCGGAACCATGTGCCGAGCGGCCGCGGCGGACACCCGAAGAACGTGGTGTTCCTCACCGCCGACGCGTTCGGCGTGCTGCCGCCGATCGCGCGTCTCTCGCGCGAGCAGGCGATGTACTACTTCCTGTCGGGGTACACGGCAAAGGTCGCGGGCACCGAGCGCGGCGTCACGGAGCCGCAGGCCACGTTCAGCGCGTGCTTCGGCGCGGTGTTCCTCGTGTGGCATCCCACGAAGTACGCCGAGATGCTCGGCGAGCTGCTCGCGCAGCACAAGGACACGAAGGTATGGCTCGTGAACACTGGCTGGAGCGGCGGTGCGTACGGCGTGGGCGCGCGGATGAAGCTCTCGCACACCCGTGCGATGGTGCGCGCGGCACTCGCGGGCACGCTCGACAGCGTGCCGGTGAAGACCGATCCGGTGTTCGGTCTCTCGGTGCCCACGGCAGTTGATGGCGTCCCGGCCGCCGTGCTGGATGCACGGTCGACGTGGAAGGACCCGGCGGCGTACGATGTGCAGGCCGCGAAGCTCGCGGGAATGTTCCGCGAGAACATCAAGAAGTTCGGCGCCGCGGTTTCCGACAAGATCCTCGCGGCGGGCCCCACCGGAACACAGGGGTGACATTCATACGGGATCCGCTCTGGAACAACATCCGGGTTGATCCCACCGCCGAACGGCTGCTCGACACGGGCGTCGTTCAGCGCCTGCGTTACGTGAGGCAGCTGGGGCTCGCCCACCTGGTGTATCCGGGCGCGACGCACTCGAGGTTCGAGCACGCGCTCGGCGCGTACCATCTCGCGTGCCGCACGCTCGCGCGCCTGCAGGAAGCGGGCGCCCTCGAGGGTGTCGCGGCCGACGAGGGCGCGGTCGTCGCGGCGGCGGCGCTGCTGCACGACGTCGGACACTACCCGTTCTCGCACGCGCTCGAAGAGATCGGCGTGCCGCATCACGAGGAAGTCTCGCGCCCGCTGGTGACGGAGGGTGAGGTCGCCGGCGTGCTGCGCGCCGAGATCGCCCCCGATGCGCCGGAGCGGATTTACGCGCTCATTTGCGGCACGAGCATGAGCCCGCTGCAGGGGCTCATCTCCGGGTCGCTCGACCTCGACAAGATGGATTATCTCAAGCGCGACGCGCTCATGTGCGGCGTGCCGTACGGCGAGATCGACGAGGACCGGTTGATGCACGCGCTGGTGGTGCTCGACGATCCGACCACCGGCCGTCGCGGCGTCGGGGTGCTCACGAAGGGGCTCTCGGCGCTCGAATCGCTGCTGTTCGCGAAGTACCAGATGTACCGCAACGTGTACTGGCATCACGCGGTGCGCAGCGCGACGGCGATGTACAAGCGGATGGTGGAGGGCGCGCTCGCCGACGGGGCGCTCGAGACGACGGGACTCGGGCGATTCACCGATGAGGGATTGCTCTCGGCTCTGGAGGCCCGCGCGACGGGCGGGGTGCGCGCGCTACTGCACGATCTGCTCGCGCGACGGCTGTTCAAGCGCGCCTTCGAAACGGCCGCCGCGGCGCTGCCGATGGAATCGCTCGAGTGGATCGCGGACGATCGCGAGCGCACGCGGCGGGCGGAACTCGCGATCGCGAAGAAGCTTGGATTGGCGGCGGGTGACGTCCTTCTCGATTTTCCGGCGAAGACGCAGATGCTGGGCCTCGACCTGCCGGTGCTCTCGCGTGACGGGTCGGTACGCCGGTTGACGCAGGAGGGGATTCCGGGCGCCATCGATCTGCCGGTGCTGGCGGAGCAGCTGTACCGGTCGGCGCGGTACCTGCGGGTGTTCACGCGGTCGAGAACGAAAATTGAGTGGCGGGAACTCGAGGTCGCGCTCGCGGGATAGATGAACTGCGAGTAATCGGTACTTGGTCATTGGTACTTGGTCATTGGCCGCTCGTGGTCAGGGCTAATCACTAACGACCAATGACCAACGACCGATTACTCGCTTTCAGATTTTCTCCCGCCCCCGTGCCTCAGCAAGCTTCCTCGCTATCCCCCGATAGAACCCTGCATCGACGGGCTTCCCCTCTGACTCGAGGGCCAGAGCACATCGCTCGAGCGCGAACAGGATGTTGCCGAGGTACAGCGCCGCGACCGAAGCAACCGTCTCGGTTTCCTGCGGTTCAGCCATGCGCTTGGACGGCTGGCGTATCGACGCCAACCACCTGGATCACGATCGCCGTGATGTTGTCGAGCCCGCCGCGGCCGTTCGCCTCGGCGATGAGCGCGTCGACGATCCGGCCCGGTCCCGACCGCGCGAGCAGCATCGCCTGAAGCCGGCGGTCGTCCACCATGCCGGTGAGCCCGTCGCTGGCGAGGAGGAATACGTCGCCCGGCTTCATCTCACCTTCGTAGATGTCGGCGTCCACCGACTCGTTCGCCCCGACGCAACGCGTGATCACGTTGCTGTAGGGATGGTAGCGCGCCTGCTCCGGCGTCAGCAGGCCCGCGTCGACCTGCTCCTGCACGTACGAGTGGTCTTTCGTGAGCTGCGTCAGCGCGCCGTCGCGCAGGAGGTAGATGCGTGAGTCGCCGATCTGGCCGATGAGGAACTGGTTGTCCGACAGCACGAGCACGCTCGCCGTCGTCCCCATTCCCTGCTTGTCCACTTCCGCGAGCATGCGATCGTAGATCGCGCGGTTCGCGTCGCGCATCGCCTGCGCGAGCTTCTCGGCGGAGGCCCGGTCGAGCACGCTCGTGAGCGACAGCAGGTGGCGGGCGACAATCTGCACCGCCATTTCGCTCGCGACCTCGCCGGCCGCGTGCCCGCCCATGCCGTCGGCCACGACGAACACGCCGCGGCGATCATCCGCCTCAGCGAAGAAGTTGTCCTCGTTGCCCGAGCGGATCATGCCGACGTCGGAACGCGCGCCAACCTTTAGCTCCACGAATCAGCCCCGGATGGTGAGCAGGATTGCCATCATGGAGGCTCCCGCGACGCCGACAGCGAGCAGGAACGCGATCATGGCCATGCACCCTTTCTTCTTTTCGGCGGGGAGTTGCGCGGCCTCCGGCTGCTGCGGAGCGACCTGCGTCGCGCGCTTCTTCTCGACGGTCTTCCTTGCCGCATCGACGCTGAACGCGGCAATCGCGCGAGTGCCCTTCCCGTCGTCTTCGGCGGGGACCGGTGTCGACTTGAACATCATCTTGATGCTGCCGAAACGCAGGTCCGGTGCGCCGACGAGCTGCTGCTCGCCCTGCACCCGGCGGCCGCCGATATAGCTGCCGTTGGTCGATCCCTGGTCGACGAGCCACCACGATCCCTCACGCTTGAGAATCTTCGCGTGCGAATCGGAGACGCTCTCGTCCTGAAGCGATACATCGTTGTGCGGCCCACGACCGACGTTCGTGAGGGGCGTGTGGATCTCGAACTTCGTCCCCTTCATCGGTCCTTCGTTGATGACCTCGAGCGTGGCCAGCGGATTGCGCGACGCACTGGGCATCTTGGGCATCTTGGGCGTCTCGGATGCCGCCGATGGCTGCGCTGCCGGGCGAGCGGGCGCCGCGGGCGGTGTTGCTGGCGCCGCGGCCGGCGGTGCCGGCGGTGGTGCGTTGGAGGCCGCGACGATCGCATCCTCGAGATCGATGACCGTCATGTCGATCTGAGGCATGCCATCGAGCGTGCCGAGGCCGAAGGGAGTATCCGCGACGAGCGCTGGCGCCTCAGGTGGCGCCTCAGGGGGTGCGTCAGCCACCGGAGGTGCCACGGGAGTCTTCGCGACGTCCGCGTAAAAGCGGTATTCCTCCGGGCCGATCTTCAGCACGTCGGCGCGTCCGAGCAGCTGCGTCTTGTCGACCCGCACGCCGTTGACCGTCATGCCGTTGGTGCTGAGGTCGGTGACGACGTAGCCGCCCTCGCCGGGCGCGATCGCCGCATGCTTGCGGGAGACCTCGGTGGACGCGATGACGATGTCGTTGCCGATCTCACGCCCGAAGGTCACGCCGCTGTCCGGGACGGCGTACTCACGACCATCGACCAACGAGACGAGTCGGCCGCCCGTGGCGGTCGTCGGCTTCTTGGGGGCACTCCCCCTGGCCTTGAGAGCGTCGGGGATGTTCATGCTGGAGAGGAACTGCGTGCTGCCGCCCTTGACGTCGTCGCCGTAGCGGAGCTCGTGAGCCCCGAGCGACAGTTTGTCGCCGTGAAGGAGCGGGCTCGGCTCGGCGCCCAGCTGGACGCCGTTCACGAACACCACCGCCTCGGCGCTGCCGCGCTTCACGAGGCCGGTGCCGTCGGCACCGACATGGAGGACTGCGCGGAGGGTCGCGTCGTCTCCCGGGAGGCGCACGGCGGCACCCTCGTAGGCGCCGACAGTGAGCTCCGCGGCGCTTAGCGGGAACCGCTGGTCATTGAACTGGATGTAGGGCATCTGGGATCGGAAACTATGGCCGGTGGAGGGGGGGGGCAAGCTTCCGTTCGAGGTCTTGTAACGGTGCAAATCCGCGTGTCAGCTGGGGATAGATGGGAGTGGCGAGACCAGATGGGAGTGGCGAGGGGCGAGACCAGTGGGGAGAGGCGAGGGTGAGTGGGGAGTGGGGAGAACCGAGTGGCGAGGGGCGAGGTTGAGTAGGAAGGACGGCGACCGAATCACCGAGATGTGAGAAGTCATGAGGGCGATATCTCGCCACTTCTGAGTCGGTCTCATCCCTCGCCACTTCTCTCCCCGCTCAAACTCGCCCCTCGCCACTCGGTTCTCCCCACTCCCCACTCACCCTCGCCCCTCTGATCTGGTCTCGCCACTCGCCCCTGCCTCTCGCGAGTAAGTTTGATTCGTGAAGGACAAAATCCAGATCCGCGGTGCCCGCCAGCACAACCTCAAGGGCATCGATCTCGACATTCCTCGCCGGGCGGTCACGGTCATCACCGGCCCGTCGGGTTCGGGCAAGTCCTCGCTCGCCTTCGACACGATTTACGCGGAAGGACAGCGCCGGTACGTGGAGTCGTTGTCGGCCTATGCGCGCCAATTCCTGGAGCGGATGAAGAAGCCCGACGTCGACTTCATCGACGGGCTGTCTCCAGCGGTCGCGATCGAGCAGAAGAACCCGACACGAACGTCACGATCCACCGTCGGCACCGCGACGGAGATCTACGACTATCTGCGGCTCCTCTGGGCGCGCATCGGCCGGACGCTCTGCCCCGTTTGCGGCCGCGACCTGAAGCCGGACACCGCCGAGACCGCCGCGGATGCGACGCTCGCGCTGCCCGAGGGAACGCGCGTGCTGATCGCGTTCCCGCTGAAGCGTTCGGCAAAGGTGACGCACGCGCAGATCGTCGAGAACCTCAAGGCGAAAGGCTTCGTCCGCGTCGTCGCCGACGGCGAAGCACTGCATCTGGACGAGCTTCCGCCGAAAACGAATCTCACGAAGGCGAAAGAACTGCTCGTGGTCGCCGATCGTCTGGCAGTTTCGCCCGCGGAGCGCACGAGATTCACCGATGCATTCGAGACCGCGTTCATGGAGGGCGACGGCGATGCCGTCGCCGTCGTTCAGTCGCAGGCTCCGGCTTCCGGCATCCGGCTTCCGGCGCCTCTCAAGTTCACCACGCGCTTCCAGTGCCCCAACGACGGCCACATCGCCCCCGTGCCGTCGCCCCAGCTGTTCTCGTTCAACAACCCGAGAGGCGCCTGCCCCACCTGCAACGGATTCGGCGCCACGCTCGAGTACGATCTCGCATTGATTGTGCCTTACCCTGAACGAACCCTATCAGAAGGCACCATCCATCCCTGGACGATGCCGCGCTACGACAACAAGCGCCGCGCCCTCGCCGAGTTCGCCAAGCGCGAGGGGATCCCGATGGACCAGTCGTGGTTCGAACTCTCGCCGGTGCAGCACGAGAAGCTGCTGCGCGGCAAGGCCAAGGGCTTCCTCGGAATCGTGAAGCATCTGGAATCGCTCGAGCCCAAGAAATACAAGCAGTACATCCGCGTCTTCCTCCGGCAGTACCAGACGGCGCAGACGTGCGCGGCCTGCGGCGGCACGAAACTCCAGCCGGACGCGCTCAACGTGAGGGTCGCCGGGCGCAGCATCGCGGAAGTTTCGGCGATGCCGGTGGAGCTGCTCCGCGCGTGGCTCGACGGCGTCGTCCTGACGCCTCACGAGCTCGCGATCGCGTCGCACATCATGCGCGAGGCGCGCGATCGTGTGCGCTTTCTCACGGACGTGGGACTCACCTATCTCACGCTCGACCGCACGACGCGCACGCTCTCGGGCGGCGAGGCGCAGCGCATCGGCCTGGCGAACTCGCTCGGCGCGCGTCTCGTCGACACGACGTACGTGCTCGACGAGCCGAGCATCGGTCTGCATCCGCGCGACATGGACCGCCTGCTCGCGCTGCTCGTGCGGCTGCGCGACGGCGGGAACACCGTGATCGTCGTGGAGCACGACCTCGAGGCGATCCGCATGGCCGACTGGATGATCGAGCTCGGACCGGAGAGCGGCGAGCGGGGCGGGCGTGTGGTGTTCTCCGGCCCGATTTCGGATGCGGCGAACAGTCCGCTCACGGGACAGTATCTCACCGGAGCGCGCACCATTCCGCTGCCGGAAAAACGCCGCAAGACGGGTCCGCGCTGGATCCGCCTCACCGGCGCGCGCGAGCACAACCTCCGCGGTGTGGACATCAAGGTTCCGATCGGCGCGCTCACGGCGGTCACCGGCGTCTCGGGGAGCGGGAAGAGCACGCTCGTCCACGACATTCTCTTCCGGGCGCTCGAGCAGCGCATCACCGGCGAGCACTCTGCCAAGCAGCACCTCGGCGAACGTGTGGGCGCGTTCGACGAGCTCAGCGGCTACGAGTCGCTCGATGACGTGGTGCTCGTGGACCAGGAGCCGATCGGCCGCACGCCGCGCTCGAACCCCGTTACATACATCAAGGCGTTCGACGAGATCCGGCGAATTTTTGCGGACGTGCCGCTCGCGAAGCAGCGCAAGTACACCGCGAGCACGTTCAGCTTCAACGTGAAGGGCGGACGCTGCGAGAAGTGCGAGGGTGCGGGCTACATCGCGGTCGAGATGGTCTTCCTGGCGGACGTGTACGTCCCCTGTGAAGAATGCGACGGCACGAGGTACAAGCCCGAGGTGCTCGACGTGAAGTATCAGGGAAAGAGCGTCGTCGAGGTGCTCGATCTCACGGTGGACCAGGCGATCCGGTTTTTCCCGAAGGAGGAGAAGCTCGGGCAGGCGCTCTGGCAGGTGCAGCAGGTGGGGCTCGGATATCTGCGGCTTGGCCAGCCGGCAACGACGCTTTCCGGTGGAGAGGCGCAGCGGATGAAGATCGCGCGCGAGCTCACGTCCTCCGCGAAGACGGCCGGCAAGAAGCTGTACGTGATGGACGAGCCGACGACCGGCCTGCATCTCGAGGACATTCGCAAGCTGGCGGCGGTGCTCGATCGTCTCGTTGATGCGGGGCACACGGTGGTGCTGATCGAACACAACCTCGACGTGATCAAGCTGGCCGATTGGGTGATCGACATGGGGCCGGATGGCGGCGATGGAGGCGGCAAGGTCGTGGCGATGGGCACGCCGGAGGAGATCATGAAAGTGAAAGGGTCGTTCACGGGCCAATGGCTGTTGAAGACGGCGGACGGCGGACGGCGGACGGCAGAGCGCGGAGGATGAGTCTTGTGCGGCGGACGGTCGTGCGTTGACCCAACCCTGCGCGCCGTCTAGGTTTCCATGCTCTTCCCGAGTAGCTCAGTTGGTAGAGCAGGCGACTGTTAATCGCCGGGTCGGGGGTTCGAGTCCCTCCTCGGGAGCTGGTGCAGGACAGCGACATCGCGTGATGTGAGAAAGGGCCAGCCTCGCGGCTGGCCCTTTTCTCGTTCCAGCCGCGACCAACCAGGCTCACCCGAGCTCGCGCAGCCGCTCCACCAGTTCGCGCGCCGACTGCAGACGGTCACGCGGCTCGTACCTCAGGAGATTGTCGACGAGCGCCGCGAACGCGGGCGTCACGTCAGGAACCAGGCTGTCAATCGGGGTTGGCGGTCCGCCTACCAGTTTGGCGACGATTTCGGTCGGCGAATTCCCGTCGAACGGAGCCAGGCCGGTCAGGCATTCATAGAGGACGACTCCCACCGCAAACAGGTCGCTCCTTTCATCGACCACGTTGCCGAACAGCTGCTCCGGCGCCATGTACCGGGGCGTTCCCACCACCGAGCCGTGCTCCGTGAATCCCGTGCTCTTCTCCACGGGGCGCGCGAGCCCGAAGTCCGTGACCTTCAGGACGCCCTCGTCGTTTACGAGCAAGTTGGCAGGCTTGATGTCCCGGTGAATGATCTGCTGCTCGTGGGCGACGGCGAGCGCCTCCGCGAGTTGCGTGCCGATGGCGAGCGTGGACGCGACCGAGAGGCGTCCTTGTGTCTCGAGCAGGTTCTCGACCGTGATCCCCTTGACGTATTCCATCGTCAGGAAGTGCATCCCCTGCCACTCGCCGAAGTCGTGCGAGCGCACGACGTTCGGGTGCGTGATCCGGCGCGCGAGGCGGATCTCCATCTTCAGGCGCTCGATGAGTCCCGGGTCTGTCTTCAGCAATTCCGCGCGCAGCACCTTGACCGCGACCTCCTCTCCCAGTTCGCGATCGCGCGCGCGGTACACCACGCCCATGCCACCTCTGCCGAGCTCGTCGATGATCTCGTACCGATCCGCAAGCAGATGGCCCGTCTCGAGCGCCCCGAAACCCGAAAGCAACTGCAGCTCCATGGACGGCCGCTGTTTCGATCGCTGGATCTCCTCCTTGAACTGCCTGACTCGGCGCTGCAGGCGCGCCTCCCTCGATTGCCAGCCCGACACGACGCGATCGAACACGCGCGCCAGCCGGCCCAGCTCGTCGTCCTGGCCGGCGAGGTTCCCGAGCGAGCCCGGCCGGTACGTGGCGTTTTCCACTTCTTCCGCCGCCACCGTCAGCTGCGCCACGCGACGCAGATACCCCAGCTCCTGGTCGCGCAGCCGCTTCCGTTCGAGCGATGCGCGCACGCGCGCCTGGAGCAAAAGGCTGTCGAACGGCTTCGCCAGATGATCCTCCGCGCCCAGTTCGATGCAGCGAACAACGCTCGCGGCGTCGCCGAGCCCCGATACCACGATTACCGGGATGTCCCGCGTCGCATCGTTTGCCTTGAGTCTCACGAGCAACTCGAAGCCGTCGCACTCCGGCATCTCGATGTCGCTGACGATCACGTCGACCCGCCCCCGCTCGGCGATGGCCATCGCCTCGAGGCCGCCCGCCGCCGCAATGACGTCATAGCCCAGCCGTTCGAGGAGCCGGGCCAGCATCTTGCGCGGCGCTTCCGTATCGTCGACCACGAGCAGACGCGGGGCTGCACGCTCGGCCGTCGCCCCGTTGCCTTCGCGCGACAACC
>Ga0208587_1001331_pt1 | contig 13138 bp, 17 predicted proteins | sample NGESurdeep092012_7_FD_184472 | JGI IMG/M metagenome (GOLD analysis project Ga0208587, IMG submission 184472) | Arctic peat soil microbial communities from Barrow, Alaska - NGEE Surface sample 210 deep-092012 (SPAdes) | ecosystem: Environmental > Terrestrial > Soil > Wetlands > Peat ...
GTGCTGGTGGCGGAGACGGGCCTGCTCACGGGCGTTACTGTGCCTCACCCCACCGACAGGGCACCCACGCCCATCTCACACATATCGGAAGGGGGGGCGCCGGGACACTCGATGATCCTGCCGTGCTCACCTAAGGTGGGCCCGTGACCACGTTGACTGGCGTCCACGCCGTTCTGCCGCCGCACCGCTACACACAGGCGGAGCTGACCTCGGCCTTCACGCAGGTGTGCCTCGGGCCCGACGGCAACCAGGCCCTGCTGGGGCGGCTCCACAGCAATGCGAAGGTCAGCAGCAGACACCTGGTCCTGCCCCTTGAGCAGTACGCCACGCTGGGCGGCTTCAAAGAGTCCAACGACCTGTTCATCGCCCACGCGGTGGAGCTCGGTGCGGCGGCGTTGTCTGGGGCGCTGCAGCGCGCCGGGATCGGCGCCGACGAGGTCGACGTGGTCATCTCGACCACCGTCACCGGCATCGCCGTTCCCTCGATCGAGGCCCGCATCGCCCAGGTCGTCGGCCTGCGCCCCGATGTGAAACGGGTGCCGCTGTTCGGACTGGGATGCGTGGCCGGCGCGGCGGGGCTCGCCCGCCTGCACGACTACCTGGTCGGTCACCCAGACGAGGTCGGGGCGCTGGTCTCTGTCGAGCTCTGCTCGCTGACCGTGCAGCGAGACGACCGCTCGTTGGCCAACCTGGTCGCCAGCGGCCTCTTCGGCGACGGCGGGGCAGCGGTGGTGGCCGTAGGCGCGAACCGGCCAGGGGCGGGTCCGCGCGTGGTTGACTCCCGCAGCCACCTGTTCCCGGACACCGAGCGCACCCTGGGAATGGATGCCGGCGCCGGCGGTCTGAGAATCGTGCTCGAGCCACACGTGCCCGCCATCGTGAGGCAGTACTTCGGGGGGCACATCCGGTCGTTCCTGGCCGCACACTCACTGCAGGTCGATCAGGTCGGCGCCTGGGTGTGCCACCCGGGCGGCCCAAAGGTGATTGAGGCCATCGAGGCCGAGCTGGGCCTGTCCGGTGACCCACTGGAGCTCACCTGGCGCTCCCTGGACCAGGTCGGCAACCTCTCGTCATCCTCGGTACTGCACGTGCTGCGCGACACCCTGGACAAGGGTTCCCTCACGCCGGGGACACCCGGGATGCTGATGGCGATGGGTCCCGGCTTCTGCTCCGAGCTCGTTCTGCTGCAGTGGTGAGCAGCCGATGAGCCCCTACGTCCTGCTGATCCTCGCCGTCGCCGCGGAGCGGCTGGCCGAGCTGGCGCTCTCGCGGCGCAACCTGGCCTGGGCGCGGACCCGCGGCGGGCGCGAGTACGGCTTCGGTCACTACCCGTTCATGGTGGTTCTGCACATCGGGCTGCTCGTCGCCTGCCTGGTGGAGGCTGCTCACCGTCCGTTCGTCCCGGCGCTGGGCGCCTCGATGCTCGTGGTGGTTGTCCTGGCCCAGGTGCTCCGCTGGTGGTGCATCACCATTCTGGGCCCCCGGTGGAACACCCGGATCATCGTGATCGCCCGGCTGCCGCTGGTCGAGGCGGGGCCGTACCGCTGGATGCGTCATCCGAACTACGTCGCGGTGGTGGCCGAGGGCATCGCCCTGCCACTGGTGCACACGGGGTGGGTCACCGCGGCCTGTTTCACCGTGGCCAACGCCCTGCTGCTGCGGGTTCGGATAGCCTCGGAGAACGCAGCGCTGGCCCACGCGCTGGCCGGGACCCTGCCGCCGGCCCCGCCGCCGGCGGCGGTCGCACCGTGAAAGACGTGGACCTGATCGTCGTGGGAGCCGGACCAGCCGGGCTCGCCACCGCCTTGTACGCGGCCCGGGCCGGGCTGCGCGCCGTGGTGCTCGAGCCCCGCCCCGGCCCGATCGACAAAGCCTGCGGCGAGGGCCTGATGCCGGGAGCCGTCCGTGCCCTGGGCGACCTCGCGGTCCACCCGGCGGGGCGGTCGATTCGCGGCATCCGCTACACCGACGGCCGCCGGGTCGTCGATGCCGACTTCCGCCGCGGCGCCGGCCTGGGCGTGCGCCGCACCACCCTGCAGAGGGCACTGCTGGAGGCTGCCTGGGCGGCCGGGGTCGAGGTCGTGGCGTCGCGGGCAGCAGAGGTCCGCCCGGACGCTGCCGGGGTCAGCGTCGACGGCCGGCGGGCGCGTTACCTGGCCGTGGCCGACGGGCTGCACTCGCCGATCCGCCACCAGCTCGGGCTGCACCTGGCCGCCGGCGTGAGGTCGCCTCGGTGGGGTACTCGTCAGCACTTCGCCACGGCGCCGTGGACCGATCTGGTCGAGGTGCACTGGGCCCCCCGGTCGGAGGCCTATGTGACGCCGGTCGGCGCCCAGCTGGTCGGGGTCGCCGTCCTGTCCAGCCAGCAGGCGCCGTTCCGCGAGCAGCTCGCCGCCTTTCCCGCCCTGCGCGACAAGCTGCCCGAAGCGGGTGCCACCTCCGTAAGGGGGGCCGGGCCTTTCCTGCAACGCACGTCGGCGCGGGTGTGCGGACGGGTGCTGCTGGTCGGGGACGCCGCCGGGTACGTCGATGCCCTGACCGGAGAGGGTATTTCGGTCGCCCTGGCCTGCGCCCGCGCGCTGGTGGACTGTGTCGCCGCCGACGACCCGAGCGCCTACGAACGGCGCTGGCTCGTGGCGTCCCGGCGCTATCGCACCATCACCTCGTCGTTGCTGTGGGCCCGGCGCCAGCCCGTCCTGGCTTCGCGGATAGTCCCGCTGGCTGCCCGGCTGCCGCGGGTGTTCGGTGCGGCCGTGCAACAGTTGGCTCACTAAGCTGACCACTAAGCTGACCACTAAGCTGACCCAGGCACCGAGATAGCGGAAATGCTGAGATGACCGAGCCCGAGGAGCGTGTGGTGCTCTGCGCCCCGGACGGCTCGGCCGCCGGGACGGCACCGAAGTCGACGGTGCACCACAGCGACACCCCCCTGCATCTTGCCTTCTCCTGCTACGTGTTCGACCCGGCCGGGCGGGTCCTGGTGACCCGTCGGGCATGGGGCAAACGGACGTTTCCGGGAGTTCGCACCAATAGCTGCTGCGGTCACCCGGCACCCGGGGAGGGGATGCGCGTGGCCGTGCTGCGCCGGTTGAGCCACGAGCTCGGGATCGTTCCCGCAGTGCTGGAGCTGATCTTGCCCACCTTCCGCTACCGGGCGACCGCCGCCGACGGCACTGTCGAGAACGAGCTGTGCCCCGTCTACCGGGCGCTGACCACGTCCGGCGTCCAGGTGAGCGTGCACCCACCAGAGGTTTGTGACGCCTGGTGGGTTCCCTGGGCGCAGTTCGCGGCCCAGGCCGACGCAGCGGACCCGTTGTCCTGGTGGTGCGCCCAGCAGGTGCACCAGCTGAGCGCGCTGGGGCCTGACCCTTTCGCCTGGTCCGTGGGCGAGCCGGCCCTGCTTCCGTCAGCGGCCACACCGTGACGCGCTGCGGGCCGGCCGGCGCGTCTCCGGTGCCGCGAGCTGACCGCCGCTGCGATCCGATGGCAGCCGGGGCCCGCTGAGGGCAGGGCCGGCCGAGCGCAGGGCCGGCCTCACCCCCGCTGCGCGACTCATGTTTGAGGTGCATGGATACCAGTGCATGTCATGCATTTGACGCAGCGGCGCGGGCTTCGTACCGTCAACGACGTGGCGAGCGACACGATCCCGGTGAACCCAGGGCCCGTCCTCTCGTCCGACACGTGGGCTGGCCACTCACCTGGCAGCGCAGAGTACCGGCGACTGCTCGCCGGCCTGTTCTTTGCGGGCGTGGCCACCTTTGCGCAGCTCTACTCACCGCAGGCCGTGCTTCCGCTGATCGCCGCTGACCTCAGGATCGGGGCTGCTCAGGCTGCGCTGGTTATCTCCAGCGCGACCATCGGGTTGGCGATCGGCGTCATTCCGTGGTCGGTGGTGGCCGACCGAATCGGCCGCGTTCGGGCCATGTCCATCGCGGTCACCGCGGCGACCGTCTTCGGCCTGCTGGTGCCCTTCGCCACCAGCGTCCCCCTCCTGCTGGCGGGACGGCTGTTCGAAGGGGCCATGGTCGGCGGTGTGCCGGCGATCGCCATCGCCTACCTCAGCGAGGAGATCGAGCCGCGCGCTGGCGCCAGGGCAGCCGGGACCTATGTTGCGGGCACCTCCATCGGCGGCCTGCTCGGCCGGCTGGTGGCCGGTCCGTTGGCCGAGGTGGCCAGCTGGCGCATCGGCGTCTTCGCGGTGGCGGTGCTCTGTGCTGCCTCGGCCGGGCTGTTCATCGCCCTGGTGCCCAAGCCGCACGGGTTCGTGCCGGGCCGCTTGCGAGGGCCCAGCCCAGAAGGTGGGCTCCTGGCCCGGTTGGCGGTGAACCTGCGCTCGCTGCGGATGCTGGCCCTGTACGCCCAGGGGCTTCTCCTGATGGGCGGGTTCGTCGCCCTCTACAACTACCTGGGCTTCCGGCTCTCTGCGGCGCCCTTCAACCTGCCACAGACCGTGATCAGCCTCCTGTTCGTCGCCTACCTGGCGGGTACCTGGTCGGCGGCCCAGGCCGGAGTCCTCGCCGCCCGGTTCGGACGCCGGCCCGTGCTGCTGAGCGCGACGCCGCAATGGTCGCCGGGGTGGCGCTGACCCTTTCGACCCAGCTGGTCGTCGTGCTGATCGGGCTGCTGGTGGCGACGGCAGGCTTCTTCGCGGGCCACGCCGTTGCCTCCGGCTGGACCGGGACCGAGGCGAGTATCGGCCGTGCCCAGGCGTCGTCGTTGTACAACCTGTTCTACTACGCCGGCTCGAGCCTGTTCGGCTGGCTCGGCGGCGTGTTCTTCGTGGCCTGGGGCTGGGCCGGGACTGCTGCCATGATCGCGTCCCTGGCCCTGGTCGCGGGCGCTGTGGCTGTGCTGCTCCTGAACGGTCCGGACGGCGCAGCCGGGAGCCTGGACACGACCAGCTCAGCGGGAGTCGGAGCTGCTCGGGTGCGCCGGCGAGCCCGCCGGGGGCAGGGGGGGCTGGGCGGCGCTATGAGCGGTTGCCGGCAGGCAAAGAGATGAGGAACTGTGTGCCGCCCGGGTCGCTGGTCAACGTCAGCGACCCGCCGTGCGCCTTCACCACGGCCGCGGCGATGGCCAGGCCGAGGCCGGTGCTGCCCTTGGTCCGCGAGCGCGAGTCGTCGGCGCGCACGAAGCGCTCGAAGACCGTGGCCTGCAGCTGCTCGGGGATACCCGGGCCGTCGTCACTGACCGACAACAGCACGTGGTGCTCACCCGGCTCGCCGCGGCTCAGCCTGACCACCACAGAGGTCCCGGCCGGGGTGTGGATGCGCGCGTTGGTGAGCAGGTTGCCCACCACCTGGTGGAGGCGGTGCTCGTCACCGCGCACGACCAGCGGCTCGTCGGGCAGGTCCAGCGACCAGCGGTGGTCGGGGCCGGCCACCCGGGCATCGTTGGTGACCTCCATGACCAGCCGGGACAGGTCGACGTCCTCCTGCTCCAGTGGGCGGCCCGCGTCAAGGCGGGCAAGGAGCAGGAGATCGTCCACGAGCAGACCCATCCGCACGGCTTCGGACTCGACCCGGCCCAGGGCATGGCTCACGTCGTCGGGGACGGCCTCGGTGCTGCGCCGGGCCAGCTCCGCGTAGCTGCGGATGCCGGCCAGGGGGGTGCGCAGCTCGTGGCTCGCATCGGCCACGAAGCGGCGCAGCCGGGCCTCGCTGCCTTCGCGTTGCTCAAGGGCGGTCTCCACGTGTCCGAGCATCTGGTTGAAGGCCGCGCTGAGCTGGCCCACCTCGGTGCGTGGATACGTCTCGGGCACGCGGTGGGGCAGTTCGACGGCGCCACTTCCCAGCGGCAACGAGGTGACCTGGCGGGCCGTTGTCGTGACCCGGCGCAGCGGACGCAGCGAGAACGTGACCCAGCCGGCCCCGGCCAGCCCGGTCAGCAGCAGTGCCAGGGCGAAGACCACGAGCTCGGTTGCCTGGAGCCGGTGCACCGTCGACTCGATGTCCTGCAACGGCAGGCCGGTGATGTGGGTGTCCTCGTCGTGGCCCCGGGTGGCCCGCAGCCGGTAGTCGCCGAGGGAGGACAGATGGGCGGTCGTCGGCGTGCCGTCCGGGACCAGGTGCAGGAGCACCGAGCGGTCCGCCGGGGACAGGGTCACGTTGGGCAGGCTCACCTCGCCGGAGGTGTCGCGCACGACGACGGCCTGGGTGATCGACTTGTTGGTGGTGCGGGCGGCCAGCGTTCCGACCGCCTGCCCCTGGACGCCGGGGTCGCCACCGGGGGGGACGGGGCCGGGCCCACCGGTGCCAGCGGGGCCACCGGGGCTCTCCAGGGCGACGTCCAGGCGGCTGCCGGCCTCGACCAGCTGCTGGTCCAGGCGGGTGACCAGGAAGCCCTGCAAGGTGATGCTTGTGGCGATCCCGATTCCGGCACAGGACACGACAAGCAGCACCAAGATGCCGGCGGTGAGCCGGGTCCGCAGGGTTCGCCCGGCCAGCCAGCCGCGCATGCTCACGTCGCGGTCTTGAGGACGTACCCCACGCCACGCACGGTATGGATGAGCGGCTCCCGTCCCGCGTCGACCTTCTTGCGCAGGTAGCTGATGTACAGCTCGACGACGTGGGCCTGGCCGCCGAAGTCGTAGTTCCAGACCCGGTCGAGGATCTGAGCCTTGCTCAGCACCCGGCGCGGGTTGCGCAACAGGAAACGCAGCAGCTCGAACTCGGTGGCGGTCAGATCGACGAGCTCACCGGCGCGGCGCACCTCGCGGGCTTCCTCATCCATCGTCAGGTCGTCGAAAGCCAGCTGGCTGTCGGTCTTGTTCTGGCTCATGCCGGCGCGGCGCAGCATGCCACGCAGCCGCGCCAGCACCTCCTCGAGGCTGAACGGTTTGGTCACGTAGTCGTCGCCGCCGGCGGTGATCCCGGCGATCCGGTCCTCGACAGAGTCTCGGGCGGTCAGGAAGAGCACGCCCACCTTGGGGTTGTCCTCGCGCAGCCGGCGCATCACCTCAAGGCCGTCGAAGTCCGGCAGCATCATGTCGAGCACGACGGCGTCGGGCCGGAACTCGCGGCCGGTGCGGACCGCGCCGATCCCCGTGCCTGCACTTTGCACGTCCCATCCCTCGTGGCGCAGCACACTGGACAGGACCTCGGCGAGGTTCGGCTCGTCGTCCACCACCAGGACGCGCACCGGCGAGCCGTCCGGGCGGGTCAGGTCGGCGGACGCGGTGGCGTGATGCAGGTCGGTCATCAACGGTCTCCGACCAGCATGAGGGCAAGGGCAGGGCAGTCGTTCACCGCGCGCCTGGCCAGCGGGCCCAGTGCCGCCGGGACCGGCTCGGGCGACAGCAGGGGGTAGCCCCACTCGTCCAGGTTGATCTGCTCGGGAAGCAGCTCGGCACACAGGCCATGGCCGGTGCACAGGACCGGGTTGACACGCAGTCGTTCGTCCATCGGTCAGCTCCAGTCGTCTTTGTGGTCCGGCGACCCGGCCGGGATGGGCAGGAACGGTTCGTAGGTGCCGGCGCTGCACCGTCCGGCCTCGTGCAGCGCGACCTCGTCGGCGAAGACGGTCAGCGCGCTGCGCAGGAAACGCACGGTGCCATCAGGGTGGTGGCAGGCGCCGCGGCGCTCGACCAGCGTGGACCACCGCGCCAGGTCGCCGCGGGCAGACGGGGTGGACTGCAGGTTGGCGAGCTGCGCGAGGCTCGCCGCGATCAGTGGCAAGCCGTTCAGACACGGCCCGCACTGCCCGGCCGACTCCAGGGCCAGGTATCGCACGACCCGGGCCGACTCGACGACTCCGCAACGGTCGGCCGGAAGGGCGGCCAGCACCCCGGCGCCGACGGCCGCACCGAGCGGGCGAAGGTCGGCGTTGCGAAGGCTCAGGTGCCTGGCCTGTTCCAAGGAGAGCCAGGCACCGTGGTAGCCGCCCACCAGGACCGCCTGGGCAGGGTGTGCGGCGAGTCTGAGCAGCCCGGCGATCGGGGTGCCGATGGCGGTCTCGGCGACCCCGCCGCCACCGTCGGCCGTACGCAGCGTGGTGAGCATGCTGCCGGGCTCGGCCTGCGTGCCGACGGAGCGGAACCAGGCCGGGCCGTATCGTGAGATCAGCGCCAGCTGGGCGAGGGTCTCGACGTTCTGGACCAGGGTTGGTGCCCCGCCCACGCCGCGCTCGAAGATCCGCGGCGGGGTGAAGCGGGGCAGGGCTGCGCCGCCCTCGACGCGGTTGGCCAGCGCCGACTCCTCCCCGGCCAGGAAGCGGTGCGGGGCGGTGACCAGGGCGACCCCGATGCGGTCCAGGCGGGCGCTCGCCCGCTCGGTGATCGCCGACTCCAGGCGTTGCATCAGCCGGGGTTCGCGGTGGACGTACAGGTAGGCCCGTTTGGCGCCGACTGCCTCTGCGGCCAGCTGGAGCCCGTCCAGGACCAGATGCGGGCAGGACCACAGCAGGGTCTTGTCCTTGTCGCTGGCCGGTTCGCCCTCGGCGCCGTTGCCGACCACGACGGGGGCGCCCTTCTGGTTGGCCACGGCGGTGAGCTTGCGGTGGACCGGGAACGCGGCCCCGCCGCGTCCGGTCAGACCAGCGGACTCGATGGTGTGGATGAGCATCCCGGGCCCGCCCCGGTAGGGCGTCCGCCCGTGCACCTGCAGGTGTGCCTCAAGGCCCATCGGCGCACCGTTGGCGGGCAGCAGCCGGGGCAGCCCGATCGGGGCCCGCGCCCCGCTCACGGAGCTGTTCGTGTCGGCGTCTCGTACGGCTGCGGTCATCGGATGCTCCCCGTTTTGTGTGCTCGAATCTTGGCTGCCTGAATCTCGTCTGCCCAGACGAGCTGCTCGGGTACCCGAGCCGGGCGCGGAACGGCTGCGAGTGCGTCCAGGACCCGGTAGACGATGGCCGCGACCACCGCGAACACCGTAGCCATGGTGAGGGTGAGCAGCCAGCCGGAGCGCAGGTCCTTGCTGGCACCCATGGCGTGCACCACGACCACCGGGTAGCAGACATACGCCAGCCAGTGCACCGCCCGCCATAGCGAAGCCTTGATCCGGTCCCGCAGCAGGCTGGTGATGATCAGCGCAGCGAAGAGGTCGATTGCGACCGTGCCCAGCCCGATCCAGAAGCGTTCGTAGCCGGAGCTGAACGGCACGATGGCCGAGAGCCACGGGATGTGTGCGTACCCGTCAACGATCGCCGTGACGATGTGCATTCCGAGGAAGGCCACCGTGAGCAGAGACAGGTTGCGGTGCAACCCGGTCACCGCAAACCGCGGCAGACCCGGCAGGCGGCCCTGCCGGTTGACCAGGATGCCGAGGATCGCCACGAGCGAGAACAGGACAAGGCTGACCACGCCGGTGGCGCGGCTGGCGTACCAGAATGCGGTTCCGGTGGTCATGGGGAGACCTCCGGCCAGCCCGCGAGGGTGGTCACTGACCCGTCGACCGCGACCAGGCGCGCGGGCAGCCCCAGCTTGGCCAGCCACCCGACGGCGCTCCTACCGCGGATGATCGAGGCCGTGCTGGCGATGTTCGCGTCCAGAGCTGAGCCGGCCGCGACCGAGACGGTGCGCCAGTCGCTGTCGGCCGGCCGGCCGGTCCGCGGGTCCAGAATGTGATGCATCAGGTCTCCGCCGCGCTGCCACCTGCGTGCGCTGGTGCTGGACGTGGCCAGCCCGCCCGCGCGGATGGCGATGACCCCGCTGGGCCCCTGCGCGGGCGAGGACGGGTCACCGGTGATGTCCTGGACCCGGATCGACCATCCGCCCGTGGGCACCTGGCCGGCTACGGCGATGTCACCGCCGAGGCTGACCAGCACGCCGCAGCCCAGCTCCCGACCGATCCGCTGCGCTGATCGGTCGGCAGCCCAGGCCTTGGCTGTGGCCCCGAGGTCGAGCCGTACCCCGGCCGGCACCGTGAGCAGGTGGGCCGACTCGTCGAGCCTGATCTGGCGCCACTGCGGAACGTGGCTGACCGTGATCCGCAGCGCAGCGCCGTGTGCTGGTACCGAGTCGAAGTCGCGGTCGTAGCCGATCGTCTCCATCGCCCGGCCAACCGTTGGGTCGACCAGGCCGCCGGTGAGCATCGCCCCGCGCAGGGCGGCGCTGACCGCCTCGGCGAGCAGCGGGCTGACCGTGGTCGGCTGGCCGGCGCTGGCATCCAGTGCCATCAGCTCGGAGTCCGCGCGGAACCGGCTGCAGGCCGCGTCAAGGGCGGCCAGGTCGTCGGTTAGGATCGCCCGCGCCCGGTCAAGTTGGCTGGCCTCGGTGACCACGAGCCGGATCCTGGTGCCGATGGCGTCCCAGTCAGCCCAGGCAAGGTGCTCTGACATCGTCGGTCCCAACGTTGAGGTGGCGGTCATCATGACGCTCCGGTGGTGGCAACGGGCGCGATGTTCGTGGTGGTCGGAGCCGCAGAGCCCTGCAGGCTCGAGCCGGAGGCGCCTTGGCTGGTGGCCGTTGAGCTGCTCGCGCTGACGGTCGTAGAGCTGGCCGCGGTGAGGTTGGGCAGGCTGACGGCGAGGGCGGCCGCGCCGACAACACCGGCGGCACCGGCACCCAGGGTGATCGCTGACACCCAGGCCAGCCCCTTGTTGCGGGCAAGCTGTCGGGCCGAAGCCGAGGTGGGTGAGCTGGTCATGGCGCTCCAATCCCGGTTGGGGGGGCGCAAGCTGTCGCGCTGTTCTTGGTCCATGCGTCCACACTCCATCACTGGCCTGTGCTGTCTTTGGGTGCTTCCTCTGAATTGTCTATGAGAGGCAGCCCCCAGTTTCTCATCGCAGAGCCAGTGGCCACGCAATCCAGAGGGCAATCCCAGTTTCGGGCGGCATCGTCTCAGCTATGGACCTGCCACCTCGGCAGGCGATGACCAGGAGGGCACCATGTTTGACAACGACATCACTGACCCCGACAGGTTCGACCAGTCCAGGTTGGGCGCCGGCCCGGCCAGGGCGGGTCGGCGCAGACGGAAGGTGGCGGGCGCCGCCGCTCTGCTGCTGGCCGGCGGGATCGCCGGCGGAGCACTGGCTGCCACGAGCTCCGCGTCGGCGGCCGGGACCTCGACCCCCTCGACCCCCTCGGCAGCCGCGCCAGGGCCCAGGGGCCGGGCCGATACCGCCACCCCGGTCCGCGCTGGTGAGAAGGCGCAGACCGGCGCGGTTCTGGCGACCCTGAAGGCTGCCGCCCTCAAGGCGGTCCCCGGTGGCACCGTCTACCGGGTCGAGACCGACGCTGACGGCGCAGCCTACGAGGCGCACATGACCAAGGCCGACGGCACCTATGTGACGGTGAAGTTCAACAAGAGCCTCGCGGTCACAGCGGTCCAGGCCGGTATGGGCTCCGGCGGGCCAGGCGGGCCAGGCGGGCCAGGCGGACCAGGCGGGCCGGGCGGGCCGATGGGCCCGGGCAGCACGACCCCGCCCGCCTCGAGCGGGGCCGGTCTCTGAGCGGCCACCGGCCGGGCTGACCCGGCATCTTCGTCTTCTCGGACCTACCAGCGGCCACGCGCAGCCTCACCGGCTGCGCGTGGCCGCTGCCGTGGTGGGGGGAACATCGTGCAGGACCGGGCCGACGTGGTTTGCTGGAATCTCACACAACGGGCGGGCTTGGACATGAGCAGAATCACGGTGCGCCGCAAGGTCATCGCCTTGAGCGTGGGCCAGTCCTGCGTCGCGGCCGAGGACTGGCTGGCGGCTGAGGAGCCGCTCGAGATCCGCGTGGGCGGTCGCTCGCTCGTGGTGACGATGCGCACCCCAGGTCACGACGTCGACCTCGCCGCCGGGTTCCTCGTGTCCGAGGGCGTCATCACGGCCGGCGAGGACCTCAGTGCGGCCCGGTACTGCGCCGGCGTCAACGACCAGGGCCAGAACACGTACAACATTCTGGATGTCACCCTGGCGCCCGGGGTGGCGCCACCTGACCCCCGTCTGGAGCGGTCCTTCTACACGACCAGCTCGTGCGGCCTGTGTGGCAAGGCGAGCATCGACGCCGTGCGCACCCACTCGGCCTTCGACGTCCGCGACGACGCGCTGCGAGTCGACGCAGAGCTCCTGGTCACCTTCCCCGCGAAGCTGCGTTCGGGGCAGGCGGTGTTCGAGAAGACCGGCGGGTTGCACGCGGCAGCACTCTTCGACGGCGTGAGCGGACAGATGCTCGTGCTCCGGGAGGACGTCGGGCGTCACAACGCGGTGGACAAGGTCGTGGGCTGGGCGCTCAAGGCGGACCGTCTACCGCTGGCCGGGACCGTCCTGATGGTGTCGGGGCGGGCGAGCTTCGAGCTCGCCCAGAAGGCCATGATGGCCGGCATCCCGGTGCTGGCAGCCATTTCGGCGCCCTCCTCCCTGGCCGCGGCGCTGGCCACAGAGCTGGGGATGACCCTGGTGGGCTTCATGCGGGGCAGCTCGATGGTGATCTATGCCGGCGGCGAGCGGGTCGTCGTGGCCGCCAGCTCCGCGGCGGCTTCGGCCGCCAGCGGGGTGCGGCCGGGCCCGCCGGCCCGCAGGTAGGCCGACCGGTCGGCTCGCATGGCCGGTGCCCAGCACGCCCGCAGGTGGGCGGCGATCTCGGAAACCGCCCGGTCGCGGGGGTGGTGCGCCTCGTTGGCAGCGATCTGGTTGATCATCGCCACCAGAGCTGGGCCGTCGCCTGCCCGCGCCCCGCTTATCGCTGTACCGCTCACCGCTGCACCTGTTCCGGCCCCGACGAGTCGCCGGCGGACGCCGAGACCGCTGAGCCGAAACCGCGACCCGCGATGGTCAGCGCGAACGTGCCCTGTACCTCGTCGCAGGCTCGCACACAGCGCGAGCAGGCGATGCACTCGGCCGGGTCGAAGGTGAAGGAGGGGTTGCTCTCGTCCTTGGTCGCGTCCAGGTGGCTGCGGCCCGACGCGCCGTAGCGCACGTCGGCCAACCCCACCGTCGCGGCCACGGCCGCCAGGTCGCACTCCCCGTGGGTGTGCCCGGTCAGGCAGTCGCTGGGGTGATCGGAGGCGTAGAGCTCGACCACCCCACGGCGCAGCCGCTGCAGCCGAGGCGAGCCGGTCGTGACAACCATGTCCGGGCTGCACGGGGTCGTGCACGAGGCCGGGTGCCCTTGCGGCCTTCGATCTCGACCAGGCGCAGCCGGCAGGAGCCGAACGGCTCGAGCGAGTCGGTTGCGCACAGCTTCGGGATCTCGACGCCGGATAACGCCGCGGCT
>Ga0208587_1001339_pt1 | contig 13098 bp, 13 predicted proteins | sample NGESurdeep092012_7_FD_184472 | JGI IMG/M metagenome (GOLD analysis project Ga0208587, IMG submission 184472) | Arctic peat soil microbial communities from Barrow, Alaska - NGEE Surface sample 210 deep-092012 (SPAdes) | ecosystem: Environmental > Terrestrial > Soil > Wetlands > Peat ...
GCGAGGTGTGCGCTGGTATCAGCGACCGGTACGGGCGAGCGCCGTCGTCGGTACCTTGGTATCGGTGACCGGTGTGTTGGTATCAGTGACCGGCACGGACGAGTGCCGTCGCCGGTACCTTGGTATCGGTGACCGGTGTGTTGGTATCTGCGACCGATGTGTTGGTATCTGCGACCGATGTGTTGGTATCTGCGACCTGCGTTGACAGGTGCGGTCGCCGGTATCGAGGTATCTGCCGCCGGTGCAGTGGTATCAGCGACCGATGCGCTGGTATCTGCGAGCGGTATCGACCGGCGAGAAACGCGGTGCGCTGGTATCTGCGACCGGTGCGCTGGTATCGGCGAGCGGTGTGCTGGTATCAGCGACCGGCGTGCTGGTATCAGCGACCGGTGCGCTGGTATCAGTGACCTGCTCACGCGGAAGTGTCGTCGGATCACTCCGACCAGCCGGCGGCTCAAAATTGCCGGGTGCAGCCCCCTTCACTCACGACAGGAGCGCTCGGGGTGCTGCCAGGGGACTCTTCCGCGATATATCGGGGCCACCCAACAAGCCCTCGGAAAAGTCGGGATCAATATCCCTACTATATCAAAGGAAAAAAACGGGGAAAAAGTCAATAGGCAATTTTGGTCTCGGCATGACTTCGCACGCGCTGCGGACAGGTTGACCGAGCGGCGCTGTAAGACCGGCTGCAGAACCAGCGGAATTATTGCGCGGCCTTCCCAGCGCCCGGAAAATCTCCGAAAGTCAAGAGGCAGTTCTGGCCATCTGGATACGTACCATTTCCGTTGAAACCCGGACCAAACCAACGCACGTAAGGACGGGTCTCGGCCGCGCACCCGCTGGCAGAGGCACGGCGAATCCACCTTACTGCAAGGAGTCGGACCATGGTTCCGTTGTCTCCGCAGTCGCTGATCATCTCGGCACGCACCCTGGCCCTCCTGGGCGCGCAGGATGACTACACCTTCGGCGACGCACCGCCGCGGTCGCTGCACGCGAGGGCGTCCGAGCACGGGTCTCCCGAGCGGTGGGACCTGCGGTTCGTGCATCGCTGCGGCTACGCGTCGCACTACGACCACCGGAGCCGGACGTCGTCGTGGCCGCTGCCGATGGACCTCACGCACACGGAGCTCGCGCAGTTCGGTGAAGCGCAGCGGATCCTGCGCGACGAGCCGGCGGCGGGCGATGTGTTCCTCGTGTCCCATCCGCGGACGAAGACGTTCATCCAGGCGGGGGTCATCGCCTCGGTCGAGGCGCGGGGGCAGTACGACGGCCGGACCCCGTACTTCGACGCCTATACTATAGTAGGCGACACCGACGAGACCGGGTCTCCGGGGCGCGGCCGGACGATGCGCCTGAACCGGCGGCTGTCGTTGGCGCTGGGCGACCGGTTCCTGCGGTGGTCGGACATGGACGCGAACGGCGGGATGATCCGGTACAACCGGTCGACCTTTCTCCGGGATGCAGCGGTGGAGGTGGCGCCATGAGGCAGGAATACTCCGCCGGCGGCCGGCCGGCATTCATCGAAGCGACGCCCGACGGTTCACATGCGTTGGGCCGGCATTGGCCCCTGATCGCGGGACGGGTCGCGGGTTTTGCGCGCCGAGTGGCGAACTGTCAGGCCGACATCGATGACATGACGGCGGAGGCGATCGAGACGTTCTGGAAGCTGGGGCCGGAGCGGTACGACTTGACGGACACGGAGGACCTGCGGTGGGTCAATCGCATCCTGATCCACCGAATGAGCAAGGTGTGGGGCGGGAGCAGCGAGAAGAAACAGGAGGAGGCCGAGCAGGCGGTGCGCGCGATGATCGGAAAAGAAGTACTGACGCAAGACGAGCAACAGCAGTTACAGGTAGAGAGCCACGACCTCCTGGACGACGCGCTGCTGAACGCGGAGGAGTTCGACGAGATCATTGCGCGCCGAGAGGATGTGGATGACCTGTTGCCCGGTGACGATGAGCGCGAGGCGGCGCCGAATTCGGGCTCGCGTTCAGGAGAACCGAGGAAGCGCGCGAGTTGGACATCTTCATGTGCGCGTCGGAAGAAATGGCGCGCGCGTTCGCGAAACTCGGTAGCGGCACGGGCGTACTGATGTCGTGACCTTCACCCTTACAGCTCCCGTCATGCAATTCTCAGAAGAAGACCGGACGCATTTGATGGCGCTTTGCCGGATGGCTCCGGACCGCTACAGCGAGCGGGTGCTGGAAGAGGCCACCGCCATGATCAATGACGAAGGCCTGGATGCGAGCATCCGGCTGTTCAGGCTTCGGCGCCTGCTGCGGGTGCACCACAAGCGCGCGGGAGAGGCGTTCGATCCCGATAAGCCAAGCCCGATCGAGCGTTTAACGGCGCTCTTGTCGCTGGACCTCCTGACCGAGGCCGACCTCGACGGGTTCAGCCCCGGGGTGCGGGCCATCGCGGTGAAGATGGGCGCGATCGTGCGGATGCCGCGTGAAATCGTGACGCGTGATCCGGATACTGACGAAGAGCTTCCGCCCCCGCGGGTGCTGGTGGTAAGCGGGCACGAGGTGGAGGTGCGAGTCGTCACGGATTTGCGCGACGAGGAGTCAGAAGGGCTTGGGCTGGCGTCGTGTCATGTTGGGCTCGAGGTCGACTATCGGGGAGAGGCGAAGATCGTGGAGGTCGTGAAGTTCGACCGGATCCCGAGCTGGGAGAAGATCGCGTTCGAAGTCGAGATGTGGATTGACCGGAATGATCCGTGGTCGTGGCAGGGAGAAGCCACGCACTGAGGCGACGAGGACGAGCGCGTGATTACGGAGGCGCGGTCGGAGATCGCCGAACGGCGGGGACGGGATGGCCGGAAGGTATTCGGCCAGTTCGTCTCGACGTCGATCGTGACGCTTGCCGTCGTGTTGATGTCGTCGTGGTACAACTACGGCCAGGGTTGCTATTGCCGGGGCTCGGATGGGATGGCGCGGTCCACCACTCGGCGCGAGCGGCGTGCGCCGGGCACTGCTATTTGGCCAGAAGCTCAACGACTGCGGCGAGGCGAGCGGCGCCACCTTCGTTCTTACGCTGTCGCGTGCAGTAACACGATGACGGTGCCTCGCCCGAGCCCCAGTAGGGTGCTCGGGTGCCCACCCTCCGTCACGCCGCCGAGCGGCTTTCCGCCGCCAACTCCGCAGATGGCCGCCTCGCCATCGCCCGCTCGCTCGGCTTCGATACCGTCGCACTGCCCGTGGACGCCGCCGCCGCAGGACGGCTCGCACTTCCGCCTGACGTAAAGGATGCCCAGATCGTCCGCGGACGCGGCGCTCTCCGCGCGCTGCTCATCGACGCGCCGGCAGAGACCTCGCTCCGCGCGCTCTTCACCCGCGTCGCCGTCGCGCTGACTGCACGCACGACGCACGTGCTCTGGCTCGTGATCGGCGCCGCGGCCAATGGCGAGGAAGTCGGCGTCGCCTGCTGGTCGCCCGGACAGCGCGCTCCGCGAGTCGTCGCACTCGTCGCGCGACGCAACCGCATTGTCGCGAGCGACGCGGAAGCACTCTGCCTTCTGGCCGCGACCAGCGTGGGCGACGACCTGCTCGTGCACACGCGCTGGTGCGAGCTGCTCGGACGCGAAGCGCTCTCGCGCCGCTTCTATCGCATCCTCGAGCAGCGCGTGCGCGCGCTCGCGGACTCGCTCGAGATCGCGAGCGCGACGGACCGCGCGGAACTCGCGCTGCTCTGCGTGTCGCGCCTCCTCTTCCTGTCCTTCCTCGAGGCGAAGGGCTGGCTCGACGGCGACCACGCTTTTCTCGCGCGTCACTTCGACGCATGCATGGCCACGGGCGGACGCTTTCATCGTCGAGTACTGCTCCCACTGTTCTTCGGCACGCTCAACACGCCATGCCGCGACCGCGCTGATGTCGCGCGGCGGTTTGGCTCCATTCCCTTCCTGAATGGCGGGCTGTTCGCCAAGAGCGCGCTGGAGCGGCGATATTCCTCCGCCCGCTTCTCCGACGATGCGATGGGCGCCCTCTTCGGCCAACTGCTCGGCGCGCACCGCTTCACGGCACACGAGGGACAGGAGGAGTGGACCGAGGCGGCAATCGATCCGGAAATGCTCGGCCGCGCCTTCGAGTCGTTGATGGCCGCGCGTGAACGGCGAATCAGCGGTGCGTTCTATACACCGCAAGCCATGGTCGCGCATGTCACGGACAAGGCGCTGGTTGCCGCGCTATGCGATGACGAGTTGCACGAGGAGGACATCAATTCGGCGCTGCGTGGTGAAGCACTCGAGCCTCGTGCCGCCGAGTGTCTGCGCGCGCGTCTCCGCACCTTTACGGTGCTCGACCCCGCCTGCGGATCCGGAGCCTTTCTGGTGTTCGTGCTGGAGCGACTCTCGCACCTCCATCACGCCGCCGGCGACGTGCGCGGCATGGCGGCGATTCGACGCGACGTCCTCGCCCGCGCGATTCATGGCGTGGACGTGAATCCCACCGCGGTGTGGCTCTGTGAGCTGCGCCTCTGGCTCTCCGTGGTGATCGAGAGCGAGGAGACGCGAATGTCCGCCGTTCCGCCGCTGCCCAATCTCGACTGCAACGTCCGCGTAGGGGACGCGTTGTCCGGCGAGGCGTTCACGGAGCCTCCGTCGCTCGTGGGGCCGCCGGCGGTGCTCGTTCGGCTGCGCGAGCGCTACGTGCGCGCCGCCGGTCCGCGGAAGGCACCGCTTCGGCGGGCCCTCGCGCGTGAGGAGCGGCGCCGCGCGCTCGCGGCGATCGACCGCGAGCTCGCTGTGCTCTCCAACCTTCGACGCGAGCGCCTTCTCGCCCGGCGTGCGTCGGATCTCTTTGGCGAGCGGGTAAAGCCAGGTGCGGAGGAGCGAGCCGAGATGCGCGTACAGCGCCTGCGCGCCGCAGCACTCCGCCGCGAGCGACACCGCATCGCCGACGACGGCGCACTTCCCTTCTCCTTTCCCTCACACTTCGGCGCGGCGCACGCCCGTTCGGGCTTCGATCTGGTGATCGGGAACCCGCCGTGGGTCCGCCTGCACAACATCCCGCCTGCCGCCCGCCTCGCGCTCAAGGCGCGGTACGCCGTCTTCCGCGAGGCGGCGTGGGAGCAGGGTGCGCGCGGCGGACATGCAGCGCGCGGCTTCTCGGCGCAGGTGGATCTCGCATCACTCTTCGTCGAGCGCAGCATCGGTCTCGCGTCGCCGGTGGGATGCGTCGCGCTGTTGCTTCCGGCCAAGCTCTGGCGCTCGCTCTCGGGCGGAGGCGTGCGTCGCCTTCTCGAGACTCGCGCACAGCTCCGTGTCGTGGAGGACTGGTCCGATGCGCCCTCCGCGTTCGACGCCGCCGTGTATCCCTCCGTCGTGATCGCTTCGCGTCGCAAGTCACCGGACAATGGAACGGACGTCGCCGTGCGACGCCGCTCGCTCGACGTCGAGTGGCGCGCAACCGCAGGCTCCATCCGTCTCATACGCGACGATGCGGCGAGTCCCTGGCTGCTTGTTCCGCCCGAGGTGCGCGTGGCCTTCGATCGTGTCGTGGCGCGCGGAGTGCCACTCGGCGACAGCCCACTCGGCCGAGCGACGCTCGGCGTGAAGTGCGGATGCAACGACGCGTTCATGGTGGACGCCATCTCGGAGCAAGCGGACGCGATCAGTGTGGAGTATCGTGGTCGCCGTGGCATCATCGAACGCGACCTGCTGCGACCACTTCTGCGCGGTGATGCGGTCGCAGCCTGGAGTATTCCCCCTTCGCGCAGCGCTATTGTATGGACGCACGCCGAACCGGGTGGTGCGCTGCGCGCGCTTCCCTCCGGCGCCGCGCGCTGGCTCGCGCCCTGGCGGCGCCAGCTCACGAATCGCACCGATCTGCGCGGCAGCACGGTTTGGTGGACGCTGTTTCGCACCGAAGCGGCGGATCATTCGCGGACGCGTGTCGTCTGGAGCGACTTCGGGCGAACGCCGCGGGCCGCGATTCTCCCCATCGGCGACCTCACCGTTCCCCTGAATAGCTGCTATGTCGTGAGCTGCGACGACGTGCTCGACGCGCTGGCGCTCACCACGTTGCTGAACTCTCCGCTCGCCGCGGCGATGTTGAATGCCATCGCCGAACCGGCGCGCGGAGGCTGGCGCCGGTATCTCGCGTGGACCGTCTCGCTGCTCCCACTGCCACGCGATTGGCCGCGCGCGCGCGCCGTCCTCGCTCCGCTCGCCGAGCGCGCGCTGCTCGGCCACGCACCCACGAGCGACGAGCTGCTCACCGCGGTCTGTGGTGCCTATCGCCTGCGCCGCACGGATGTCGCGCCGTTGATCGCCTGGTGCCACTCGCCGACGCCAGACTGAGAGCCGCGCGCGCCGCGATCGCCGCGGTCTGCCTCGAGGGTCTGCCCGACCCGACACTCGGCAGCGTGCAACTTCGCGAGGATCAGCGGCGAATTCTTGCGAGAGCGACGCATGCGCTCGAGCAACAGGGCGGCTGCCTGATTGGTGAGGACGTTGGACGAGGCAAGACATTCGTTGCGCTCGCGCTTGCGCGACGATGGAGTCATCCGCTCGTCATCGCGCCTGCATCGCTTCGCTCGACGTGGCGCGGCGCGGCGGAACGCGCCGAGGTTGCGTACACGTTCACGTCGCACGAGTCGTTGAGCCGAGGAGGCGAGCCATCCGCTCCCTTCGACGGGATCATCGTGGACGAGTCGCATCACTTTCGAACGACGTCCACTCGGCGATACGCCGCACTCGCCCGGTTGGCCGCGCGAGCGCCGATTGTACTGCTCTCGGCTACGCCGCTGCAGAATCGCACGCGCGATCTCGCGGCGCAGATCGCGCTCTTCCACGGCGAGGGCGCGTTCTCGCTCGACGTGAATGCGCTCGCGCGATTCGTCATTCGTGGCGACGACGCGGCGGATGCCGGCATGCCGGCCGTTGTCGCACCCGAATGGTTGACACTCGACGCGGACGACGGCCGGGTGCTCCGTGCCATTCTCGATCTGCCATCGCCTGCGCGGCCGCTCGATAGCGGCGACGCGGGAGCGCTCCGAACGATCGGTCTCGTGCGGGCCTGGGCGTCGAGCCGAGCCGCGTTGCAGGCAACGCTTCGCTCGCGCCGGCGGCTCGCGACGGCAATCGCGCAGGGCGTTGAGGAGGGTCGGGCCCCGACGCGACTCGAAGCGCGCGCCTGGCACGCCGCGGAGGATGTGGTGCAGTTGGGTTTTCCCGCGATCCTGATGCACGGCTCGCCTGCGGAAAGCACCCTCACGGAGCTGCGCACCGCGCTGCACGACGATGCAAGCTCGACGGAGCGTCTCACGGAGATTCTGCGAGATTCTCCGGACCCCGATACTGCTCGCGTCTCCGCGATTCGTCGGCTTCGCGCGATTCATCCGGCGTCGCGTATCATTGCGTTCAGCGAATATGCGAGCACCGTCTCCGCCGTTTTCGCCGCCATGCGCGGCGACGCGGGTGTCGGCATGCTCACGGCGCGCGAGGCGCGCATCGCGAGTGGCCGCATTACGCGCGAGGAACTGCTCGCGCGGTTCGCTCCCCTCGCGCAGCATGCGAGGCCCTCTCCTGCGCACGAGAGCGTCACGCTTCTGCTTGCCACCGACCTGCTGTCGGAGGGCGTGAATCTTCAGGATGCGAGCATCGTGCTGCACCTCGACCTTCCGTGGAATCCCGCGCGTCTGGCGCAGCGCGTTGGGCGATTGAGACGTCCCGGCGGCGCGAGTGAGGTGAGAGCGTACCTGCTCGCGCCGCCGGCGAACGCCGCGGCCCTGCTCGACGCCGACGCTCGTCTGCGACGCAAGCTCGCGGCGGCCGAGCGGGTGATCGGCGCGGGGTTTCAGGTCATGCCTGCGCTGGGGGCGCACGCGATAGCCGGAACGCGAGACGCAAGAGTCTCGAGCGACGAAGTGAGCGCGAGTGCGACGGCGGCGGGTGCGTTCATGGAGCGGCTCGAGCGCTGGAGGAGACCGGCATCGCCACGCGCCCGGTTGCCTGGGCGATGCATCGTCGTCGCCGTGGACGCTCACACTACCGGATGGCTCGCGGCGTTGAACGACGGCCGGGTAGTCAACATGCTCGATGGCCGAACTGGCGAGTCGCTCCATGTCGCGCGACGACTCGCCGAGCTCGCGGAGGGACGCAGCCGCCCGCTCGTGCCGGACGAGACGCGCACGGCGCTGGTCGCTCTTCGCGCCTGGCTCGACGCCGAGCAATTGGCGACCACCTGCGGCATCGCGGAGTCGCCAGGGCCGCTTCGGCGCATCGTGATCGATTGGCTCACATCGCTCGCCCGGTCGCTGCGTCGCCATGAGCATGCCGTTGCACTCCCGCTCATCGCGCGTCTGCGCGATCGTCTTCGACTGCCATTTCCACTCGGCGCGGAGCGGTTGATGGCCGAACACGCACTCCACTCACGAGACTGTCACGGAGATGCGATCGAAACGCTGACGAAGGCACTGCGAATTGTCGACGAGAGTGTGCATTACAAGAGGTCCGTCGAGAATCGGCGACAGCGGCCGGAACCCGTCGCGCTGATCCTCTTCGGCCCTTCGCCTTCGTAGCGGTGAGAAGCAGCGCCGACCAAAAGCTGTCGTCCTGAGCGCAGCGAAGGACCTGCACGTTGGACGGCGCAAGAGACAATCTCATCTCTACCGCTTCTTCATATCTGGCGCGAACTCGGCCTTGCCGACTCTTCCTTTCGGTCCCACGACGTAGCCGGCACGGCCGCCGAACTGCACGGAGTTGTAACCGATCGTATCTGCGGCGACCCACGTCAGACCGCCATCGGTCGACAGATCCGTCCCGCTGATTCCCACCGCGATCAACGTTCGTCCCGCGGTTCCGGGAACGTACGCCACCGCCGAGCGGAATCCGGTTGGCGACGACGCGCTGTCCACCAGCGTCCACGTTCGTCCACCGTCCTTGGAGAGGGCAAGATTGCGTCCGCCGAGCTTCGGCTTCTGGTAGTCGCCGCCAGCGATCACTCCATTCTTCGCGTCGCGGAAGGCGACGGAGAAAATTCCCTCCGACGCCGTACCGGCGCGAAGCGGCGAGTCGCTCACCGTCCAGCTTCGACCACGATTGGAGGAGTGAAACACTCGCGCGACCGCCGCACCGCCGGTGACGAACCATGCGTCGCTGCGGCCGTAGAGGGAGAGGCAGCTTCCACTCGCCGCGAAGGCGCCCTCATTGGGAAGCGCGGTTGGCAGTCGATCGGCTGGAACTTCCTGCCATGTCTCTCCACCGTCGCTCGTCGTCACGAGGAGAAAGCGGCCGTCCACCGGATCGCTGACCGCGATGCCATGCTTCGCGTCCCAGAACCGAATCGCGTCGAAGAACGAGCCTTTGCGAGTGCTGACGAAGCGGAGGGACCAGGTGCGACCGCCGTCCGTCGTGCGAAAGATGCGCGACGAATCGCCGATGCTCATCGCGAACGCAGTGCTCGGCGACGTCGCGGCAATCGAACGCAGGTCGAGCGCCGTCGCGCCGGACACCGTATCGGTCGTCCAGAGGCCACCACCGTTCGTGGTGCGAATCACGGTTCCGCGCTGTCCGCTCGCCCACGCGACAGTTGGTGAGACGACGCTCAGTCCACGCAGCTCCACTTGCGTTCCGCTCGACTGCGCGACCCACTGCGCCGAGACTGGTTGTGCGAGCACGAGCAGTGTGAACAGATGGTGAACGGCTGGGCAGATTCGCATGCGGGTAGCGGTTAAGGCTGGACCGAAGAGGCGTGAAGTATGGAGGCGCAGCGCTCAGCCTCCCGGATAGCCGCGAAACACGAAGTACACCGCGCCAGACACGCAAAGTGCCGCCCACAGGAAATCCAACCTCAGCGGCTGCTTCATGTACAGCACCGCGAACGGGACGAATACCACGAGCGTGATCGCTTCCTGAATGATCTTGAGCTGCCCAAGTGTCATCGTCGTGTAGCCAATGCGGTTCGCCGGGACCTGCAGCAGATACTCGAAGAGCGCGATCCCCCAGCTCAGCAGCGCGGCGATGTACCAGGGCCGGTTGTTCAGATTCTTGAGGTGTGCGTACCACGCGAACGTCATGAAGACGTTCGAGAGAACGAGCAGGCCGACGGTGCGAAGAATGACTGGCATGGCGCTCTTGTGAGTAGGGGGCGTGCCGGGATGAGCCTCACTACCGTGCCGGCGCGACGTCGGGCGCCCGCCGTCCCGCGGCGGCGAGTCCCCATGCCGTCGCGACGAACAGCAAGAGGTAGCCAAAGCTAGTGATGCCGCGCGCGATCCCCTGATCGTGCGCGAGGAGCCCGAGTCGGCCGAGCAGGTATTCCCAGTCGTGCTCTCCGCCGCCGACCAGGGGCAACTCCTGTGCGCGCGCGTCGGCCACGTAGACGGCGATGTTTCCGCAATTCTGCGCGACCCACCAGAGCGCCACGCTGGCGGCATGCTGATCGCCACGGCGCACGAAATAGCCGACGAACAGGGCCGGCATCAGAAGCTGAAATAGGGTTCCCCCCGCGAAGCCGATAAACTCGCCGAACGGGCCGAACAGGAGATGTCCGGTTTCGTGAATCGCGAGATCGACGCCGTCGATCAACGAGCCCTGGCCCTGATGGGAGAGGTCATGGACGCCGTACAGGAGAAGAGCGATCGTGAGGAGCCGCCGCGCGGCAGGATTCACCTTGGGGAACCTCGCGGGCGACGGAATCTGGATTAGCCGGGCGGTGGCTCACGGTGCGGGGGCGGGATCCGCCGCATACGAGCCTTGAACCATCGCCAGCGGACGTACGACATTACCACGAAGACCAGCGCCAGATCGATCGCGAGCGGCCAGTCGATCTTCATACGCAGTCTCCTAGATGCCGATCAGGATGCCAATCGTGCCAAGAGTGTCGTGCTCGTCGTCCACACGCTTGCTCGTGCGGCGCAGATAGCCCACTCGCGCGCCGACGCCGAAGGCGATCATCCAGTGCGCCTCGACGCCTGCATACGTCGTGTTGGGGCTGGCGTTCCACGGTTCTCCGACGGTGCGGAGCGCGGCGGCGCGCAGCGAGTAGCCGGATCCGAACCGGCCGAACATCCGGAAGTAGCCGAGGGAAACCTCGTTCCCCTGCTGGCCCGCCTCGGCAACCACGACGACGCCATCGTTGCGCCGCTCGCTCACGTCCACGAGCACGCCACCCGCAAGGGATATCCGCAGTGGGTTTCCATAGTGCACGCCGAGCGCAGGGGAGACGTGCGGACCGGGGTCCACGTTCGGGGTGTCCTGCGCGCGCGCGCACAGCGGCAGCAGAGCGGACAGTCCGACAAGAAGAACAGATCGACGCATGAGATAATGCTGCATTGCGGGCGCCCGCACGTCTAGCGTCTGCTCCAGCCTTCGCCTACCAATCGCCGCGTTTCTCTCCGCGACGGTAGGCGGCGAGAAGAGAGAACAGGACACCGGGAATCCAGACGGCAAAGCCGGCCCAGTAGAGAATCCAGCCGAGCGTTTCGTTGGTGATGTGCGCGGAAAGTCCGATGAAGGACCACCCCGCGAGAACCCAGAAGGCCATGTGTCCGCAGGTCTTCAGCAGATCGCGAACCGTCTCGCCCCGCGCCGCGCGATGCTCTGCCTCGCTGCGCGCGATCATCTCGTCGTAGGACTTCCGCGGGATGGGCATCAAGCCTCAGACGTCGGCGTAGAGATCGTTCATGTCGGCCGCGGCGAGCTCGACGAGAAAATCCGCGACATGCTTCGTCACGTCTGCCGAGAAGCGCGCGCCCTTCTCCGCGGTTGCGAGCGCGGGATTGCCTACACCCGTATCGGCCGAGATCTGCGTCCACCGCCGAGGCGCCCATGCCCAGCCCTCGCGCATCGCGGTGATGCGCCAGCGCTTCTCGCTTCCGTCGCCTGCCTCGCTGAGCGGGCGTACGAGACGGGGCGCGACGTGCATCATGACGCTCGTCTCCAACTCTCCCGCGTGATCGCCCTGATCGCTGAAGATGCTTTTCGGGTCGCCCACCTTATACCAGTTCAACGTGGCGAGGAAGACGCCGGTGCGCGCCTGAAGTTCCCGAATCATCTGACGGAAATCGTTGCCGCCGTGACCGTTGAAGATCACGAGCTTTCTGATTCCCTGCCCTTCGATCGCGTGCACGAGATCGGCGAGCAACGCCGCTTGCGTCGCCGGATTCATGTTGAGGCAGAGCTTGATGTCGAGCTGGCCGGTGTTCACGCCAAAGGGCACGCACGGCAGGACGACAACTTTTGCCCCGCGCTCCCACGCCAGGCGCGCCGACTCGGCCGCCAGCGCGTCGCTCTGAATCGAGTCGGTCGCGTAGGGCAGATGGTAGTTGTGCGCCTCCGTGGCGCCCCAGGGAAGCACGGCGACCTCGTAGGGCGTCGCCTCTACGGTCTTCCAGGTGCTTTCGGCGAGAATGTACGGGCGGGTAGGCATGGTCAAATTATATCACATCTGCAGGAAAACTCCCCCACTCTCAGTTGTTCTCGGTTCTGAGTGGGGGAGTTTTCCCGCAGTTCAAAGTTGAAGTTCTCGAGTTGGGAGATTGTCGCAGATCCCAATGGAGTAACGGCATCCCAGCACGGCCCACGTTCGATACGACACGGCGGAACGGAGGGCAACATCAGTTCCGCCGTTCGTTTCCCAATGGCCCCGTCAGAGAGGGGCTTTACGCCACAGCAGTCTGCGACCAGCTCATAACTGAGTCAACTTCAACCAAGAACTGCAGGAAAAACTCCCCCACTCTCAACTGTTCGCGGCTTTCAGTGGATGAGTTCTCCATCCGGTTTTAGCGGAACCGCATTCCATTCGGCGCGATCGCTCCGGGCTTCGGCACGGTGAAGGTCTCAGGCTTGGGAGGCTTGGAAGACGCTTTGTTCGCGATGCGCTGCGGGGCTCTCTCGGCGCCACCCTGCGGTCGCGTGTCCGCGGTGGCCGACTTCATCGTCAGCGCGATGCGATTGCGCTGCAGATCCACCGCCATCACGCGCACTTTCACGCGCTGACCAACAGTGACGACGTGATTGGGATCGCTCACGTAGCGATCGGCGAGCTGCGAGACATGCACGAGACCGTCCTGATGCACGCCGACGTCCACGAACGCACCGAAGGCGACGATGTTGGTCACGACACCGTCGAGCTCCATCCCTTCGCGCAGATCCTT
>Ga0208587_1001340_pt1 | contig 13095 bp, 10 predicted proteins | sample NGESurdeep092012_7_FD_184472 | JGI IMG/M metagenome (GOLD analysis project Ga0208587, IMG submission 184472) | Arctic peat soil microbial communities from Barrow, Alaska - NGEE Surface sample 210 deep-092012 (SPAdes) | ecosystem: Environmental > Terrestrial > Soil > Wetlands > Peat ...
CTCATAGGCCTGCAAAAACTTTCGCCGCAAATCATTCGCGTAGGGTCGTGCCATCGGGTGGAGCAGAGAATCGCCACCAACAGTCTACACTATCGCTGAAAACGCTCTAGCCCAGCACTCCGCCTCCGGCTCCATGCTGGGCTAGACTGAGCCGCGCCGACGGCGCTGGATTTTCGGCCATCTAGTCCACTGGCAAATACCAAGTTTGGTTCTCACACACGCTCTTGAGCCCCGTGATTTCTCCATCCCGGCGCTAAAGCGCATGATTGCAGTCGGACCTTGGGCCCTGAAGCGCTCCTTCCCCCCGTATAAATGCGGGGGCTTCCAGCAATTATGGGATCAGCACAACGCAGACCTGAAGGTCCGCACTACCCAATCGTCGGTCTTCGCGTTCCTGCCACTTGGGTTCTGTGGCCGCCGCCGTTAGAATCAAATGTTGGCATTCATGCCGCCGTTGGCGGACAAGAGGAGTTCTGGATGGCACACATGGTGAAGTGCGTAAAGATGGGGCGCGAAATGGAAGGTCTGGACGAACCGCCGTTCGATGGCGAATTCGGACAGCGCATCTACAACAACGTTTCCAAGCTGGCATGGGAGCAGTGGCAGGAGCACATGAAGATGCTGCTCAACGAATATCGCCTGCAACCCTGGAAGAAGGAACACCAGGAATTCATCGTGCAGCAGATGGATGCCTATTTCTTCGGCGAAGGTGCGGAGAAGCCCAAGGAGTACGTCCCGCCCAAGCAGTAGCCAGTTGAAGCAGTTGCCGGTAGCCAGTAGCCAGTAGTCAGCCGTGGAGGACTCTTTTCAACGGGAAGATGCCTACGCGCCCTAGTGACAGCCGGAAAATTTCAAGGAGACGATGCGGGTCCTCCAATCTTGCGAGCCCGACTGCAAGTATTCCGTCGTGTACCAGAGCAGGCAATCGTCCGCCGGATCGGGGACCATGCTGCTGTAATCGCCCCAACGGTCACTATACGACTGGGAGGCAGTGCCCGCCATGATGCTTGTTTCCTGCTCCATCGTGCTCGGCGGATCGGTGACTAGGCGTCCGGTGAAGTTGATCGACGGATACATGGTACTACTCGAGATGCTGTAGCCAAGCGCCATGTCGCCCCGCTTGTCCATGGCGATGCTGCCCATCCAGCGAGAGTTACTTTCGGGTGCGAACGTGCTCTGCTGGAAGACGGTAAAGTCTCCGTTCTCCAGTGCCCTCAACTCGTACCAGCGGATTCCGTACGAACCATCGTTGTTTTGCACCGTATGCGTCACCACCATGCTCTGGTGCGCCGCCTGACTGGCCGTGGCAGGTACGGTTGGAGGAACGAAGTTGCGATAGGCGAGCCGGTACATGGTCAACTGGCCTAGCGCGTAGAGCAGAGTACTCGTGTCCTTTTGTGGTACGCAGTCGGACCAGCAGGCAACGGTATACGGAGCCACGGATATCGGAAACGGGCCGGTGAAGGTGGAGTTCTGCGGATTGGCGAAGTCTACGTGGAACTTGAAAAGATTTAACGCATAGTTAGAACCGCTGACGTTGCCGACGATAAAATTTGGGGCCCCTCGCGGCGGCGGCAGAATGCCATCCAGATCGGCAGGCAAGAAATGAAAAACGTCACTGCCGGTTTGGAAACAGATGGCCGAGGCCGGACCGCCTTGCAGCATCGAGCTACGGTCCAGGGCGCACGCTGAAGTGGCCTGAAACACCCAATTCAGATACAAGTCGGTCGTCAGATAATACGCGTCGGGCCAGACAGCAAGCTTCGGGTAGTCAGGAAGATAGTTGTTATAGGGAATGGCGTAACGATAGTAAGCTCCAGTGGCATCGGGGGTGGTTGAGACCGCGATGCAAATGAACAACGGCGGTGTAAACCCGTACTCTCCTGCGATCTGCTGGATGATCCACCGCCCCGCCGCCCGGTCGAAGCGCACGGTGGGATCGCTCATCGCGTCCTCCGTCTCACATTGGCCTCCAAATCCCTGGAACAGGCTCTTAACGTAGTAGGGCCCGAACGTAATATTGCCCGTGGACTTGTCGAATACGGCATACAGGAAGTTGGTGGTCTGCACATATTGTCCGTTGCTACCCGGCGCGCCGTTCGTGTCGGGAGGGACGGCGCCGCCCTGCGTGATGCCTTCGAAGCTCATTACAATCTGCGCTTGCTGGGCAGCCCCCCGCGAAGATTGCACCACCGGGTCGAATGCCGGCGGGATGTGACGGGCGGGCGGCTCCTCCATTTCCAGCGCCTGCTGTCGTCCCGTATCGCGTACAGGTCTGACGCCGCGCATCAACTCGCGCATTGGCGGGGAGGTGTCATGCCGCGCTGCCGGAATCACCGTCGGACCCTTTACAGGCTGTTGCGCCACCACGGCGGGAACGAGGCAAAGCACCAGCAGCAGCGAGATACCGATTCGGGCCATACGATTTCTCCTGAGTGTCACATGGGCCTGCGGCCCACCTATCGGAATGAAAATTAACCACGGAGGACACGGAGATCACGGAGAAGACTCTATGGAAATCAAAACTCCGTGCCCTCGGTGTCGGAGCTTGCCCTGAGCGAAGCCGAAGGGTGGTGAATGATTTTCGGTGGAACCGGAATTTCCGTTTTAGCCTTCAACGACCCCGCAGTATACTCCGCTCACAACTGCGGCGCGTAGACCGCCCATCCTCGCGGACCGGCCCAAAAATCGGCGAACCCGTCCGCGGAGGTCATCTTGGTATCGGGACGGCTGGTGTCATATCCTCCATACGCTACCGGCTCGAATCGCACACCTCGCCACTGGGTTTGCACCATCGCGCCATTCCAGGCACTGCCCAGGTTGTTCAGCACATAGACCAGGCCGGGTTGATATCCGGCGCCGGTGCGCTGCATTACGTAGAGGTTGTCATCGGCGTACAACACCTGCGTCGTTCCGCCGGCATGTTGCTCATGCGCGGCGACCAGCGCGGCGATTCCGTTCGGTGTACCCGTCTTCGCCAGCCCGAAGTTGTACCAGTCCATCCAGAAAACGCTGGGATAACCTTCATGGGTCAGAATGAAGCTGTAGGCCAGCAGCTTGTCGCTGTTGATGGCGTTGCCGGGATCGCGAATGGTGTCGTGATTGTCGACGAAGGTGACCGCTTGCGACGGCGTGTCCTGGACTACCGTTCCGGAAGTGGCCAGGGTCCATAGACTGAAACCAAAGCTATCGCAGAGGTCCTTCAGCCGGTAATGCAGAGGAAAATCGAACGCCGACACAGGGTTGTCCATAAAGCTATTGATGGTACCGAGCCAGTCGTCGATGGTGCGCTCGCCGTCCCAGCACTCGCCCACGCAGAACGGATAGAAGCCCTGCTCCGACTTGTTCAGGTAGCGCAGCTCGGCGATGGCCTTCACCATCCATGGCGCGTAGCCTTTGACGAAATCGAAGCGGAAGCCGTCGAACCCGATGGTCTCGATCATCCATTGCGCCAGGCTGATGACTTCCCCGTACACCTTGGGATTGCGATGGCACAGGTCAGGCATGTCGCCGAAGGTCATGCCGTCGAATGTCTCGTAACGCGAAGGATGGAAGTACTCCCAGTTGCGCGGGAATTTGCCGCTGCCCGGATTGAACTTGGTCCAGCGGGTCTGGCCATCAATTGGATTGGGCTCCTGCGCGTCACCGCCGTTGTTGTGGTCGAGCACGAGGTCAGCATAGACCTGCATGTTCGCCGTGTGCGCCTCGTTGATCAACGCCACCAGCTCCGCCTGGTTGCCGAACCAGGTCTTAGTGCGGCCCTTCTGTTTGACGTCGCCCCAAGTCGTAATAGTCGTAAGGATCGTAGCCCATGGAAGGGCCACCGAGATTGGCCGCTTTGGATGCGGGCGGAAGCCATAGCGCGGTGAAACCTGCCTGCTGCAACTCAGGAATTTTGCTGGCAACGAAGTTCCACCAGGTGCCGTCCTGATTTTCTTCCGACGGACAGTTCCAATAGAACGCCTGAAATAAGACTCCCATGGCGAGCCTCCTTTTTTACGGACGCAAGGAGCATAGCGCAATCGGTCGCGGATGGCAGTGATTAGGGAATGAAAAGTTGGTGAAAGCGAGTCACGCCCGCGCTGATTGCTCGTCCGGCCCCAGCGGCAAGAAATACTGCGTGCCGCGGATCGGCTCGCTGACCCGCCGCAGCAGGGCCTGCAAGTCTTCGCTGCGCTCCACGAAGTCGATCTCCGAGGTGTTCACGATCAACAGGTCCGACGATGTGTAGTGAAAGAAAAAGTGTTCGTAGGCCTTGATTACCTCTTCCAGGTAGTCGTCGCTGATAGCCTTCTCGCCGGGGGCGTTCTTCTTCTTCAGCCGCTTCTTCAGCACTTCGGGCGTGGCCTGCAGGTAAATGACGAGATCGGGCGTGGGCACGTTCTGCCGGAACAGGTCGTAGTAGCGGTTGTAAACGTCGAGCTCCGCATCGCCCAGGTTGAGGCAGGCGAACAGCTTGTCCTTTTCGAAAATGTAGTCGGCGACGTAGGTCTTGTTGGGATTGCGTTTGACGTCGAGACTGCCCAGTTGCTCGTAGCGCGCGATGAGGAAAGCGAACTGCGCCTGGAAGGCGGCCCCGCGCTCGCCTTCGTAAAACGGGCGCAGGAACGGATTGTGCTCGGGCTCGGTGATGCGCTGCGCGTGCAGGGTTTCCGCGATGACCTGGCAGAGGGTGCTCTTGCCGACTCGAATCGGGCCTTCGACTGCGATGTACCGGGGTGGTTCGAAAAGGTTCGCCATGGGAGTAAAACGCTACGAACCGCAGAATATCTTGCTCCCGGTCTGCGCGCAATTGTCGTGTTGGTAAATGGCCCTCCGGCTACAATCGAGCCAATGCTTTTACTGCTTATTGGCGGGGCGGCCGCTGCGGGCGTGGCCTGCCTGGCGGGCTACCACACCATGTCGCCAACCTCGCAGCTCTACGGCCCGACATTCATTGGGCTCGGGCCTGGCTCTCGCCTGCTGGCTCTCACCTACGATGATGGGCCCAACGATCCTTACACCTGGCGCACCCTCGAGGTGCTGGAACGCCGTGGTGTGAAGGCAACGTTTTTCCTCATTGGACAGTATGTTCAACAGAAGCCCGAGATTGCGCGCGCCGTGGTGGTCGCCGGTCACGCCATTGGCAGCCACACGTGGAGCCATCCTAACCTGATCTTTGAACCGGTGACCGAGTTGCGCCGCCAGCTTGTGCAAACCAGGCAAGCCATCCTTGATGCTACCGGCGTCGAGACGAAGATCTTCCGGCCTCCGTTCGGCGGGCGCCGTCCGGCGACGCTGCGCACGGTGCGAGCCTTCGGGCTGAAGACGGTGATGTGGAACGTCACTTGTTACGACTGGAAAGCAAAGTCGGCCGAGGAAATTGTCGCCCGCGCGGAGCGCCAGATTCGCGGCGGCGACGTGATCCTGCTGCATGACGGTTCGCATGTGCGGATGGGGGCCAACCGCAGCCGCAGCGTCGAAGCCACCGACCGCATCCTCACCCGTTATCTAGGCGAGGGCTTCGAGTTCGTGACGATTCCGGAGATGATGGAAAAGAAGCAGTTGGCAATTAGCCGTTAGCAATTAGCCACAGCCAAAGCAACATGCTGCTGAGTGGGAGGCCGCCGGCGCGTGACGGCGGGCGCCTGCGGTCGGGATAAAAGCCTCAACACTTCACAGCAAAGCCAGCGCGTCCCTTGCCGCCGCGATGGTGTCGCCGATATCGCCCTGGGTGTGTGCGATGCTGAGGAACGCAGCTTCGAACTGCGAGGGCGGCAGCCATACGCCCGCTTCGAGCAGGGCGCCGTGGAAGCGGCCGAACTTGGCGGTGTCGCAGGTGGACGCGCTGTCCCAGTCGGTGACCTGCTTATCGGTGAAGAAGAACGTGAACATCGATCCCACGCGGTTGGCGGTCATCGCCACGCCCGCTTCCTTTGCCGCTGCGATGGTGCCCACCACCAGCTTGTCCGCCATGTCATCGAGCTGCTTGTAGAACTGCTGCCGGTTGGCCTTTAACTGGCACAGAGTGGCGATGCCCGCCGCCATCGCCAGCGGATTGCCGCTCAACGTTCCCGCCTGGTACACGGGACCCATAGGCGAGACCAGGTCCATGATCTTCGCCGGTCCGCCGTAAGCGCCCACCGGCAGGCCGCCACCGATGATCTTGCCCAGCGTCGTGAGGTCGGGCTTGATGTTGTACAACTCCGACGCGCCACCGAAGGCCACGCGGAATCCGGTCATCACTTCGTCGAAGATGAGCAGCGCGCCTTTGCGAGCGGTGATCTCGCGCAGAGCTTCGAGGTAGCCCGGCTGGGGCGGAACGCATCCCATGTTGCCGGCCACCGGCTCGACGATCACACAGGCAATCTGGCCTTTGAACTTGGCGAACGCCGCTTCCACCGCGTTGCGATCGTTGTAGGGCAGCGCCAGGGTGAACTCGACAAACTCTTCTGGCACGCCCGCCGAGCCGGGGATGCCGAGCGTTGCTACGCCGGAACCGGCTTTCACCAAAAGCGCATCACTGTGTCCGTGATAGCAGCCTTCGAACTTCACGATGAACTTGCGCTGGGTATGCGCGCGGGCCAGTCGGATCGCCGACATCGTCGCTTCCGTTCCCGAACTGACGAAGCGCACCTTCTCGATTGCTGGGAAGGCCTCGATTACCAGCTCGGCCAGGTCAGCTTCGGTCGGCGTGGAGGCGCCGAAGCTGGTGCCATTGCGCGCGGCCTGGATGATGGCCTCGAGGACCTCGGGGTGCGAGTGGCCGAGGATCAGCGGCCCCCACGAGCCCACGTAGTCGATGTAGCCGTTTCCGTCGGCATCCCACACGTACGCGCCCAGGCCGCGGACCAGAAACGGTGGCGTGCCACCAACCGAACGGAAAGCGCGGACCGGCGAGTTGACTCCGCCGGGAATGAGCTGCTCGGCGCGGGTTTGCAAGGCGCGGGATCGATCAAGGTTGCGGGCCATGGTTCGCTATTCGCCTTTCGCGATTCGCTGTTCGCTCTTCGCTCTCCGGCTTTCAACGTAAAACAGAGGAGTTTATCAGGCCGAGCGCAGAGCAGGTTGTGAGAAGGATCACAGGAATTGTCACCCTGGGGTGAACCCCGGCACAGAAAGCAATTTGCGTGCACAATATATTTCGGATGAAGAAGATTACGTTCAGTGCGGACGATGACTTGATCGAGCGGGCGCGGCTGGTGGCCCGCTCCCAGCACAAAACCCTGAACGCTGCCTTTCGAGAGTGGTTACTAGACTTCACCGCTCAAGCCCGGAGTGGGCGGGAGGTTGATACGCTCATGCGGCGGCTGAGCCACGTCAACGCCGGCCGTCATTTCAGTCAGGATGAAATGAATGAACGGTAAGTTTTTCTGGAGTCGAACCTTCTAGTTTGATTGACCGCGACATCGTGGCGAAAGCTCCGCCGATCCAATCTTGACAACGGTAACGCTAGGCGTTAATAATGCCTAGTGTTATGGTGTGCTGTGATTAGGAGCTTCGCCGATTCGCAGACGGAGCAATTTTATGTGTCGGGAAAGAGCAGGCGTCTTCCCGCCAACCTCCACAGGGTTGCCAAGCGCAAGCTGTTCCAACTCGAATACGCGCGCCAGCTTAACGACCTGGCTTCTCCCCCGGGAAATCGCCTGGAAGCTTTGAAAGGCGAGCGCGAGGGACAATACAGCATTCGAATTAACGACCAGTATCGACTTTGTTTTGAGTTCAGAAATGGGGATGCTTATGACGTAGCGATTGTGGATTATCGCTGATAGTGGCGGTGGCGCAAAGAACTTGCACGACCATGCACGAAAGGAACGATCAAATGAACGACCATCGCAAAGGCCAGAGCCTGGACAAGAAAAAAGAAAGAACATGGACCCTTCATCCGGGCGAGATTCTGCGCGAGGAATATCTCAAGCCCTTGCACATGACGCCCTACCGTCTGGCGCACGAGCTGCACGTACCGGTGCCCCGGATCAATGACATTGTTCTCGAGAAAAGAGCGATTAGCGCCGACACCGCGGTACGCCTGGCAAAATTTTTCAGCACGACTGAATCGTTCTGGCTGGGCATGCAGGCCGACTATGACGCTCACCAGACTAGGAAGTCTCTCCAGAAAGAGTTGGCGAAAATCAGCCCGTTCAGGCCGTCAACGGTTACGGCGGCCTAGCTGTTGGTTGGATCTGGACGGCCCACACACGCTGCGGGAACAGTTATTTCGAGGTACCTCGGGAGCTGAAAAGAGCGGGCACTTCGCGGATTAATCTCTGGTGAAAGCGCCAGTTGCTTACGGATGATCCGCGCCATGCGTCCAAGCGATAGCCGGAAACGGGCAATTTGCCGGAAGGTAGGCGATTTTCCTGCCACCTTCCCATCGGTCGGGCATCGAAACTGAGATAGAATGGGAAGGAGAGTATCCCTTCCACCAGCGAATTACACATGTCAAAGACCACCAAGCTTATCCTTCTCGGCCTATCGTTTCTGCTCGCCACGTTTGTCGTGGTCGGCGGACTAGGGGTCCGGGCCAATACCAAGGACGACGGTTCGTATCGCCAGTTGGGCGTCTACAGCGAAGTTCTCTCGCGTATTCGTACCGAATACGTCGAGGAACCGAACATTCCGAATGTCACCGGCGGCGCCCTGCACGGGCTGCTGGAATCGCTCGACGCCAACTCCAGCTATCTCGATCCCACGGAGTACAAAGATTACAAGCAGCGCAAGGAAGGCAAGGCCGGCATTGGCGCAGCCGTTTCCAAGCGCTACGGCTACGCTGCGGTGATCTCGGTAATTCCGGGAGGGCCGGCCGACAAGGCGGAAATCGAGAGCGGCGACATCCTCGAGGCCATCGAAGGCAAGACCACGCGCGATATGTCGCTGGCCGAGATTGATGGCCTGCTGACCGGAAATCCGGGATCGTCGGTCAATGTTTCCGTGGTGCGTCCGCGGCGCGCCCAGCCGGTGAAGTCGGTGCTCACGCGCGCCATCGTCACCGATCCGCCGATCAGCGAAAAGATGATGGAAGACGGCATCGCCTACATCAAGGTGGATGACTTCCCCAAGGGGCGTGCGCAGGAGATCGCCAACAAGCTGAAAGCGGTGCAGAAGGAAGGCGCCAAGAAGGTCATTCTCGACCTGCGCAATTCCGGCGACGGCGAGGAGAGCGAGGGTATCGCCACCGCGAACCTTTTTCTGAACCATGGCACCATCACTACCCTGCAGGGCCAGAAGTATCCCAAGCAAACCTTCAACGCCGATCCCGAGAAGACGGTGGTGACCAGCCTGCCGCTGGTGGTCCTGGTCAACCGCGGTACGGCGGGACCAGCGGAGATCGTGGCTGCCGCGGTGATGGAGAACGCGCGCGGCGACGTGCTCGGCGACAAGACGTTCGGTTCGGGTTCCATTCAGAAAGTGATCGACATGCCGGATGGCTCGGCGCTGGTGCTGTCGGTTGCCAAGTACTACTCGCCATCGGGCAAGGCGGTGCAGGACACGGCGGTCACGCCGAATATCCTGGTGGCCGATAACAACGACGACTTCATCGCTCCGGACGAGGACGAGAACGCGCAGGACGACGCGCAGCGGGAGAAACAGAAGGCCAATCAGCCTGACGATCAGTTGAATCGCGCCATCGAGGTGCTGAAGAACCAGGGCAAGAAAGCGTAAGAGTCCGGTTCACCACCCTTCGACTTCGCTCAGGGCAGGCTTCGACACAGAGGCACGGAGAAATTCTCCGTGCTTTCTTTTTTAGAGTCCGACTTTTTCTGCTCAAGAGAAATACCATGCGAAAGGGTGCAAGATGAAACGAGTGATTGGGCTGGGCGGGATCTTCTTCAAAGCGAAAGACCCTAAGGCCCTGTACGGGTGGTATCGCCAACACCTCGGCATTGAGAGCGCGGCCGACGGTTCAGGCGCGATGTGGCGCGACGCCGACCATCCTGAAGTTCCAGGCTTCAATGTGTGGGCAATCTTTCCCCAGAAAACGAAGTACTTCGAGCCCAGCCAATCCAGTTTCATGACCAACTTCCGGGTCGAGAACCTGGACGAACTGCTGAAGGCGCTGCGCGAGGAGGGCGTGCAGGTGGATCCCAAGGTGGAAGAGTACGAATACGGGAAGTTTGGATGGATCGTGGATCCGGAGGGCAACCGCGTGGAACTGTGGGAGCCGCCACCCGTCGTCACGGAACGATCTCGAAAGCATGCGCCAGGGGGCATTAGTATCTCCTTTTCTGTCTGTCATCCTGAGCGAGCGCAGCGAGTCGAAGGACCCCTATAGCTGCGAGAAATCACAGTGTGGCCGCGTGACGCAGCAACAAGTTTGAGATTGCTGGCGGCCAAAGGGGTGGTCCCTCGACTCCTCGCTACGCTCGTCGCTCCGTCGAAAAACGCGCGGATGGAAAGTGAGTGGGCAGCATAGGGGTCCTTCGACTCGCTGCGCTCGCTCAGGATGACAGATGAAAAGACTTTTCATTCCCATAGGCGGACCGCAGGCCCATGTGACGCTCAGTGTGACACTTTAATGGCTGAACGCTGAACGCTGAACGCTGAACGCTGACTGCTGACTGCTGGGTTTGCAGTGATTCCGATCACATTTTCGCTACTCTTTTTCCCCGCGATTTTAGCGGTTCCGCGCCGCTCGTGCGTGCTAGAATTTTCTGTTATGCCATTCCCAACCGATCGTCCCCGCCGCCTGCGTCGCACTGAAGCGATGCGCTCGTTTGTCCGCGAAACCCGGCTCAGCCCCGAAGGCTTCGTCTATCCCCTGTTCGTCTGCCCCGGAGAAGGCGTGCGCAAGGAAGTGCGCTCCATGCCCGGCGTCTTCAATCTTTCGGTGGACGAAGTGGTGAAGGAGTGCGCCGAGGTGAAATCGCTGGGCATCCCCAGCGTCATCCTCTTCGGGCTGCCGGAGTCGAAGGACGAAGTTGCCACCGACGCCTGGTCCGACGACGGCATCGTGCAGAAGGCGGCGCGCGCCATCAAGCGCGAAGTCCCCGGCCTGCTGCTGATGGGCGACGTGTGCCTGTGCGAATACATGTCGCACGGGCACTGTGGCCTGGTGGAGACCACCGCGCCGCGCTCCGTCGGTGCAGCTTCGGTGGCTGCCATGACTGCCGAGGATTACGAGATCCTCAACGATCCCACGCTTGAGCTGCTGGCCCGCACCGCGGTTGCGCAGGCCAAGGCCGGCATGGACATCATCGCACCCTCCGACATGATGGACGGCCGCGTGGACGCCATCCGCACTGCGCTCGATGCGGCCGGCTACCAGAACATTCCCATCCTTTCTTATGCGGCGAAGTTTGCCAGCGGATTCTACGGGCCGTTTCGCGAAGCGGCCGATTCGGCGCCGCACTTCGGCGATCGCCGCTCCTACCAGATGGACCCCGCCAACCTGCGCGAAGCCATGCGCGAGATCGAGCTCGACCTCGAGGAAGGCGCCGACATGATCATGGTGAAGCCGGCCATGCCGTACCTCGATGTGTTGCACGAGGCGCGGCTGCGTTTCGATGTGCCGCTGGCGGCCTACCAGGTCAGCGGCGAGTACGCCATGATCAAGGCCGCCGCACTCAACGGCTGGATTGACTACGAACGCGTCATGATGGAGTCGCTGCTGTGCATCGAGCGCGCCGGCGCGTCCATCGTGCTGACCTACTTTGCCAAAGAGGCAGCAAGATTGTTGGGGTAGTTAGCACTCAGCACTCAGCCATTACAGTGTCATCCTGAGCCAAGCGAGGCATCAGCCAGCGAAGTCGAAGGGCCGCTATAGAGGGTAGGTGACAACTCGTTTATGAGTTGGCACGGTGCGATGATTGCCTAAAATCCAAGCCCCGCAGGGGCGAAATAATACTAGCCCAGGGCGTAAGCCCTGGGTAAAGTGGGAAAAATTAAGGAGTCCCTTCAGGGACGGCACAGTTCACACACACCCTCTTTAGCCCCGGGATTTCTCGATCCCCGGCGCTAAAGCGCGTAATCAAAGCCGGACTTTTCCCGGAGCGCTGAAGCGCTCCTTCCCCCGCATAAATGCGGGGGCTCCCACCAAGGAGTACACTCCACCGGTTTTGCACAGAATCTTCCCGCAGCCCGATGGCTTCTAGCAGTCAGCACTCAGTCAGTAGAGTTCTCATCCTGAGTGTCATATGGGCCTGCGGCCCACCGACAGGAATGAAAATTCACCACGGAGGCACGGAGATCACGGAGAAAACTCTAACTCATCTCCTAAATCGTTTTGTATCAGGGCACGACTTTTAGTCGTGCCGAACAAAGCGGAGGAAAGGTCAGGGCTTTAGCCCCCGCAAAAACAGTTCCCTCAGGGCTGAAGCCCAAATCGTTGTTGACCCGTTGCGGCACGGCTAAACAGCTGCGGAAAAACTCTGTGGGAGGCGTTTGGTGGGAGCGTTTTGGTGGGAGCCCCCTGCTTTAGCAGGGGGGAGCTGGACTTTAGCCCAGCGGAAAAGGAGACGATTTTGAAATGGGCTTTAGCCGCGGGGTTTCTCGGTCCCGGCGCTAAAGCGCATGATCAAAGTCGAAGCTTTTTCCCCCGCATAAAATGCGGGGGGCTCCCACCAAGAAAGCGCACTCCCTAGGTTTTGCACGGAGTTTTTCCGCAGCCTCTAAAGCCGTGCCCTTTCAAATCACATTCGCGCGCGGAGTTTTTCCGCAGCCTGTTTAGCCACTGAGGTGACGAGACCATTTCGGCGCTAAAGCGCGATCAGGAACGGACGGCAGTTATGCACGACTGAAAGGCGTCCTCCACCCATCGCCTATACACCAGATGTTAAACTGCAAATAGTCTGAGGTACACCGATGAAACTACTCAACATTGTTGTTGCAACACTATTATTTTTCCTGCTGGGAGCAACGGTTCCCGCGGTAGCGTGGGAGCAGCAGGAAGAAGCTAAGCCCGCGCCGCATCAAGAAGAAGCCAAGCCTGCGCCACATCCGGAGAAAGCCGCTCCCGCACCGCATCCGGCAGCAAAGCCGGAAGCGCATCCCCAGGAAGCGCGGCCCCAAGGGCGCCAGGACGAAGCGAAGCCGGCTCCCCGTCAGCCGGAAGCGCGGCCCGCAACCCATCAACCCGAAGCGAAGCCTGCGCCGCATCAAGAGCCGGCCCGCCCGGCT
>Ga0208587_1001342_pt1 | contig 13093 bp, 12 predicted proteins | sample NGESurdeep092012_7_FD_184472 | JGI IMG/M metagenome (GOLD analysis project Ga0208587, IMG submission 184472) | Arctic peat soil microbial communities from Barrow, Alaska - NGEE Surface sample 210 deep-092012 (SPAdes) | ecosystem: Environmental > Terrestrial > Soil > Wetlands > Peat ...
CGCACTAGCGGACGGGGGTTGTGCCGGCCAGACTGCGCTCAAACAGCGATTCCTGCGCCCACCTCCGTCGGCCGCAAGGTTGCTCCGGCAGAGAAACACTCGCGCACCCTGGTCCGCCAGCTCATGTCAGTCGTCGTCGAGCAACTCGCCCACCCACGCCTCGCGCCCCGTCACTCACCGCAAAGCACACGACGACAACAAGCCCAGCCAGCGGATCGGCGCACTACCAGCCCAAGGCGGCGTTCGCGCCGCGACCCCGATGAGGGTGGCCAAGCTGAGCGCAGCGCGCAGCAGCGTCGCGGCCGCGGCGGCATCCAACAGTACGGCCGACGATTGGTGACTGCATGCGCCCAGTGTCAGGGCGGTCCGGCTACCCAAGGCGAATAGGGCACTCCCGCCAGCGCGGAAACACGTGACCGTCTCCACCCTCGTTGGGTAGGGTCGCCGCTGAAGGGCCGAAGGTCCGAGCCAACGCGAACCGGCACCGGGCCGACAACCAGAGGGTCGGTCCCAGAGCCTGATGGCTCACCGGCATAGGCACGCACTCAGTCAGGGGCGTGCCCATCTGGCACCGACGAGCGGCCCTCCGGCTCGGCGCCGCGGTCTGGGTCGGCGTCCCTGCCCGTAGCGGATAGACCCGCCAAGCCGGTCAGGTGGCGCTGGTCCGCGCGGTGGCCGCCAAGGTGGTGTAGGTCATCGTGAAGCTGCCTCCGATTGTGTCGATGGCGGCCCCGACGCAGTCCAGGACCTCCGCGAGCTTGTCCGGCGGGAACCGGGTGAGACCGCCAGTGGTGGGCAGCTGGTCCAGCCATTGGTCGCGGGTGTAGGACTGCTCCCAATCGAAGCGCCACTGTTCGGGGTCGTCGAACCCGCCCGCCGCAGCGATCCCGTCGGCGGCCTTGGCGAACATCTCCTGGTAGATGTCCAGGGCGGTCCTGCTCGACTGTGCGTTGAACGGCGCGTCGGGCGCCACCCACCGGTAGACGTCGGTGAGGGCTTTCGCTACCACCGGCGGTGAGTCGAACACGTTCCCGAACACCGCCAGCCGGCCGCCGGGGCGCAGCACCTGCGCCGCCTTGGCCGCCCCGGCAACCTGGTCCACCCAGTGCCAGGCCTGCCCGGCGACGACCGCGTCGAACAGCCGCCCGGCAGGGTCCCACGTCTCGAAGGTCGCCAGCAGCACCATCACATCGATGGGAGTGGAGTCGATCTGGACCTGCTCACCGGGGCGGGTGGCCAGGGTGGGGGTGAACATCCCCTGGGGCCGGTTGGCGCTCTGGCGCCGGGTGATGGCCGACCCGAACGTGTGCCGGCCGGTGGCCAGCGTCTCGATGAGTTTGTAGAAGCTCGAGCGGCTCGGTATCGGCACCACACCCGGGCCGTAAGCGGCCTCCACCGCTTTCACCACCCGGCGGATCAGCCGTGACCGGGTACCAGTTGAGGTGTCCCTCTCGGCTTCGATCACCTCCCGGACCGCGGCGACCAGCCGGGCATCAGCGCGACCGGTCGCCTCCCATTCCAGCACCCCGCACTGATCCACCAGCCCCCACAGACCCTGCTGGGCGTAGCGAACGCGGCGCAGCTGCACCGTGCGAACGCTGACCCCCAGCTCCGCGGCCTTTCCCTGATCACGCTGCATCACCGTCGTGGTGGCGGGGTCATACCCCGGTCGAGGTGCGGCACCCACGACCGCGCCCGGTGGCAGCCCGGTCTGGACCTCGACCACGTACTGCTCCCATACCCGGGCCGCGTCGATCACCGCGTCCGGCAGCGCGTCGAGCAGCCCGAATGGCTCCACAGTCGGCGCCGAAGCGCCGTCGACGACGGCGGACCCGGGCGAGGCCATCAGATACGCAGCCAGGACAACCGTGTCCGTGCCGCCAGCAGACCGCAGCCGCACCGACGTCCCCGCCAAGGCGACAACCTGATGCTCGCCTCCGTCATACATCACCCAGTCACCCGACCCCAGCACCGCCGACGACCTCGACTCCATCAGGTCGCCGCCTGCCCCGACACCACGGTGCCCGGATGCAGGGGCACCGACAGAGCCGCCGAGAGCTCACCGCGCCACAGCAGATGAAATAGCACCGGCAACACCGCGATCGGGTCACCGGCCAACTCTGTGCCGGCCATCAAAGGTGTCGGCGTGGTGAAGACCTCCCGCAACATCGCTTCGACCTCGGGCAGCCGATGGCGCGGATGGCGGTAGCCGCCCAGCCACCGCAGGTTCCTCATCAAGATCACATCCAACGCGCCGGCCAGCCGGTACTCCCACCACCAACGCGCATGCCCGCGCGGTGGCATCGAACTTGGCCACGTCCCTGGGCTCACGACGCTCCACCGGTCGACAGTCGATCACCACCGCAGTCCCGTTCGTGTGGGGGGCGAAGTAATCCGGGGCATGCGAGACGCGCTTGCCCGCGTCGTCCGTCCAGGACAGCCAGAACGGCTGCGACGCAGTGCCCACTACGGCTGGGTCGAAGTCCAACACCATGACATGGTCGCGTTCCAGCCACGACTCGAACCCCACGTGGTGGCCGACCACCACAACCCACTCAGATGCCGCTGCCCCTTCTTGGACGTGAACCGCCGCACCGGGGAGCACCGCTCGAACGGAACCGCTAACCCTCCAGCCTCCGGCGCCCAGTGCTCGACCTGGTCCTCACTCACATAGCCGAACTCAAAAGACCCCTGGGACACAGGCTCAGCCGGCACCGACTCGCAAAGTAAGTCTGGACTTCGCAGACTGCCTCGCAACCTAGGTCCGGACATCGCAACCTTACCCCAGACAGGACACTCTGGGTCTGCCCGGACAACTCAAGGGGTCAGGACGGCCCACCGCGCCCCGTCGGGTCGCGGCGGTGCCGCGCGCCCTGGACTTGACCCGGGGCAGGAGGTCAACAGGGTTGGCGCAGCGCCGTCAGGTCACGTCGCGGCGGACGGTCAGCAGGGAGCCGATGCCGGCCATGAGGGCGGCGTAGGCCACCAGAACCAGCGCGCCGGCCCACCACGACAAGAGCGTGACGTCGGTGCTGGCGTTCAGCGCCCCGACCATCGCCGAGGTCGCCTCGCTCGGCAGGTAGGGGACGACCGGTTTGCCCCAGCTGACCAGGCCCAGCAGGAGTCCCGCCAGCGGCAGCACGATCCAGGCGGCGCCGACGGCGATGAGGATCGCGGCGACCTGGTTGGGGATCAGGATTCCCGCGCCCAGCCCGATCAGCGACCACAGGCCCAGCACCAGCAGGCACAGGGCCAGGGTGCGGATGATCGTGCCCGCCTGCGGCAGCGGGGAGTAGCCCTTGACGGCGATGGTGGTCGCGCCCACCCCGACCGAGCCGGCCAGGAACACCAGCCCGTAGAACACGCCGATGCCCAGCAGCGAGGTCACCTTGGCAACCATGACGTGAACCCGCTTCGGGGTGGCCAGGAAGGTGCTGGTGATCGTCATGTGGCGGTACTCCGAGCCGATCGACATGACCCCGATGGTCAAGGTGAGCAGGTAGGCGACGCTCAGCCCGGCGGTGTAGACGGTAGTGACCATCGTGGGGTCGCCCAGGCCGGGTGCCGGTGGGCCGCCGGGTCCTGATCGCGAGCCGGGGACCACCAGGGCGAACACGGCCGCGAGCGCGGCGCCGGACACGAAGACGCCGATCGCCATGCCCCACCACATCCGGGTGGTGAAGAACTTGCGGAACTCCGAGGTGATCGCGCCACCCATCAGGGCGCCCCTTCCATGTTGCGGTTGTCCTCGGCGCTGGTCAGCTCGAAGAAGAGCTTCTCGAGGTCGTTCTCGTTGGCCCGCAGCTCGTGGATCGGCAGACCGGCGCGCAAGGCGACATCGCCGATGCGTACCAGGTCCCGCCCGATGACCTGGATGGTGCCGTCGAGCTCGGTGGCGCTCAGGCCGGACGCGGTCAGCGCCGCGGTCAGCGCCTGCGGGTCGCTGGTGCGGACCGTGGCGACATGCTCGGTGGGCAGGTCGCCGATGGCTCCCTGTCGGATGAGCTTGCCGTTGGCGATGATGACGACGTCGTCGACGGTCTGCTCCACCTCGGCGAGCATGTGGCTTGAGATCAGGATCGTCTTGCCCTGGCTGCTCAGGTGGCGCAGCAGCAGCCTGAGCCACCGGATGCCTTCGGGGTCAAGGCCGTTGGCGGGCTCGTCGAGCAGCAGCACCTGGGGGTCGCCGAGCAGGGCGCCCGCCAGGGCGAGCCGCTGACGCATGCCCATGGAGTAGCCGCCGGCCCGCTGGCGGGCAGCCGCGGGGATGCCGACCAGCTCAAGCATCTCGTCGACGCGCCGGTGGTCGACGCCGGCGGTGTCGGCCATGACCCGCAGGTGGTTGCGCCCGGAGCGGCCCGGGTGGAAGTTCGTCGCCTCCAGCGCCGCACCGACGACGCGCTGCGGCGCCTGCAGGTGGGCGTACGACTGGCCGCCGATCGTCGCGCTGCCGCTGGTCGGGCGGACCAGGCCCAGCAACATCCGCAACGTGGTGGTCTTACCGGCTCCGTTGGGGCCCAGGAAGCCGGTGATCCGGCCGGGCTCGACCGAGAAGCTGAGGTGGTCGACCGCGGTCAGGGCGCCGAACCTCTTGGTGAGGTCAGCGACCTCCACGCGCGTCTGCCGTCGTGAGTCGTCGGTCATGGCTCCACTCGCAGGGCTCTCATACGACCAGCCAACCACGCTCAGCGCCGGTGCGGGCGGGGAATCGCCGCAGGATCAGTGCCTTCGGGCGAGCCGCGCGCGAAGGCACTGGGGGACATAGCGGGCGAGCAGGCCGGCCGGGGCATACCTGCGGTAGAGCAGTGCGCTGACCGAGCAGGCCAGCACCAGGGCAGCAACCAGGGTCAGCAGCCCCGTGTGATCCGAGCCACCGGTCGGCCCGGTCCCTTTCGAGACCAGGACGGCGCGAGCCTGCGTGCTCGCTCGCGCGGTAGGCGTAGGCGTCGGCGTCGGCGTCGGGGTCGGCATCGCCGCTGCGGTGAAGGCCTTGATGTTGGTGATGATGCTGGCCGTGCAGCTCAGCGACGATCCGCCCACGTTCCCGGTGCCGTTGCACTGGCTGACCGTGATCGGCACCGCCGCGCTGACCGTGGACTGGGGGTCGACCTGGCAGTGCACCACGCCGCCGCCGCCGTTGCCGGAGCCGTTGCACTGGGTGAGCGTGGTCCCGGTGGTTGAGGCGGGTTGACAGTCCGGCACCCCGCCGGCGGCCGAGCCCACGCACTGGTGCACCGACGCGGGGCTCACCTGCTGGGCGCCGGAGGTGTTCACCCCGATGTTGTTCGTGACCTTCACCGTGCAGCTGATCGCGTGGGCGGCGTCGTTGTCCGAGTTGTTGCACTGGCTGATGGTGGTCACCAGGGCGACGGAGCCGGTGGTGAACGTGCCGTTCGGGGCTGAGCAGGGGCCGAGCGTGCACAGCCGGGTCACCGTCGTGGTGGAGTACGTCGTGGTGGCGCTGGTCGTGTTGACCACGCTCACCGTGCACCTCATCGCCGTCGTCGCGCCCTGGGCCGCCGGGCCGTGGCCGTTGCACTGGTTGACCGCCATGGTGGAGGCCTGGGCGGCGGCCGGCACGGCCAGCCCCATCACCCAGAAAGCGCCGGTGAGCAGCATCAGGGCCGTCGCCATGGCGGGCCAGGTACTTCGGGAGGCGCCGATCGGGCGCAGGGTCGTGTCGGTTCGCATGGGGCCAGCCTTGGTAGAGGAGATATCAAGCCCAACCGGATACCGGGCACGAGGGCAGTCAAGGGGTCACACGGTAACTGCTGCGGGGCACAGGGCGAACTCACCGGCTCTAGGATGGAAGAACTATGACGGAGTGGTTGCTGGTCCTCGCCGGCGTCGGGCTGACCTTCGGGACTGCCGTCTTCGTGGTCGCGGAGTTCTCGTTCGTGGCACTGGACAAGACAACGGTCCAGCGGGCCATCGAGGCCGGCGACAGCGCAGCCAAGCCGGTCCTGGGTTCGTTGCGCCAGCTGTCCACCCAGCTGTCCGCCGCCCAGGTCGGCATCACCTTGACCACGCTGGTGCTCGGCTATATCGCCCAGCCCTCGGTCGGCATGCTGCTGCGCCCACCCCTGAGCGGCGTGGGTGTGCCGGCGCCGGCGGTCCAGCCCACGGCAACCGCCATAGCCCTGGTCATCGTCACCCTCTTCTCGATGCTGTTCGGCGAGCTGCTGCCGCAGTTTCTCGGGATCTCGGCGCCGCTTCGCACGGCCAAGCTGGTCGCGCTGCCGGTGCGCGTCTTCTCGGTCCTCACCAAGCCGCTGATCATCGTGCTCAACGGCTCGGCGAACCTGGTGCTCAAGGCTTTCCGGATCGCCCCGCGCGAGGGCCTGAGCGCTGCGCGGACCCCCCAGGAGCTCGCGTCGCTGCTGGCCCGCTCAGCCGAGGCGGGCACCCTGGACGAGGGCACCGCGCGCCTGGTGACCCGGTCGCTGGGCTTCGGTGAGCGCACCGCTGCCGACGTCATGACGCCTCGGGTTCGGTGCACCTCGATCGAGCGGACCGCCGCCTCGCAGGACGTCGTGCGGCTGGCCCGCAGTACCGGTCACTCCCGGTTCCCGGTCACCGGAGATGACTGGGACGACGTGGACGGTGTCGTGCACGTCAAGCGCGCCATCGCCGTGCCCCACGCGCGTCGCCACGACGTGCCGGTCTCGGCGCTCATGGTCGACGCGCTCATGGTGCCCGAGACGATCCGGCTCGACCCGCTGCTGCTGATGCTGCGCGGCGCCAAGCACCAGATGGCCGTGGTCGTGGACGAGTACGGCGGGACGTCGGGAATCGTGACCCTGGAGGACGTCATCGAGGAGATCGTCGGTGAGGTCAGCGACGAGCACGACCGGACCCGCAGCACCGGACGGATCAGCACCGACGGGTCCTGGACGGTGCCGGGTCTGTGGAGACCTGACGAGGTCCGTGACCGACTCGGTGCCCCGGTTCCGGACGGACCGGCGTACGAGACGGTCGGCGGCTATGTCATGGCATGCCTGGGGCGGGTGCCCGTGGTCGGCGACGAGGTGCTCGTGGCCGGCTGGAGCCTGCAGGTCCACGCCATGGACGGCCGTCGGGTCGACCGGCTCCGGTTCGCCCCGCTTCCCCGGGTCAGCGAAGACGGCGCGCAGACCGGGCCGCCCCGGGCGCCCCGGGCAGGTGAGCCCGGATGAGCCACGGCGGGGCCCTGTGGCTCTCGGTCTTCCTGCTGCTGGGCAACGCGTTCTTCGTCGGCGCCGAGTTCGCCGTGATGACCGCCCGGCGCTCGCGGCTCGAGCCGCTGGCGCGGGCCGGCGGCAAGCGCGCCAAGGTCGCTCTGCAGGCGCTCGAGCAGGTGGCGTCCCTGCTGGCCACCGCCCAGCTGGGGATCACGCTGTGCTCGGTCGGTCTGGGCGCCGCGGCCGAGCAGGCGCTGCACGAGATGATCGCCCCGACGCTGCTGGGCCACGGCGTCTCCGAGCCGCTCACCTCGGCGGTCGCGCTGCTGTTCGCGCTGCTGATCGTGGCCTACCTGCACGTGGTGGTCGGCGAGATGGTTCCCAAGAACCTCGCCATCGCCGGTCCGTCTCAGGCGGCCCTGCTGCTGGCGCCGCCGCTGTTGCTCATCAGCGAGGCGCTGCGGCCGGTCATCAGGCTCATGGAGGGTCTGGCCAAGGCCATGGTCCGGGCCCTGGGTATCGAGCCCAAGGACGAGCTGGCCTCGGCCTTCACCGCCGACGAGGTCGCGCTCATCGTCGCCGAGAGCGCCCGTGAGGGCCTGATCGAGTCCGACCGCCAAGGTCTGGCACGGCGGGCGCTGGAGTTCAGCGACCGGGTTGCCGGGGACGTCGCCGTGCCGCTCAGCTCGCTGGTGACCCTGTCCTTCGGCGCGACCCCGGACGACGTCGAGCACCTGGTGGCCAAGTGCGGCTTCTCCCGCTTTGTCATCACCGATGCGACCGGGCAGGTCGCCGGCTACCTGCACCTGAAGGACGTCTTGTATGCCGATGAGGCTCAGCGCCAGGCGCCGGTGCCGCTCAAGAGGGTGCGGCGCCTGGCCACCGTGCGCTCCGGCGACGAGGTTGAGGAGGTCCTGGCGACGATGCAGCACACCGGGGCCCACCTGGCCCGGGTCGTCGGCCCGGACAACGTGGTCAGCGGCGTGGTGTTCCTCGAGGACGTGCTGGAGGAGCTGGTCGGGGAGGTCACCGACTCCCGCTAGCGGCCGCGCCCAGCCCCCGGCCAGGTCAGCGGCTGACCTGGCCGGCCGGGTCAGCCGGGCTGGCCCAGGCCGGCCAGCTCCTGGGCCAGCGGCAGGAGCTTCTCGGACTCCGTCTTGAGCAGGAACGCGTCGATGGCGGGCTCGCGGTCAGCGCGGGCCTGCAGTGCCGCATGGGCGGTGAACATGATGATCTTCGCCTGCGGAGCCCGCTCCTTGAGCATCGGCGCGGCGGCCAGGCCGGGCAGCGGCCCGGCCAGACCGTGATCGAGCACGATGATCCCCGGCTCTGAGGTGGGCGGGGACTCAAGGGCTTCCTCGGCCGAGGCAGCCACGGCGGTGATGGTGAAGCGAGGATCCATGGCGAAGATCGCCTCCACGAGGAACTGGACGTCCGGGTCGTCCTCGACGACGACCAGGATCTTCGCGTTGGTCGGCTCCTGAGCCGTGTCGCTGGCAACCATGGCCTCACCACTCGTCATCGGACTCACCTGCCTGCGCGGCGCCGGGCCCTCGCAGGGACTCGATCTCCTTCTTCAGCTCGATCACCTTCAGCGCCCGGTCGATGGTCATCCGCTGGAACCGCTCGAGCTCGGCCAGGCGCAGCTTCTCCTTGGCCAGCTGCTCGGCGACCTCCGCGCGAGCCTGCACCTGTTTGGTGACATCGCGGGCGGCAGCGAACACGCCGAGCACCTTTGCCCCCGCGTCGCGGTAGACCGAGGCGTTGTACAGGACCTCGGTCAGCGTGCCGTCCCGGTGGCGCAGGGTCAGCGGGTAGTCGAGCGCCATCCCCTCGGCGAACACCAGCTGGTAGATCTGCTCTGCCTTGGCGGGCTGGGTGAAGTAGTCGGAGAAGCAGGTCCCGATGAGCCTCTCGCGGGGCACGCCGGTGGCCCGCACCGTGGCCTCGTTGGCGTCGGTGATCTTGCCCTCGGGGCTGATCGCGACCAGTGAGTCCAGGCTCGCCTCGATCATGGACCGGGCGGCGTCGAACGCATGGTGCTGCTTGGCGCTGTCGTGGGCGATTGTGGATGCGCCGATGACCGTGCCGTCAATGTCGTGGATCGGTGAGACGCTCAGGGCGGCCGCGAACACCGTCCCGTCTTTTCGGACCCGCATGGTCTCAAACGGAGCCAGATGCTCGCTCGCCCGGATCCTGGCCAGGATGGCCGTCATCTCGCCGGTTCGGTCCCAGGGGGTCAGGAGCTCGACGGACCTGCCGATGATCTCCTTGCCGCGATGGCCGTACATCTGTTCGGCGGCCGGGTTCCAGCTCGTGATGATGCCCTCTGGCGTGCTGGCGAAGATGGCTTCCTCGCTGGACTCGACCATCGCCGAAAGCAGGTCCAGCCGGCGTCGAGCCGCCTCGGCCCTCTGGTACCCGGTCATGTCGCGCACGGCTGCAACGACCAGTACGCCGTCCTGGGTGCTCATCGGGGACAACGCGATGTCCGCCGGGAACTGGGTGCCGTCTCGTCGTCGCCCCTTGAGCAACAGGTCACCTCCCATGGGCCGAGTCCTGGGGTCTATGCGGTAGCGCTCCCGGTGCACCCGGTGGATCGGCCGGGCAGACTCCGGCACCAGCACCTCAAGGGGCGCCCCGACGAGCTCGTCGCGCTCGTAGCCGAACAGCGACTCCGTCTGCCGGTTCACGAACCGGATCACGCCCGCCCGGTCCACACCCACCAGGGCATCAGGGACCGCGTCCAGCAGGGCCTCGAAGTCGGACGTCAGCGCATGCATGCGTTCTCCCTTGGCCGGGTCCACCCCGCCGCTTCGGGGGCTCTCACAGCAGCGACAGCATGTTGGTCAGCTGCTGGGCCAGCGGCAGGAGCTCCCCGGTGTCGGTCTTGAGCAGGAACGCGTCGATGTCGGGCTGGTCGACGACGCGGGCCTGGAGGTCGGCGTGGGCCGTGAACAGGATGATCTTTGCCTGCGGAGCGGCCTCTTTGAAGTGCGGTACGGCGTCGACGCCGGTCAGCGCGCCGCCCAGACGGTCATCGAGCACGATGATCTCTGGCTTGGTGGCTCGTGCGATCTCAAGGGCGTCTTCGGCCGACTCAGCCAACCCAGTGACCTCGAAGCGCGGATCCATCGAGAAGATGGTCGCGATCAGAGACTGGATGTCCGGGTCGTCCTCGACGATGACGACGGGTTTCATGGGTCTGACCTTTCGCCGGTGGGCAGCAGGACACTGAAGCACGAGCCGTGGGGAACGTTGGCCCGGTACTGGGCCTGGCCGCCGCTGGCCTCGGCCAGTCCGCGCACGATGGAAAGCCCGAGCCCTGTGCCCGTCTTGTGCCTCGTGCTGGGCAGGTCAGCGCGGGCGAACTTGCCGAACAGCTTGGCCTCGAACTCGGGCGGCACGCCCGGCCCATGATCGAGAACCCGAATCTCGACCATGTCGGCGCTTCGGGCCGCCTCGACTGCCACGGGCGGCTCGCCGTACTTGAAGGCGTTCTGCAGGTAGTTGTCGATGATCCGTCCCAGGTGCAGCGGATCGGCGCGCACGACCAGATCCGGCGGGCAGGAGACTGCCACGTCCTCGGTGTCCAGGTTGCTCGCCGCCAGGCACGCGCCGATGGCTTCGGCCAGCACGAGCTGCTCGGGCGTCGACGTGAGTACACCGCCCTCGATGCTTGACAAGGTGAGCAGGTCGTTGACCAGCCACGTCAGCCTGTGGGACTGACGGTCGATCGTGGTGACGAACTTCAGCCGGTTCTCGTCACTGAGTGCGGCCCAGTTGGTCGCCAGGAGCGAGGAGAACCCGACCATCGAGGCGAGCGGGGAGCGCAGGTCATGAGCGGCGGTGTCGATGAAGCTCCGCATGGCCTCGTTGACCTCGCGCAGCTCGATGTTGGTCCTGTCGACGTTCCTTCTCTCGACCTCGAGGTCGTCCAGCATGTTGATCAGCGCCCGCTGGGTGGACTCGAGGCGCATCTTCTCGGTGTCCAGGTCCTCCAGGATGTTCAGCATGGCGCGTTGGCTCTCGTCCTGCCTCCTTTGCTCCTGGCCGGCGTCGTCCAGGATGTTGAGGATTGCCCTGCCGTACTTCTCCTGGTCGCCGCCGCGGCGACCCACCATCTCAGCGCTGGTCACCGGGCCCGCCTCCCTTGGCCGGGCGGGACTTGCGCAGGTACTCGATCTCCTTCTTCAGCTCGATCATCTTGAGCTCACGCCCGACGGTCAGCCGCTGGAACCGCTCGAGCTCCGCCAGCCGTTCCAGCTCCCTGGCCTGCTGATGGGCAGCCTCCTTCTGTGCCTGGATCTGCCTGGTCACGTCGCGGGCGGCCGCGAAGACGCCCAGGACCTTACCGGCGGCGTCGCGGTAGGCCGAGGCGTTGTACAGGACCTCGGTCAGCGTGCCGTCGCGGTGGCGCAGGGTCAGCGCGTAGTTCACCGCCATCCCCTCGGTGAAGACCAGCTGGTAGACCCGCTCCGCCTTCTGGGGGTCGGTGAAGTACTCGCAGAAGGGGGTCCCGATGAGCTCGCGGCGGGGGACGCCGGTGGCCCGCACCGTGGCCTCGTTGGCGTCGGTGATCTGGCCCTCGGGGCTGATCGCGACCAGCGAGTCCAGACTCGACTCGATCATGGACCGTGCGGCCTCGAACGCCTTGGCCTGCTCGGTCACGTCGCGGGCGATCGCGGACGCGCCGAGCACGACGTCGTCCTTGTCCCGGATCGACGAGAGGGTCAAGAAGATCGCGAACAGCTTCCCGTCCTTTCGCACACCCACGGTCTGCAGGCTCTCGACCTCCTGGCCGGCCCCGATTCTGGTCAGGACCTCGCCGAGCTCGTGGTGGCGGTCCTCGGGGCACAGGCGGCTGCCGGGGGTACCGACGATCTCCTGGCTGGAGTAGCCGTAGAGCCGCCCGGCGGCCAGGTTCCAGCTGGTGATGGTGCCGTCCAGGGTGCTGGTGATGATGGCTTCCCCGCTGAACTCGACCACCGCCGCCATGAGCTGGCCCGCCTCGAACGCCTTGCTCTGTTCGGTCACGTCGCGGGCGACCGTGGACGAGCCGGTGACTGTGCCGTCGGCCTCGCAGATCGGTGAGAGCGTCAGGCAGGTCGGGAACACCGTCCCGTCCTTGCGCACGGCGGAGGTCTCATAGTTCTGGACAACCTGGCCCGCGCCCACCTTGTCCAGCAGTGCGGTCAGCTCGTCGGGTGGATCTTGGGGCATCAGAGCGGCGACGGGGCGCCCGACGATCTCCGCGGCGCAGTAGCCGTACAGTCTCTGCGCGGCCGGGTTCCAGCTCGAGATGACCGCCTCGCGGGTGGCGCTGAGGATGGCCTCCCCGCTGAACTCGACCACTGCCGACAGCCGGCGCTCTTGCTCCCTGGCGGCCCTTTCGTGGTCGGTCGCGTCGCGCACGGCCGCGACCACCAGCATCCCGTCTGCGGGGTCGGCCCAGGACAAACTGATGTCAGCCGGGAACTGCGTGCCGTCGGCCCGTCGCCCGACCAGCCTCAGGGCGGTTCCCATCGGCCGGGTCCTGGCGGCGGAGCAGAAGCCCTTCCGGTGCGCCGCGTGGACCGCCCGGACAGACTCCGGCACCAGCGTCTCCAGGGGTGCGCCGACGAGGTCGCCGCGCTCGTAGCCGAACAGCGACTCCGTGTGGTGGTTGACAAACCGGATGACGCCGCCCTGGTCCACCCCCACCAACGCGTCGGGGACGGCCTCGAGCAGGCCCGCGAAACCCATTGTCTGCGAAGGCATCCGGTTCCTTTCGAGCCGTGTCAGATGACTAATAACGCAAATCTCTGACAAGAACTCTACGCCGGAACTGTTCACCAGGTGCGGGAGCCGACGAGTTTGGTGCCCCCGGCAGGATTCGAACCTGCGCTTCCGCCTCCGGAGGGCGGCGCTCTATCCCCTGAGCTACGGGGGCC
>Ga0208587_1001344_pt1 | contig 13080 bp, 14 predicted proteins | sample NGESurdeep092012_7_FD_184472 | JGI IMG/M metagenome (GOLD analysis project Ga0208587, IMG submission 184472) | Arctic peat soil microbial communities from Barrow, Alaska - NGEE Surface sample 210 deep-092012 (SPAdes) | ecosystem: Environmental > Terrestrial > Soil > Wetlands > Peat ...
TTCGACAAACTCGACCTGGTCTTTCTCGGCTTCCTCCACTTTGCTCTTATCGTCGAAGCGCTCAGGTATCTAAGTAGTGTTAACACGCCCTAGCCCAGCGCTTCAGCGCTGGGTAAAGTGGGAGATAGATCCGAGTCCCGTAGGGACGGCAGAGGTTGTGACACAGTCCCTTCAGGGACGGCACAGCTCTCACACAGGTTCTTCATCCCGGCGGGGCGCCCCACCGAAGCCTCTTTTGCTCGGGTGGCAATACGGTAAACCGTAAGCGTCCGGTTCGCACCGTTTTGCCGGAACCTTGAAACTCTCTGCCGTGTCTAAGTACCTGTGAACCGAATCCCGATCATTGTGATGCTTTGTTTGGCATCTCTTGCGCTGGCTCAGCAGCCAAGGTCAAAGCTGATGGGCAGCGACGAGCAGCTTGTGACGGTGACGACAAAACCGGATCACCATGACCTGCGGCGAGGACAAGATCTCGGCGTGACGCTGACGATTGAGGCTGGCTCCGATGGCGCTTACTTGCCTAATTTCTTCGGAGACTGGGTGGAGACCTGCCAGTCAGGCTTCTCCGTAGATATCTACACGCTGCAAGGAAATCGGGCATCGACCTCCGGGCGAGGCTGTGCAGGCGAATTCCTGGGGCCCGGACCTCCAGCCAAAGAATTGCTTGCCGATTACGTTCTTTTGAAGCCCGGAGAGAGCAGATCTTGGCACACAACTCTGACCAATATCGCGAAAGCGCCAGGCACTTACGAAATTAAGGCTGAGTATTTCTCAGCTCAGCAGCGGATTGGAGAAGTGGCCGCTCTCCCAGAGGTTCACGGGCTGATGGTCGTAGGACATATACAAGCGAAACCTGTGTTGATCCGAATACGGTGACAGAAGGAGATGCAGCACCACGCCCGGTGCCCCACCCTTCTCGCCTGTCTTTGGCGAGAGGGTGGGCGGAGAAACCCTTACTTCAACGACGCCATATCAATTACAAAGCGGTATTTCACATCGCTGCGCAGCATGCGCTCGTAGGCCTCGTTGATCTTCTGGATCGGAATGATTTCAATATCGGACGTGATGCCGTGCTCACCGCAGAAATCCAGCATCTCCTGCGTCTCCGGAATGCCGCCGATCATCGAGCCAGAGAGCTGCCGCCGCGCAGGAATGATGCTGAAAGCGGCCAGTGCCAACGGTTTTTCCGGTGCGCCCACCAGCACCAGCGTTCCATCGCGCTTCAGCAGGTTGAGATAGGCGTTGATGTCGTGCTCGGCCGAAACGGTATCGAGGATGAAGTCGAAGCTATTGGCGTGTTTCCCCATCTGCGCCGGATCTTTGGAGACCACCACTTCATGCGCACCCAGGCGCTTACCGTCCGCGGTTTTGTGAGCGGAGGTGGTAAACAGGACGACGTGTGCGCCGAAGGCGTTAGCTAGCTTCACTCCCATGTGGCCTAATCCGCCCAATCCCACGATGCCGACCTTTTGGCCCTTCTGCACTTTCCAGTGCCGCAGGGGCGAGTAGGTCGTAATGCCGGCGCAAAGCAGAGGCGCCGTCCCCGCGGGATCGAGGTTCGCGGGCGGTCGCAGCACAAATGCTTCGTCCACGACAATCGTCTTGGAGTAGCCGCCGTACGTCATGCCACCGAGATGCTTGTCTTCGCTGTTGTACGTAAAGGTGGCGCCGGACTCACAGTACTGCTCCAGACCCGCCTTGCAGCTTGGGCAGGTGCGGTCGGAGTCAACCATGCATCCGACTGCGGCGAGGTCGCCTTCCTTGAACCTGCGCACCTGGGCCCCGGTTTTGGCCACTCGACCGATAATCTCGTGACCGGGCACGACAGGGTAGGTTGTGTTCGTCCATTCGTTGCGCGCGGTGTGCAAGTCGGAATGACACACGCCGCAGTAGAGGATGTCGATTTGTACATCTTTGGGGCCGGGATCACGGCGCTCGAAGGAAAACGGTTGGAGAGGAGAAGCGGAGGAATGGGCTGCGTAACCGGCCGTTTTTATCCGACCTTGCTGCTTTACTGGCGTTTCAGAAGTGAGAACATCAACTGCATTTGCCATGATAAGTTCCTTTCTATCGACAAATTCCCAGAAAAAACGAAGAGGCGATGAATGGCTGCCTCGCCGGCGGGGAACTCGCTATCAGAGTGTTAGATTCCCTGGGACGCTATCGGTCACATCTTTGAGGTCAATTCCCGGCAACTAAATTCCGATACTTTGTGGGAGTGCCGCTTTCGCTGGTTATGGTTTGTTTCCAGCGCCTGCGGTAATATTCGTGCATGGCTAAGCCGTCGCTTCAATTCGAAGTTCCGTGTCCCTGCTGCGGTGCGTTGCTGAAGATCGACAGTGACACCAAGGCTGTGATTGCGCACACACCCAAGGCTATTCCCAAAACCTTCGAGGACCTGGAATCGGCGGCGCGCGCCATGAAGGACCAGGACACCCGTAAGGAATCCATCTTTCGCCAGTCCGTGGAAGCGCAGAAGCATCAGGGCGATCTGCTGGAGAAAAAGTTTCAGGAAGCGCTCAAGCGGGCCAAGGAAACGCCCGATACCGGCAAGCCAATTCGCGACTTCGACCTGGACTAGTTCACCACAGAGGCACAGAGACACGGAGAAAAACCGTTGTATTAATCCCTCTTCTAACCTCGATCTTGAAATCAAAATGGCTCGCTAGAAATAAAGGAAAATAAAAAACCTCTGTGTCTCTGTGTCTCTGTGGTAACTAACAACTCACGTCCGCCCTGCTAGGCCATCGCGGAGTACGTCGCCGTCGGCTCCGAGCGGCTTTGCGCTCACCGTCCGCTGTCATTTAGATTGTGGAGAATGGCGACAACAGGTGAGCGATTCGAACGCGCCGTATCCATCATGGCGCGGCTGCGTGGCCCCGGTGGATGCCCCTGGGACCGCGAACAGACCTTCGACACGATCAAGCCCTACACGTTGGAGGAAGTCTACGAGGTGCTCGAAGCCATCGACGCCCGTGACTGGGACGAGCTTCCGGGCGAACTCGGCGACCTGCTGTTGCAGGTGCTCTTCTACTCGGAGATGGCAGCGGAGGAGAAGCGCTTCTCCATCGACGATGTGCTCGACCGGCTCTCCAACAAGCTGATCGATCGACATCCTCATGTCTTTGGCGACGTGAAGGCCGACACGCCCGGCGACGTGCTGCGCAACTGGCAGGCGCTGAAGGCTGAGGAGAAGAAGAAGCGCGAGGCAGAAGGGGCGAACACAACACAGAAAGTCCATTCGGAGTCCGTCCTTTCCGGTATCTCCTCAGCCGTGCCGTCGCTGATGGAGGCCTACAAGATCAGTTCCCGCGTGGCCAATGTTGGCTTTGATTGGCCCAATATCGAGGGACTGTTCGACAAACTGAAGGAGGAGACCGAGGAACTTCGCCACAACCTGGAGGAGTATCCCGCGCCGGGTCCGCGTCCCGAGTCCGCTGCAGGCCTGGCGGGTGCGCGCGGCGCGAGGGTTTCTCCGGAACTGCGCTCGCGACTGGAAGACGAGGTCGGCGACCTCCTATTCGTACTCGTGAACATCGCACGGTACCTCTCACTCGATCCCGAGTCGGCGCTGCGCAAGACGAACCGCAAGTTCCGCCGGCGCTTCGAGTATCTTGAAGAAAAACTTCGCGAGCAGGGGCGCAAGCCATCGGGGACATCGCTCGACGAAATGGAATCGCTGTGGCAGGAATCCAAGCGGCAGGAAAAAGCGTGACAGCAGATATAATCGCGCTCCGCAACTGCACCGAGCTGGAGGAATTTCGCGCCTGCCTGGCCCTACAGAAGGAAGTCTGGGGATTTGCGGACAACGAGTTGGTGCCGCTGCGAATTTTTTCCCTGGCGCCCAAAATTGGCGGGCAGGTGATCGGCGCGTGGGAAGGCGAAACGCTGGTGGGCTTTGCTTTCTCGATTCCGGGAATCCGCAGCGGGCATCCCTATTTGCATTCGCATATGCTTGCCGTGAAAGAGGGCTACAGAAACACCGGCCTGGGCAGACGCATCAAGCTGTTTCAGCGCGAGGACGCCATCGCGCACGGTTACGAATTGTTGGAGTGGACCTTCGATCCGCTGGAGATCAAGAATGCTTACCTCAATCTCGAGCGGCTGGGGGCCATCGCTCGCCGCTACAATATCAATCAGTACGGGATCACGTCGTCGCCGCTGCAGGGTTTTCTTCCCACCGACCGTCTGGTCGCCGAGTGGTGGTTGACATCGAAGCGCGTCGAGACTGTGCTGTCCACGGGCAAGCATCCCGAGTTCGTCGAGGAGGTGCGCGTGGAGGTTCCCGCCGAGATCTACGCGTGGAAAGAGCAGCCAGACAGTAGGCAGAAAGCGGCGGCCGTGCAACTGCGCAACCGCGAGGCATTCCTGTCGGCGTTCTCGCGCGGGCTGGCATGCCTGGGTTACGAGCGCGATGCGCAAGGCCATGGCAGGTTCTTGCTGGGACGGTGGAATGAAGATTGGTCGTACGCGAGCCAGTGATCGATGAAAATTGAAGCCATTACTCTACGCGAGTTGCGAATGCCCCTCGTCCATTTTTTCGAGACGAGCTTTGGCCGCACCTACAGCCGGCGCATTTTGCTGGTCACCCTCCATGCCGACGGACTGGAAGGCTGGGGCGAGTGTGTTGCCGGCGAAGCCCCGTATTACAGCGAGGAGTACATCGAGGACGCGTGGGACGTAAGTGCGCGCTACCTGGCTCCGGCCCTGCTTGGCAAGACGGTGCAGTCGGGGTCCGAGGTACCCGCTCTGCTGTCGCGCATCCGAGAACACCGCATGGCCAAGGCGGCGCTGGAAAACGCGGTCTGGGACGCCGAAGCGCAGGAGAAGGGAACTCCGCTATGGAAGCTACTCGGCGGCACGCAGCGTGAAATTGCTTGTGGCGTGAGCATCGGTATCCAGGATTCGCACGAGCAATTGTTGCAAAAGATCGAAACGGAACTGGCTGCCGGATACCAGCGCATTAAGATCAAGGTAAAACCTGGATGGGACATTGCAGTACTGGAGAAAATCCGCGAACGCTGGCCCACGATTCTGCTGAGCTGCGATGCCAACTCCGCCTACACGCTCGCCGACAGCAACCACCTCAAGGATTTCGACCGCTTCAATCTGCTGATGATTGAGCAGCCGCTGTGGAGCGACGATTTCTACTTTCATGCGCGCTTGCAGAAGCAATTGCTGACGGCAATCTGCCTCGATGAAGCCATCCGCAGCGCGCGTGACGCCGAGGCAGCCTTGGAGCTTGCTGCCTGCCGGATCATCAACATCAAGGTCGGCCGGATGGGCGGTTTCTCGGAGGCGATCCTGGTCCACGATGTGGCCCAGGCTTTTAGCGTGCCGGTCTGGTGCGGAGGCATGCTGGAGTCGGGAATTGGCCGCTCCCACAATGTGGCACTTTCGACCCTGCCAAACTTCAAGCTGCCGGGCGATGTGTCAGCTTCGAAGCGATACTGGAAGGAGGATATTATCGAGCCGGAGGTCGAGGTCTCACCGGGGGGAACAATCACAGTCGGCGACAAGCCCGGCCGCGGCTATGAGTTGCGCAAAGATTTGATTGAAAAGCTGACGGTGCGAAAGGAAAAGCTGAACGCGTAGGATTTCAGATTGCGCCGTAATGACGAACACCTGCCACGAGGCTTGGCTTGCGGCTTCCCGCTTCACTTGTGGTTTGCTTCCTTCACGCCGCCACCATTTTCGGTAACTACTTCGTCACTTTTGTAGAGCAGCTCCAAGGCTTGAGCAGTCGTGATACTGGCGGGCACCGGACGAAAATCATAGGTCGTTTCCGTGGACGAAATCGTGAGGGACTTAATCATCAGAATCCTGCCATTGAACTGAAGGCTCTGACGTACCATCTCCCAGTGGCCTCCGCCCACGTCCTTTTGCTCGATCAAGAACTTGCCACCTTTGTAGAGCCTGCCCAAAATGCCCCAGCCGAAGTCCACATCTTTGAACAGCGTGCCATCAATCTTGGCGATGCGTACCGCTTTCGGATCGATCAGCATGTCGCCCTGCATGCCCTGATAGACCATGGTTTCGTGGTTCGGGGGATTGAACTTCGGGTTGGGCTTAAAGGTGAGGTGTACGAGCGGGGCGCCATTAGGGCCCGGCTGCTCTCCGGCGTAGGTGTAGAGAAACGCATTGGGCAGACTGGTCAACATAAGCGCGTCCCGCTGGTCTTCCTCCTGGTACGCCTGCCTTCTTTTACGACGCGCCTCGGGATCGTTGGCGAACTTCTGTAGCTTCTGCTCGTCCTTGGCCCGCTGCTCGGCCGTCAGTGCCCTGTCGTTGATGGCTATCGTTCTCGTCAGGCCTCCCTGGGGGGTCTGGATCACTTCTTTCGTAATCGATTGGCCCTTCTCCTCGGTGCGGTCCTTGAACATGAAATAAACATGACAGTCGTTGGCCTTGATCTCGTTGGCTGCGGCGCGGCGCACCAGCTCTATGGGGTTCGCCTGCGGGCTCTGCTGGGCGTGACCCAGCACACTGAACGTCAAGGCGACCATTACCGCCGCTAAGATGCGCCCCGCACGCTTTTCTGACAAGTCCACACCTACCTCTGAACGCTTGCGTAAAATTGCTCCCGAACAATTAGACGAAACGCTTGGCGCGTTAGTTGCTTTTTCCGACAATCCCGTGATTGGTGCCGGTCTGTACGACTGCATCCAAAATTACCGAAATTCCCGGCTTTCTCCCGCTCGAGCGGGGCTGCGGCCTCTTCTGGTTGAGTGTCGCTCACTCCAGGTACTGTGACAAGTGCCTCTCGACGAAGCGCGGACTGGGGCCTGGGAAAACAATGGCCAGCGCGAAGCTAGCCATGGTTGAAGGAGAATGTTCGGATGAGCTTGAATTCTAGGTCGGCCCCAGCAGAAAAAGGCAGTCCCATTGGGTTTTGGCCGAATCCGCACGAGAAAAACCGTTGTTCCCCTGGTTGCCGGTTCCACTCGTCCGGCCGGCATTCTGTCGAGCCGACGTATAAGTGTTAACAACCGTGTGGCCAAACTCGGCGGACAGCTCTAAACAACCGCCGCTCCAACGCCAGACGACTCAAGCTCTCGTTAACCAAGAGGTAAATACCCTTCGAAGGTAACCCCTGTCTGCCAACTATGGCACCCGCGATTCCATCCCTGAGCAGCCGAGTTCCGGCCCATGATTTCTAACTCCTCTGTCGATTGATTGTTCTCAAGATTAGGATCGCTTCGGATGCTATTGATTTTCGGAGAGCCGGTAAAATCCGTCCCGCAGATATAGATTTGTGAGGCGGGTGCGTCATGGCTGAAGGCGATCGTCGCTTAGAGCGACTGAGACTCGGAGCGGTCGACCGATCGCACCGCTGCTACTCTTAATGCGACGAACTGTCATTCCCGAGTGGCTCGACGACGATCTCGGCACAGCCGCGGAGATTGGGGAAACCCTCGCCGATTTGCGGCATATCAATGAGTGGTTCGGCGGAGTGCGCACAACCACCGAGTTACTCCGTCGAGTTGCGCGCGAGCGCGGGCTCCGAAAACTCTCGATACTTGAAGTGGGCGCGGGGGCCGGAGACGTGCCGTTGGCGGCGCAACGTTTGCTCGCAGGGCACGGCGTTGGGTCACAGGTGACCCTTCTCGATCGCGCGTCGTCGCATCTGCCACCCGGAGGCGCAGCTTTAGTTGCCGGCGACGCCTTGCGCCTGCCCTTTCGCGATGGCACATTCGATGTCGTAAGTTGCTCGCTGCTGGCGCATCATTTTGAGCCTGAGACGCTGGCGAAATTTGCCAGTGAATCCCTCCGCGTCTGCCGGCAGGCGGTGCTGATCAACGATCTCATCCGCAGCCGGCTGCACCTGTTGCTGGTTTATCTTGGATTGCCGCTCTTCCGCAGCCGCATCACTTGGCATGATGCACCCGCGTCGGTCCGGCGGGCCTACACCTGCGACGAGTTGCGTGGTTTGCTGGCGGACGTAGGAGCCAGAAAAGTTCAGGTTTCGCGACATTACCTGTTTCGCATGGGCGTGTTGCTGTGGAAGTGAGAAAGGCGGCGGTTAGCGGGTAGTATTTAGCACTTGGCAGTTAGCGCTTAGCACTTAGTATTTAGTATTTGGCAACTACAGAGATTCGCACAATATAAGCTTTGTCATCGCGAGCCTGCCAAATGCCAAATGCCAAATATTGAATGCTAAATGCTAAATACTGATCCCCAATTCGACCTCGCGATCGTGGGAGCGGGACCGGCGGGAAGCTCCTGTGCGATTACCGCCGCGCGCCTGGGTGCAAGAGTCGGGTTGTTCGAGGCGAAAGACTTCCCGCGACATAGAGTCTGCGGAGAATTTGTTTCCGCGGAATCGTTGGATGTCCTTGCCGGCCTGCTGCAAGATGTACCAGCGGTTGGGACTCTTTTCCAGAATGCGCCCGTGATCGACCGCACACGTTTGCTGCTGGGCGAGTGCGTAATCGAGTCGCCAGTCGCTCCTCCGGCGCTAAGCATTTCTCGTTATGACCTCGATGCGTTGCTATGGGAAGCTGCGCGCCGCGCTGGAGCGGTGGCTCATCCCAATTGTGAGGTGATTGGCAGCGACGGTGACGGTCCGTTCATGCTGCAAACGGCTACCGGACGATTTAAGGCGAAAGCCCTGATTGTCGCAGCAGGCAGGTGGTCGCAGTTCACCGCTGACCGGACGGTTCCACCCGGTCCCAAATGGATCGGCCTCAAGGCGCATTTCCAGGAACCGTGGACGGAGCCTTGTACCGATCTCTATTTCTTCGCAAACGGCTACTGCGGCGTGCAGCCGGTATCGGACGGGGTGGTGAATGCCTGCGCGATGGTCCGCTCGGACCGGGCGACCTCGCTGGAACAGGTTTGCAAACTTCATCCAAGATTGACGCGCCGAACGGCGCATTGGCGAGCGATCATGCAGCCCGTTAGTACGGCTCCGCTGATCTATCGCGAGCCGCAACCGGTCCGAGGAAACACGATATTCGTTGGTGACGCAGCCGCGTTTATCGATCCGTTTGCCGGCGACGGTATTTCCATCGCCCTGCGGAGCGGGCGAGTGGCGGCGCAGTGCATCTGCAAGTTCCTGATGAGCCCGGCTGCGCTGAACGAAGCGGTGACCCTATACCAGCACGAGTATTCCCGCCAATTTGCGCCACTGTTGTCGGCCGCTTCGCGCGTGCGCTCTTTGCTGTCCCTGCCAGCCTTCGCCCGATCGGCCGCATTCGAATTGTTCCGGCTTCCCGGCTTACTACCCTTCGTTATCCGCAAGACCCGTCGTGTCGTGTGATTCCTGTACCAATCAAGACGCTTTCGATCTAAACTACAAAGCCACACTTGCCAGACTTTACGAAGCTACCTGGGGACAGTTCCAATGGCCGACCCTACACTGCAAGTATCCGTCCGCAACACCACGCCGCGCGACTTCAAGGGCATCGCCGAACTCTGTCGGCGAGTCTATCCGGAAACGCCGCCTTGGAACGCCGAACAGCTCTCGTCGCACTTACGAGTCTTCCCCGAAGGTCAGTTCGTGGCTGTGTACGGGCCAGACGAAACTGTTGTGGGGATGACGGCCAGCCTGATTGTCGATTGGGACAGTTACAAAATGCTCGACAGTTGGGAGCGGTTTACCGCTGATGGTATGTTTACCAATCACGATCCGCGGAGCGGGCGCACTTTGTACGGTGCAGAAGTGATCGTCGATCCCACCCTGCAGCATCATGGCATTGGCGACAAGCTTTACGGCTCCCGGCGCAGCCTGACCGAGTCGCTCAAGTTGAGGCGGATCCGGGCTGGATCGCGACTACGCGGCTATCACGAATGCGCCGCCAGGCTGAAACCCGAAGAATACGTGACCGAGGTCGTGGAAGGTGTCCAATACGACCCGACGCTCAGCTTCCAGTTGCAGGAAGGCTTTCATGTTCTGGCGGTGGTCCCACATTATCTGAGCGACGATCCCGAGAGCTTGGGGTATGCGGCAGTTATCGAATGGTTGAACCCGCAGCTCATCCGGCCGGAGCACGTTGCGGACAGGCCTACGCGGTTCTTGCGCAAAAACCCTGTCGCGGGGGACGGGCGAATGCGTGCGAGGAGTACGGACACACCGGCGGAATGCTAACGGCGGGCTTTCTATCGAATGACCAGCACTTCGCGAATGTTGTCGCGGCCGAGGAAGAACTTCATCGAGGAATATTCGCGGAAAAGATTTTCCACATGCCGGTTGTTGAAGATGCGTTGCAGTTTGTAAGGGCGTGCCGGCTGCAGTTCCAGGGTGTCCTTGGAAGCGATGTTGTAGCGGTAAAACGGAGCTTCCGGTCCGGCATCCTTGGTGTGGAAGAAGGCCAGCATGATGCCGCCAGGTTTCATGGCGACCTGAATGCGCTCGATCAGAGGCTTCACCAGAGGCTCGGGCAAAAAATCGGCGAGGTCCCAGAACATGACCGCATCGAATTCCTCTCTCGAGAAGGCCAGGTTTTCATGGAGAAAGCGCTCGACATCGATGGTGGTACCGCCATCGCCGTTGGGAATTATGAGGGACTTGTCGGTCGCAGTGCGGAGTACGTCTGCCTGGTGAAACCTATGTCCCAAGCCAGTCATGAATGTGATATTGGCCGGCGATGTAGAGCCCAAGTCGAGAACTTTCAGGCCTTCTTCGCGAGAGATCGCCCGGATAAATTCATTGAAGCCGGTTGAGCGACGGCTCACCTTTTGCCCGGGCACAATGTCGTCATCCGAGCCCTGCCGGACAGGACTACCGAATAGTCTGCTGAAGATACCAGGAGCCACTATGCACCATTGTATGGGTAGAACGTCGCAACCATCAATCTTTTCGCACCGGCCGCAGCGGCAAGGGTTTGGCAGGAGGGTGGCCAGGAAGATTACGGGACGCGCTCCGCGAGGCGCCCCGTTGAAAAAGCTCGGCTCCTAGAACTTTTTGGGCCCAAGAAGCGAGCCTTGAGTCGAGGGGGTCTTTACGGGAGCCGCTGCGGCCAGCGCAGGGGCTGGCGGTTTCGTGTCCAGCTTCCCGGCAGGTTCTGGCTTCTGAATGTCAATCGTCCCCTTGAAGAAAGCGCCATCTTCGATGGAAATCCGGGCGGTGGAAATATCTCCGGTTAAGGATGCGGTTTTGCGCAGTTCCACGCGCTCGGTGGCGTGGATGTTGCCATCCACCCGGCCGTGCAGAATCACATTGCGGGCTTCGATGTTAGCGCGCACGCGTCCATTGGGGCCGACCGTGAGGCTTTGACCGCGCAGCGAGATTGAGCCCTCGACTTCGCCGTCGAGAACTAAATCTTCACTGCCGGAAAGTTCGCCCTTCAGGACGACCGATTTGCCAATGGTGGCGACCTCGTTGCTACGCAAGCTCTCGCTGCGGGTAGGTTCGGCCGGACGCGGTGGTGCACTGGCAGCCGGATTGAAAGCCGAGCCTGACGGGCCCGGCTGAGGAATAGGTGTCGTGTCTTCGTCTTCTTTCCGCTTCCACATACTGTTGAGTCTCCATGCGGTCGCAGCGCCGGCCAGCAGGCGTCCGCGGCGCACCTCGTTGGGAGCGCCTAAACCGCTTGCAAGAGCATACCCAACCGCCAGCGTAGCCGCAAACTCTTTTGCCAACAAAACCGCAAAAAATACCGTGACTTTCGGGCGACTCCTGGACTATCGAGATTACTTACCCAGGACGATGTCGATTCCAGCCAAGAGCACTTCCAGTTTCGCGCGGGACAGCCTGCCTACGCGTTCGGTCAAGAGATCTTTGTCGATGGTGACGATTTGGGAGACGTTGGCCACGGAGTTCTTCGGTAACCCGGTAATGCGCGCCGAGAGGTGAACATTGCCAGACATCAAAGCCCACTTAAGGTTGCTGGTCAGCGGGACACAGACCACTGTGGCAATGCGGCTGCGATTGAAGGAGTCGGACTGGACGACGACGATTGGCCTCCGAAACCCTGGACCTGACCCTTGGGGCAGAGGTAGGTCCGCCCACCAAATCTCGCCCTGTGAGATTACCACTGGGTTCGCTCGAGGATACGCCGGGCAGCCGATGCGACAAACTGATCTTTGACCTCACCGATCTCAGCGCAGGCCTTGTTCACCGCCTCGGTCACTTCCTCCGGTGAGTGGCGCGCCAGATATTCCCGAAGCGCGTCGCTGAAAACTCGGCTGCGCGATCGCTTGGTTCGCCGGGCCAGGCGCTGCGCTCCTTCGAAGACATCGTCGGGAATCGACACCGCTGTTTTCATACCAAAAGTATAACCGCAGAATCGCTGGCCGACAAACTGGCAAAATTGGCAGGAACTTTGTTTCACCCTTAGGACCGGCCATCGTGTTTGTCCGTCACAAAGCTTTCTATCCCGGCTCCCGTATAATTGCAGGTTTCGTACCTCCCGCCGACGCGCAAGCAAATCCACCGGCGAGAGACTCAGGACTTATTCCCATGACTCAAATTGAGCTGATCCTTGCCCGCGAAATTCTGGATTCGCGCGGTAATCCTACGGTAGAAGCGGATGTCATCCTGGAGAGCGGAGCGCGCGGGCGGGCCGCCGTCCCCAGCGGTGCCTCCACCGGCGAGCACGAGGCGCTGGAGCTGCGCGATGGCGACAAGGGCCGCTATGCCGGCAAGGGCGTCCTGAAGGCCGTCGCCAACATCAACGAGGTTATCGGGCCTGAATTAGAGGGCTTGGACGCCAGCGAACAGCGCGACCTCGACAATGCCATGCTGGTGCTCGACGGTACGCCTACGAAGAGCAAGCTGGGCGCGAATGCGATTTTGGCGGTGTCGATGGCGGCATCGCGCGCCATGGCTGACCACCTGGGCATCGAACTGTACCAATATCTCGGCGGGTTCACGGCCGGTCTGCTGCCCACCCCGATGATGAATATCCTGAACGGCGGGGCGCACGCCGACAACAACGTGGACTTTCAGGAATTCATGGTCATGCCGGTGGGCGCAAAGTCGTTCAGCGAAGCTCTGCGCTGGGGCGTCGAGACCTTCCACGTTCTCAAAGGGGTGCTGAAGAAGCGTGGCTACAACACCGCGGTTGGCGATGAAGGTGGCTTTGCGCCGTCGGTGAAGTCGAACACCGAGGCCATCGAAGTCATCCTCGAAGCCAT
>Ga0208587_1001351_pt1 | contig 13043 bp, 9 predicted proteins | sample NGESurdeep092012_7_FD_184472 | JGI IMG/M metagenome (GOLD analysis project Ga0208587, IMG submission 184472) | Arctic peat soil microbial communities from Barrow, Alaska - NGEE Surface sample 210 deep-092012 (SPAdes) | ecosystem: Environmental > Terrestrial > Soil > Wetlands > Peat ...
TGTCGCGCCCCGGAGCGGGCGCGGCGATTCGCACTTCGGGAGCGGCTGTGGAAGTGACCTCGCGTTCCCGCATGCGAACCTGGGGAATTGCGCTCATGGCAGTTTAGTATTTTGTAGCACGCTCGGGATATCATCGTCCAAAGAATGCCTGGATTCATCGGGTGTTATCGACAAGTTTCTGGAAGTCTGGAATGTGACGATTAGGGAATTTTAAATGTTCAAAGATTGTGAATAAAACGAGGAAGCGAATGTGTGTCGGACGGGAGTACTGGAAGAAAGCGGCGTTTTTGATCTGCGGATCAGTTGATAGATCCGCCTCAAGGCCAGGTCCGGGCAACCGGGAGGAGTTGTTGATTTGCTTGGTCGGGGCGGAAGGATTCGAACCTTCGACCTCCTGGTCCCGAACCAGGCGCTCTACCAGGCTGAGCCACGCCCCGAACTTTCTAGTTTAGCCTGTTGCACCCCCGCACACAAGCACGTACCATCGAATTCGTGAGCGATACCCAAAAACTCCGCGAACTTCCGGCTGTTCATGAGGTGCTCGAACAGGTCACTTCGAGCCTCGCGCGATTTCCGCGTGCGCTCGTCGTCTCCGAAGTCCGGCGCGCCATCGATGCGGCACGAGCGCAGATTCTGGCGGGGAACGCCGCCGTGCCCGCCATCGCGGCGCGCGTCGAGCGGGCGCTGGCGCTTCTGGAGCGGCCTTCCTTGCGGCGCGTCATCAACGCCACCGGAGTCGTCCTGCACACCAACCTGGGACGCGCCCCGCTCGGCCCGCTCTCCATTGTGGCCGGCTACTGCAACCTCGAATTCGATGTCGCCGCCGGACGCCGCGGCCAGCGCGACGTCCACACCGGCAGCCTGCTCGAACGCCTCGTCGGCGCGCCCGCGATCGCCGTCAACAACAATGCCGCCGCCGTCTTCCTCGCCCTCCACGAACTCGCCTCTGGCGGCGAGGTAATCGTCTCGCGCGGCGAATTGATCGAAATCGGCGACGGCTTCCGCATTCCCGACATCATGGCCCGTTCCGGCGCCACCTTGCAGGAAGTCGGCACCACCAATCGCACCCGGATCGACGATTATCGCGCCGCCATCACCGAGCGCACGCGCCTCTTGATGCGCGTGCATCCCAGCAATTTCCGCATCTCGGGCTTCACCGCGCGCCCCCAATTGCGCGAACTCGCCGCTCTGGGGTGCGAGCGCGGCATCCCGGTCTACGAGGACTTGGGCAGCGGCTGCGTCGTGGACCTGCGAGCCTTCGGCATCGATGAGCCGCTGGTTTCCGACAGCCTCTCTTCCGGCGTGGATCTGGTCTCCTTCAGCGGCGATAAGCTTCTCGGCGGGCCGCAGGCCGGCATACTCGCCGGCCGTCCTGAGTTGGTCGCGCGCTTGCGGCGCAATCCCCTGTTTCGCGCGCTGCGCCTCGATAAGGTCATCTACCAGGTGCTGGAGAATACTCTGCGGAACTTGCTGCTGGAACGCTGGGACCTCGTGCCCGCGCTCGCCATGTTGCGCCAAAGCGCCGACCAGATTCGCCGGCGCGCGCGGGCGCTGGTGGCGCGCCTGCCGGCGCTGCGCGCGGAAGTTGTCGCGGGGCAATCGGTGACCGGCGGCGGCGCCACTCCCGAACAGTCGATTCCTACCTGGGTGATCGCCGTGGATTGTGCCAACGTGGTGGAGGCCGAACGCAGGCTGCGCGCGGGCGATCCGCCGGTGGTGGCGCGCATTGAGGACGGACGCTTGATCTTTGACTTGAGAACCGTGTTCAGCGCCGAGGAGGACACTCTCCTCTCAGCGCTGAACGGGCTTGCCTAGCAAGCAGCTATGCGCGTTCCTGGTAGGTGCCTTCGGCCGTGTTGACGCGGATCTTCTCGCCCTCGGTGATGAAGGAGGGCACCTGCACGACCATGCCGGTTTCCAGCTTCGCCGGCTTGGTGACGTTACTCACTGTGGCGCCTCTCATTCCGGGTTCGGTCTCCACCACCAGCATGTCCACCGTTGCCGGCAGTTCCACGCTGATCGGCTTGCCTTCGTAGAACTCCACCGATACCTTGAGTTGCGGGATCAGGTAATTGGTGGCGTCGCCCAGCAGGTCCTTCATCAGGTGCATCTGTTCGTAGGTTTCGGTGTTCATGAAATAGAAGTACTCGCCATCGTCGTACAAGTACTCCATTTCCTGCTCGTCCATGATGGCCTTCTCCACCTTGTCTTCGGAAGAGAACCGGTTTTCCGTCATGGAACCGGTGCGCAGGCTGCGCATCTTGGCCTGCACGAAACCGCGCAGATTGCCGGGCGTCCGGTGATTCACGCTGAAGACCGAGTACAGCTCGTTGTTGAACTTGATCACCATGCCCGGGCGCATCTGTGTTGCTGAAATCATGAAACTCCTCTGCCTGTAAACTTGACCCTACGGAAACTCCAGTATAACAGGTGGGTGGGGCAGTCACGGGGACTGACAAGACTGCCATGAATTTCGGGCGCTCTTTGCCGGAAATTCGCTGGCAGTCCTGTCTGTCCCCGGGTTTCGTTAGAACGGCAGGATCTCCTCGCGAATCGGGTCGAAATCGATGCGCCGCTTCTGCATGTAGGAGATGTTGCCCAAGTGCGAAGCTTGCGCCGAGCGGTGACCGATCAGCACGTCGCCGTTGGGAAGTTTGCGCGACTTCACGCAGTCCAGGAAGTTCTGAATGTGATCCTGGTCCAGGTCGGTCGAAGCCCGCACTACGGTGGGCTGGGCGCCGCGCCCCACGGGCGTGAATTCGTAACGCCCCCGGTCGATCCAGAGCCGCCCCTGCGTGCCGCAGAATTCAATCGCGGCGCCGGTCACGCCAGGCACCAGCGTGGCTTCAAAAGTAGCGGTGAACTGCGACGGGTATTCCAGCAGCACGTTGATGGTGTCGGGCGCGGTGCGGCCATCCTTATAGTTGTAGACGCCGCCCGACGCCGAAGCGGCAATCGGAATGTCCGCGCCCATGAACATGTGGACCACGTCGATCCAATGGGTAAATAGATCCGTCACCTGGCCGCCGCCGAAATCGAGGTAGGCGCGCCAGTTCCAATACTGCTGCGGATCCCAGTCGCGCCACTTCAGCGGTCCCAGGAAATGCGCCCAATCCAGGTTCGACGGGCACTCCTTGAGGCGATCCGGCGCCTTGCGCAGGTGGTAGCTGTTGCCGTGCCACCAGGTGCGGGCCAGCGTGACCTTGCCCAGTTTCCCGGTGTCCATATACAAATGCTTGGCTTCCAGGTAGTGCTTGCCGGAGCGCTGTTGCATACCCACCTGGCAGATGCGGTTGTTGATGCGCGCGGCCTTGACGATGGGCGGACCCTCCTCGATCTTCAGGGTCAGCGGCTTTTCCACGTACACGTCCTTGCCCGCGTTGAGCGCATCGATGGCAACGGCGGCATGCCAGTGGTCCGGCACGCCGATCAGCACGGCGTCCACTTCCTTCATCTCGAGCAGCTTGCGATGGTCGCTGAAGCTTTTGGAGTTGGGCGCGATCTGTTTGGCGGCGTCGATCTGGGCGCCGTAAATATCGCAGACCGCCGTGACATCCACGGTCCCGGATTTCACGAACTTACCCAGGTCGCCGCGGCCGCGCTCGCCGCAGCCGATGAGGCCGAGTTGCACGCGCTCGTTGGCGCCGTAAACACGGGAATAGGAAAGAGCAGTGGCGGCAGTCACGCCGCGGAGAAATGTCCGGCGTGGGACATCGTTTTCAGGCATGACCCGATTATATGTTGAATCAGTACCCCAAGAGGCGGCCCATCTCCGCCGCCAACGTTTCGGTCTGCGGAAGAATCGCCGCTTCGAGCCGCGGATGGTAGCCCACCCAGGTGTCGAGCGCCCCCACGCGGCGCACCGGAGCGTCCAGCCAGGCGAAGAGTTCGTCGCCGATCCGCGCGGCGATTTCCGCGCCGTAGCCCCACGAAAGGCAGTCCTCGTGGGCCACCATCACCCGGCTGGTCTTTTCCACGGAGGCGCGAATCGCCGCCCAATCGTAGGGCGCCAGCGTGCGCAGATCCAGAATCTCGATGCTCACCGCTGGGCTCCGCCGTTCAATCTGGGTGGCCGCCAGCAGCGCCTTCTGCACCAGCGCGCCGTACGTAATCACCGTCAGATTCAGCCCGGGCTTCACCACCTTGGCGCAACCGAAGGGAATCGTGTAATCGGCGCCCGGATGCGCCGAGCGGTTGTAGGTCTCGCGGTAGAGCCGCTTGTGCTCCAGGAACAGCACCGGATCGTCGGCGCGCATGGCGGTGCGCAGCAGGCCGCAGGCGTCGGCGGCGTTGCTGGGGAAGACCACGCGCAATCCCGGAATGTGCGTGAAGGTGGATTCGCCGCACTGGCTATGATAGATCGCGCCGCCGTTCAAGTACCCGCCGATCGGTACGCGGATCACCGCCGGACACGAAAACTTCCCGTTGGAACGCCAGCGCATGGTGGCCAGTTCGTTGCGCAGTTGCATCATCGCCGGCCAGATGTAGTCGAAGAACTGGATCTCCGCCACCGGCTTGAGCCCGCGCGTCGCCATCCCGATGGCGCGCCCCACGATCGCCGCCTCGGCCAGCGGCGTGTTGAAGGCGCGGCGCGAGCCGAATTCCGTCTGCAAGCCGTGGGTCGCCTTGAACACGCCGCCCTTGCCTTTCACCTCGCTCAGGCTGGCTTCGCGCGTGCAATCGGCCACGTCCTCGCCGAACACCACGATATCGGGATTGCGCCGCATTTCCTCGCGCAGCGTGGCGTTGATCAGATCCACCATGGTCATGGGCGCGCCCCGGAGGTGAGGTTCGGCGCGAGGCTCCACCGCGAACGCCGCGGAGGTCGCGTCCACCGTTTCCGAATAGAGATGCGTCAACGCGGAAGCCGCCGCCGGCGCGTCGTCGCGCAGCGCCCGTTGGGTGGCCTGCTCGATCTCTTCGTCGATTTCGTGGGTGATGTCCTGCAACATGCGGCGGTCCATCACGCCTTCGTCGATCAGCCGTTTGGGAAACAGCAGCACGGGGTCGCGCGCGGATTCCGCCTCGCGTTCGGCCGCCGTGCGGTACAGCCGCTGGTCGTCGGAGAGGGAGTGCGAATAGGGCCGGATGCAGCGCGCATGCACCAGCGCCGGCCCGCGCCCCTCGCGGCAGTACTGGGCGGCTTCCCGCATGGCGCGGTAGCTCGCCATAAAATCGGTGCCATCCACCGCCTGGCGGAACAGCCCGGGGACACTCGCCGTAAGCGCCGAGATGCTGCCACCGGGCGTCTGCGCTTCCACGGGCACACTGATGGCGTAGCCGTTGTCCTCGATCAGGAACAACACCGGGAGCCGGCGTAGCGACGCCAGATGCAGCGCCTCCCAGAATTCGCCTTCGCTGGTGGCCCCCTCGCCAGAGCAGACCAGCGTCACCTCGTCGCTCTTGGCGTCCTTGTAACGCGAGGCTTCGGCGCACCCCACCGCCTGCAAAAACTGCGTGCCGGTGGGCGAGGACGAGCTGACCACGTGGTAGTCGCGATGCCCCCAGTGCGACGGCATCTGGCGCCCGCCGGACGCGGGGTCGGCCGCCGCGCCCACCGCCTGTAGCAGCATCTCGTACGGCGTGACGCCGAGCGAGAGACAAAGCGCGCGGTCGCGGTAGTAAGGATAGAACCAATCGTGCGCGCTAGAGAGCGCCATCCCCGCCGCCACCTGCACCGCCTCATGCCCGGCGCCCGAAATCTGGAAGTAGATGCGGTTCTGCCGCTTGAGCGCCACTTCGCGGTCGTCCAGCCGCCGCGACGTGTGCATCAGGCGGAAGGCGCGGATCAGTTCCTCCGCCGCCAACCCGGCAAAACGTTCGGGTGTAGATGACTGCTGAGCGCTGGTTTCCGTCGCCACCCTTTGGTTCCCCTCTCCATCCAGCTTAAACCTTACGGCACACGTTGCTCATGATGCAAGAACGCCGGCAAGGACGCCGGCGTGGCAGCCTGAAAGGCTACGCTACGGGTGCCGCGATACCGAGAAGGCGCTATCGCAGAACGGCAATGAGTTTGGCGGTGGTGATCGCCTGGCCCACGTGCCGCTGCGTATGTTCCGCGAAGGGTGCCGCGATACCCAGTAGGTACTATCGCAGGGCGGCAATGAATTTGGCGGTGACGATCGGCTGGCCACGTGCCACTGCGTGTGTTCCGCGAAGGGTGCCGCGATACCCAGGAGGTACTATCGCAGAACGGTAGCCAGTTTGGCGGTGGTGATCGCCTGGCCCACGTGCCGCTGCGTATGTTCCGCGATGTGGGTCAGCAGGCCGATCACCGTGGTCGGCAGGCGCTTGCGGCCCGCCGTCCGCGCGTCGCCAAGAGTCGCCGGATCAATCGCCCGGATGACCGCTTCGGCATCGCCGAAGGCGTGGTTCAAAGCGCCCAGAAGCTGCTCGCGGGACGGCTCGCCCGGGGATTTTTCCGCCTCCATGGCGTCCAACTGCGCCGCCGTGAGTTCCCTTCCCTGGAGGTAGGTCACGAGGCGGTTGGTGCTCCCCGCGATATGCAGAATATGGAATCCCACCGATGCCAGGCCGTGAGGCGTGGCCCAGATGCCCGCCGGCGGCAGGCCCGCCGTGTACTTTTCCAGGTCTTCCCGCGCCATCTGGAAGGAATAGAGCACCGGCGCCAACACGGGATGCACCCCCTCAATGGGACCGCGCATCCAGGGCTCAGGTAAGACGTCCATGGATCTAGTCTAACCGAATGTATCGGCCTGAGTGGCGCGCGCGCCGGGTTCTGCTTTCACTTTCCAGCGGGTGACGGCACAATCCAAAAGTACAGCTTGTGGCTCAGGTAGGATTGCTCATCCGTGTCGGGGACGATGGCCTCCTTTTCCGGCTTCCAATCGCCCATGTCGAACGTGTTGGACACAATCCGCGTACCTGGCTTCAAGTCGTGCAGCAGCTTGGGACGCAGCTTCAGATTGATGTGCGGCAGCAAGAAGAGGGTCACCACGGTGGCCTCGTGAATGTCGGCTTCAAACAGGTCGTTCTCTTCGAACCGAACCAGCTTCTCAACCCCGGCTTTGCGGGCGTTCTCTTTGGCCTCGCCGATGCGCACAGGGTTGATGTCGATGCCGACGCCGCGCGCCCCAAGGTCCTTGGCGGCGCTAATCACAATGCGCCCGTCGCCGCAGCCGAGGTCATACACAACGTCGGTCTTTTTCACCTCCGCCAGTTTCAGCATGGCCTGAACTGCCGCTTCGGTAGTGGGCACATACGGTACGTCCGGCTCACGCCGGGGTCCGCCATTTTGGGCCGCGACCACGACGACGGAGAGCACCGCAACAACGGGATAACAGCCAAGCAATTTCTTCCCGAGTAACATCGAATCACCTCCGGTATCCGATCGTATCGCAACGCGCGCTTGGATGCACGCGTTGCGGGGGCAAACCCTGGGACAGACAGCGAATTTCCGGCGAACTGAGCCGGAAATTCATGTCAGTCCCTGGCCACCACTGCCAGCGGACGCAGCGGCGCTCCGGTGGCTCCCCGAATCTTCATGGGCGCGCCCACGAACAGGAACTCCGTCACGCCGTCCGCCGCCAGTTCCTCCAGATTCAAACACTCGATGATGTGGACGCCGCTCTCCACCAGCAAGTGGACATGCACCGGCATCGACGCGACCGGCGATTTCTCGAACGCCACGGTGTCGCTACCCGCCGCGAAGATTCCGCGCGCGCTCAACCAGCGCGCCGCCGCCAGGCCCGGACCGGGCAGGCGCGTGTCGTTCACGAACTGCCGCGCGTCCTCGAAGTAACGCGCCCATCCGGTGCGCAGCAGCACCACATCGCCGTGGCGAATCTCCGTTTTGCACGCCGCTTCGAGCTGCTCCGGCGTGATTTCGCAATCCTCCGGCAGCGGCGCGGCACCTTCCGCACCCCCTGCCACGTCACCTGCCACAACCCGCGCCACATCCAGCAGCACTCCGCGCCGCAAGATGGGCGCGATGGTGTCCACCGAAAACTTCTCGAGGCCGCCGCCGTAGGATTGCAGACGCTCCACCGCGTGGCCGCCATGCAGCATGCCGCCGCAGGAGAAATGACACAGCGCGTCGATATGGGTTCCCACGTGACTGCCCAGCGCCATGGCGTCCGCCGCCGAACTGTTGCCCGCCGGACCCACCGTGTCGCCGTGCCGCTTGGTGAGGCCGAAGAGAAACGGCGGATGCGCCGGCCAGTGCGGCATCCCGGTGAAATACGGCTGCCCCAGATCGTAGACCCGCGCGCCCGCAAGCTGTTCCCAAAGTGCCGGCATCAGAATGTGTAGTGTACTCCGAATTGCACCACGCGGGGCTGATAGAACATGGAACCGATCACCCCGAAGGTGGTGGAGTTGATGCTCTGATCGCCGCTCCAGAAGGTGGCGTGGTTGAGCGCGTTGATGGCATCCATCGCCAGTTCCACCTTCTTCGTCTCGGTAATAGGGATGGCCTTCTTCAACCGCATGTCGGTGGTAAAGGTCCAGGGTCCATCGAACAGCCGGCGCTGCAATACACCGAGCGTCCCGGCGCCGGGATTGAAGAAGATCTGCCCTGGGAAAGCCGCTTCGCCATCCGTGTTCACGCCGGTGCCGTCGGCCGCGTTAATCGCCGATTGGGTGATCATCATGGGACCGTTCCCCGTCATTTGGAACTTCACGACGCTATCCAACTGGCCCTTGTTCAGGCTGGTGTCGGCGGTGTTGTAGTACGACCGCGCTTCGCGGTTGAGCGTGCCGCGCCCGGAAAGAATCGAGAACGGCGCGCCCGATTGCCACACCAGCGTGCCGCCCAAAGTCCAGTCGCCGATCACGCGGTTCAACGAGCGGTAACTCAGCTTATGCCCCTTGCCGAATGGCAGTTCGTAGTAACCATCCATCTTGATCATGTGGGTCAGATCGAAATTGGCGCGCGAGCGCTCGATCTTCGGATTGGCCAGATCGAGGAAATGTTGCAGCCGGCTCTGGCTGTCGCCGTCGGCGTCACTGAGCACCTTCGACCATGTGTAGTTGGCCTCGAAGAAGAGCCCCGATTTCGTGTGGCGGCGCACTTCCACCTGCAAGGAGTTGTAACTGGAACTGGAGTAATTGGTCAACAAATCCGTGCCCAGCGCGTTGGGGTTCTGAAAGAACGGCACTGCGTTGGTGGGGTTGTATCCGTTGGTCTGGTAGTAAGTGCCCAGCTCGCCGACTTCCCCGGTTTGCAGGTAAAACAGCGCATTGGCATCGGTCAGCGCCCCCTTCGCCAGCTTGTTGAGCACGGTGAGCGGCTGGCTGCCCGGAATGTTGGCATTGTAGGCCGGGCTGAAGTTCCCCCCCGCCGCCACCGACAGAAAGCCGTTCTTCTGCGCGCGCAGGAAATCCGGCAAGAAGCCGTTCGAATTGATCACCACCTGGTTGTAATCGAAGGCGCGATAGGCGCCCACCACGTGATTGCCCACGTAGCGCGCCTCGAACACCGTCCCCTTTACATCGTGCTGCACGCCGACGGAATACTGCTGCACGCGCGGATGCCGCAGGTTGGGATCGATCATGCCCACCGCGTTGAACACGTTGTTGGCATAATTGTCGGCCACCGTCAGCGGGACGTGGTAGTCCGGCGCCACGATCTTGGGCAGTCCGGTGGACACGCGGTAGGGCAGTCCGGTTTCGGTGGAGAGCCCTTGTAAGCCGGAGTTAATTTCGAGCAGGGTCTCCGGCGCCAGGATGGCCTGGTCGTTGACGTAGCTCATCGAGTAGCCGCCGCGCAACGCCGTCCTGCCGTTGCCGAATACGTCCCACGCGAAACCGATATTGGGAGCGAAATCCTTCTTCTCGCGGTTGTACCAGGGACGGCCCGAAGATGCCCCCGTGAAGTTGAGGGTGGCGTTAGAGAGCAGGGTCTGCTGGGCCGATCCGGTCAGCACCGGCGCGAGTTCCAGCGAATCGCGCTCGTCCACCACGCCCGGCAACTGGTAGCGCAACCCCAGGGTGAGGGTCAGCCGCGGCAGCAGCTTCCACTTATCCTGCACATAGAAGGAGTAATCGTTGGAGAGGAAGTGCCGCAGAAAGGGCGCGTTGGGCACGTACCCGGACTTGACACTGGTGACATTGAACGTCTGGCTGTAGCCATCGATATAGCCGCCGAGGGTGGCCAGCAGCGCGTTGGCGGTGGCCAGGTCGGCATTGGAAATCCCGGTAAGATCGCGCCGCGACAGCGCCGGTTGGCCGGAGCCCATCGCCAGGCTGTAGGTGGGAATCACGCCGGCGCGGTCGTAGGATTCCACGCCGATATGCTGAAAGTGGAAGCCGAACTGAACGTAATGCCGTCCATGCTGCCACGCCGCGTCGTCGGACAGGTTGTAAGTATTGGTAGTCCGGCCCTGAGCCTGAGTCTCGTTGACCGGATCGGTGAAAAGCGTGCCGTTCACGATGCTGGGCACATTGTCCTGCGCGTTCAAAAAGTATAGGTAAGTCAGATTGAAGCCACCGCGGAGTTCGTTGGTCAGAGTCGCGCTCGGCGTCCAGCGCCAGGAGAGCGCCACCAGGTCGGCATGGCTCGGGTTGGTGACCGCGGGCACAAGCCCATAGTTGTTCGAATAGTCGGCCCGGTCGGAGTTGTCGCGATTGTGCGCGTAAGTCGCGCTCACGGCGTGGCGCGTGGTGATGCTGTAATCCATCTTACCGGTCAGGTTGTCGAGCAGTTCGTTATTCCGCTGGTTGAAGCGGTAGCCCCCGGTGTTGCGGCCGTCGCCGGCATCCGAGTTGTTGATCTTGTCGCCCGTGGGCACCTGTGCCAGGATGGGCTGCATGCCCGAATCCACACCGGTGAGCCCCTTGAGTGCAAGCAGGTTCACCTTGCGGGTTACGCCGGCGGAAGAGTAAGTGAAAATCCCGTTGCGCGCGTCGGGGGTCAGAATGGTGAAATTCTGCGGCATCTGCTGGTGCGCGCGGATGGCCTCGTAGCTGGCGTAGAAGAACAGCTTGTCCTTGCGGATGGGTCCGCCGATATCGCCGCCGAACTGATTCTGATTGAGGAACGGGCGCCCGATGCCGGCCTGGTTGTTAAACCAGTCGTTGGCCGCGAAGTGGTTGTTGCGGTTGTACCAGAACACTTCGCCGTGGAACTGGTTGCCGCCGCTGGGCGTGGAGAACGCGGTCTCGGTGGCGCCGCCGGACGCCGCCGCGGTGGGGTTGGAGGTAATCAGCGTCATCTGCCGCACCTGCCCCACGCGCAGTTTGTTGGGCGTGTAATCGAGGGCGTTGTCGCGAATGTAATTGTCCTGTATGTTGATGCCGTCCAGGGACATGTTGGAGTAACTGGTGCGCAGGCCGTTGATCACCGTGGTGGAGTTGCCGTTAGAAGCCACGCCCGCCTTGGTCTGCATGATGGAGAGCACGTCGCGGTCCAGGATCGGCAGGTTCTTGATCTGCTCCATGCTCACGGTGGTAGAGACCTCGGCGGTGGCCACGTCCACGCCCGCCACTTCGGCCGAGACTTCCACGCTCTGGGTGACGCCGGCCAGTTCCAGCTTGATTCGCGGGATATCGGTCTCGCGCGCCATATCGACCGTGATCCCGCGCAGGGTCGACTTGAGAAACCCCTTGGCCGAGACCGCGAGATCGTATTCCGCCGGACGCACGCCGATGAAGTTATACAGGCCCTCGGCGGACGTCTTCGACACCAGCAACGGCTTCTGCCCGCCGGCGAGGTAGAGTTCCACATCGGCTCCCCCCACGGCGGCGCCCGAAGCGTCGATTACCGATCCCGAGATGCGGCCGGACATCTGCGCGTTGGCGGAAGCGGCCAGAAACAAGGCGGCAGAGAGAATCCCACACAGGTATCGCATATGTTCTATTGAACCCCAGATTGAGACGATGGTCGCTCGGAAACGGTGCAAATTTACCTCGGAAACGGTGAAGGCATTTTAACCTAAAGCCGGGGAAGCCGGAACCAGGGAAGGTGTCCATTCACCGCGGAGACGCTGAGACGCTGAGATCAGCGCAGAGAAACGCAAACACAAGAACAAGCTCGACGGAAGGGCAGGATTCACGCCTTCCTTGGTGGCGCGGAGGGAGCGGAGAGCGCGGAGTTCTGCGTCTAGCGGATGAGACGGTAGTCGATTTTGCGCAGCGCTCCGGTGGTGCCGTAGGAGGCGAAGCCGAAGGGCGCGGAGAGTTGGATCTCGCCGTGGCGCAGGCCAACCGTTCGGCCGGCGATCTCCAGGTTGACGATCTGCTTGTCGTCGATCCAACCGATGATGCGCCCGGGAGTGACTTGCAGGCGGAAAGCGTACCAGCGCCCTTTTTCGAAATCGAAGTAGGTCCGCGTCTCGTTGTCGCCGGCGTCCCAGCCATCGATGCTGGAGAGGCCCACGATGTCGCCGCCCCACCCGCCGGTGACCCAGGTGCAAAACGAGTCGCCCACGGGAAACGTGAGGCTGGCAAAGAAATCGTTGCCGTCGATTCGTACGGCTTCGAAGCGCACTTCATAATTCGTCTTGGGGAAGGCGCCGCTCCAGGTGACGCCCGTCATGGGCGCGCCCGGCGCGAGCACGATGGTGGCGTTCTCCACCCGCGCCTTGCCGTGGAGCGTGAACGCGGTCTCGCGCCAGCCCTGCAAGGTCTTGCCGTCGAACATAGCCTGCCATTCGCCGGTTTTGGGCTGCGCCAGGGCAGCCACGCAAAGCAAAACCGGCAACCACGGCAAGCGGCGAGTGGTGAGCGCGCGCATGTGGCTATTGTAGTGGTTCACTGGGGTACGCGGGGGGTGGCGGCTGGCGCGCAAAGTCTCCTTCCTTAAAGACTGTCCAGGATACGGGCAGTGGTTCCCTCTTGGGCGTTGCTGGGGACTCGAGCGATGAGAAAACACTGTTTCGCGCAAAGAACGCAAAGGGCGCAAAGAAAAGCGTTAAGAGGCTGGGGATTCGGGATGATTGGGGGCGGGTTCATTTGGTGGGCGGGTCCTGGTCGGGGTCAGGCGACGGGGTCTCGGGCTCCTCGGGAGGCAGAGCGCGCAGGGGGACGAGGAAGGGTTCTCCGTTGGGGTAGAAGCGAGGGGGTTGTCCGGGGATGTTTCCGGC
>Ga0208587_1001352_pt1 | contig 13040 bp, 11 predicted proteins | sample NGESurdeep092012_7_FD_184472 | JGI IMG/M metagenome (GOLD analysis project Ga0208587, IMG submission 184472) | Arctic peat soil microbial communities from Barrow, Alaska - NGEE Surface sample 210 deep-092012 (SPAdes) | ecosystem: Environmental > Terrestrial > Soil > Wetlands > Peat ...
CTGCACATCGGACACGTTGATGCCGAACCGGGCGGCCTTGTCGCGGTTCACCGTGAGGTTCAGGTTGGGCTGGCCGATGACTCTGAAGATGCCGATATCGTCCACACCACGAATCTTGCCCATGACACCCATGATTTCATCGGCCTTGCCTTCGAGGCGCTTCAGGTCATCCCCGTAGATCTTCACCGCCAGTTCGCCCTTGACGCCGCTGACCGCCTCCTCCATGTTGTCGGCGATCGGTTGCGAAAAATTCCAGACGACTCCCGGCATCTTCTCCGCCTGCTGCCCCAGCGCCGCGATCAACTGCTCCTTGTCCTGGTGGAACATGGGCCGCCATTGTTCCTTCGGCCGCAAGTCGATGAAGTACTCGGTGTTGAAGAACCCGGTGTAGTCGGTACCATCATCCGGCCGCCCGACCTGGCTCACCACTTTCGTCACTTCGGGGAACTTGGCGAACATGACGCGGGCCTGATTCATGATGCCCGTGCCCTCCGTCGGGCCGGTACTCGTCGCCAGCGTTCCGCGCGCCCAGATGGCGCCTTCGTCCAGGTGTGGCAGAAATTCGGACCCAATGGTTCGAGCCAGCAGAATGGAGCCGGCCAGAGTCAGGACGGCTGCGCTTGCGGTGACCCAACGAAACCGGATTGCCGCGCCCAGCGCCTTTCCGTAAGCCCACGTGAGGAACAACATCAGCGGGTTGCGCCACTCCTTCGTGCCTCTGGGAAACACGATGCTGGCCAGCACGGGAACGAGAAACATGGAGAACAGCAGCGCCCCCGCCAGGGCGAAGGCAACCGTCCAGGCCATGGGCCGGAACAAGCGGCCTTCCACACGCTGCAGGGTAAAGATTGGCACGTAGGCGGTGATGATAATCGTGATCGAGTAGAAGACCGGCCGCTGCACCTCGTGCGCGGCCCGCTTGATCTTCTGCGAGACAGTCTCGTCCGGAGCGCCAGGATGCGACAGGAGGCGAACGATGTTCTCGACCATGACGATGGCGCCCTCCACGATCATGCCGAAATCGAGCGCGCCGAGCGAAAGCAGGTTGGCCGGGATGTGCCGCAGATCCAGGCAAAGAGAAGCGAACAGGAGCGAGAACGGAATCGTCAGAGTGACGATGAGAGCGCCGCGCAGGTTGCCGAGGAAGATAAAGAGAATGATTGCGACGAGAATAATTCCCTCGGTCAGGTTGTGAAGCACGGTATGAGTGGTGAGATGCACCAGATCGCTGCGATCCAGGTGGGGAACAATCTTCACGCCCGGCGGCAGGAAGTGATGGTTGAGGAAATCGACCTTCTCGTGCAGGGCGGTCAGCACGTTATCCCCGTCGGCGCCTTTCCGCAGCAGCACAATACCGGAGACCACATCCGGATCGTCCACGACCTTGGCGAGGTCCGAGTGGTCTGCCTTGCCCATCTGGCCCAGCCGGATCTTGGGTCCCTGGCGAACAGCGCCGATATCGCGCACGCGTACCGGAATCCCGTTCTGCGTTTTCAGGACGATGGCCGCGATGTCGCCGGTGGATTGAACCAGTCCCACGGCCCTGACGTTGATCGCCTGTTCTCCGCGCTCGATGAAGCTCCCGCCGGCGTTGACGTTGTTATTGGATAGCGCGGCCTCCACTTGGCCGATGCCGAGCCCGTAGGAGATCAGCTTGTTTGGGTCCACCTGCACCTGGTACTCGCGGGTGGCGCCACCGAAGATGGAAACGTCAACCACGTCCGGCACCGATTTCAACTGCTTGACGATCACCCAGTCCTGGAGCGTCTTCAGCTCCATCACATCGTAGTTGGGATTGGTGCTGGTGAGCGTAAAAAAGTAAATCTGCCCGACCGGACTGTAGTCGGCGCCCAAGGTGGGTTGTAGCCCATTAGGCAGATTGACTTGCGAAAGCTTTTCGAGCACCTTCTGCCGGTTGAGATCGTTGTTCGAGCCATCGTCAAAGGTCAGGTTAATGCTGGAAAGGCCGGCGAGGGACCAGGAACGCAGAGACACCAGTTGCGGCAGCCCGTTCATCTGCACTTCGATGGGAATGGTAACCTGCTGTTCCACCTCCTCGGCCGCCCGCCCGGGCCATTGCGTAATCACCTGAACGTAGTTGTTGGCTACGTCGGGATAGGCTTCGACGGGCAGTTGCTTAAAGGAAATCGCTCCCCAGATGAGGGCAAGAATTCCGGCGCACAGCACCAGGAAGCGATTTTGCAGGGCGAAGGCGACGGACTTTTGAATCACTGTTCAGTACTCTTCTGGACTTCACGGTCGAACAGCAACGCGGTGGTCACTACCTGGTCTCCCGGGCGCAGGCCGCTGAGTATCTGTTGCGTCTTATCGGCGTTGACCGGGCCGGCTACCACTTCGGTTCTACGGAACTGCTGGCCGTTCAGCTTGACGAAAACCCAGTCGCGGTCCTGAAGGCGTAACACTGCACTGGACGGAATCACGGTACGCGTCGCGGTCCCCTGCGCTACGAAATGGATCGTGGCAAACATGTTCGGGCGCAATATCCCGGCCTCGTTGGGCAGCTCGATACGCACTTTCGTGGCGCGCGTGTTGGCGTCGAGCAGCTTGGAGATATTGGTGACACGGCCCGCCAACCGCCGATCGGGGTAGGCATTCAGCTCGATTTCGGCCCGGTCGCCCAAATGAACGCGCGCCAGGTCATTCTCGAACACATCGCAAAGAATCCAGACATTGGAGAGATCCGCGATGGTGAACAGGTTCGGCGAGTTGTCGAGCGATTTTACTCCGGCCGCGGAAGTGACGTTCTGCTCGATGATGGTTCCCGATACGGGTGCGTGGATTTCAATCAGGGACGAGGCATGCCGCGGGTCTCCTCCGAGAAGGCGAATGCGCTCCTCGGCGGTCTGGGTATCGATGTTCGCCCTGTGGTAAGTGTCTTCGGCCACGTCCAGGTCTTTTTGTGGCGTCGCTCCGTGGGAATAGAGAAGCCGGGTGCGATCCAGTTGGGTTTTCGCCAAGGCCGCTCCAGCCGTGAATTTCTGATAGTCGGCGAAAGCCTGCGACATATCCGGGCTGGTCATGGTGAGCAGAAGCTGCCCTTTTTGCACATCGTCACCCAAGCGGGCCTTGACGTCCACGACGCGACCTGAGGAGAGCGCGTTCACCGCATAGGACCGGCTGACATCGGCCGCCACCGTGCCATTGGCCAGAATCTGGTCGGACTCGCGCCGCGCGACTGCCTGTGCCAGAGGGAATCGCTCCGGGTGTGCAACCGCAATCAGGTTGCGATCCGGCACGGATTCCACGGTCGCGGCAGGTGCCATTGCAAGGGCCGGGTTCGCCGGCTCGCGGGAGCATCCGGCCAACAGAAGAGCCACTGCGAGCGCGGCGGCTTTTGTAGCGTAGCCTTTCAGGCTGCCATGCCCCCTTTCTTGGGGGCATTTTTGAAGGGTCACACTGCATTTCATTGGATGACCTCCGTCCCAACCGCCATGTTCAACTGACTCGCGGCAGTCATAGAGGCGCCCACCAGATTCAGGTAGTTGAGCTGGACGCTGCGGTAATCGTTCTGCGCGTTCAGAAAATCCAACAACGATGCTCCGCCATGCGAATACGAAAAGGAAACCGTATCGCGAACCCTGGTGGCCTGATCCAGGTATTTGTTTTTGTAGGCGCGCAAGAGGACCCGATTGCCGTTCAATGTGTTGAAGGCGGAATCGGCGTCGCTGAACACCTGCGCCTGGTTAGCGTCCTGGAGCCGCTCGTTCCGCCGGATGTCCAGTTGCGTCCGCGCCTTTTCACCTTGATTGCGATCGAAGATACGCAACGGAATGGTGACGCTGAAGCCGATGTACGCCGGAATCGGAGGATTGCGCGCCAGATCCATGCCGAACGTCGGATCGGTGGTTCCGTTGGCAACCGCCAGCCGGTAGTCCGTCCTGGCTTTGTCGACCGCCTGCATGGCAGCCTTCAGGTCGGGCCGGTTGGCCAGAGCGGTTTGATGGAGTTCGTCAAGCGTCAGGATCTGCTCGGTAAATTCGAAAGGCCCCGTGACGTCGAACTGTTCGATGGGCGTGCGGTCGTTGAGAAGCGTCAGCAATTGAATTTTCGCGGTTCTGAGATTCACCAGCGCGGACTGCAAATCGGTTTCGAACTGGACGCGCTGCAGTTCCAGGCGGTCCAGATCGACCTGCGCAATATCGCCCGCTTTGTAGCGCTCACTGCTGACCCCCAGCAGGCGGTCGTAATACGCGAGGTTCTCGGTGGCCAGCGCCACCACGGACTTTTGCTGCAGCGCCTGCACGAACGCATTGCGGAGGCTGAACAGAAGAGTTCTCTCCTGGTCCGCCAATTGAGATTCCGCGACCGCCGTGCCCTTCTGCGCACTCTCCAGCCGCAACTCCCGCTTGCCGCCCCGCTCGTGGAGATAGCTGGCCGAGACCAACGGCAGGGTGCTCCCAAACGGGCGATAGGGGTTGCCGTTGAAGGGGGCGATCTGATCGAACGTCGTCGTCATGTCCGGATTGGGACGCAGATAGGCGGTGGTTTCCTGCGCTTTCGCCTCGTCGATGCCGGTGCGGCCGGCGAGCAGAGTTGGATTCGTGGCTTCGAACTGGTCCCTAACCTGTTGCCAGGTCAGGGTCTTCTGCGCGAACGCCCCCACCGGCACGGTGCCGGCAATCGCGGCGACAATCCACACGCACCGCGTCAGGCGCTGCATTTGACCTCCGGCATGGCACTCCTCTTCTCAAATCTATCCGCTTCCGGCTGCGAGCAGCGCCTATCTTTTGGCACAAGTCAGCCTATCTTTTGGCAGAGGCCTTGGCCCGCGACGCCGATTGACCCTAGAATCTAGTAGGGGCACCGTCGAATGGCATTCCGTCGCATGGAAGGAACCCCGCGAGTGGCGCTTGCGGGCCTTTTGATCGTTGTCATCGCCGTGATCGATTGGCGGGTAGACCTCAACTTCGCTTTTGCGTTCCTCTACCTCTTGCCTATTCTCCTGGCTGGTACGGTCCTGTCGCGGGGGCAGGTCGTACTCACGGCGCTCCTGTGCACGGTTCTCTCCGATTTCTTCGATCCTTTCCCTTTTGCGCTCGCGACCTCCCTCCCACAGGACATTCTGGTCTTTGCGGCCTTGGCTGGTTGCGGTCTGTTCTCATGCGAGGTGACAAAGCGCAGCCGGCGAGAGGCCGAAGACCGCCACCGGGTCGAGTTGGAGGTGACCGCCCGGCGCGAAGCGGAAGAGCAACTCGAATTCCTGATTGAGAGCAGTCCCGCGGCAATTCTGACGATGGGCGCGGACTTCCTGATTCTGCGGGCGAATCCGGCGGCGTACCGGCTATTAGGACTGGGGCAGGGAGAACTTCCCGGGAGATCGATCCGCCAATACATCCCGGCCCTGGGGCGCGTGTCTCCGTCGGAGCCGCGCCCAACCTTCCGCACCGAAATGCAATGCCGCGGCGAGCGGGGAAACGGAGAAGTCTTCCTGGCCAACGTGTTCTTCTCCACGTACAGTACGGCATTAGGGCCGAGGCTGGCCGCAATGGTGGTAGATGCCTCGGAGGACTTGCGAGACCGCGAAGAGTCGAATCTGGAGCAACTGCTGGCCGGCTCGCGAATTCTGGTAGCAGCGGTCTCGCATGAAGTCCGCAACGTTTGCGGCGCGATCACGATCATGCACGAAAACCTGGTTCGCAGTGGAGTACTGAGAGGTAATCAGGATTTCGAGGCGCTCGGCTCTCTGGTTGAAACCCTCAACCGGATTGCCTCCATGGAACTGACGCAAAGCTCGAGCAAGTCCCAGACCGGTGTGATCGACCTGTCCGAAGCGCTGGACGATCTTCGAATCGTACTCGAACCTTGTTGCCACGAAGCGGACATTGCCGTGCACTGGGATATCGCTAAGGAACTCCCTCCTGTCTGGGCCGACCGCCATAGGCTATTGCAGGTTCTGTTGAACCTTACGCAGAATAGTGAGCGAGCCCTGCGGGATGCGGACGTAAAGCGAATCGACGTTTCGGCATCCGTGGGACAAGGCGTCGTATCGGTCAGAGTCACGGATACGGGGCCGGGGATCGGCTCGATCCCAAAGCTCTTTCAGCCGTTCCAGCAGGGCGCCGAATCAACCGGTCTGGGATTATATATATCGCGCGCTTTTGTACGGTCGTTCCGCGGCGAGCTCAGGCACGACCCGTCGATGCCAGGGTGTTCCTTTGTCATCGAACTGGCCATGGCCGGTTCCGGCGAATTGCAGCAGGAACGGATAGGCGGGAATGGAACGAATACGGCTGTTGTTGGTCGATGACCACATTCTGTTTCGAGACGGACTGAGCCGGCTTTTAGCGTTGGAGCCGGACTTGGAAGTAGTAACGTGCTGCGGGACAACTGCCGAAGCTCTCGATACAGTGGGCCGTGAGCCGGTCGATATGGTTCTCCTGGATTACGATCTCGGCGAGGATCACGGGAGTCACTTCCTATCCTCAGCTCGTCGCGCCGGCTATTTAGGAAAGGTCTTGATGGTCACGGCCGGAATGACGGCCAAGGAATCGTCGACCGCGCTGCGTCTCGGAGCGTCGGGCATCTTCCTCAAACACAATTCTCCGGGCACGCTTGCCAAAGCCGTCCGGCTGATTATGGGTGGAGAGATTTGGGTCGATCCCAAAGTGATTCAACTCATGGCCGATCGGGTTGACCAACGGGAGGATGAGAGAGTCAGCCCCCTGTTGACGGAGCGCGAGCAGCAAGTCCTCCGAGGCATATTCGAGGGCCTCAGCAATAAGGAAATTGGCGCCCAACTCGGGGTTACGGATGGCGCAGTCAAGGCGACACTGCAGCAGTTGTTTCAAAAGACGGGGGTCCGAACACGCAGCCAACTGGTCAGGATCGCGCTGGAAGGCTCGCTCGGGCCGCAGCGGTGATGGGAGGGACGAAAGCGACTCCGGCGTGAAGTGTCTTCATGCCGGCGGATTTCGTCGTTCAAGCCATCGAACATGTGCGACCTCCTTGAAGTGAGTTCATCTTTCACCTGCCACCAGGGACTCGAGCGCCCGCGCGACGCGAGCTTCCAGCCGTTCGAGCGGTTCGGCCGCGCCGGCAGGCAGCCTGGCATCGAAGACGCCCGACGGCTTGACGGTGGAGACATGGGTTCGGACACCGTCGGAAGCCAGCAGCACATGCAACGGGAAATAGACCCCGGCCGCGCGGTCCAAAGCCAAACCTTCAAACACCAGAAGAGGACAATCCACCAGCAAAACCCGGCATCGCGCCGGCCGCTTGCGGGATTCTCCGGGCCAGGTGGCAGGCATGTCCATCTCGCCCGCGATCTCCAGATCGCTGGCATTCAACGCTGCGCGAACCAGCTTCAGAGCCTTGTCAAACCGCTCTTCGATGGCGTATGTGTGCCCGGCTGCTACGGCGTTCATGGGGTCCCTTCGAATGCTGATAGCGCAAGTTTGGGGCCACTTCTATTTGCTCGAAGGTCTGAACAGGTTCTCTTGAGCCTCAATTCGTAGAGTCGGCTTTCAGCCGGCCATGCCCGCTTTCTAGCGGGCAATCCAGACCGGCAGAAACCTCGGCACGAATGCCGAGGTGGCCGCCTGGAAAGGCGACTCTACGGAGCCGCTGACGTGGCGAACTTTATCATTCGGTCGAAGTACTATTTCGCCCGCAGGCGCCGCCATTTGCGCTTGGCCCAATCGAGACAGCGTTTCGCCCAGGTGAAATGGTCACTGAGCAGGACCAGCCCGACCAGCATGAGCGGAATGCCGGGACCGGGCACCAACGGCAGCGCCAGGATGGCTCCCACCAGCAAAGCCAGGAAGCCGGCGCAGATCCGCAGATGTTTGCGCACGACGGCCATACGGGTCAGGCCCGGAGAACGGCGCGCATGCCGATCTTCTCGATGGCCTGCGAAAGCTGGGCGCGAAACCGCCCCAGCAGAGCCATCGCGGAGGCGTCCGGCAGGCCGTCATGCGGCGGCGGGATCCTCATTACATGAATCTCCGTCTGTGAACCGTGGGCGGAGACCACGATATGAAGGGGCGCGAGGGCGGCGGCCCCGGGATGTCCGGAGGGCCCATGGAGCACGGGCGTCGCAGGACCGGCGAACAGAACCAGACAAGGCGGCGTATCGACCAAGAGCCTGCGTTGCAAGTGCCCGGAGAGATCCAGTTCGCCGGTAATCTTAAGGCCGGCCTCGGCCAGCACGCGGCGCAGCGATGTCACGGCCTCATCGAAGGGCTCCGGGATGGAATAGGTGGTGGTTGCGGGCTCGTCAGCCATATTCAAAGGGGACAGGTGCAAGTTCGGGTCCACTCGCGGCTCCAATCAGAGCCGCGACCGGGGTACCCTCTGGGTCGGGAGCGGAAACGGTGCGGCTGTCCGGTTTGGGAGAACTTCCGGCCGGTACTGTACGCTTTCAGTCTTCGGCGGACGGCTCGCCGTCATCCTTGTGGAAGCCGTACTTCTCCATGCGATAAATCAGGGTACGCCGGCTCAAATCCAGAAATGCCGCGGCTTTGGTCTGGTTCCAATCGAACTTGCGGAGGGCTTGCAGAATCAGTTCCTTCTCCAGCGCCTCCAGGCTGAGGCCCTGCGGCGGCAGTTGGAAATGGACGGTTTCCGACACCGGTTTTTCGCGCCGCAGAAAGTCCGGCAGGTCGCTCAAGCGGATCTCATCGCCGACGGAGAGCACGGTAAGCCGCTCGATGATGTTCTCCAGTTCGCGCACGTTGCCGGGCCAGCGATAGCCGCTGAAATACGGCACCAACTGGGGCGGCAGCCTGAGATCCGGCAGGTTGTGCTTCTGTTTGGCTTTGACGAAGAGCGATTGCACCAGTTCGGGGATGTCGTCAGAGCGCTCGCGCAGCGGCGGCAGTTCGAGCGGGATCACCGCCAGGCGGTAGAACAGATCTTCGCGAAACGCCCCGTCTTCGATCAGGTTTTGCAGATTGCGGTGAGTGGCGGCGATGATGCGGACATCCACGTTGAGCGGAGCGGAGGCGCCGACTTTTTCGATTTCGCCATGTTGAATGAGGCGCAACAGCTTCACTTGGAGTTCCACCGGCAACTCGCCGATTTCGTCGAGGAACAGGGTGCCTCCATCGGCGCTCTCCACCTTGCCGCGCTTGGGCGCAAAGGCTCCGGTGAACGACCCCTTGGCGTGGCCGAAGAGTTCCGATTCCATCAGGTCCTTGGGAATGGCGCCGCAGTTGATGGTGACAAACGGCTGGTCTTTGCGGCGGCTGTTCTGGTGGATGGCGCGCGCCAGCAATTCCTTGCCGGTGCCGGTTTCGCCGCGGATCAGCACGGTGGAATCGCGCTGCGCCACGCGGGCAGCCATTTCGAGCACGTGCAGCAACACCTTGGATCGCCCGGTGATGCTCTCGAATCCGTACTTCCGATCCAGGCTGAGGCGCAGGCTGCGCACTTCCTCGACCAATTGCCGGTGCTCCACGGCGCGGTTCACCACCAGCATGAGTTCTTCGTAATCGATCGGCTTGGTGATGTAGTCGTAGGCTCCGGCCTTCATGGCCGCGACAGCGGTCTGCACGGTGCCAAATGCGGTAACCATGACGACGGTGGTCCGCGGATACTGCTCGCGAACCTTCTTCAGAAGATCCAGTCCGGAGACGCCGGGCATCTTCAGGTCGGTGATGACGAGCGCGGGAGCATTCTCCTCGATGGAGCGCAGGGCTTCATCGCCGTTGGCGGCGGTGGTGGCGGAATAGCCGGCCTCTTCGAGTTGCAGTTGGGTGATGCGGCGCAGGCTTTCGTCGTCATCCACCACCAAAATGGTCTTATGATTCATTCTGCCTTTCGCGATGCAGCGGCAACAGGACCGAAAAGGTAGTGCCCTTGCCGGGGTTGGGTTGCGCGCTGAGGATGCCGCCATGCTGTTCCACAATCTGATGCGCCACGGAGAGCCCCAACCCGGTCCCGGTCTGCTTAGTGGTGAAGAAGGGATCGAAGATGCGGTCGCGATCCGCGGGGCCGATGCCGCAACCCTCGTCCCGCACCTGGATGAGGACGCGTCCGTTTTGCGGCCCCGCGGCGAGCAGCACGCCGCCGCCTTCGGGCATCGCCTGGATGGCGTTGATGAGCAGGTTGAGCAGCACTTGGGTGAGCAATTCCGGGTCGGCCTCGAACGGCGTCAGGGCGGCGTCCACTTCCTGGCGGAGGGTAACCGGTGGCTGGCTGGCGGCCGCGTGCGCCGCCAGTTGGATCACGGAATCGAACAGGCTCGCGGCATCGATGGCCTGGTAGTTAGGGGCGCGGGGACGGGCGAAATCCAGAAAATGGGAGAGCAGATGGTTGAGCCGCCGGCACTCCTTGACGATGATGTCCGCGCACTCGGCATCCTTCTTTTCGAGGCGGAGATTGCGCTGCAGAATTCCCGCCGCTCCGGCGATGCTGGCCAGGGGATTGCGGACTTCGTGGGCCAGACCGGCCGAGAGTTGTCCCAAGGCGAACAAGCGTTCGGCCCGTTTCATGCTTTCGAAATTGTCCTGCAGTTTCCGATAGACCTCGGTCAGCCGGCTGGTGGTGCGCTCCAACTCCGCGCGCTGCCGGCGGCCGCGCTCGGCCAGGACCCCGGTCAACACGCCGGCGGCGCAGAACAGGGGGATTTCCCAGAGCTGGTCGATGGCGTAGTTCGGAGAAGTGGTCCAGGTGGTCCAATTGTGGGGAGCATTGGAGAGCGCGGCAAGCAGCGCGGTGGCCAGTCCGCCCAACCATCCGAAGCTCAGCCCGGCGAACACAATCGGCAGGTAGTAGAGATGCTGGAGGGCGTTGTGCCAGTGCAACATGGAGACCGGCGCGATCTGGTGAAGGACGCTGATCGCGACGATTGCGGCGATGACAGCCGCTATACGTGTGCGAATTGTGGTTTCATGCTGCAAGAGCATGGGATTCCAGGGCCAAGGACCAGTCTAACGGGAGGTGGCGGGCGGAACAAGGTGGGACTGGCCTGTGACTTGCAATAAGCTCTCGTTTAACCCAGGATTAAACGAGGACGCGAAGTGAACGTAGCGCTCTTTCCGGTTGCGGACTATTGGTGGCTGTATGTGGCCTTCACCGGGTTGGTGGCGATCCTGCTCGCCATCGACCTGGCGTTGCACCGTCAGGAACGTCCCATCTCGTTTCGCAACGCGGCGATTTGGACCGCGGTGTGGATCTCGCTGGCGCTGGCCTTCAGTTGTGTCCTGTACCTGTTCACCGCCGCGCGCTATTCCGCGGGGGTTGGACGGCAACTCAGCCTGGAGTTTCTGGCGGGATACGTGGTGGAGGAATCGCTCTCGGTGGACAACATGTTCGTGTTTGCCCTGGTGTTCCGATACTTCGCGGTGCCGTCGCGGTATCAGCACAAAGTGCTGTTTTACGGCGTTCTGGGGGCCATGGTCTTTCGCGGAGTCTTTATCGCCGCGGGCACGGCGTTGGTGCGCTTCGAGTGGGTCATGATTCTGTTCGGCGTGTTCCTGATCGTGACCGGAATCCGCATGGCGGTGCAGAAGGAGCGGCAACTGAACCCGGACGACAGCCTGGCGATCCGCTGGGTGCGCCGTTTTTTCCCGGTTACCGGCGAGTTTCACGGATCGCGGTTCCTGGTGACGGTGAACGGAATCCGCCACATCACGCCGCTGATGGTGGTCCTGGTGTTCCTGGAAACCACGGACGTGCTGTTCGCGGTGGACTCGGTGCCGGCGGTCTTCGGGGTCACCCGCGAACCCTTCGTGGTCTACACATCCAATGTATTCGCCGTGCTGGGGCTGCGGGCCATGTTTTTCCTGCTTGCCGGCGCCATGGATCGCTTCCACGTATTGAAGCACGGGCTGGCGCTGGTGCTGGTATTCGTGGGGCTGAAGATGGTGTGGCTGGACCATCTCTTCGGGGGCAGATTCCCGATCGGAGTGTCGCTCGGGATCATCTGCGCCGTGATTGCCGTCTCCATCTTCCTGTCGCTGGCGTTTCCGAAAGCGGTGGAGCCGGCGCCCGCGCGGCCGTCAGGCGCAGGGGGGCGAGTTGCCCAGCCCGCCGCCGGCGTAATCTTCCTGCTGCTGTCGGTGGCCGGATTCCTGTACGCCGCCGGTCCGGGCCACAGGTTGCTGCCGTTGCCGGCGCTGGAGGACCTGGGCGCGGAGACGCTGTACTGGGCGGCGGCGTGCAACCTGGTCTGTGCCGTGCTCCTGCTGGGCGGAGCGTGGGTGCGAAAGCGGGCGTGAGATCGGAGGCCGTGCGTCAAGCAAGTCAGAGCTGGGACAGACCGTGCGCCGGGATAAACCGGCATGCAATCGGGAAGGAAAGAGTCCGATAGGAAAGGAGCAGCGAATCCATCCTGACCCCGAGTCTTGCGGGGCGCATCATGAGGTGCGGTCCGAAGCGTAGACAGGGGCAGCGACGAGCAGGGTATGGAGCTTCGAAAACCACGAACTGAGGTCGCCGGCCCTGTCGTCTGAAGGGGAAGGCAACACGCTGTCGCGGCGCTACATCGCGCGCCGGGCGGCGGACCCACGTAGTCTGAGACCCCTGGCACGCCGTGAAATTGGGCGCCCTCTGGGCACACGAGATCCGGGAGACCGCATTGCCGGCTGCACGCGCCAGCGGCAGTCCGGCCGGAGAAGGCGAAAGCCGCACGTCCGGCATGCACGGCAGTGAGGAGCCGGATGGTGCCGTAGTACCGATGAAGCCGTCGAACCAAGCAACGGGCCAATCACCCGCGGCAGCGGAGGACCCAGAGGGTACCGCGGAGGGAAGGGCGCGAACCAAGGAGAACGTCCAGAAGGTACGCGCGGTTCCGGCACAGGACGGAGCAGCCGCATCACAGGGCCTGAAGGGCGTGCGGAAAGCCGCAACCGGCTAGCCGCTACTCATCCAAGGTAAGAACCGTATGCGTCAATCGCGCTCGTACGGATCCGTGCGGGGGGTGCGAGGCAACTCGCATCCCTACCGCGACATCGGTTTGTGTCGTCTGTTGGGATGGGCCTTCAGCCCGCGAAAGCTCATGAAAAACTGCCATGCTGACTTCATCGCCACCCACGAGCGCCCCCGGGACTGACAAGACTGGCATGGATTTCCGGCGC
>Ga0208587_1001356_pt1 | contig 13029 bp, 7 predicted proteins | sample NGESurdeep092012_7_FD_184472 | JGI IMG/M metagenome (GOLD analysis project Ga0208587, IMG submission 184472) | Arctic peat soil microbial communities from Barrow, Alaska - NGEE Surface sample 210 deep-092012 (SPAdes) | ecosystem: Environmental > Terrestrial > Soil > Wetlands > Peat ...
TTGCGATTGCTGGTTGGCAATCGCTTGCACCTTGGCCTGGTCGAAAGCGCCATTGGCCGTGGCGGCCAGCAGCGCCTTGCGGTTTTCAGCAAGTTGCTGCATCAGCGGACGCATGCCCGCACGATCGGACTGCACGATGGTCTTGACCTGTTGCTTCTGGGTATCGGTCAGGTTAAGCTCGCGGGCCATAAAGCCCATGTGGCCATGCTTGTGCCCACTCCATCCCTGAGCACCCTCTGCGTCATTCTGCTGCGCGTACGAGAGCATCGCCGTGCCACACAGCGCCAGCGCTAACAACGCCACCGCCACACTCCAAAACTTGGTTTTCATATCTTCTCAACTCCTTCTTGACAGTTCCTCTGTCATGTATTGAAACCCTGGCAACTCGATTTCGACGGTAAAGTCTGGTAACACAAGTGTTAAGTTTTGTGTTGCGGTCCATCGCCGAAGAATGCCTTCCCACAATTAAGGACCTACAGACTATTGCTGGAACGGCAGCGCAGAGTTCCCAAATTTGTTGGCGGCAAAGAAACCGTATGGCAAGCTGCGTAGCGATGTCTTGCTGCTGCCGCGTCCTTCTTAAGCAATTTGACACTTGGTGTATAGGGTGGAGAAGCGCTTCACCTGCTTTATTCGTGAAGATCTCACGCTTTGATGGGGCTCGGCTTCAGCCGTGCCGTAAGGTGCTGTCCTTGTGATGGCTTTAGCCACTGAGGGACTTCGGTGTTGCCACTAACTGCGAATTCCCTCAGGGGCTGAAGCCCAACTCTCCACGCCCACGTAACGGCACGGCTGAAGCCGTGCCCCTTCAAAGCTACCGAAACAGATGAATAATCCAGGTTCAGCGGCGCTCCACCCTATTAGTCCCTTTCCCTCTGTTGTGAGGAAAATCACATTTGCACGTGACTCGTGTCATAGGGGGTTGGACAATCTCCGCCGTACGCTTTCAGCCACTCTAAGACTATCCGAGAAGGTGAACTGTGAAACGACTCGTTCTCCCCATCTTTCTGCTGGTTGTGCTCTTCGTCACTACAGGTTTTGCCCAGGACCTCACCGTTGGTTTCACCGTTTCCAACACGGGATCCATGAATGTGGACTCGGTGGAGCAATTACACGGCTTCGAACTCTGGCGCGATCAGGTGAACGCTGCCGGAGGTATCAAGGCGGGCGGCAAGAACTACAAGATCAAGTTCGTCAGCTACGATGACGAATCCAACACCAAGCGCGTGCAACAGCTTTACTCGCGCATGATCCTGCAGGACAACGCCGATTTTCTATTCAGCCCTTACTCTTCGAGTCTCACCGCCACTGCCGCCGTCGTGACTGAGCAGAACACCAAGATCATGCTGACCACGGGTGCGGCGGAAGGCAAGACCTACACGCTGGGCAATCATTACCTCTTCCAGATGTTCACCCCAGGAGCGGAATACCTGAAGGGCGTTCTGGACATGCTGAAGACGAAGGACCCGAAGGCGACGGTGGCGTTCGTCTACGAGGACGCCTCGTTCTCGGTGTCAGTAGTAAATCCGGCGAAGGCCTACGCGCAGCAGCTCGGCTTCAACGTGGCGTTCAGCGAAGCCTACGCCCCGAACACAACCGACTTCAGCGCCATTATCGACAAGGTGATCGCGTCGAAGTCCACGGTCCTGCTGGGCGGAGGGCACTACGCGGATGGTTCCACTCTGGCGCGGCAAGTCTACAGCCACAAAGTCGCGCTGAAGATGGTCACCCTGCTGGTGGCCCCGGACAGTCCGCAGTGGGGCGAGCTGGGCGATGCAGCCGTGGGCGTGATCGTGCCCTCGCAGTGGGAGCCCCAGACCGCCTTCAGGGCACAGTATGGGCCGAGCGGCGCCGATTTCGCCAAGGCGTACACCGCGAAGTACAAAGCTCCGCCCAGCTATGAATCGGCGGGTGGCTACGCGTCCGGCCTGGTCCTGCAACGCGCCATTGAACAGGCAGGTGGCACAGACACGGCGAAAGTCGCAGCAGCGCTGAATGCCACCGACATCACAACGTTCTATGGTCGCACCAAGTTTTCGACCGAGGCCAAGGAACACGGTTTGCAGGTGGGCCATGCCATGGTCCTGGCGCAATGGCAAAAGGACAAGTCAGGAAAGCTAGTGAAGCAGGTGGTCTGGCCGCTGGCTGGCAAGAGCGCCAGTCTGGTATATCCGATCCACTAATTTTGCAGTACATTGATTGACGAACTTTGCGCGCCACACCGGCGAGCGATGCGGCGCAAAAGGTGAGAAATGTCTGGCATTCTCGCTTCCATGATCGATGGCCTGCTTATCGGCTCGGTCTACGGGCTGGCCGCTATGGGCCTAAGCCTGATCTGGGGAGTGATGGATGTCATCAATCTCACCCACGGCGCGGTCATCGCGCTGGGTATGTTTGGCATGTACATTTTGTTCGCCGCCTTCCCGGTGAACGCCTACTTACTGTTGCTACCCGTGATCGCGGCGGGTTTACTGCTCGGTCTGGTTATTTATTGGATCGCCGTGCACTGGGTAATCGGCCGCTCCCAGTTGTCGAGCCTGCTGTCCACCTTCGCCGTGAACATGATGATCATTGGGATCGGCACCGCGATTTGGAGCACCAGTCCCTACAACGTTAACTTCACGCTACGCGGCTTTACCGTGGGCGCCTATACCTTTGACGGGAACCACCTGGCCGCAGCCGGTGCTGCCGTCATCATTGGGTTGGCGCTGGAGTTGTTTCTGTATCGCACCCGGCCCGGCAAAGCCATCCGGGCCGTGGCGGACAACCGGGAAGCGGCGGAGTTAATGGGCATCTCCTCGACCATGGTCCTCGCTTTGGCGTTCGCGATCGGCATCGCTCTGGCGGCGGCTTCGGGCGCACTGGTCTCAACCCTGTTTCCCTTTACCATTCTTTCCGGTGCCGGTTACCAGATGAAGAGTTTCGTGGTGACCGTCCTGGCCGGACTCGGCAAGCCCTTCGGGGCCCTGGTCGCCGGCGTATTGCTTGGCTTGTTGGAGGGAGCGGTCACACCTTTCATCGCCGTTAGTTGGATCCCGCTGATTGAGTTCGGACTGTTTGTGGTCGTGCTGGTTGCCTTTCCCAAGGGCATCTTCACGAGGGCCACGGCATGATTCTGCGACGCCCGGTCTTCTGGTTGATCCTGGTTTTTGCTGCGCTGATGGCGTTCGTTCCGTTGCGTGCCAACAATGTCTCCTTGCGCGAGGACCTCATCCTGGTCGCGATTGCCATCATCCTGGCCAGCAACCTGAACCTGATGATCGGCTATACCGGGTATGTGAACTTCGGCCACATTGTGTTTTACGGGCTGGGTGGCTACATCGGACTCTATCTGGCCACGGTGCGAAATTGGAACCTGGTGCTGGCGGCGCTGGCTTCCGGCCTCGGGGTCAGCCTGTTCGCCCTGGCGTTAGGGATGGGCATTCTTCGATTACGGGGCGCCTATTTCGCGCTGGCGACAATCGGCATCCTGGTCGCTGTGCAATCGTTCGTCGCCAACTTCGATCCCTGGGGCAGGTCCACAGGCATGTACGTTGCGTTCGACGCATACGAGAGGCTGGGCGGAGCGCGTCACGCCCTTTGGATCACCTACTTCCTGGTGATCGGCGTGATGGCTTTGTCGATGATTCTGAGTCTCGGCATTAAGATCTCGAAATTCGGCCTGGGCCTGTTTGCGATCCGCGAAGATGAAGACGCGGCCCTGGTTCTGGGCGTTAACACTACCGTGTTCAAGGCAATCATTTACAGTGTGTCTGCGTTTCTACCGGCTGTAGCCGGTGCGCTGATGTTTTACAAGAATGGCATGATCGATCCCTCGATTGCTTTTGAGTTCATGCTCTCGCTCGAGGGAATCGTGATGCTGATGCTTGGCGGTAAAGGTACGGTCGTCGGGGCGGCGTTGGGCGCAGGGTTGTACGAGAAGCTTCGCTCCTATCTGTTGACTTCTCCCAAGTTCTCCAACTTTCAGTTGGTGATTGCCGGCGGACTATTGCTGCTGGTGGTGCTGTTTGCGCCCGGCGGACTGATCGGCTGGCTCTATCGTCTGGTGCCGCGCGCCCGCAAGGTGATCGAATGACTACCTTGCTGGAAGTGAGCGGCGTAAGCAAACGGTTTGGCGGACTGCAGGCGGTCTCCGATGTGAGCTTCAGTCTCGGGGAACGCGAGATTCTGGGATTGATAGGCCCCAATGGCGCCGGCAAAACTACGCTGTTTAACGTCGTAAATGGGGTCTACAAGGCGGACAAAGGAACGGTAAAGTTTGCCGGTGAAGACATCACCAATCTTCCCCCCAACGAGGTGGTCCACCTTGGGTTGGCGCGCACCCACCAGATCGTGAAGCCGCTGCAAGACATGACGGTGTTGGAAAACGTGATCGTCGGCGCCTGCTTCGGCCGCGAATACCTGGCCCTGCAGCCGGCGCGGAAAGTAGCCCTGGAGGTGCTCGAACGCGTCGGACTGGCAAAGAGCGCCGAGATGTCGGCGCGTTCCCTGACCATAGCCGGCAAGAAGCGTTTGGAGGTTGCCCGCGCACTGGCCGCACGTCCTAAGCTGCTTCTGCTGGACGAAGTGCTGGCCGGATTGAATCCCACCGAAATCACGTACATGATCGGAATTGTGCGAGACATCCGCGACAGCGGGATCTCGGTGTTCATGATCGAGCATGTCATGCAGGCCATCATGAGTCTTTCTGACCGCATTGTGGTGTTGAGCTTCGGCCAGAAACTTGCCGAAGGGCAGCCCGAGGATGTCGCGCGCGATCCCCAGGTGATTGAAGCTTACCTGGGCGACCCCGACATCGCAGAAAAACTCAAGGAGAACAACTGATGGCCGCCGTCCTGCAGGTCGAAAAACTCGAGTCTGGCTACGGCGAGGTGCAGGTGCTATGGGGCATATCGCTCGAGGTGCAGGCTGGCAAGATGACCACGGTCATAGGCGCAAATGGCGCGGGCAAGACAACCACACTGCGCACCATCATGGGCAGCGTGCCTTGCTGGGGCGGCCGCGTCCTGATGAACGGAGAAGATGTGACCAGGATGTCGCCGCACGCGAAAGCCAACCGCGGCCTGGTTTTGGTGCCCGAAGGCCGGCAGCTTTTCCCCGATATGTCGGTGGAAGAGAACCTGGAGATGGGCGCGTATTCGCATCGCGCACGCAAGCGGCAGAAGGACAACCTGGAACGTGTGTACGATACTTTTCCGCGCTTGAAGGAGCGTCGCAAGCAGAGGTCGTCCACCCTCTCCGGCGGCGAACAGCAGATGCTGGCGATGGGCCGCGGGTTGATGCAGGAGCCGGTCGTTCTCATGATCGACGAGCTTTCGCTGGGTCTGGCGCCGGTGCTTGCGCAGCAGTTGTTCCTCACTCTGAAAGAGCTGAGAAAGCAAGGACTGACCATCGTCCTGGTCGAGCAGAACGTGCACCTCGCCCTGGCGCTGAGCGATCATACCTATGTGCTTGCCGAAGGCCGCGTGGAGATCGAAGGCAATTCGCGCGAGGTCGCCAACATGGACGAAGTGCGGCGCGCCTACCTGGGACTGTAGGATTCATCTCATAAATCGTTCTGGGGTGTATCAGGGCACGACCCTTCGACTGCGCTCAGGGCAGGCTTTTTAGTCGTGCCGGGCGAAGCAGAGCAAAGGTCAGGGCTTTAAGGGCGTGTGTGAGAACCACACTTGGTATTTGCCAGTGGACTTGATGGGCGAAAATCCAGCGCTGTAGGCGCGGCTCAGTTTAGCCCAGCACGCAGCCGCAGGCGGAGTGCTGGGTAAAGTGGGGAATAGATCCGAGTCCCGTAGGGACGACAGGGGTTCTCACACACGCTCTTTAGCCCCTGCAATAAACAGGTCCTCAGGGCTGAAGCCCAAGTTATTGTTGACCCGTTGCGGCACGTCTGAAGCCGTGCCCTGATACAAAACGATTTATGAGATAGCTTCTAGGGCTTAGTCGCGAACTCATTCCAGCGAAGAAACATGCTCCCGCGATCGCACTTCCAGAACTTGGAACCCACATGGCCTTGGCTTCCGCCGTCGGATTGAGGCAAGCACTCCCACAAAAGTGGCAACGCAGGTCAGTGCCGTCTTCGTGGTCCGCCTCATCCTTCCACTAATCAGCGCAGAATCTGCAACTTACCAGTTACAGACGAAGGGGAGGTACATTATTACCCACCCCCGCAATGTGACCAATATCACATTCACGCGTGAGCCATGTCCGCCAGCCTTCCCTATGCTGTCGCTTACAGTTCCCCTCCAAGGCCCAATTCACAGGTGGGATTTACCGATCAGGAATCCCGATGACGCCAGGCTTTCCCGTCTGGTATCGAATTGTGCCCACTTGCTTGGAGGCGAAGATGCGAGATTCTTTCCGGTCATCGGTACTGTGCCTACTTGCGGTCGCGTGTCTCTTGGTCCCAGTAGCGGTCTGTGCTGCGGACTCGAGTGCCACGACCACGGCGGATCCCACCAACGCGGCTACTACCGCCGCAACCACGAACAGCGGCGCCAGTGTAGGAGCGGGAGCCGTTATCAGTCCAACCTTAGTCGATCTCCTGGTAAAAAAGGGAATCCTGACGACAGCAGAAGCCAAGAGCCTGGGAAATGTGTCTGGTTCGGCAGGGATGCAGCAGTTACTCCTTTTGCTGAAGGCCAAAGGTGTTGTCAATGATTCGGAGGCGGCAGAGCTGAAAAGTGCCGCGGATGCAGATACCTTGCACTCGCTGGTGGATACAGAATCGGGCCCCACCCAGTCCGCAACTCTCACGCCTCCGGGCTCGGGACAGGCGGCAGCGCCGAAAGAGGCCGCAGCTCCGGCCGTGATACCTGCAATCGCGCCGGTCCGGGTACTTCCGGTGGATGCGCCGGTTAAGGAAGGTCTGGCGGGCGCCCTGAAGTTGGGTGCGGTCAGAATGACGCCGTATGGCTTCGTAAAGGCCACCGCGGCGTACGACTCCAGCTCTCCCCGTGGAGACGACTTTCCGCCACCAGGTTTCCTGAACGCCGACACCGGACCAACCAACAACTCCGAATTCCACGTCAAGGCGCGGCAATCTCGTTTGGGCTTCAAGTTCGAGTGGCCTGATGTTTCGAAAAATGTGACGGTTACTGGCCAAATCGAAGCCGATTACGAGGGCAACTTCAGCCGTGCCGACAACCGCAACGTCTCCAGCATTCGCAGCAATGCGTTCCAACTGCGTCTGGCCTTCGGACGACTCGACTGGACCGTGTCGCCGAACACCGACATCTTCTTCGAAGCCGGACAGGACTGGACGATTTACGGCTCGAGCGCAATGATGAACTTGTTCGAAACTACGTTCTTTGGCGCTTACTGGGGCAACACTTACGAACGCTCTCCGCAGATGCGTGTCGGCTTCGTGCAAAAATTGGGCGGCTCGCGTAATTGGAAGCTCTCGCCCGAATTTGCCATCATGATGCCATCCGAAGGCAATCTCCCGGCCGATGTAACCACTTGCACCATCACAGCACTGAATACGCCCACAACTTGCACCGTGCTCGACGGAACCGGCAATCAGTTGGGATACGGCGAGCGCCAGGGCGCCGACTATGGGAAGCCTGAGATTGAATCCAGAGTCGTGCTCCAGTTCCAGCTCGACAAAGCTCCGGGCGTTGTCCCTGCTCAGATTCTCTGGAGCGGCTTCTACACTGGGCGCCAGGCCACAGTGCCGTTCTCAAACGTACCGACGGCTTACAAGATTGCCTTCCCCAGAGGCGTTGACGCCAACAGCAATGGGTACGGCAACCAGATAGCAGTCTCCCTCCCCACCCGCTGGGTAACGGTCGTGGCTAGCGGTTACATGGGAGCTGACATGCGATTCTTCTTCGCTAACCAGCTCTTGTCCAACTACAACCAGGCGGCGGGGCTGACCAACAAGGCGAACGGCATCTCGGTGGATGGCTCTTCCACCGTAGTCTTTGGAACGAATAGCGCCGGCATTGCCGTCGTGGCCCCACAGAAGCCAGTGCGCGGTTATGGCGGGTTCGTCCAGGCTGGTTTCCCACTGTCGCGCTGGTTCAATGCCGACCCGAAGGGCCGGAATGCGGGCTGGCAAGCCTACTACGAATACGGTATCGATGCGGCTAATGCCAATGACTTCAAGTTCGCCAAGGGCATTAGCGCGGAGGCCGGCGCCGGGCCAATCAAGAGCTCGCTCAACGCCGCAACCATTTACTACAAGATGAACCCCTGGGTCCAGTTCGGCTTTGAAGAAAGCCACTACGCTAGCTACGCTCTTCCGAATAACAGAGGTGTTTGCACCACCAAGATCGCCGGCTTGCCCAACTGCACGTCGGTCGATTGGCGTTCGGAGTTCGGACCGATCTTTACATTCTAAGGAACGGTTGCACAACCTAAGCGGGGTGGCCGCAGCAGCGTGCCGCCCCTTTTTTCTTGCGCCGCAAAACCTGCGCTTACAATTGCGAAGACTTGGTTCGCGGGACGATTACTACTCAAGCTGCAGGCGGCTCAAGCGAGTTTCCCGGCGGGCGGGTGGCCCACCCAGCTGCTTTTGCTTGGGTGGGGATTTGCCTTGAGATCACCGCGTCCCTGCGAGGACAGTGTCCGGCGCAGTACGTGTGCAATGTGTCATAGGTCACAACTCCTTGTGACCTATTTCCGCGTCCCGCCTTAAGGGACTGCTTTACATTTTGGCCAAGCGCAATTCCGCGGAGGAATTTTCTCCGCTGCATACGCTTGGCGTTCAGCTTAAGGGCTTGGGAGGGTGTGTCAGAACTCGCTCTGAGTTGGTACGGTGGAACGATTTCGCAAAATCCAGCCCCGCAGCCGGGGAGTTGATTTTATAGATCGCTGCGTAAGTAATGTCCCATGCGGCGTGTTCGGAATTCAGGGTTCGTCTGGAATTGTCATTACGAGCGAAGCGAGGAATCTGCTGTTGTTTGCGGCTGGAACGACGGCTGGGGGAAAACAGCAGATCCCTCACGGCCTTAAAGGCCGTTCGTGATGACAACTAAGAAATCGCGAAACCGGACATTGGTTGTGCAGCACTCAAATAGCCCAGGGCGTAAGAGATTTGTATCGCGACCTTGCCTCGGTTTCCCGCAGTGGAAGGCGGCAAATAAAAACCAGCCCCGAATGGGGCGAAAGAGCTTAGGGTAAAGTAGGAAATGAGAAAGAGTCCCGTAGGGACGGCAGAGGTTGAGACACAGTCTCGTAGGCCCTGGGTAAAGTGCGAAAAATTGACAATCCCTTGAGGGACGGCGCATTTCTCACACAGCCTCTTAAGCACCAATTGAAGGGAAGAAAAATGGCTGTATCCATCCTCGCTCCCGCCCAGCTTTCATCGGAAGAAATTAAGTCTTCGCTCGCCGGAATTATTGCCGCCGACCGCATTCTCATTCGCCCCATCGACTTGATCGCCTGCGCCTCGGATGCCAGTTTCTACCGGCTGATCCCGAAAGCCGTGGTACAGGCGCAGAATTTGGACGAGGTGCGCGCGTTATTTGCCTTCAGCCAACACACGCAGGTGCCGATGACGTTTCGAGCCGCTGGTACCAGCCTGTCGGGACAATCGATTTCCGATGGATTGCTGGTGGACGTGGCGCGTCACTGGCGTGAATTGCGAGTCGAGGAGAGTGGCAGAAAAATCCGCGTGCAGCCCGGCGTTATCGGCGCGCGCGCCAACCAGGTGTTGATTCCGTATGGCGCCAAGATCGGTCCCGATCCCGCATCCATCGCAACTTGCACGCTGGGTGGGATTCTGTCCAACAACTCCAGCGGCATGTGTTGCGGCGTTGAGCAGAACGCCTATCACACTCTCCACTCGATGAAGTTCATGTTGCCTTCCGGAACCGTCATCGATACGGCGCTCCCCGGCGCGGACGAGGAATTTCATGCGCGCGAGCCGGAACTGGCGCGCGGCATCCTCGCACTGAAATCGCAGTTGCTAGCCAACGCCGGCTTCCGCGAGCGGGTGCGCAACAAGTACCGGATGAAGAACACTACAGGCTACTCGCTGAATGCATTTCTTGACTTTGACACAGCCGTGGATATTTTTCAGCACGTGCTGATTGGCTCGGAGGGCACGCTGGCTTTCATCGCCGAGGCCGTGCTGAACACCGTTCCCGATCTTCCCGTGAAGTACACCGGACTCCTGCTCTACTCGGACTTGTACGCCGCCGCAGATTCGATCGTGCCGTTGCGGCAAGCTGGCGCCAAGGCATTGGAGATCATGGATCGCGCCTCGCTGCGGTCCGTTGAACATCAGACCGGTGTACCGGCTTCGCTTCGCACTTTGCCGGATGGCGCTGCCGGCCTGCTGGTCGAGTTTCAATCGGCGGACGAGACGGAGCGCACCGAACTGGAGAAAGTTGCCGCGGACTCCGTAGGCGGCTTGAAACTGTACGAGCCCGCCCAATTCACGCATGTAGCAACCGAGCAGGCGCTGCTGTGGAAGATACGCGCTGGCATGTTCCCGTCGGTGGGCTCGGTACGCAAGAGCGGCACCACCGTCATCATCGAAGATGTCGCGTTCCCCATCGAAGCCCTGGCTGACGCAGCCCACGACCTCACCCGGCTGTTCCACAAACATGAGTATGAGAACGCCATCATCTTCGGTCATGCCAAAGACGGAAATCTGCACTTCGTCATCACCCAAAGTTTCAACGACCAGGCCGTGGTTGACCAATATGCGCGCTTCATGGACGACGTGGTCGAGTTGGTGGTCGAGCGCTATGACGGCGCTCTGAAGGCGGAACACGGCACCGGGCGAAACATGGCTCCATTCGTCAAGACCGAGTGGGGAAGTGACGGCTATGCCATCATGTGCCGGCTCAAGGAGCTGGTCGATCCCGGCAATCTGCTGAACCCGGGCGTGATCATCAATCCCGACCGGCTAGCGCACCTCGCCAATCTTAAACAGTTGCCCTCCGTGGAGCCCGAGATTGACAAGTGCATCGAGTGCGGCTACTGCGAGCCCAAGTGCCCCAGCCGCGAGCTGACGTTGACGCCCCGGCAACGCATTGTGGTGCGCCGCGAGATGGCGCGGTTGCAGGAAAGCGGAAACGGTTCCGAGGGTGCCCCACCCTTGTCGCCCGCTTTCGGCGACAGGGTGGGATCGAAGAAGCTGTATGATGCGCTTGACCGCGAATTCCCCTACATGGCGCTCGACACTTGCGCTACCGACGGACTGTGCGCGACCGCATGTCCGGTGAGCATTGACACGGGGCAACTAGTCAAGCGCTTCCGTGAGATTCGCTCCTCAGATGCGGCGAAACATTGGGCGGAGCGCATCAGCAGGCATTTCAAGCTGACGGAATGGGCACTGCGCTGGGCGCTCCGACTGGGACACGCTACCGAGACGGTGATTGGAGTGGGCGGAATGCGTCGCCTGACTCGGACACTGAAACGTTTCGCCGGGGACAACCTGGCGGAATGGATGCCCGACACTCCCCATGCGGCAGGTCCGGTGCCGAAGACTGAGCGTGCCGGAGCGCGGGCCATTTATTTTCCTGCGTGCATTTCTCGCGTGATGGGACGTCTGCCCGGCGAACCGGAAGATCGTTCCCTGATGGAATTGACCGTCGAGTTGGGACGGCGCGCCGGAGTGCCGCTCCACATCCCGCGGGATGTCGCTGGAACCTGCTGTGGCACGCCCTTCTCATCGAAGGGATTCAGTAGCGCCCACGCCATCACGATCAATGCAGCGGTGGAGCGCTTCTGGAAGTGGTCGGAGCAGGGAAGACTGCCCATCGTGATTGACACCAGTCCCTGCACCTACGGATTCAAGACTGCGCGTTTGTATCTAACGCGAGAGAACCAGGAACGCTTCGACCAGATGACGTTTGTCGATGCCATCGAGTTCGTTCACGACGAGTTGCTGCCGAAGTTGCCGATCAAAATGAAGTCGCGCTCCGTGGCCCTGCATCCGGTGTGCTCGATTACCAAGATGGGCATCGGGGCGAAGCTGGAAGCGATTGCGCGCGCCTGCAGCGAGCAGGTCACGATTCCATTCGATGCAGGCTGTTGCGGCTTCGCGGGCGATCGCGGTTTTCTGTTTCCCGAGCTGACACAAGCGGCCACCAAGCACGAAGCGGCTGAAGTAAGAGCAAAGCAGCCGGACGAGTGCTACTCCAGCAGCCGTACCTGCGAGATCGGCATGAGCCGTTCCACCGGACAGATCTACCGTTCGTATATGTATCTACTGGAGAAGGCGACACGGTAGAGCAATTCAAGAGTGTTGTAGCCTGGCTATAGAAAGCTGCACAAGTAATGTTCCATGTGGGTCGTTTGGAATTGACGCTGCTGAAATTGTCATTACGAGCGAAGCGAGGAATCTGCTGTTGTTTGCGCCTGGAACGGCGGATGGGAAAAACAGCAGATCCCTCACGGCCTAAAGGCCGTTCGTGATGACAACTCAGAGAGAGCGAAAACCGGACATAACTTATGCAGCACTCAATAATGCGGAGCTTCAAAGCGTGTGTGACGACTACCCCTGGTGTGCGACAGTAGAACAACCTGCTCCAAAAACAGCCCCCACAGGGGGCGGCTCAGTCTAGCCCAGCACGCAGCCGCAGGCGGAGTGCTGGGTAAAGTGGCGAATAGATCCGAGTCCCGGTAGGGACGGCAGATGTTCTCACACCCTCTTCAGGCCGGCGTTAAGGGCGTCCTCACAACTCCGGTGTGGGCATGGCGACCTACAGCACTGAGGTGGGATAGTAGAACCCTTAACAACCTGAGAGGTGGCCAGATGGAACCACCACCTATTGCCTAATTGTTTTCTGCCGCAACTACATTTACTATTCGCTTCTCAACCCCAGGCCAAGCAAAAAGTACAGAAGTCTCGATAGGGGGCATCTGCACGCACGATTGCGCAACAACCCTTGCATCACCCGGGCCAATGGCTCGGCATTCCTCAGATTTTGAATTGGGCTCAAGTCAGCGGTAAGGGTGACGCGCTGAGCGAGAGATTAGAGCAGTTTAAGAATTACTGTAGTCGAGCGAGCACGGGTAGAGCGGCGCTTCAGCGCCGCGTTCCCGCTGATCCTTCACCTCCGAGCCGGCTTC
>Ga0208587_1001360_pt1 | contig 13007 bp, 13 predicted proteins | sample NGESurdeep092012_7_FD_184472 | JGI IMG/M metagenome (GOLD analysis project Ga0208587, IMG submission 184472) | Arctic peat soil microbial communities from Barrow, Alaska - NGEE Surface sample 210 deep-092012 (SPAdes) | ecosystem: Environmental > Terrestrial > Soil > Wetlands > Peat ...
TCTTGGCTCGCAACCGGACCCATCGCGAGGACCTGCTTCACGCCTTCGACAGTTGTGACCGTGATGTAGTGGGCGAAGTTCTGGATCACGCCCTGCTGGACGAAAAGCAGCGCGATGACGGTCGAGATGGGCAGCAAGAGGTACAGCGTGCCGCGCACGAGGTCGACCCAGAAATTCCCGAGCCGTCCCGCCGAGTGCCGCGTGATCCCGCGCGCGAGCGCGATCGCGAGCGCCCCGCCGGTCGCCGCCGACGCGAAGTTGTGGAACGTGAGCTGCGTCATCTGCGAGAAGTACGACATCGTCGTCTCGCCGCTGTATGACTGCCAGTTCGTGTTCGTGGTGAAGGAAGCCGCCGTCTCGAATGCCTGCCGGTCGGGCACCGCTCCCATCGCCTGCGGGTTCAGCGGGAGGAGATGCTGCAGGCGCAGCACGGCATAGGTGAGCAGCATCGACGCCGCGCTGAAGATCAGCATGGAGGCGGCGTACCGCGTCCAGTGCTGGTCTTCATCGGGATCGACGCCGCCCACGCGGTAGATCACGCGCTCCAGCGGGCGCAGCCAGCGCATCGAGCCGTCGTAGACCTTGAACACGTAGATCCCGAGCGGCTTCGTGACGAGCAGCAGGGCGATCGAGAAGAACGCGATTTGGAGCCAGCCGTTGGTGGTCATGTCAGAATTTCTCCGGCCTCACCAGCGTGTAGAGCAGGTAGGCGAGAAGGACGAGGGCGACGAGGCCGCCGACGATCGAGTCAAGCGTCATGGCGTGTTTCCTCCGCGTCGTTCTTGCCCGCGAGGCTCAGGCAGAAGCGGACGTACAGCAGCATCAGCGCGAAGAACGCGATGGTGCCTGCGATGTAGAGAAGGTCGAGCATGTTCCACTCCGATCGAGGGATGAACTCCTGTCGGGGAACATAATGACGTTCGTCGCGTGAAGAGCGCACAAAAGCGCAGGGGCGCCGGCGCTAAAGTTTCGTTAAGAGCGACGGCCGTGTCGCCGTCTTGCCTACAGCTCCTTCAGGTCGGCCGCAGGCAGCGAGAGCGTGAAGGTGCTGCCTTGGCTTGTCCGCGTGTAAGTCACGGCGCCTCCCTGCCATTCGGCCATACGGCGGGCGATGGCCAATCCGAGCCCCGCGCTTCCCGCGTCGGGTCGCTCACTCGAGGGACGATAGAAGGGAGTGAAGATCCGCTCCTCCTCGCCCGCGGGCACACCCGGGCCCTGGTCCGAGACGCTGACGAGGAGATTGGATTCCTCGCGCCAGACGGCAAGCCTGATCGTCGTGCCGGGCGACGAGTACTTGATCGCGTTCTCGATCAGATTCACGAGGACGCGGATCGCAAGCGAAAGGTCGAACCGTCCGACGAGCAGCGCGCCGTCGCTCGGGAGGTCCGCGACGAGCGTGCGCCCCGCGAGGCGCGGCTCGATGTCCTGCAGCGCGGCGCTGAGCAGGTCGTCCACCGCGTTCAGCTCGACGTGCAGCGGCATCGCACCCGCGTTCAGGCGCGAGAGATCGAGCAAGCGGGCGACGAGGCGATTCAGGCGGTCCGCCTGCTCCTCGATCACCTGCGAGCGTTCGTCCCCGAGCGCGCCGAGCTCGTGTGCCAGCGCCTTGATGGTGGTGAGCGGTGTGCGAAGGTCGTGCGAGACCGACGCGAGCAGCGCGTCCTTGAGGCGGTCGGCCTCGCGGAGCGCCTCGACGTTCGCGAGTTCCGCAGCGAGGCGAACTCGCTCTGTGCCGAGCGCCGCGTAGTACGCCAGCGCGTCGAGGAATCGCCACTGCGAATCGTCGAGGTGGGCGATGCCGCCGCCCTCGAGTCGCAGCACGCCGACGGTTTGGTTGCGCACCGTCAGAGGCAGCAAGATGGCGTGAACCTCGGAGTCCGATTTGCGCGCGATCTCACGCACCCGGAAGCCCGTGCTTCCGAGTCGCGACGTGCCCCCGGACGTTTGCGCTGCCGGCGCGCCCTCCTTCGCCACCCAATCCACGAGCGGAGGGACCGGCGTCTCGGCCGGGACGGCGGGGCTCGCGGCGCCGAGTCTCACGCCCCGCTCTTCCGCGATGTAGATACTGCAGGACTCGGCGCCCGTGGATTCCCGTATCCTCGAGGCAACCGCGGCGAGCGCGTCTTCTGCGCGGGCGGCGGCGAGCGCCTCGGCGCCGAGCGTCGCGAGCCGGTCGACCTCGTCCGCCCGCGCGCCGGCGATACGCGCAGACTCCTGCTCGCGATGCAGCAGCTGCGCGGCGACGATGCTCGTCGCGAGAAACGCGAACAGCACGAGCCAGTCGAGCGGGTTTGCGATGACGAGGGTGTGCAGCGGCGCCAGGAAGAACCAGTCGAACACCAGGAACGAAGCCGCGCCGATTCCGATGCCCAGCGCACGCCCGCCCTGCGCCCCGGCGCCGAGCACAACGAGAAGCAGCACCAGCGTGATGTGGGCCTTGTCGAGCTCTGCACGGAACGGAATGAGGATTGCCGTGGTCACCGCGAGGACCACGAGCCAGAGCGTTGCGTCTCGGAGCCGCCGCCGACGGCTCACGGCCCGAACCGATATCCGACCGCGGGAATCGTGAAGATGAATCGTGGGTGCACGGGATCCGCCTCGAGCTTTCGCCTGAGATGCGCGACGTACACGCGGAGGTACTGCTGCGCGTCGCCGTGATCGCGTCCGCGCCAGACCGCCGTGAACAGCTGCCGGTGCGTCATGACGCGCCCCGGATGTGTCGCGAGCGCGACCAGCAGTTCCCACTCGATCGGCGTGACGTGCACGGGGGATCCGCCGAGTTTCACGGCGCGCTTGTCTAGGTCGATCTCCAGGTCTTCGCGCACGATCTTCGTTGCGCCTTCCGCAGTGATCGCCGCGGCGCGCCGCAGGAGCGCCCGCACACGCGCCTTCAGCTCCGCGGACGAGAACGGTTTTGTAACGTAGTCGTCACCGCCGGCGTCGAAGAGCGCGACCTTCTCCGAGTCCGAGTGACGTGCGGAGAGCACGAGGATCGGCACGTCGGTCCAGCTGCGCAGCTGCCGGCAGATCTCTTCACCGGAGCCGTCGGGAAGCCCGAGGTCGAGCACGATGAGATCGGGCCGTTCGGCGGCGGCGAGGTCGAGGCCCTCGCGCGCGGTGGCCGCTTCGAGCACGCGCGTGCCGTCGTCGCCGAGTGCGTGTTTCACGACGCGGCGAATCTGAGGTTCGTCGTCCACCACGAGAATCGTTTTTCGTGCGGCGGGCATGCGGAGAAAGGTAGCGCGCGAACTTGCGCCCGATGAAACGCAGGGGCGCCCGTCGCCCCCGCGGAGGCCCGCGTCAGTCGAAGATCCGCAGGAACTTCACCAGGATCAACAGCAGCATTCCCACGAGGTAGACGCGCAGCACAAGCAGCGCGATCCGCACGCCACGCGTCATCTCAATCCGCGGCATGGTACCTCCCGCGCGCTTCCCCGGCCCACCGTCCGACCTTGCTCATCGCATGATGTCCTTGTACCCGATTACGCCGATGATGTGGTCGTGGGCGTCGACCACCGGCAGCAACTTGAACTGGTATTTCGCAAACAGGTCCACGAGGTCTTCCTTGACCACTTCGGAATCCGCGGCCACGGGAGGTGAAACCATCAACTCCTCCAGCGTCGTCGTTTCGGCCGCCAACACCAAGTGTCGCAGATCCACGACTCCCAGCAGCACCCCATCCGGCTCGGTCACGATATAGATGTACGTGACGGCCTGATGGTCCGGCGCGCTCGCGCGGAGCCTCGAGAGCGCCTCCGCTGCCGTCGTTCGCGCGGGCATCGCCACGAACTCCTGCGAGACGAGCGAACCAGCCGTCGCTTCGCTCGTCCCGAGGATCTGGCGCACGCGTTCCGCCGGCTCCTTCTCCAGCAGCGACAGCAAGTCGATGCGGTCGTCCCAAGGCAGCGCCGCGAGCAGGTCGGCGATCTGCGCGACCGTCATCTCCGACAGGATCGACTTCGCGCGGTCCGGCTGCAAGTCCGCCACGATCTGCCGCTGCGCGCGGGGCTCAGTCTCCAGCAGCGTCTCGGCGGCCTTCTCGGCGTCGAGCACCGAGAACATCGCTTCCTGCTCGAGTCCCGGCAGCTCCTCGAGCGCGTCCGCGAGATCCTCGCTCGGCAACTCGTGCATCTGCGTTCGAGTGAGCGAGAGCGACACTTTGTCCGACGTCGTCACGTCTTCGATGGAGAGCGGCTGGACATACTTCCACGAGATGAGCCGATCCCCGCCCAATCGCACGAAGCCGAGCCCCCACTTCCGGAGGAAGCCGTTGAGCGACACGTCGACGTGCGCGATGATCAGCCGCCCGTGGCTTTGCACGAGCTGGACGTCGTTCACCACTTCGACGCGCCGGCCGTCCATGTCGAGAATCGTCCGGCCGATCAGATGCTCGTTCAGGAGAATCCACCCGGGCTGGTCGACGAACGGCGCGTAGCGATCACCGCTCTCCGGCGGCATCACGATGATGGCGTTCGCTTCCGTGCGCACGACCCGGCTCCATGGCACGAACTCGCTCGGATTTCCCCAACCGTGGCCGATGAAGATGCCCACGGCCTCGGGGAACGGCTCGGCAAGACTGAAGACGAGATCGGTCAACTTTCCGATCTTCAGTTCCGCGCGGGTCACGCAGACGCGCCGGTCGAGCAATTCGGAGACGAAGACGAACTGATGCTCGGTGCCGGCGGGAACCGGCGCGAGCGGAGTGGACGAGGCGGTCATCGGCTCAAGGCCCTCCCGACCCGAAGAGATGTGGAAACAGCACCGAGAGCCCGAACGCCGTCGACACGATGATCACGAACACGGTGATCGACCAGTTCGCGATGTTCTGGCCGCGGGTGTTCACGTGTTCGCCCATGAGCGGCTTGTCGTTCAGCAGCAGGATCAGGAACACGAGCGCCGCCGGCAAGAGCGTCACGGCCACGACCTGCACGAAGATGGTGATCGCGTCCTGCACGCGCGTGGTCGCGACGAGCGAGACGACACCCGATGACAGCAGGATCAGCAGGTAGGCAACGTAGAACCACGGCGCCTCCCTGACGCTCTTGTTGAGCGAGTGCGCCCAGCCGAAGACTTCGCCGAGCGCCCAGCTCGTCGCGAGCGAGATGCAGAGGGCGCCCAGCAGCCCCGCGTCGAACAGCCCGATCGCGAAGAGCCCCTTGGCCCACACCCCCCATCGCTCTCCGGGCACCATGTCCGGCATCTTCGCCGCGGTCTCCGCCGCGGATTCGACGACGACCTGTCCACCCGGATGGTAGTAGAACATCGCCGCCGTCGCGACGATGATGAACGCGGCCACGATGCAGGTCACCAACGCACCCACGAACGTATCGATCTTGCCGTACTTGATGTCCTTGATGTCCATCCCCTTGTCCACCACGGCCGACTGCTGGAAGAAGATCTGCCAGGGCGTGATGGTCGTGCCGATGTTGGCCATGATCAGCGTAAGCACCGCCGCGGGTCCGAGCGCCGCGCCGAATTTGAAGTTCGGCGCATAGAATCCGCGCCCGACGATCGGCCAGCCGCCGTGCACGTTCCCGGTCTTCATCGCCCAGAACGCGGCGGGGATGTAGACGAAGTTGAAGATGCAGAAGAACAGCGTGATCCGTTCGAACGTCCAGTACTTGCCCGTGATCACGATCAGCATGAGGAGCGCCGTGACGCCTACGAACGTCATCCACTCGGGAACGCCGAACAGTCTCGCCGCCTGCGTCATGCCGATGTATTCGGTCACGAGCGTCAGCCAGTTGATCAGCACCAGATCGAAGATGGAGAACCAGCCCCACACGGGTCCGAAGCCGTCGAAGATCGCTTCGGCGTGACCGCGCTTCGTAACGGCGCCCAGCCGGACCGTCATCTCCTGGATGAAGTACGCCATCGGCACGAGGATGATGAACGCCCACAGGAGATTGAATCCGGTCTTCGCGCCGGTCTGCGCGTAGGTGGAGATCCCTCCCGCGTCGTTGTCGGCCACCATCGTGATCACGCCGGGCCCGATCACCGCGAGCAGGATCAGCCAGCGCCGCTTCAGGCGCGAGAGCTTGTGGATGAGCTTGCTGATCCAGTACATGTCGGCGTGGCTCAGTAGCGGGCGTTGAAACGGAACCCGACGATCGTCGCCGGGCCGCGGTCGCGGTTGTAGCCGGGATTCCAGATGTACTGGACATCGGGACTGAGCTGGACCCACCGGCCGAGTTGTACCCGGTAGTATGTCTCCATGCCACATTCAGAGCCATAGTTGATCTTGCCATCACCCAGCAGGAAGCCGAGGCCGCCGGCCGCGAGGTACTCGCGATGCACGTCGGAAAGGCCGTGCGCGAAGAACGCGAAGCCGAAGCGATCGTCGTGCCGGGCCCACCGCGTTCCGGCGACTTGCACGCCGAGACTCAGGTGCTGGTCGACTTCGGTGAAGACGAAGCTCTCGGTCTTCCCGTCATCCCACCCGAGTCGCGCGAACAGGCCGGTGGCGCCGGAATCCGCGAGCGCCTGCTCGACGTTGACGCCGAACCCGTATTTCACGCGGCCGGGCTGGTCATCCGCGACGATGTCCGGCGTCGTTCCGGTCTTCTGCGCGACGGTGAGCGCCTCCGCGTAGTTGCCCATGCGTCCGTGGTTGTCGTATGCGAGCAGCCGGACGATGGTGCCATGGTCCCCCGGCATGAGCGTCAGCTCGGCCTCGTCGCCGCGAGCGTCGCGGACGTGCCCGTCGAAGATGTCGCCGTTGGCGAACGTCGGCATCTGCGCGCTCGCGACCCGGAGGATCCAGCGCGGCTCGAACCAGGAGAGCACGACGCCGTTCGTATAGCCGCGCGTGTCCGCGGCGAAGTCCCATGCGGTGTTCTCCCACAGCGCCCAGTTCTCGAATTGCAGCCGCGTGCTGCCGGCGTAGCTGTTCAGGTCGAACATGTCGTTGAGCGCGAACTTGCCGGCCATGATCTCGATGCGACGCTTGGGCACGGTCATGGCGGCCTGGTCCATCGCAGGGTCGAGCCTGTCGGAGTCGGCGCTCGTGAGCGGAATCGTATAGCGGAGGAACGCACGCGCGACGTAGGCCGTTCTCGGGACGAGTGTCGCGCCCTGACGCAGCACATCGCCATTCGTGAGGCCCCCGAGCCCGTTGACGTTGCTGACGCCATCGCCGAGGATCGCCTCGACATCCAGGTACGCCTGAAGGCCGGCCACGACGCGGCCGCCGAAATAGACACCGTACGCCTCGCTCGTTTTCGCGTCTCCGGTCGACAGGAGGCTGTTGGCGCCCGAGTACGCCGCGTCGAACGGTCGCAGGTTCTGGTAGATCACGTTGATTTGGGCGCCGAGCACCCACGGAATCCAGCAGGTCGAGCCGCGGTCGCATTTCCTCGCGGAGCTGCGGGCGGTGTCCGCGGCGGATGCGGTTCCCGCCATGGTGAGCGTGGAGTCCTGGGCGATCGCCGCGCGCGCATCGGCGCAGAGCGCGAGCGCCGCGAACGCGCTCAAGAAAATTGAACGCCGGCGGCTTGCGATGCAGCAAGGTTGTGTGGTGAGCCGCACAGTCGTCTCCGGTGGCTTGATCGCAGCCCGGGCAGGACGGCCCGGTTGCGTACAGCGCAAGAACGGAAAAGGCCCGACGCTCACGAGTGAGGCGTGGGCCCGCGGACGGGGCGCCGCAAGGCGTCCGTCGTCCGAAATGACCGCGTGCTCTCTCGTGTGAGCTTTGGCACCGCGCTCCGTAAGAGGCGATCGGACATCGATCGCCTCAGCCACATTAGGCAAACCCTTGCGTCGGGAGTGCCTGCTCTACCACGGATCGACCTCTCTCGATGTCGCCGGGCAGTGGCCTGTGTGTTGCGCGGGAACCTCGCCTACCGAGCCCTTCGTTGTTGCACGGTCCGCCCGGTACGGTGGACCGTGCGTCAGGATAGCACCGCCACCCGGAAGCTGTCAAGGGGGTTCTTGAACTCGCATACCATACCGGGTATGCTTATCATACGGTGGGTGGTATGGTATATAGCCGAAACGAATCGGGCGGACCTCTCCAAGCGCTCACCGCGCCGGACCCACCATTTCTCTCCACACCGCGAGGCTGCATGGCGCACGTCATCACCGACAGGGAAAAGCTCCTCCGTCGCACTGAACGGCTCATCGGACAGGTCGAGGCGGTCAAGCGCTCGCTCGAGGAGGGCGAGGACTGCGCCGACGTCCTGCAGCTCATCTCCGCGGCCCGCGGCGCGATCAACAGCCTCATGGCCGAAGTGGTCGAGGACCACATCCGCGAGCACATGGTGGATACCGGCCGCAAGCGCTCGGCCGCAGAGGCGCGAGCCGCGCAGGAGCTCATCGATGTCGTGAAGACATCGTTGAGGTGAGCCCCTCCACTCCTCAGCCCGCTCCCTGCACTGCGGCTGCCTGACGCTCGGTGGCAACCGCGAACAGGTAATCGCGATTCATTCGAGCGATCGTATCGATCGAGATTCCCTTCGGGCACGCCTCCTGGCACTCGCCGAACAGCGTGCACGAGCCGAACGTCTCGATGTCCATTTGATGCACCATCGCCAGGGCGCGCCGCATCCGCTCGGGCTGTCCCTGCGGCAGCTCCCCGAGATGCGTGATCTTCGCCGCGGTGAACAGGCTCGCCGACGCGTTCGGGCACGCGGCCACGCACGCGCCGCAGCCGATGCACGCCGCCGCGTCCATCGCGTCGTCGGCCGCCAGCTTCGGAATCGGGATCGCGTTGCCGTCCTGCGCGCTGCCCGTGGGCGCCGAGACGAATCCGCCCGCCTGGATGATCCGGTCGAATGCGCCGCGATCCACGACCAGGTCCTTGATGACCGGGAACGCCTTCGCGCGCCACGGCTCGATCCAGATCTCGTCGCCATCGGAGAAGCTGCGCATGTGCAACTGGCACGCGGTGGTGGCCTTCATCGGTCCGTGCGCCGCGCCGTTGATCATCATGCCACACGATCCGCAGATCCCCTCTCTGCAGTCATGATCGAACGCGATGGGCTCCTCACCACTCACGATCAGCCGCTCGTTGACGACGTCGAGCATCTCGAGGAACGACATGTCCGGCGAAATCTCACCGGCTTCGTAGTCGACGAGCTTCCCGGCCGTAGTCGGGCCCTTCTGGCGCCACACGTGGAGGAGGACCTTCACTTGTAGCTCCGCGTCGAGAGGTGGATGTTCTCGAACGCGAGCGGTTCCTTGTTGAGCACCGGCGGCTTGCCCTCCCCCGCGTATTCCCACGCGGCGGCGTACGCGAAATTCTCGTCGTCGCGCATAGCCTCGCCGTCGGCGGTCTGGTGCTCCTCGCGGAAATGCCCGCCGCAGCTTTCCTCGCGATGCAGCGCGTCGGTGCACATCAACTCTGCGAACTCGATGAAGTCCGCCACTCGCCCCGCCTTCTCGAGCGACTGGTTCAGCTCGGCGCCGGTGCCCGGTATCGCGACGTTGCTCCAGAATTCCTCGCGCAGCTTCGGGATTGCCTCAAGCGCCTGCCTGAGTCCCGCGGCGTTGCGCGCCATGCCGCACTTCTCCCACAACATGAGCCCCAGCTCCTTGTGGATCGAATCCGCGGATCGCTTGCCGCCGATGGCGAGCAGCCGTGCGGTGAGGGCCTTCACGCCGTCTATCGCCTCGCGAAACGCGGGGTGATCCGCCGTCAGCTTGTCGGGCTTCGCGCCGGCGAGATAGTCGCCGATCGTCGACGGGAGAACGAAGTAGCCGTCGGCGAGCCCCTGCATGAGCGCGCTCGCACCCAGACGATTTGCACCGTGATCCGAGAAGTTCGCCTCGCCGATCACGTGCAGTCCGGGAATCGTGCTCATCAGGTTGTAGTCCACCCACAGCCCGCCCATCGCGTAGTGCGCGGCGGGATAGATGCGCATGGGCTGCTTGTACGGATTTTCGTCGGTGATGCGCTCGTACATCTCGAAGAGGTTGCTGTATCGCTCGCGAATCGTCTGTTCACCCAGCCGACCGATTGCGTCCGCGAAATCCAGATACACGCCCCGCCCGCCGGGTCCGACGCCGCGTCCCTCGTCGCACACTTCCTTCGCGGCGCGGCTCGCGATGTCGCGGGGCGAGAGGTTCCCGAAGCTCGGATACTTCCGCTCGAGGTAATAGTCGCGGTCCTCCTCGGCGATCTCGCCCGGCTTCCTGCCGCAGTCTTCCTTCTTCTTCGGGACCCACACGCGGCCGTCGTTGCGCAGCGACTCCGACATCAGCGTGAGCTTCGACTGATGTTCGCCGGCGACTGGAATGCACGTCGGGTGGATCTGCGTGAAGCAGGGATTGGCGAAAGCCGCGCCCTTCTTATACGCGCGGTACGTCGCGGTGACGTTGCACCCCTTCGCGTTCGTCGAGAGGTAGAACACGTTGGCGTAGCCGCCCGTGCCGAGCACGACCGCGTCGGCCACGTGCGCGGCCACCTCTCCCGTGACGAGGTCGCGCGTGATGATGCCGCGCGCCCGCCCATCGACGATCACGAGGTCGAGCATCTCGTGCCTGTTGTGCATCGTCACGCCGCCGCGGCTGATCTCCTTCTCGAGCGCCTGGTAGGCGCCGAGGAGCAGCTGCTGCCCCGTCTGCCCGCGGGCGTAAAACGTGCGCGAGACCTGCGCGCCTCCGAACGAGCGAGTGGCGAGCAGCCCTCCGTATTCACGGGCGAACGGCACGCCCTGCGCGACGCACTGGTCGATGATGTTCACGCTGACCTGCGCGAGCCGGTACACGTTCCCCTCGCGCGCGCGGAAATCGCCGCCCTTCACCGTGTCGTAGAACAGGCGCCGGACGCTGTCGCCGTCGTTCTGGTAGTTCTTCGCGGCGTTGATGCCGCCTTGCGCGGCGATCGAATGCGCGCGGCGCGGCGAATCCTGGAAGCAGAAACAGCTGACGCGGTAGCCGAGCTCCGAGAGCGACGCCGACGCGCTGGCGCCCGCGAGACCGGAGCCGACCACGATCACGTGGTATTTCCGCTTGTTCGCGGGGTTCACCAGCTTCATCTCGAAGCGGTGCTTGTCCCATTTCTCGGCGAGCGGGCCGGCCGGGATGCGGGCGTCGAGTTTGATGGTCATGGCCGGCGGCTCAGCGAATGAAGCCGAGCATGACGCTCAGCGGAAGAAGACTGAATCCCGCGGGGACGATCACCGCGAGCGCGAGCGCGAGACGACGGTGCAGCGGATCGTTCGACGGACGCGCGATGCCCAGCGTGCGGAACGCCGCCCATGCGCCGTGATACAGGTGCAGGGCGAGAAATGCCATCGCACCCAAATAGAAGAGCGCAACCCACATCGTCTGGAACCCGATCACCACGTTGCCGTACGCCTCGCCCCGCACGAACGCGGGGTGCAGCGTTCCGGTCGTGAAATGCAGCAGATGATACGGAATGAACAGCAACAGGTAGACGCCGCCCCACCGCATCGTGCGCGCCGCGTATGTGGAGACTTGCGGCTCGCGCCGCACGTAGCCGGCCGGACGCGCCGCGCGATTCTGCATGGTGAGCTGGTACGCCGCGATCACGTGAAGGACCACCGAGGCGAGCAGCGTCACGCGCAGCAGCCAGGTGAGCTCGATCAGGTCCACCTGCAGGAGGTGCGAGTACGCGTTGAAACGCGCGGAACCGGAGAAGAACTGCAGGTTGCCGGCCATATGACCCACGACGAACGCGACGAGGATCAGCCCCGTCACGCCCATCACGATCTTCTTGCCGACGCTGGAGTCCCAGAATCGCCGCAATCCACTCCGTTCCATCAGAACTTGATGACGGCCATGGGTTCCCGCACCGCCTCTGCGCTCTTGGCGAGTGCGGCTTTTTCATCGGCAGTAAGAGTCACTTCAATGATTTTCTCCATTCCCCTGCGGCCGAGCTTCACCGGCACGCCGAGGAAGAGCCCCTTCATGCCGTATTCGCCGTCGAGCCACGCGGAGCACGGCAGGATGCGCTTCTGGTCGAGCACGATCGCCTCGACGATCTGCACGGCGCCCGACGACGGCGCGTAGTACGCGGAGCCGGTCTTGAGGTACTTCACGATCTCGGCGCCGCCGTTGCGGGCGCGATCGACGATCGCGTCGAGCTTCGCCTTGTCGAGGAACTGCGTGATCGGGATGCCGCTGACGGTCGTGTAGCTGATCAGCGGAACCATCGTGTCGCCGTGTCCGCCGAGCACCATCGCCTGGATGTCGCGCACGGAGACGTCGAGCGCCTCGGCGAGGAACGAGCGGTAACGCGCCGTGTCGAGCACGCCGGCCATGCCGATCACGCGCTCGCGCGGAAAGCCGCTCGCCTTCATCGCGACGTAACACATCACGTCGAGCGGGTTCGAGACCACGATGATGATCGCGTTGGGTGAAGTCTTCGCGACGTTCTCCGCGACGGACTTCACGATGCCGGCGTTCGTGTTGAGCAGGTCGTCGCGGCTCATGCCCGGCTTGCGCGCGATGCCGGCCGTGATCACGACGATATCGGAGCCCGCCGATTCGTCGTAGCCGTTGGAGCCGATCACGCGCGAGTCGAACAGCTCGATCGGTGCCGACTCCCATTGGTCGAGCGCCTTCCCCTGCGGAATTCCCTCAGCGACGTCGACCATCACGACCGTGCGGGCGAGTTCCTTCTCCGCGATGCGCTGCGCTGCCGTGGCACCGACGTTCCCGGCGCCGACTACGGTGATCTTATTCAGCATGAGAGTTCGTTCGAGTGTGTGGATGAGCGTTCACACGAAGAAAGCTAATCAGGGAGGCTCGCGTCACCAACTGCGCTGATTGCGCGGATTGGATCGGATACAACAACAACCGCCACTGCTTTGTCACGGATTTTGCGGATTGGATCGGATACGGCAACGGCAGCAGCCACTGCTTTGCCACGGATTTCGCGGATTGAATCGGATACGGCAACGGCAACTGCCACTGCCTTGACACGGATTGCGCGGATCAAAGGCCGGATACAACAATGGCGAAAGCCTTTGGGGGAACTGCCACTACAGCGCGCCGCTGAAGTTGCAGTTCCTCCAAGAATGCTTGATCAGGTTGTGCAATCC
>Ga0208587_1001362_pt1 | contig 12995 bp, 11 predicted proteins | sample NGESurdeep092012_7_FD_184472 | JGI IMG/M metagenome (GOLD analysis project Ga0208587, IMG submission 184472) | Arctic peat soil microbial communities from Barrow, Alaska - NGEE Surface sample 210 deep-092012 (SPAdes) | ecosystem: Environmental > Terrestrial > Soil > Wetlands > Peat ...
CGGCCTGCCGCTGCAGGGTCTGACCATCACTTTTACTGGCTGATTTTCGGATGATCGGGCTGTTGCAGCGCGTTGCTGAGGCAAAAGTCGAGGTTGACGGAGCGAGCGTCGGCGCAATCGGTTCCGGTCTGATGGTGCTCGTCTGCGCCGAGCGCGGCGACAGCGAAGCGGAAGCCGACCGCTTGCTCGAGCGCCTGCTGGGTTACCGGGTGTTTGGCGACGCCGACGGCAAAATGAACCTGAGCCTGCGCGATGTGCGGGGCGGCCTGCTGCTGGTGCCGCAGTTCACGCTCGCCGCAGACACGCATAAGGGCATGCGCCCCAGTTTCACGCCGGCTGCATCGCCTGCGGACGGCGAGCGGCTGTTCGATTACTTCGTTTCCAGGGCGCGGGCGTCGTATCCCGCGGTCGAAACCGGGCGTTTCGGCGCGCATATGCAAGTGAGCCTCACCAACGACGGACCGGTGACCATCTGGCTCAGGGTCGAACCGGCGTAGGGTGCGCTTGCGCGCTGCGCGCGCCAACCGTGTATTTGGTACGGATGAAAAGCGCATCCGCACCAAATACACGGTTATGGATAAAATCAATGGCAGTCCTGGGGTTTTGTTCAAGATCGTAACTCTGCAACAACGGCGGGGCGCGATTTAAGTCGCCGCCTATAGGAGCGAATCATGACGGCACAGCGTATCGAACGCGACACTTTCGGCCCGATCGAAGTCCCGGCCGCGCACCTGTGGGGCGCGCAGACCCAGCGCTCGCTCGCGCATTTCCGCATTTCCTGCGAGCGCATGCCGCGCGAGCTGATCCTGGCGCTGGCGCTGGTCAAGCGCGCCTGCGCGACGGTGAACGCAGAACTGGGCACGCTCCCCGCCGCCAAGGCCGAGGCCATTGTCGCGGCGGCGGACGAGGTGCTCGCGGGCAAGTGGGACGGCGAGTTTCCGCTGGTCGTGTGGCAGACCGGCTCGGGCACCCAGACCAACATGAACCTGAACGAGGTGCTCGCGAACCGCGCCTCCGAGCTGATGGGCGGCGAGCGCGGCGAATCGCGCCTGGTCCATCCCAACGACGACGTGAACCGGGGCCAGTCCTCGAACGACGTTTTTCCGACTGCCATGCACGTGGCGGCGGTGCAGGCGGTAAGCGGCGCGCTGGTGCCGGCATTGCGCCGGCTGCGCGATACGCTGGCGGCGAAGTCGGCCGCATTTGCGGACATCGTCAAAATCGGGCGCACCCACCTGCAGGACGCCACGCCGCTGACGCTGGGACAGGAATTCTCCGGCTACGTCGCGCAGTTGGAGCACGGCATTGCGCACGCGCAGGCGGCGCAAACGCATTTGTGCGAGCTCGCGCTGGGTGGCACCGCGGTCGGCACCGGATTGAACGCGCATCCGGAATTCGGCCAGCGCGTGGCCAAGGAGCTCGCCCGCCGCACCGGATTGCCGTTCGTGACGGCGCGCAACAAATTCGAGGCCCTGGCCGCGCACGACGCGCTGGTGCATGCGCACGGCACGCTCAAGACCCTCGCTGCTTCACTCACCAAGATCGCCAACGACGTGCGCTGGCTTGCTTCGGGACCGCGCTGCGGCATCGGCGAGATCGCTCTTCCCGAGAACGAGCCGGGCAGCTCGATCATGCCGGGCAAGGTCAATCCGACCCAGGCGGAAGCGCTCACCATGCTTTGCGCCCAGGTCATGGGCAATGATGTCGCGATCAACATCGGCGGGGCCTCGGGCAACTTCGAGCTCAATGTGTTCAAGCCGCTGATCATCCACAATTTCCTGCAAAGCGCGCGCTTGCTGGCCGACGGCGCGTCCAGCTTCGACGAGCATTGCGCGGCGGGCATCGAGCCCAGGCGCGAGCGCATTGCGGCGCTGCTCGCGAACTCGCTCATGCTGGTGACCGCCCTCAACCCGCATATCGGTTACGACAAGGCGGCGCAGATCGCCAAGCGGGCCCACCAGAAAGGCGAGACGCTGCGGGAAGCGGCGCTGGCGCTGGGCCATGTCACGGCGGAGCAGTTCGATGCCTGGGTGCGGCCGGAGGCCATGACGGGGAAAAAATAGGCCGGCAACTTGCTACAATGCCGGTCTATGATCCATACACCCCCAGGCAGCAAGCCGGAACCCGGCCCCGAATACCTGCAGAGCACGCGTTTTCTCGATTCGGACAGCGACGCCGTGCGCCGCTTCGCGCTGCAGGCGGCGGGCTCCGAAACGAGCGACATCGGGCGCGCGGTCAAGCTGTTCTACGCGGTGCGCGACGGTATCCGTTATGATCCTTTCGCCATTAGTCTCGAGCCCGAGACTTACGTCGCCAGCCACGTTCTGGCGACAAAGTCGGCTTATTGCATTCCCAAGGCCATCCTGCTTGCCGCAGCGGCGCGCGCGCTGGGCATTCCCTGCGCCATCGGCCTCTCCGATGTGGTCAATCATCTGACCACGGAAAAGCTCAAGGCGCGTATGGGCGGCAAGACCTATTTCATGCACCATGGCTATGCGGTGATGTATCTGGAGGGCCAGTGGGTGAAAGCGGCGCCGGCGTTCAATATTGAACTGTGCACCCGTTTCGGCGTGGTCCCGACCGAGTTCGACGGTCGTTCGGATGCGATTTTTCAGCCTTACGACGCGCACCAGCGCCGCCACATGGAGTATGTCAAAGACCACGGCATTTGGACCGATTTTCCGTTGGATAAAGTGGCTGCGGACTTCCGCGCGTTCTACCCACCGAGCGGTTACGACAGGGACGATCCCGGCGAGAAATTCGAGGACGGCGTGCGGGTCGGCTAAGCGAGCGCCTCGGCACCGCCGTCTCGCAGCATGCAGCAGTCCCTCCCGCAGCCCCTGCTGGTGTCCGAACAAGAAGAGCTTGCGCTGAGCATCGCGCAGGTGATGCTGCGGGGATTCAACAAGCACTACCGCAGGCAGGCGACACAGCAGCGTATCGCCGCGGAGCAGATGCAGGACGTGTTTCCCTATGCCGAAGCGCTGCGCTTCGGCAACCTGTTCGGCCCGCACTGAACGCGGCGGCCGGACAAGCTACCAGTTTCTGTTGCGGGCGGCCCGCACCGCGCGATCCCAGGCGTCGTTTCTGATAGGGCGGCGCGCAATATCCGGCGCGATCTGCCGCGGCCCGATATTTTGCTTGCGCTCTTGGGTGGCGCGGTAAAGCCAATATGCCGCGAGCGCGCAGGTCGCGACGGACAGCAGTACGATCAGAACCAGCAGCAACGTTTCCATGGCAATCTCCTCGTATAAAAATGGACTTCCATGCCTTGATTAAACTCAAGCCGGACCGCCAAGTCCAAGGATATTACGAAGAGTTGCAGTCTTTACATTTGGATACGAAGTTTGCGGGAAAATTTGCGGGCAGACGTGAAGTAGTTCACACCGCTTGCGGGTTAACGCTGTACGAGGCCCGCCCTCGGGCCGATCGGTCTTGGATTTTGGCACAGGTCGGGGCGAGGGCGCCCCTCCTACAGGCCGCGGCGGGGGCGCCGCTTCTATTCCTCTTCACGCGCCGCCTTGTGCTGCGACATGAGCTGCTGCTGCGTCTGCGCCGGCACCTGAGCATAATGGCTGAACTCGAGCGAGTAGGTACCCTGTCCGCCGGTGAGCGAGCGCAGCCGGTTCTGGAAGTCGGTTAGTTCCGCCAGCGGCACCTGACCCGTGGTGCTGATGATATCGGCCGAGCGCTGCTGCGTGCCGGTGATCTGGCCGCGTTTGGAAGCGATTTCGGCAGTCATATCGCCGACGTATGCTTCCGGCGCATCGATATCGATGTCGACTATCGGCTCGAGCAAAATCGGTCCGGCCTTGGCGAACGCGTCGATCACCGCCTTGCGGGCGGCGGACACGAAAGCCACTTCCTTCGAATCCACCGGGTGGCTCTTGCCGTCATACACGATGACGCGCAGATCCTCGACCGGGTAGCCTGCGATCACGCCCGCATCGAGCGCCATGCGCACGCCTTTTTCCACCGCCGGGATGAACACGCTCGGAATCACGCCGCCTTTTACCTGGTCGACGAACTCGTAGCCCGCGCCGCGCGGCAGCGGCTCGATTTTGAGGAACACCTCGCCAAACTGTCCGGCGCCGCCGGTCTGCTTCTTGTGGCGGCAGTGGCCCTCGGCCTTGCGGCTGATGGTCTCACGGTAGGGAATGCGCGGCGGCTTCGTGACCAAGTCCAGCTTGTACTGTTGGGTCAGCTTCTCCAGCTTGGTCCGCAGGTGCAGATCGCCGAGCGCGCGAATCACGGTCTCATTGGTGCTGGGATGGCGTTCCATGCGAAAGCAAGGATCCTCCAGCTCCAGTTTGTGCAGCACGTCGAACAGCCGCTGCTCGTCGCCTTTCTTCTTCGGCTCGACGGCGAGGCCATGCATGGGGGCGGGGAACTCGAGCGGTCGCAGACGGATGTGGTCCTCGTCATGCGAGTCGTGCAGGACCGCATCGAACTCGATCTCTTCCACCTTCGCCACCGCGCCGATGTCGCCCGGCACCAGCGCGTCGGTCTCGACGTATTCCTTGCCATGCAGCAGATACAGGTGCGCGACCTTGAACGGGCGGTTGCTGTCGCCGATAAACAGCTGCGAATCGCGCTTTACCGTGCCTTGGTGCACGCGGAATACGCCGAGCTTGCCGACATAGGGGTCGATGATGATCTTGAACACATGGGCGAGCACGTGTTTCGCCGCGTCGGGCTCGGCATGGAACTCCACCGCGTCCGCGCCTTCACCCTTGAGAAAGGGGGGCGCGTTGCCCTCCTTGGGGTTGGGTGCGAGCTTCGCGAATACGTCGAGCAGCTCCGTGACGCCGGTTCCGTTTCTGGCCGAAACGAAGCACACCGGTATCAAGTGCCTTTCGCGCAATGCTTTCTCGAACGGCGCGTGCAGCTGCTCGGCGCTGATCTCGCCCTGCTCGAGGTAGAGGGCCATCAGCGCCTCATCGACCTCCACCACCTGGTCGACCAACGCCGCATGCGCTGCCTTGACCGAGGAGAAATCGGACTCGCCCTCCGGGGTGAAGAAGCAGTCGACGATGTCCTTGCCCGCATGTGCGGGCAGATTGATCGGCAGGCATTCCTTGCCGAAGGCGCGCTGGATATCCGCGAGCAGCGCGGGCAAATCGACATTGTCGGCGTCGATTTTGTTGACCACGATCATGCAGCAAAGCTTGCGCGCCTGCGCCCATTTCATCATGCGCTGCGTGGCGAACTCGATGCCGGTCTGGGCGTTGATGACGATGACCGCGGTCTCCACCGCGGCGAGCGCGCCTATTGCCTGGCCGGCGAAATCGGGATAGCCGGGGGTATCGATCAGGTGAATGTGGATGTCACGCCAGGCAAAATTGACCAGCGCGGCGCCGAGCGAGTGGCCATAGGATTTCTCCAGGGGATCGTAGTCGCAGACGGTATTGCCGCGCTCCACGCTGCCGGGCGACTTGATCGCGCCGGCCCGTGCGAGCAGCGCTTCCGCCAGGGTGGTCTTGCCGGCCGCGCCATGGCCCACTAAGGCGACGGTACGGATGGCTTCGGTGGTGTAGTTCGGCATAGCGCTCCTTTGCCTCGCGGCAATGACAGCAGGGCGATCCCCTTTGCAGGATTTGATTTTAGCATCGCCGGCCGATGCTTGCGCTCTGCGCCGTCAGCGATTGCGCTCCGCTTGCGGGTCGTCCAGCACCGGCTCGAGATGGCCGATCTCACCCCAGCTCTCCAGTTGCCACGCGCCCAGCCGGTGGCGGAAGCGATTGATGCCGGTGTTGTGCAAAGGGAAGTCGCGTGGCGCCGCGAGAGGCATCGCCTTGGCGTGGCGGTAGAGCATCGCGAGCACGCCGCCGTGGGTGACTGTTGCCAGCGTCAGTCCGGCATGGCGAGTGGCAAGCTCGGTGAAACAGGCGACGCTGCGCTCGAACAATTGGCGCGTGCTTTCCCCCTCCGGAATGACGTAATCGGGGTCGCGGGTCCTGAAGCGGGCGTATTCGTCGGGGTAGCGTGCTTGCACTTCGGCCGGGGTCAGGCCCTGAAAAATCCCCATGCGCCGTTCGCGCAGGCGCGGCTCGACCACGATTTCGTGGCCGGTGCGCATGGCAATCGCGCTCGCGGTCTGCAGCGCCCGGCCCAGATCGCTGCAGAGCAGCAGATCGAAGCGCTCTTGGGCGAGGCGCTCGCCCAGGGCTTCGGCCTGCGCCCGGCCTTCCCGGTTGAGCACGCTGTTGAGATGCCCCTGGAAGCGGCCTTGGCTGTTCCATTCGGTTTCGCCATGGCGAATGGCGAGCAGATGGGTATCCGGCGTTTGTCCCATGCGCGCTCAGACCTTGTTTGAATATGAGGGGGTAGCCCCCCTCATACTCCCCTAGATCGGTCCGTTGCAAAGGAAATCATTTTGCACCGGATTCTCAGTGTTTCGCCGTGCCGAGCGCGATCACCGCCCCGACCACGATGAGCGCGCCCACGATCTGCCGCGGTGCGACGCTCTGGCCGAGAATGGGCCAGGCGAGGAACAGCACCGCGATCGGTTCGAAATTCAGCGCCGCCGAGTTGTTCAACGCATCGAGGCGCGGCAGCAGCACGAACAAGGCAGTGAACGCGGTGCCGTAGAAAAGCATGAGCAGGCTGAGCCCGAGCCATCCGCCGGGGTTCGCCGGAAGCGCCAGATCGCCGGTGAGCGCGCCTGCCGCCAGCAGCAGCACTGTGACCGTGCTCATGGTGAGGAGAGTGCGCAGCCTGCCATCCACCTCCTTCAGCCAGCGCGAAGTGAGGAACAGCGCCGCGGCGAACGACACCGCTGCGCCCAGAGCAAAGCCGACGCCGGCGCCGATCTCGGCCCAGCGGCCGGCGACGTCGCCGCTCGCGCCGAACACATCGAGCGCGAGCGCGAGCCCGCACAGCGCGACGGGCATCGCGATCAGGGCGCGCCGTGCCGGACGCTCGCTGCCCGCGGCCCAGGACAGGAGAGAGAACATCATGGGGAAGGTGTTGAAGGCGAGCAGCGCGAGCGCCACCGGGATGCGCGCCACCGCCGAGTAGATGCAATAGCTTTGCACCGCGATGAGCGCGCCGACCGCGATCGCGCGCCAGCGCGTCGCAGCCGGAAGGGCGAGTGGGACGCGGCTGACGACCAGCAGCACCCCCACGAACAGCGCCGCGCCGATCGAGCGCGCCGCGACCGCCGTGGTGACGTTGACGCCGTGATCGAAGGCGATGCGCGCGGCGATGTGGTTGCCGCCGAAGACCGTAGCGATGACGAGCAGTATCGCAATGCTCAGCCAGCGGGGAATCGCTTTGCCGTGCAACGCTATTCCATTGCCCGGGGAGAAGTGAAAAACGTCACGCGACCGCCACCGGAATCTTGAATTCCCTGATTCTCTTTTCCCACTCCGCCGGTCCGGTGTTGTGGACCGAGGCGCCGCTTGAGTCCACGGCCACGGTGACGGGCATGTCCTTCACCTCGAACTCGTAAATCGCTTCCATGCCCAAGTCGCCGAACGCGAGCACGCGCGACTTCTTGATCGCCTTGGCGACGAGGTAGGCGGCGCCGCCCACGGCCATGAGGTAGGCGGCCTTGTGTTTTCTGATCGCTTCGATGGCCACCGGGCCGCGCTCCGATTTCCCGATCATGCCGATCAGCCCCGTCTTAGCCAGCATCATCTCGGTGAACTTGTCCATGCGCGAGGAGGTGGTGGGGCCGGCCGGGCCGACCACTTCGCCCTTCACCGGATCGACCGGGCCGACGTAGTAGATCACGCGGTTGGTGAAATCCACCGGCAGCTTCTCGCCCTTGCCCAGCATGTCCTGGATGCGCTGGTGCGCGGCGTCGCGGCCGGTGAGCATCTTGCCCGACAGGAGCAGGATGTCGCCTTGCTTCCAGCCTGCGATTTCGGCCGGCGTGAGCGTATCGAGATTGACGCGCTTCGCCCCGGCGGCGGGCGCCCAGGTGACCTTGGGCCAGTCCTCGAGCGAGGGCGGATCGAGAGAGACTGCGCCGGAACCGTCGAGCACGAAATGGGCGTGGCGCGTGGCGGCGCAGTTGGGGATCATCGCGATCGGCTTGTTGGCGGCGTGGGTCGGGTAGTCGCTGATCTTGACGTCGAGCACCGTCGACAGGCCACCCAGGCCCTGGGCGCCTATCCCCAGCGCGTTGATCCTGGTGTAGAGCTCGATGCGCAGTTCCTCCAGCTTCGATTTCGGCCCGCGCGCGAGCAGTTCGTGCATGTCGAGCGGCTGCATCAGCACTTCCTTGGCCATCATCATCGCTTTCTCCGCGGTGCCGCCGACACCGATGCCGAGCAGCCCGGGCGGACACCAGCCCGCGCCCATGGTGGGCACGGTCTTCAGCACCCAGTCCACCACCGAATCGGAAGGATTGAGCATGGCGAACTTCGATTTCGCCTCCGAGCCGCCGCCCTTGGCCGCGACCGTGACCGCGAGCGTGTTGCCCGGGACCACTTCCATGTGCACCACCGCCGGAGTGTTGTCCTTGGTGTTCTTGCGGGTGAACAGCGGATCGGCCAGCACCGAGCTGCGCAGCGGGTTTTCCGGGTTGGTGTAGGCGCGGCGCACGCCCTCATTTACCGCGTCGGCGATCGAGCCTTTGAAGCCGTCCCAGCGCACGTCCATGCCGATCTTGAGGTACACGTTGACGATGCCGGTGTCCTGGCAGATCGGGCGATGGCCTTCGGCGCACATGCGCGAGTTGGTGAGGATCTGCGCGATCGCATCCTTGGCCGCGGGCGCCTGCTCGCGTTCGTAGGCGCGACCCAGGTGGGCGAGGTAGTCCTTCGGATGGTAGTAGCTGATGAATTGCAGCGCGTCGGCAATGCTTTGGGTCAGGTCTTCCTGTTTGATGGCGGTCATGTTGGTCTCGTTGATTGGAGTGGGAATGTGGATTGCAGTAGCAATGTGGATTGCAGTGGCAATGCGCGCCGGGGGGCCGGTATTGGCGCAATCGCTTACCGGGCCGAGGACCGCGCGACTGTAGATCGCCCGATCCGCAGTCGCGAAATTTTACCACCTTTGGAGCGCGGGAAATCGCGGGCGTGGCGGCCGCTTGCGTTAGATCAAACCGTCGGCACGCAGCGCCTCGATTTCAGGCTTGCTGTAACCGATCCAGGCGAGCACGCCGTCGGTGTGCTCGCCCAGCGCGGGTATGTCCCCCATCGCCGGCGCGTAGGCATCGCTGAGCGGCGGCGGCAGCAGAGCGGGTAGCGTCCCTGCGGGGGAGGCCACTTCGGTCCAGCGCGCTCGCGCGCGCAATTGCGGGTGCTCGCGCAGGCCCTCGACGGTGTTGACCGAGGCGTTGGCGATGCTCGCTGCATCGAGCAGCGCGATCAGGTCGGTTGCGCGCAACTGCGCCAGCCGTTGGTGCAGAATCGGCGCGAGTTGCTGCCGGTTGCTGCTGCGCGTGGCGTTGGAATCGAAGCGCGGATCGTGCGTCAGTTGTGGCGCGCCCAGCACCTTGTCGCAGAACAGTGCCCATTCGCGTTCGTTCTGAATGGCGATCATGACGGTCTTCCCGTCCCCGGCCTGGAACGGCCCGTAGGGATAGATGGTCGCGTGCATGGCGCCGGTGCGCGCCGGTGGCGCCGCGCCGTCCGACGCGTAGTAGAGCGGATAGCCCATCCACTCTGCGAGACAGTCGAGCAGAGACACTTCAATGTTGCAGCCTTTCCCGGTGCGCTGGCGCAACAGGAGCGCATTGAGAATGCCGCTGTAGGCGTACATGCCGCCTGCGATGTCGGCGATCGAGATGCCCGATTTCGCCATTTCGCCATCGCTGCCGGTAATTGAGAGGAGTCCGGCCTCGGCCTGGATCAGGAGATCGTAGGCCTTCTTGTCGCGGTAGGGCCCGCCCTCGCCGTAGCCGGAAACGCCGCAGACGATGGCGCGCGGGTTGATGCGGTGTATCGACGCGGCATCCAGTCCCAGGCGATCGGCTGCGCCCGGGGCCAGGTTCTGCACGAACACGTCGGCGCGTTCGAGCAAACGCCGCAGCACCGGCATCGCCTGCGCGTGTTTCAGATCCAGCGTGACGCTTTCCTTGCCGCGATTGGTCCAGACGAAATGCGAGGCGAGGCCGCGCACGCGCTGGTCGTAGGCGCGCGCAAAATCGCCGCTTCCGGGGCGCTCGATCTTGATCACGCGCGCGCCGTTGTCGGCCAGATGCCGGGTCGCGAGCGGCGCGGCGACTGCGTGCTCCAGGGCGAGGACGACGATGCCGTCCAGTGGGCGTTTCATTTCGATTCGGGGAACGAGGGGGAGCCGGGCATGGTCAAGGGCTGCTGCGTCGCATCAGGCGCGGTGGAAGTTACCATCATTGCGCGAGCCGCGTCAACGCGACAGGGCAGGGTGTGCAAATGATGCAACCTCTGCGCCCGGGGCGGTTGGCTTTACAAAATGCCGGATTAATGTTTTGATTTGCGCGGTGCGGCCCAGCCGTAAGGGTGGCGTAAGGCTGGCTGCTCATAATTTCAATCATCGCCGCGCAACTCGCCGCGATTTAATCCCTGTTTATCGAGCCTAGGCAAAGAGGAGACCGTTGTCATGTCTGCGCAGATCGAATCGGTACTGAACGAAACCCGGGTTTTTCCGCCTTCTGCAGAGATGGTCAAGCAAGCCAATGTACCCGGCATGGCCGCTTACCAGGCCTTGTGCAACGAAGCGGAGCGCGATTTCGAGGGATTCTGGGGACGGCTGGCGAAGGACAACCTGCTCTGGCACAAAGCGTTCAGCAAAGTGCTCGACGAATCCAACGCGCCTTTCTTCAAATGGTTCCACGACGGTGAGCTCAATGCCTCCTACAACTGCCTCGATCGTCACCTCGAAACCCAACCGGACAAGATCGCCATCATCTTCGAGGCAGACGACGGCAAGGTCACGCGAGTCAGCTACAAGGAGCTGTACCACAAGGTGTGCCAGCTCGCGAATGCGCTGAAGGCGCACGGCATTCGCAAGGGCGACCGTGTCCTCATCTACATGCCGATGTCGATCGAGGTGGTGGTCGCGATGCAGGCGTGCGCGCGCATCGGCGCGACGCACTCGGTGGTGTTCGGCGGCTTTTCCGCGAAGAGTCTGCAGGAACGGATCGTCGACGCGGGCGCCACCGAGGTCATCACCGCCGACGGGCAGTTCCGCGGCGGCAAGGAAATTGCGCTCAAGCCGGCGGTGGACGAGGCGATCGCGATGGGCGGCTGCGACAAGGTGAGAAACGTAATCGTCTACAAGCGCACCGGCACCGCCGTCAACATGCGGGCGCCGCGCGACAAGTGGTGGCACGACGTCATCCAGGGTCAGGCCGAGGACTGCGAGCCGACCTGGGTCAACGCCGAGCATCCGCTGTTCATCCTCTACACCTCGGGCTCGACCGGCAAGCCCAAGGGCGTGCAGCACTCCACCGGCGGCTACTTGCTGCAGGCGATCCTCACCATGAAATGGGTGTTCGACTACAAGCCGAGCGACGTGTTCTGGTGCACCGCCGACGTGGGTTGGGTCACGGGCCATACCTACATCACCTACGGGCCGCTCGCGGTGGGCGCCACCGAGGTCATGTTCGAGGGTATCCCGACTTATCCCGACGCGGGGCGCTTCTGGAAAATCATCCAGGACCACAAGGTGAGCGTGTTCTATACCGCGCCGACCGCGATCCGCTCGCTGATCAAGGCGGGCGGCGAACTGCCGAAGAAATACAACCTCAAGTCGCTGCGCATCCTGGGCACCGTCGGCGAGCCGATCAATCCCGAAGCGTGGATGTGGTACCACACGGTGGTCGGCGAGTCGCGCTGCCCCATCGTCGATACCTGGTGGCAGACCGAGACCGGCGCACACATGATTTCCCCGCTGCCCGGCGCGACGCCGACGAAACCCGGCTCCTGTACCTTCCCGCTGCCGGGAATCATGGCGGCGATCGTCGACGAAACCGGGCAGGAGGTGGAGAAGGGCAAGGGCGGAATCCTGGTGATCAAACGCCCCTGGCCGGGGATGATCCGCACCATCTGGGGCGATCCGGAACGCTACAAGAAAAACTATTACCCCGCGGATTTCCACGGCAAGTATTACCTTGCTGGCGATGGCGCCAGCCGCGATCTGGAGGGTTACTTCCGCATCATGGGCCGCATCGACGACGTGCTCAACGTCGCCGGCCATCGTCTCGGCACCATGGAAATCGAATCGGCGCTGGTGGCGAACACCGCGCTGGTCGCGGAGGCGGCGGTCGTAGGGCGGCCCGACGACCTGACCGGCGAGGCGATATGCGCTTTCGTCGTGCTCAAAGGGCCGCGCCCCACCGGCGCCGCGGCCCACAAGATGGCGCAGGAGCTGCGCGACTGGGTGGGCAAGGAAATCGGCGCGATCGCCAAGCCGAAGGACATCCGCTTCGGCGACAATCTGCCCAAGACGCGTTCGGGGAAAATCATGCGCCGCCTGTTGCGCTCCATCGCTAAAGGCGAGGACATCACGCAGGACGTGTCCACCCTGGAAAACCCGGCGATCCTGGAACAGCTCAAGCAGCCGGTTTCGTAGCAATACCGGGGCGCGGCGCCAGCTCGTGGCGCCATACTAAAAAAAGGGGCGGGGGCGCAAACTCCCGCTTTCTTTTTTTGGGGGTCGAAAAAACGGTGCGCGGCGCGCCAAAAAAACCGATACGCCGGGATTCAGAAAGGTGTTTTTCCATTGCCTTACAGGGGGTTCTGGCGTAAGCTGCGCACCTTCGCAAAGAGCCCGGATCTGGCAGCAACCGCGGGCTCGACGATCAGCAGGAGAGGTGGCCGAGCGGTTGAAGGCGCACGCCTGGAAAGCGTGTATACGGGTTAAACCGTATCGCGGGTTCGAATCCCGCTCTCTCCGCCAATAAAAGAGCGACCAGAAGAGGTCGCTTTTTTGTTGGCTAAGATGGTGGGTACTTCGAGAATCTGACCCGAAACTCAACAGTAGTGGAGCAAACAATGACAAAAGAATTCGTCGCCAGCGTCAACGCCCTTCCGGGCTGGGTGAAGGAGATGGGGATCGTG
>Ga0208587_1001365_pt1 | contig 12986 bp, 13 predicted proteins | sample NGESurdeep092012_7_FD_184472 | JGI IMG/M metagenome (GOLD analysis project Ga0208587, IMG submission 184472) | Arctic peat soil microbial communities from Barrow, Alaska - NGEE Surface sample 210 deep-092012 (SPAdes) | ecosystem: Environmental > Terrestrial > Soil > Wetlands > Peat ...
TTGGACCGTTCCCGTTTTGGTGGACACATGGATTAGCTGCCCGAATTAATCGGGAGAAGAAAGAATGGGTTCGACACGCCGTAGCTTTACCGAGGAGTATAAGGCAAAAGCGGTTACCTTTGTCATGGATGACCATCGGTCGATAGCCGAGGTCGCACGCAATATCGGTGTGCATGAGATGACGTTAGGTAAATGGGTGAAGAAGGCACGAGATGCGAAAGAAGCAGCGACACCACCGGACGCGCTGTTGGACGAATCCGAACGGCTCGAACTGGTCCGGCTACGCGCGGGCCACGAGGAAGCCCAAGTGACCAACACGAGATCTTCTGACCGTCAGACCTGCCAGCTGCGGGTCCGATCTGGAGTGTTTACGCTTCTGTGGACATGCTGGCTAAGTTGCCACGTCAGTGTCACAATTTTCGTGTCAGAGCGGCGGATGCTGTGCCGTGTGGATCACGGTGCTCATGAACGAGCAGGTCATCCCAGATATTCATCGGCACAAAACCGGTCGCTCGCCCTGACTCGTCGAGCAACCAGCCGTTGCGTTTGATGACCTGTAAGACGATTAGGCGATCGACGACGCGCAGGTCCGGGATCTCCGCCGCGATGCGAAGCTCGAGGCGGTGCACCTCCTCGACAGTTGGTAACCACGAGCAAAAGGCCAGGCTGGCGGCAGTCGCCACCGTGGCGGTGAGGCGAGCCTGGCGCATGGCGCTCAGCCGACGGGCGGTGTCATCCAAAATGGCGACGGGGACGTCGGCCCACATGTAGGTCTCGACCGGCCACCCAGTGTCCATGGCGGACACATCGGTCCGCAGGATCACAGCGCCCGAGCGCAACAGTTCCTTCACACGCCTGCGCGCCGTAGTGGGACTAATCGAGGCCCTCTCCGCCAGCTCGGCGTACGAGGCCCGTCCGTCGAAGGAAAGGTGGGTGAGAATGGCTTTAGAAGCCTCGGAGATGTTGCCATCGGCTTCGAGCGCTGGCGCGTCGGGGGGCTCCTCGATGCGCAGTCGCGTCAGTGTGGCCACTGCGGAGTCTGGCAGGACTCGCAGACGCCAAGATGACCCTTCGCCATAGAGACGGGTAACAATCCGAACCCGGCTGCGGACGACGCCTTCGACGTGGCCGAGGTGCTCGAGCAGGTAGTGGGAAATTGTTAGGAGGTCGACGGCGGCCACCGTCACCAGGAGGTCAGCGTCTCCGGCGATCACCTCCACGGTGATGGCTGGGGCGTGACCCGCGAGGACGCTGGCCACTTTGGCACGCATGGCAGGCTGACAGACGATCTCGACGTACGCCAAGAGCTGGGCGTTGCTGACCGCCATGCCGACGCTGGCCGTTATCCAAGCTATGCCTTCGTCGGTGAGCCGTTGCCAACGCTTCGCGGCAGTGACCGCTGAGATGCCGAGGATGTCACCGAGAGCTGCCCAAGAGGCCCTCGGTGCGATCTGCAGGGCGTCAATGAGGCGAGCGTCGCCAGTCGGGAGCATGGTTGATCCTTGCACCGTAAGGGCTACTGAAGTACGATCCCGCCAATGTACTAGGTAGAAGTGACTGGATCGTAAGGTTTCGGAGCAGTTGCCCGGCCGATGTCGGGCCCCGTTATTGCAGTCAAGGTGCGGCTGCCGTCAGCACCCGCGATTAGGGAGAATTTTTTCAGATGACTTCACTGATTCGTTGGAAGACCTCGAAGAAATCGGCGCTGGTGCTTGGCGCGGCTGCGGGATCTCTGGCCTTGCTAGCTTCAGCATGTAGTGGTGCAGCGAACACCGGGGACGGTGCAGGCGCGGCAAGAACCCGTCCCGTCACCTTGGAGATCGGTAGCCCGGTCACCAGCTTGGACCCGGCGAAAGGCAGTTCGTTCGCCGACCTGAGCGTGGCCAGGACGCTCTACGATACGCTTGTCAACTTCGCCCAGGACGGAAAAATTATTCCCGGGCTGGCCACGAGCTGGTCGGCTACAGCGGATTCTGCGACGTTCCATATCCGCAAGGGGGTCAGTTGCTCAGACGGGACTGCCGTGACCCCAGCTATCGTGGCTGCGTCTCTCAAGCGGTTTATGGATCCGGCTACGGCCGCCCCCCTGCGCGGCACGGTCATCGGGACTGCCAGCACAGCGACGGTGACGGCGGAAGCCACCGCGAACACGGTCACGGTAAGGTTGTCACGGCCCTTTTCCCAACTTTTGCCCGGCATGACATCCGCTTACACCGGCATCATCTGCCCCGCCGGTCTTAAAAATCCCTCAAATTTGCTGACGCATTCGAGTGGTACCGGCGCATACGTGGCTTCCACGCAGGTGTCCGGATCCAGTTACACCTTCACCGCCCGCCCCGGGTACACATGGGGTCCGAAATTTCCCGGAGAACCGGCTGGCTCGGTACCCAAGACGTTGGTTCTCAAGGTGGTGTTAGACGACAACACCGCGGCGAATCTGATGTCCAGCAACAGTTTGGATATCGCCGCCTACAGCACGACTGACTGGAAGCGCTTCGCGGGCAAAAAAGGGTACACCGACGTGACTCAACCGCAAACTGACACTACGCTCGTTTTCAACGAGACGTCGGGTAACGTGACGGCTGAGGAGTCCGTGCGGGTGGCCATCTCCCAGGCGCTCGAGCGAGACGGGATGAACGGCGTACTTGGCAACGGCAATGGCGTTCTCGAGAGCAACCTCGGTCAGGCCACTTTCGAGTGCTTCGACCCCTCTCTGGCCTCGTTCGTCCCGAAGTCGAATCCCTCTGAAGCTTCAAAAGCGCTCAAGGGCATTGACCTGCGCATCATCGGCTCGACGCAGTTAGCGAGCGGGAACGGCACCTCCTACCTGCTGGCTCAGCTCAATGCTGCGGGTGCTCACGCCACGCTACGGAACATGAATAACGAGGCGTGGGTGACGGAACTCTTCTCGGGTAAGAACGACTGGGATCTGACGATCCTGGGTTACGCGAACACCACCAACACCCTTCTAAGTGCAGCAGGCTTCTCCACCGGGCAGGCTCCCCCCAAGGGACAGAACCTGGGCAACGTCCAGAACCCTACCGCCTCAAGCGCTTATGTGACGGCTACGAAGGTTGCCGGCAGCGCCGGGTGTGTAGCTACAACCGAGCTTCAGAAAGCTCTACTGCAGCGGCACGACTTGGTGCCCCTTAGTGCGATTCCCGCCACTGTCGTCTTCTCCAACGGCACCGCCGGTTCCGTGGTCAAGGGATTCGTCGTGCCATCCTCGATCCGGATCAACTGAGCCGGGCCGCCGCTTCCCACGCTCCGCTCCCAGAGAGGAGTCCTCTTCGTGTCCACGCTCCCGGCTCCACGGGTTACATTCCGAGGGCGCCTCGCCCTCCGGCGGACTGCGCGGACCCCTTGGCGTAGTTACCTGATCGGTCGGCTGGTCGGTGTGGTGCTGCTAACGGTGCTGCTGGTCGTGGTCACCTTCCTCATCGTGCATCTCGTACCCGGCGACCCAGCCCGCAACGTTGTCGGTATCAACGGCAGTGCCGAGCAGGTGGCTCAAGTTCGTCAGGAGTTGGGTCTCACCCAGCCGCTCGACCTTCAGTTCATTCACTACGTGGGGCACTTGCTGCAGGGCGACCTAGGCACCTCGCTCGTGACCAGCCAGCCGGTCTCCGTGATGATCGGCCAGCGCCTCCCGGTCACAGCCGAACTGTCCTCGCTCGCCTTGATGATCGTAGTTATCGTCGGGTTCCCGATCGGCATCGTGATCGGCGCGCTGATGCGGCGGGGCCGGGCCAAGTGGGCGGGGTCGGTTTTCACCGTAGGGGCCAGCTTGGGCGGGGCCATGCCCGAATACATTACCGGGACGATCCTAATTTTTGTGGTGTCTCTGAGCCTGCACCTGCTCCCGGTACAAGGCGGAACGAGCCTGAGCGAGATCACCCTGCCCGCCGAGGCGGTGGCTTTCGCCCCAACCGCCATCTTCGCCCGTCTGGTCCGCAACGAGACGGCGTCGGTGCTCAACCAAGAATACATCACGACCGCACTCAGTAAGCGTCTCCCGTCTTGGCGGCTATACGCAACCCACGTGCTACCCAATGTTGTTACCAGCACCCTGACTCTCGGCGGGTTGTTGCTGGTGGCCCTGCTGGGGGGCACTGTCATCACCGAGAATGTCTTTAACATCCCGGGCCTGGGCACCGAGATAGTCCAAGCCATACTCCAGAGCGACTACCCCTCCGTCCAAGGCATCATCTTGGTGCTGGGCGCCTTGGCCATCGTCATCACCTTGGCCGTGGACATCGTTCTCGGCTTGGTGGACCCTCGAACCCTGAACGGGAGGGGTTGATGGCCTCTAACGCAACCTCAAAGCCGGCCCGTCGGCGCATACCAGCCATACTGGTCATTGGTGCCATGATTCTGGCCCTAATGGCCCTGCTGGCCATCGTGGGACCCATGGTCTGGGGCGCGGGCGCTAGCAGCCTAGGGACGGTCATGGGCGGCAAGGCCAGCAGCGCCCACCCTCTCGGCACAGACGCCCTCGGGCGCGATGTCCTGGCCCGCACCCTTGTAGCCACCCGGCCGTCAATTGTCATGGCCGCGCTGGCCACCGCCATCGCAGTCGGTGGCGGCTTGGTGTTGGGCGCGACCATCGTGCTCGCGGGCCGGCGGGTGCGGGCCGTCGGGGAGCGCCTGATCGACCTACTGGTGGCCTACCCACCGATTATTGTGGCCCTGGCCATCACCGCCATCTTCAGGCCAAGCGAAACCAGCGTGGTGATCGCCATCGGCTTGGCCTTCACTCCCCAATTCGCCCGCTTGACAAACACCTTGGCGGCGTCGATCAGCGAGCGGGACTACGTAACTGTAGGCCATCTCCTCGGCCTGCGACCGCTGCGACTCTTACGCCGTCACATCTTGCCGAACTTGGCCGGGCCTCTCCTCGTGCTGACCTCGGTCGGGTTCGCGTCGGCGATCATCACCCTGTCCGGCCTTAGTTTCATCGGCCTCGGGGTCCAGCAGCCGCAGTTCGACTGGGGTACCCTGCTGTCGCTTGGCCTCCAGGACATCAACGTCAACCCGGTTGAGGTCGTCGGCCCGGGACTGGCCATTCTCCTTACTGGGCTAGCCGCTGGACTCGTCGGCGACGGCCTTAACCATTACTTGGATCCACGTCAGCCTGTCGGCAGAGTCCGCCGCCGCCCATATGAGTCATCTGACGCCGGTCCTGCAGCCGCTAACTCCACCGGCGCTGCCGCCCTCTCGCGACTCGGGGCCCCGGTCGTCGATGACGTCGTAGTGGCCGTGCAAGATCTACGCATCTCGTCTTTGTCCGGGTCTGTTGGCGTGCCGCTTGTGCGCGGCGTCTCGTTGGAAATCAAGCGAGGGGAGGTCGTCGGCTTAGTCGGAGAATCCGGCTCCGGCAAGACCCTCACCGCCATGGCAATCGCCCGGCTGCTGCCGCCCGGACTTATGTGGTCAGCGTGCAGCCTGCAGGTGGCCGGTAGCGACGTGAGCGACCCCGGCACCCGCCCCCCGAAGAAACTCGCCACCGACATGGGCATCGTCTTTCAGGATCCATCATCGTGCTTCAATCCCGCCCGCCACATCGGCCCGCAGATCACCGAGGTGGCCCGCGTCCACGGTGGTCTCGGCAGCCGGGCTGCCAGCGAGGCAGCAATCGAACGCCTCCGGGAGGTGCAGATCTCCTCGCCGGAGCTTCGGATGCACCAGTATCCACACGAGCTATCCGGCGGGATGCGCCAGCGGGCCATGATCGCTATGGCACTCATGTCGTCGCCGGAGCTGATAGTGGCCGACGAACCGACTACCGCACTCGATGTGACCGTGCAAGCGGAAGTTCTGCGCCTGCTGCGACGACTCAACGATACCCATGGCACGGCGCTGCTGTTGATCTCCCACGACATCAAGGTCATCTCGGCGCTCTGCGACCGGGTGTGTGTGATGTACGCCGGGCGGATCGTCGAGTTGCTGTCCGTCGAGGATCTCCACCATGGCCGGGTGTATCACCCCTACACCAAGGCACTGCTGGCAGCGGTGCCAAAGACGGCCGGCGAAAACCGCAACGAGCCTCTCATCCCCCTGCCAGGCCGCCCACCGCAGCCGGGTACTCCCATCACCGGCTGCTCGTTCGTCTCCCGCTGCCCGATGGCAGAGGAGCGTTGCTCGATCCTTGACCCCCACTTGCGTGACATCGACGGGCACGGTGTAGCCGCCTGCCATGTGACCACTGGCCCCTTGGAGGACTCCATTGTCCGCGGTTGAGCGAAGCGACGAAGCCCCCGCCCTCCAAGCACTCGGTGTGTCTGCAGGTTACGGCAGCGGGCGGCGCACTCCCGACGTCCTTCACGACATCGACCTCTCGGTAGATCCCAGTCGCGCCTTGGGAGTAGTTGGGGAATCGGGATCGGGGAAATCCACCTTGGCCCGGGTACTAGTCGGTCAACTTAGGGGCCGATCCGGCCAGGTGCTGCTTGCCGGAACCGATGTCGGACCTCTCCGTGGGCAGGCGCTACGCGATATCCGACGCCAAATCCAGCTCATCCCCCAGGACCCTTACGCCTCCCTCGATCCCCGCATGAGCATTCGCCAGGCCTTGCAGGAGGCCATTGAACCTCAGGGCCGCCGTCATCCGGGCATGCGCGAACGAGTGTCCGAACTGCTTCGGACCGTAGCCCTGGATCCCGGCGCGGCCGACCGCCGCCCGCATGAGTTCTCTGGTGGCCAACGCCAGCGAATCGCCATCGCCCGGGCCCTCGCTGTCGAACCCGAAGTGCTCATCGCGGACGAGGTCACCTCATCGCTCGACTCGTCTGTACAAGCCGAGATTCTCAACTTGCTGCGATCTATTCAGGCCCGGACCGGGGTGGCCATGGTATTCATCACCCACGATCTGTCGGTGGCCAATTACATGTGCGACGAGATCGCCGTGATGTACCTCGGACGAATCGTGGAGCGCGGCGGCCGGCGGCTTCTGTCCTCACCCGAACACCCATACACACGCGTGCTAGTCGACAGTATCCCGCGGTTCGGAGCCATGGGAGAGGGAACCTCCCGGGCCACGGTGATCATCGAAGAGGCGGCCGACCCTGCCCACCCTCCCTCGGGCTGTCCGTTCCACCCCCGTTGTCCACAGGGCCCCCGTTTCCATCCCGATCGAAGCGTCTGCGTAAGCACGCGCCCGACGCTCACGGTCCATGGGGCCGAGGAGCGAGTAGGGGAGGAACGGGCCACCGCCTGCCACTTTCCCCTCCTTCCTCCAACCACTACGCCGTCCCGTCCCGGGCTCTAATCCCCCACCCACAAGGAGAACCCCGTTGTCTTTCCAATCTTCGCCGGCACCCATTTACACGCCCACCGACCTCAACCGTTTTGTCGACCTGCTCGATGCTGTCCTGATCCCTCCCGGCGACGCTGTCGTCTACGTGGCGAATACCCGAGATGGCAAGAGTGCAGCCGCCGAGGGCTCACTGTGGACGGTGGGGGCGAGCGGCGCCAACGCCCGGTTGGTGTACGAATCCGACGACTCGCAGTCCAGACCGGCGGTGTCTGCCAACGGCCAGTCCTTGGCGTGGCTGCAAGACACTGACGGCGCTGCCCAACTCTACGTCGGAAAACTGCCCGGAAACGAAGCTTCGAGGTTGACCGACTTCGCGCGCGGCGTCGGGGGAGCGGGCCCCAGATGGTCACCCGATAGTACCCGCATCGCCTTCGACGGCTGTCCCCGGCCGCCGCGCGACAAGGCCTTGTCTTACCGGATCACTCGGCCCATCTGGCGCCGTGACGGTATGGGCTTAGTGGAGGACATCCTCAGCGATGTCTGGGTTGTACCCGCTGGGGGCGGGACTCCCGAGCAAATGACCCACGAAGAGGGGGTCATCACCTTCCTGAGTTGGTCGCCGGACGGATCCCGTATCCTCTACGGGGTGTTCGCTGGGCCAGACTCGATTGACTACGACATTAAGATCGTTGACTATCCGTCCGGAAACATACATTCCGTGACCACAGGACGGTGCTTAGTTTACCCAGCGGTGGGCGCTTGGCTTCCCGATGGAAAAGTAACCTTTACCTCCCCATGGAGTATCAACAAACGCATCGAGCTCATGGTGTTCGACCCCGCAACCGGGACCACCGAGAGTCGGACGCCGGACATTGACGGACAACTATTCGGCCTCCTCCAGGCCGGGGTCAACTCCGAGGCATTCGAGCCTCGGATTATCGTCGACTCGGCCGGGACGTACGCGTACGTTTATATCCAGCAGGGCGGCAGCTATGTCATACACAAGATCGCACTTTCCGGGGAACGCAGCGTGGAGCCAGTTAGCGACCCTGCCTACTCGGCGGTGCCGGTCGACGTCTGTGGGTCGCATCTGCTAACCATCCGGACGTCGTTCAAAGCACCAGCCGACATCCACTTGATAGATTTAGATACTGGCGACGCAAGTGCACTGACGTCGCTCAACGGGGCTTGGTTATCGGGCACACCCTTTGACGTCCACCATCTGAGTTTCCAGACGCCGGAGGGGCCAACTGTTGAGGGGTGGTTCTTGGAGCCGCACGGCGGCAGCCGCCCGTATCCCACAGTGCTGCACATCCATGGCGGTCCCTTCGCAGGGCACGGAGAGATCTTTTCGGTCGACAACATGGTGCTCACCAGCGCCGGCTATGGGGTCTTGAGTGTGAACTTCCGCGGCGGGTCTGGTTATGGAGACGACTTCGCGTCCACGCTGATTGGTGACTGGGGTCGTTACGACATGGCCGATGTCCTTCAAGGCGTGGAGGTGGCCGTGGAGGCCGGCTTGGCCGACACCGATCGGGTGGCGTCATTCGGCCTGTCCGGAGGCGGCTACATGACGTCTTGGTTGCTGACGCACAGCGACAGATTCAAGGCCGGAGTGGCCGAGTGCCCAGTCACCGACTGGGCTGGGATGCTGGCGTCGGACATCGGCAACGTAGTTTCCACCTGGATGGACAGCGCCCCAGGGCACGGGCCAGAGTCCATGGCGCCGTACCTCCGCATGGCGCCGTCCACCTACGCTGCCGACTGCTCCGCGCCACTGTTGATCGTAGAACACGAAGCGGATTTGCGCTGCCCCGTTAGTCAGGGTGACATCTTCTACAACTCCCTGCATCTGGCTGGCAAAAAGGTAGAGATGCTCCGCCTCCCCGGGGTGCCACACGTCCCCTATGGCGCTGACCTGCGGGTTCGCGTTGAGCGAGCCGAAGCACTGGTCGACTGGATGGACCGCTATGTCCGCTGACACTGGCGCTACCCCCAAATTCGAGACATCGGCCGCACCGTTCGCGCGCAAGCACTCATCGATTGGACGCAAATGCACTGTGCTCGGTTGATACCTCGACTAATTCGCCGCCCATGAAGGACATCAATGTATGCATATGGGTCACGCCCGTGTCGCAGTCCGATGTAATCATGGCTGCGGGAATCCCGGATGCCAGACGGGGTTATTCTGAAAGACAGCGGCCACATGGGCTTCATCGAAGAGACAGACAAGTACCTGAGGAGCGTCAGTGACTTCATCGCTAACGTCGACCAGGATCCACAGTGATCCCGAAAACATCTCCGCGACGTTGCATGGCCTGTCGTTGACGAATTGCCAGTTGACACGACCAGGGCAGTTCTTTGCCCCCACTTCCCATTCGCCCGAGAGAGAGCACAGACATGAGCAAGCCCAGCAGTGTGGCGCCCCCCGATGAGCGTGTCCTCTTGCAGGGGGGTGACGTGTTCGACGGCAGCGGGTCCGTGCCGCAGCGTGCAGACGTGGTGATTGCCGGGGGCAGGATCGTGGACGTCGGGCTCGGCCTGGATGGCGATGTTGCCATCGACGTTACGGGCTCGACGGTTCTGCCGGGGATCATCGACTGTCACGTCCATGTCACCGCGTCGGGGGTGGACGTCATGGAGCGCCTCGCACAGCCGTTCTCCTATCAGTTTTTCGCGGCGGCAAGGAACCTGGAGGCGACCCTCGCGACGGGCGTCACGACGGTGCGTGACGCCGGAGGTGCGGACCTGGGCATCCAGCAGGCGGTGGCCGACGGGCTTATCCCGGGGCCGCAGCTGCTTTTGGCGATCAACATCATCGGGCAGACCGGCGGCCACACCGACGGATGGTTCTCCTCTGGGTTCAAGGTGCCGCTGAGCCTGCCTCATCCCGGGCGGCCCGACGGGATCGCCGATGGGGTGGACGAGCTCCGCAAGGTGGTGCGCCAGATGCTGCGGGCCGGCGCCGATGTGATCAAGATCTGTACGACTGGCGGGGTGCTCTCGCCACGCGACAATCCGACCCACACGCAGTTCAGCCCCGAGGAGATCGCTGTCGTGGTGGCTGAGGCGGCAGCGGCGGGGCGGGTGGTCATGGCGCACGCACAAGGTACAGCCGGCATCAAGAACGCCATCCATGCCGGCGTGCGCTCGATCGAGCACGGCATTTATCTCGACGACGAGGCGATTGAGCTGATGTTGAGCCATGGCACCTGGTTGGTCCCAACACTCGTCGCGCCGCGAGCCGTCATCGCGGCGGCAGCAGCCGGTGCGCAGTTGCCGGCAGCTGTAGTCGCCAAGGCGATCGAGGTTGCGGACATCCACGTAGCGTCGGTGCGGTCCGCCGTCGCGGCTGGGGTTAAGCTCGCCATGGGCACCGACAGTGGCGTGGGGCCGCACGGGCACAACCTCGACGAGCTCATCTTGATGGAACAGTGCGGCATGAGCTCGGCCGAGGTACTGGCCGCCGCAACCTCGGGCAGCGCCAAGCTATGCGGGCTGCAGGACATCACGGGTCGAGTCGCCCCCGGCTTGGCCGCAGATCTAGTTGTCGTTGACGGAGACGCACGCGAGCTGAACACCCTGCGTGATCGCATCCAACAGGTCTGGCAGCAGGGACAGCTCGTGGTGGACGGCGTGCAATCCGCTCATGTCTGAGCCCTTGCGCGTCAACGGCCCACGGCTGCGCGCAGACCTGGAGTCTCTCGCCCAGATCGGCCGCGCATCGTCGGGTGGGATCAATCGCACGGCCTTCTCCGACGCAGATGCCCGGTCACGTCAGTGGTATCGCGACCGTTGTGACGCCTCTGGTCTGGACCTGAGCCTGGACGGGCTGGGCAATATGTTTGCTCAGCGAGCGGGCATCCAAGCTGAGGCGCCCGCCGTCTGGACCGGGTCGCACATCGACACTGTCCCTGATGGCGGGCCGCTCGACGGCGCGCTAGGAACCGTGGCTGCCCTCGAGTGTGTGCGTCGCCTGGCCGAATCCGGTCTCGAACTACCCAGACCGGTGCACGCGGTAGTGTTCGCCGATGAGGAGGGCAACTACAGCCACCTGCTGGGCTCCTTCGGTCTCGCGCACGGCTACGATCAGGCGGCCCTAGAAGCCATGCGCGGTCGCGACGGCGACCGCTTGGTCGACGCGTTGAACGGTTCGCCATGGCGATGTGGCGAGCCGACCGGCACACGAGTGGACGCGGCGTCGATCCACGCCTTCGTCGAGCTGCACATCGAGCAGGGCCCTCACCTGGAGATCGCGGGGACGCCGATCGGCGTGGTCACCTCCATCGTGGCCCTAGGTGGCGGTCGGATGAAGTTCCATGGACAGGCCGATCACGCCGGCACGACGCCGATGAATCTTCGCCATGACGCTCTGCAGGCGGCCAGCGCGTTCGTCGTCGAGCTCCCTGGCATCGCCGCATCAATCAGCCCGAACGCGGTCATCACCTGTGGCTTGCTGCATCTGGAGCCGGGCGCCGCCAATATCGTGCCGCGCCTGACCGAGCTGACCCTCGACTACCGCGACCCGGACCGCGAACGCCTGGACAAGCTGGCCGAGGCCATCCATGCGGCAGCAGAGCGCGCAGCGCACAACCACGGCGCACAAGTTTCCTGGCAGCCGGACCTCTCCATCGACCCAGTCTCGATGGACACGGGCGTCCGCGGCGTGATCGCGCAGGCCGCTGCCGATTGTGGACTGCACACCATGGCGCTTTCCTCAGGCGCAGGCCACGATTCACAGAACATGGCAACCCTCGCTCCCACCGGGATGATCTTCGTGCCGAGCCTCGGCGGACGCAGCCACTGCCCCGCCGAGCACACAGACTTCAAGTACATCGAGCAAGGGGCCAACACGTTGCTCCAAACACTGATCCAGTTGGCTCGACGCTGATCGGCCTGGATCAGCCGCTCGCCTCGTCCTCTTCCGTCTATAGCTTGTCCTCCAGAGAAAGAAGCGCAGAAGCGCAAACCATGACGTTCTCGATCGCGGCTCGTTGTCCTCGCAGCGGCATGCTCGGCGTCGCTGTCTCCACGGCAGTGCCTGCTGTCGGCGCACAGGTGGTCGGCGAAGTGCACCCCGTCGATCATGATCTCCACCAGGTCCAACTCACTGAGGTCGGCTGCGAGCAGGTCGGCCAGTGCGTGCTCGGTCATCGCCACGAACTTGCGTGAGACCGCCGACTTGCTCGTCGAGCGTGCTGCGGCCTCTGTGCTCTTCCCGACCGGCTCCAGCCCCACCGGGTAGCGCCGGGTCGAGAGCCCCGCCGAGCATCCGCGCCATCGCCATCTGCCCGAGCATCTCGGTGGGAGTTGAACAGCTCGTAGGCCGGCTGTGACTTTCAGCGGCCAGCCCCCGGCAGCCTGAGCGTGCCAAATAGCGCTGAAGAAACCGTGCCACTTACCGCTGAAAGTCACAGGCGGTCATCGCGCCGCCCGGACGCCTTGTCTTCGTAGAGACGTTCGTCGTCGACGCCGGCCTCGACGAGCGCGTCTCGTTGCGGGTCGGTGGTCTGGCTGCCGTCTGCTTTCGAGACACGCATGTAGCCAACGAGCATCGCCGCTCCCTCCTGTCACTTATACGGCCGAATATGTGACACCCCGGCGGCGATCCCACGGAAGACCCCAGAATGTCACTTAGAGAGTGCGCCAATAGGTGAGCTTTGACGGGGTTCGGCGCGCCGTCAACGTAAGAGGCACGGGCCGCTTGATCATCGAAGGACTTACGACAGTT
>Ga0208587_1001367_pt1 | contig 12982 bp, 7 predicted proteins | sample NGESurdeep092012_7_FD_184472 | JGI IMG/M metagenome (GOLD analysis project Ga0208587, IMG submission 184472) | Arctic peat soil microbial communities from Barrow, Alaska - NGEE Surface sample 210 deep-092012 (SPAdes) | ecosystem: Environmental > Terrestrial > Soil > Wetlands > Peat ...
CTTATTGTCCACCACCTTGCCGATGGCCGAACTGACGGTCTCGATGGAAGACGTGTCAGCCGAAATTTCAATCGATTGCGTGGAATCGCCGATCTGCAGCACAACGTCGATACGGGCCTGTTGCTGGACGTCCAAGGTAACGCCCGTGCGGACGTACTTCTTAAACCCTGAAACCGTGACTTCCAGGCTGTATCCCCCTGGCTGCAGGGAAAGCGCCGAGTAGTTCCCCGAAGAATCGGAGCGAACCTCGGTGCGGGTGTTCGTTCCGGAATTGACGAGGACCACCCGTGCTTGGGGCACAACCGCCCCCGATGAGTCATTGACCGTTCCCGTTATGCCGCCGGTGAACGATTGCGCAAACGTGGGCAACGCCAGCGCCCAAGCCAAAGAGACTAACGAAAGGATTCTGTACATTTTCACTCCCCCTATGTCAGGCTAGCGAAGCAACCTCAAGACTCCGTTAACGTGAAGCGAGACGGAACGGAATTGCCGGACGATATAAAAAGTACCACGCTTTAAGATCTTAATATCGATATGAGTGGCTGTCAGGTTTTTGCCATCCAACTGGCTGGATGAAAAGCGTCAGAGGCGGTCAGGACGCCGCTGGCCGGTGCCGCCCGCGCTGAAGCGTGTGGGCCGGCACGCACGCCCGGTGCAGATGGCGCAGCCATGGATACGGACCGGGCCAGCGCCGGATCCGGTTCCGGCGCTATCCATCTATCTGGACGGCTGCCGTGCGGCGGGCGCAAAAACCGTTTGCCGGCCGCCGGCATTGAATTAGAATCTGGTTGATCGTTACGGAACGAGGAACCTATTTAATGACGAACCTCAATCATATCAACGGAATCGTACCAATCATCCCTACGCCGTTTACGCCTAAAGAGGAGGTGGATTGGAGCGCCCTGCGCAAGCTTGTTGCATTCGCGCGCGAGACGGGCGCCTGTGCGGGCTGTCTCCCGGCGTACGCCAGTGAGTTCTATAAACTAGCGGAACGGGAAAGGCGGCAGATCGTCACGGAAGCAGTGCAGCATGCCGATGGGCGGTTCCCGATCATCGCGCAAGTCAATTACGCTGGGTTGCGGGAGGCATTGGAGAACGCCAAATTCGCCCAGGAGGTGGGCGCGGACGGGGTCTGCATCGCGGTGCCGAGATTGTTTCAGTTGCCGGAATCCGACCTGCTGCGTTATTTCGATCGCATCCTGGGGGCGATCGATATTCCGGTCCTCATCCAAGACTACAATCCTTCCGGCCAGACCGTCAGCGCCCGGTTCGCGGCGGAGTTACACAGGCAGCATCCGCACTTCCGATACCTGAAGCTCGAAGAACCGATGATGGCGGCGAAGATCGAAGCCATCCTCCAGGAAACCGGCGGTGAGGTCGGCGTTCTCGAAGGTTGGGGCGGAATGTACATGCTGGAACTGATTCCGGCGGGAATCTGCGGTGTGATGCCTGGGCTCGCCGTGGCAGACCTGCTGGCGCGCGTGTATGATTTGGCTTCCCGCGGCGAGAAGGCGCAGGCATACGCCATCTTCGCGGAAGTTCTGCCGCAGATCGCCTATAGTCTCCAGCATATGGAGTTGTTCCATCATGCCGAAAAGCGGCTTCTGGAATCGCGCGGCATCCTCGAAACGACGCACGTTCGAGACGCCGGCATGCAGTTGCGCGCCTCTGACGCCGAGCACATCGATTTTCTGAACAGCCAGATTCTGGCGCTGCTGGACCGGCTGGGCATGCCGCACAATCCGCCGAGTCCGCTTGCCGAATTGGTGGCCAACACGCGGTAGCGAAGCCGCGGGTTCCCCCCTCAAACCGAGCGGGGAACCTCCGCGGCACTGGAAGCGGCATTGGAATCAACCGCCGGCCGGCGCGCGGAACGAATCTCTTCCCAGACGGTGATCAGGAGCGTGCTGGCCAATACCAGGATTCCACCCGCGATTGCCGCGGGCGCCAGTTTCTCGCGAAGCCAGATGGCGGCAATCGGTAACCCGAAAAAGGTAATCAGATAATTGGAGAGGCTGGCCTGAATGGCGTCCAGGTTCTTCAACGCCTTCAGGAAGAGGATCATCGACAGGTAGTTGTGGAAGAAGGTTAACAGCGCCATGCCGATCCAGGTTTGCATCGTGAAGTGCGGAATGCGGCTGAAGACCGCACCCTCTTCGGCCAGGACCACCGGCGCCATCATGGAACAGACCGCCACGTACGTCCAGAACAGCATCTGCATGGGCGAATGGAATTCCAGCGCCCGCTTGCCGTACGAGTTGTAGAAGGCGCTGCCCAGGGTCGCCGCGAAAATCAGAGCATTGCCCGCCAGATACGACGTGCCGAAACTCATGCTCCGGAAATCGCCGCCGGAGCAGAGGACCACGCCAGAGATCGCCACCGCAAAACTGACCCAGCGAAGGGGAGTCATTCGTTCCCGCAGGAAGATCACCGCGAACATCGCGGTCGCCACCGGAAGGGTGAGATTAATCAGGGCGGCGTTGCTGGCGAGGGACATTCGGGTGCCCCACGTCATCATCACCTGCGCGGGGAAAACCCCGAGGCCGGCCAGCAGCAGGTAGGTGCGGACCTTACTTCCAGGACGTTGCGCCGCGGCGCGGGATGGGTCGCGGAGCACGAATGGAATCAACATGAGCATGGCAAGCGTCATGGGTCCCCACACCGTGAACATGGGGCCGACCTGGTCCTGCACCAGTTTGATACAGGTGAACTGGAGGGCCCACATGAGGTTGCAGGTGAACAGGAATAACCAGGAGCGCATCAGATTTTCCGCTCGTCGTATTTGCCGGCAAGCTTGCGGATTTCGTAGGTGAATTCCACCCACGCCTTTTCCCACCGCTTGGCACTAGCGGCGGTGTAGGGGTAAAAGCCCTTGGCGTTGCCGATTCCCTGGCCGCCAGAGGCCACCATATCCCGCATCATTTTCGGCACCTTCCGCGAATTGCAGAGCTTCGGGAAGAGCCCCTCCATCACAGCGGCATAAGCCGGAATTCCGGTGAGATCCATCCAGCGGAACGGACCCGCGATGGTGGCCCAGTATCCGATGTCGTTGCGGAACGAGCGGTCCACGGTTTCGATGTCGGCGATTCCAGACTCCACCAGATAGCAGGCCTCGCGAAGCATGGCATACATCATGCGGTTGGAGAGGAACCCACGGATATCGCGATTCAGGAGAGTCGGTTCCTTGCCGCAGACTTCGCCCAACCGCCTGGTCAGATCGATTGCCTGGGGCGAGGTTCGAGCTCCGGGGATAATCTCGAGGTAGCGCATGATCTGCGCCGGTTCTCCCCAATGCATGCCGATAAACCGGTCCGGGTGCGCGCGGCCGGTCTGCAGAATGGAAATCGGCAAACTCGACGTGTTGGACGCAATCACTGTATCTGGCGCGACCGCGCTCTCCACGGCGCTGTAGATGCGGCGCTTGAGTTCGAGGTCTTCCTTGACGGATTCGATGACGAAGCGCGCCGGGGCCAACTCCTCGAGCGAGCGTACCAGACGGAACCGGTCGCGCCAGTTCTTCACGCCGGCGCGCGGGACGATGCGGCGCCTGGTCAACTCGTCGAGCGCAGTCTGGATATGGCCGATGCTCGCCCTAGCCCGCGCGGCTGTGCGGTTGTAGGCGATCACTTCCAGACCGTGCGACAGGAGGCAGGAGGCGATACCGCGCCCCATCAGCCCTAGCCCAATCAGTCCGACCGGCTGGATTAGGGCGTTGTTGTTCTTCATTGGGTCACTCGGAACTCAGGCCGGAGAATAGCACACGGCCTTGCGCCAAACGCTGATTTGAGCATCCCGGCGCGCCGCATGTCCAGAATACTGGATGCGGATTCGGCGCGCGGAGAGCGCGCGTGGTGGGTCAGTTTCCGAGTGACGATTCGGGAATCGAGGAGAATTGGTCGATACTACGGCGTTAGGCTGGATCTGGCCACTGGTAACCCGTCAACTTCCGGATGCGCCGTCAACCGGGCACGATCCGCGGCCATGGCCAGAGACACCGCCGGTCGCCGGCATATCAGGCTTTGGTTCGAATCAAACCGGCCTCATGGTCGCCTTTTGCAAGATTTTTGCGGTTACCGGAAATTCTCCACCAACACCAAATCGTCCACTGAGGAATCGAGCTGCGTGTACAACAGCCATTTCTCATCCGGCGAGATGCTCATGTGCAGAGACAAGGGCTTATCAAAGTGCCCCAGATCCACCGTCCTGCCGTCCGCGAAGCGGTACAGCTTCAACGGCACTGTCCTGGACGCAGGATCGGGCGCGCCGGCGAAATAGATGCCGGAGGCTGTAACACAAAACGTAAAAGCGTTGTAGATGCTTCCGGCATCCACGACCGGTGTCTCCTCGCCGCCGTCCGCCGACACTTTCCAGATGGCGCCGCTTGGCTTGCTGTAATAGATCCATTGGCCATCGGACGACGCCATTGACGCGTATGCGCCCTTGCGCGTGATCTGCACGACATCCCCGGCGTTGGCCGGCATTCGATAGAGTTGCCGCTGACCCGAGCGCGTGGAAGCAAAGTAAATCCAGCGGCCGTCAGCGGAATAGCACGGGACATGGTCCTCCGCGGGGTGATCGGTCAGCCGCTTGGGCGGCCCTCCCACCGCTGGGATGGAATAAACATCGGCCAAACCCTCCGGGCGCGCATCGAACACGATCGTCTGGCCATCCGGCGACCATTGCGGACTGCCGGCCACCCCCTCCGTGAAGTTCGTCAACGCCACTGGATTCGAGCCATCGGCATCGGCCACCCAGATCTGGCGCACGCCGCCGCGGTTGGAAGTGAAGGCAATGCGCTTTCCATCGGGTGAATACGCCGGTGAAGCCTCAAAGCGTGTCGAAGACAGGAACTTGCGCGCGACTCCGGCGGAGTTGCCGCCAGCCGGGAGCGGCATCCGCCATATGTTGTAGTCCTGGAACGACCGGCTATAGACGAGCCTGTGCCCTTTGGGCGCAATGGCCAGAGCCACAGCGTAATCGCCGATTCCTTCCACCCGGGCGGGCGCGCCGCCCGAGGCCCGGACGCGGTAAACAGCCAGAGAGCTGGTGGCTTCGCCGGCTACATAGACGATCTCTTCGCCATCGGTAGTCCACACTGGCGAGTGCTTATTCCGGTGATCGCTGGTGAGCCGCCGCGGGACACCGGCGGTGTTGCCGTCCCGCAAATCGGCGACAAAGAGGTCTTGATTCCAGGTAGAGAATGAGCGGACGAAAACCAATTTCCGGCCGTCCGGAGAAACGGAAGGGCTCCCGTCCCCATTCCCTCCGGCCGGAGGGTCCGTCAACCGGTGCTTTTCGCCACCGCCCGAGGGGTCCACGAACAGAGCGCGGGCTTGGAGCGATACACTGGCGGAGAAATAGAGCCACTTCCCGTCGGGGGGCCAGGCCGGGCGGCTCAGGCTCCAGGCTTCGTCAATTCTCCGCTCGGGTCCGCCCAGTGCCGGAATGACGATCAGGTCGCCAGTAAACTGCCCTGGGATAGACCGCACAAATGCGATGGTCTGTCCATCGGGCGACCAGGCCGGATTCCGGGCCGCGGCGCCGGGCGTATTCGTCAGCTTCAGCGGCGTGCCCCGGCCAGCCAGGCTGACGTAGAGCTGCGGCGGGGCGTTCTCCTGGCCGCCATCCCAGACAAAGGCGAACTGGCTTCCGTCCGGCGAGAGCGTTGGCTCCCCCTGAAAGCCGTTGTAGGAAGTGAGCGGAACGTCTTTCAGCGGCGCTTGCGTTTCCCGGAAGCGGGGCAGCAGAAAGAACAGGGCCGCGCATAACGCCAGCACCGCCGCGGGGACCGCCATCCAGCGCCAGTGGTTGGCGGGCCTTCTGGCCGCCGGAGCCATGCTCATAGACGCGCCGGATTCCGTCTCTTCCTTCAATTCCTCCAGCGCGATCTTGATCTCCGCCATGCTCTGGCTGCGCCGCGCCAGGTCCTTGCGCAGGCAGCGGGTGACGATCCGCTCCAGCTCATTGGGCAGTCCGGGAGCGATTTCGCCGAGCGGCCGCGGCTCTTGATTCAGAACTGCCGCCAGGGTGGCCATGCGGGTCGCGGCGCGAAAGGCCCGCTTGCCGCTCAACATCTCGTAGAGCACCAGGCCGAACGAGAAGATATCCGAACGCGTATCGACTTTCCTGCCTTCCGCCTGCTCGGGCGACATGTACGCGGCGCTGCCCACTACCGCGCCCTCTTCCGTCAGGGCGCGCTCGGTGCGAGTGGCGTCAGCCTCTGTCACTTCCGATTCATCAGTGAGTTTCGCCAATCCGAAATCGAGGACCTTCACTAATCCGCTCTCCGTGACCATCACGTTGGCCGGCTTGAGATCGCGGTGCACTATGCCGGCTGCGTGCGCGGCCGCCAGCGCGCCGGCGATCTGGACAGCGTATTTCAGCGTCTCCGGGACCTTCGGGTGACGCGTGGCCAGCAGGTCCTCGAGCGTCCGGCCCGGCACCAGCTCCATGGCGATGTAATCCAAGCCGTCTGCCGCGCTGATGTCGTAGATGGTGATGATGTTCGGATGATTCAGCGCCGAAGCCGCCTTGGCTTCCTGAATGAAACGCTGCTTGCGCGCGGGGTCCGCGACCTTCGCCGGCGGCAGAATCTTCAGCGCGATGTGCCGGTCCAGGTGGCGGTCGATCGCTTCGTAGACCACGCCCATGCCGCCTTCGCCGAGCTTGCCGGTGATCTCGAAGTGCGCTATTCGTTTACCTGTCATCCGTCACCTAAACCGCGGGCCGCTTCCGCGGGCAAGACCTCCAACCTCCATCACGACCGCGCGGCGCAATGGCGCGATAGCCTTCATCCAGCGCGCCCGCGCCGATGAGCGTGAGGACCTGGCACGAAACCAGGCTCGTGCCGGATGCCACCAGCGTACAGTTTCGTTGATCTTACTATACCGGGGTACCCAATTTGTGGGAAGAGCCCTCCGTGTAGAAGCGCTCCAGCCGGTTCTGGTCGGATCGTCGGCCATCCGGAAGTTACCCTGAAAACACCCCGTGGCTGAAGTAGCTCCCGCCTTGTCGCCCAGCGTTTACCGATTCCGCAGCGGTCGGTTGACGACTTTACTCCGAAACTGACCCACTACTTGAGCGCCGCCGTGATTGAAACGTAAGCTTTCATCCCGGTCTCGAGCATCCATTCCGCTGGATACAGCGGCGCCGGCAGCCACCGGCCAGTTCCCTCGCTTCCCCGCCGCAACATAAAATACGGATTCGATCCCAAGGTCGGGAGATTTGCCTCTCGCAGGCTTCGGCGGCCTCTGGCGCGCGCGACCGCTGCGCGGACGGGATCGCCAATTTGCAGGGGACCCGCATTGGGTATGGAATCCGGATCACGGCCCATGCGGCGCTGCACGATCCATGGTTCGAAAGGTGCTTTCTTATGCGATCCCTGAAGTTTTATGCGGTGATGGGGTTTGGGTTGGCCACGATGATCGCGGCCGGTATCGGCCGGCCATTCCCGCCCAGACCCAAGCTGGTGGTGCTGGTCGCCGTAGACCAGTTCCGTTATGACTATCTGACCAGGTTCGAGTCCGAATACAAAGGCGGATTCCGGCGTCTGCTGGATCAGGGAGCCGTGTTTGCGAATGCGAATCTCGCGCATTACCCTGCCATCACCGCCGTGGGACATTCGGTGATGCTGACCGGCGCGAGCCCGGCGCTCAGTGGGATCATCGGGAACAACTGGTACGATCGCACCGCGGGCAAGAACGTAAGCAGCGTTTCGGACAGCTCCGAGCGCCAACTCGGCGGCACCGGGACGGGCGCCTCGCCCAGGCGACTGCTGGTGAGCACGGTGGGCGACGAACTGAAACTGGCGGACCCCGCATCTCGCGTGATCGGACTCTCGTTCAAGGATCGTGGCGCCATTTTACCCGCCGGACACATGGCCGACGCAGCCTACTGGTACGACACGCAGACCGGCGCGTTCGTCAGCAGCACCTATTACTTCAAGGATGTTCCCTCCTGGGTCCAGTCGTTCAACGACTCCCGCATGGTCGAAAAATATGCCGGGGCGGAATGGAAATTCCCCGGAGGGAGCAGGAAAATGCCGGCGGAACCCGGTCCGAAACTGGCCAACGCGGTGGACTTTTCGCCGTTCGGCAATGAACTGCTGGAAGCGTTTGCGGAACGCGCGATCGATTCCGAACGGCTGGGCCAGCGAGGCGCAACGGACCTGCTGACCGTCAGCTTCTCTACCATCGATGCCGTCGGCCATCAGACCGGGCCGCTATCGCCGGAGGTGCACGATCTGGCCGTGCGGTTGGACGGAACGCTCGAACGCCTGTTCCTGCATCTCGACAAAACGATCGGGCTGCGCAACGTAGTGGTGGTCCTTACCGCGGACCATGGCGCCGTGGATCTGCCGGAAAGGATGACCTCCGATCGGATGCCGGGCGGGCGGATCCTGGATTCCCAACTCGCCGCTATGGTGCAGGCCCGCCTGGAGCGGCAGTACGGCAGCGGCACGTGGGTGCAAGCCATCAACGATGGCGCGATGTATCTGAACGCGGAGTTGATTCGCGCCCGGAAGCTGAACGAAGCGGATGTGCAGGACGATGCCGCCGCCGCCATCCTAGCGGCGCCGCACGTGTTTCGCATCTACACGCGCCATCAACTGCGGCGCGGAGAACTGCCGGGGGACGCGCTCAGCGAAACCCTTGCCGCGAGCCTGAACTGGGCGCGCTCCGCCGACCTGGAGGTGATCCTGGAGCCATACTGGGTGCGTCCCGCGACCAACACCGGGCACGATACGCCGTTCGCTTATGACACCCACATTCCACTCATCTTCATGGGGCCGGCGATTCGTCCCGGCCTGTACTTCCAGAATGTGAAGCTGAACGACCTGGCACCGACTCTGGCCAGCCTCTTGTCCGTCCAGACTCCCAGCGGATCGACGGGCCGCGTGCTGTATGAAATTCTGCCGCAGCCCGCCGCGTCCGTGCCGTCCCGCGGTTCACGGCCGCGACCGTAAGAAGCTGTGAAAAACACGCTGGGATCGCCGTGTAGACAGACGAAAGCGTCTGTCCCACGTTGGTGCGCAAGGGCTTACGTCCTTGTGGGGCAGGCGCTTTCGCCTGCCAACCGATTTTTCCCGGGCCGAACACCGCTACCATATCCAGCATTCTGGACAGCGGGTGGCGCACAAGCCCGGTTTCCGTTGGAACCGGCGGCGGCCGTGTTATACCGATTCTTCGGGAGGTTTTCCATGCGCTGGCTTCGTTGGTGTCTGTGCGGGCTCGCTTGGCCCGCAATCGCGGCAGATCGTCCACCCATATTTCCTGAACCGCAGAAGATGACGGTTCTCGAAAAAGCGTTTTCCGTGGAGGAGGGGGTTCCGATCCTGGTGCCGCCGAGCGCCACTCCGGCGGATCTCTCCCTTGCCCGGGAATTGCTGGCCGAATTGAGCGATCGTTACGGCATGGCCTTGCGGATCGACCGGACCGCCACGTTGCCGTCCGGCCCGTTCATCCTGATGGGGACGGCCTCCAACCCTCTCGTGGGCCAGTATCTTTCGGCCCACACTTCCGCCGCGCCGCCGCGGAAAAGCGAAGCCTACAGCCTGCGCAGCGGTCCCGACGCCGTAGTGGTGGCGGGCAACGATGAGGCAGGGGCTTTTTATGGAATGCAGTCGGTCCGCCAGCTCATCGCGAAGGACGGCGGCCACGTGCGCATTTCGGGAGCCGAGGTGGACGACTGGCCCCACCTGCCATTTCGGGCCATTCGTCTCTACCTGCCGGGGCACGAGAACATCGCCTTCTTCAAACGCTTTCTGCGCGATTTCATGGCGCTGTACAAATTCAACAAGGTGGTCATGGAAGTGAATGCGTCGATGCGCCTGGACCGCCATCCGGAACTGAACGCCGGGTGGATCGATTTCGCCAAGGACCTGTACTACACGCAGCGCTACAATCCGCGGGGCCCGCGCGGGACCGACCAGAATTCGGCGCACCACGACACCGCGGATGGCGAAATCCTGGAGAAGGATGAGGTGGCCGACCTGGTGAGCTATGCGAACGCGCAGCACATCGAGGTGATTCCCGAAATTCCGACCTTCACCCACAGCTACTACCTGCTGACCAGACATAAGGATCTGGGCGCGATCACAGGCGCCGAGTGGCCCGATGTGTATGATCCGACCAAGCCGGAGATTTACAAGCTGGTTTTCGACGTTCTGGACGAGTACATCGAAGTCATGAAACCGAAGATGATTCACTTCGGCCATGACGAGATGTTTTTTCCGGTGGAACTCTGTCCCGCCTGCCAGTCGCGCGACACGGCGCTGCTCTATGCCGACGACGTCAGGAAGATTCACGACTACCTGACGGCCAAAGGGATCAAGACCGCCATTTACGGCGACCACCTGATCGAGAGCGTCCGCGGCGTGCATCAGCGGCCCATGAAGAGCAAAACCGGATGGGAATACAACATACCCGGAGCGCTCACTCCGCAACAAGTGAAGGATCTCATTCCGAAGGACATTCTGATCTTCAACTGGTTCTGGCACGACGTGCGCGCGGCGGAAGGGCGCGGCGAGCCGAACGATGTGAAACTCCAGGAGTTCGGTTTTGAGCAGGTGCACGCCAACTTCATGCCGAACATCCAGAATTATGCCCGCCGGACCGCCCGGCCGGGAGTGATTGGAGGCATGCCGGCGGCCTGGGCCGCCACCAACGAGTACACGTTCGGCAAAGACTTGATGATGGACTTTCTGGGGACCATCAATCTGATGTGGTCCACCCATTGGCCGGAGCAGGACCCGCTGTCCAAGACTACCCAGAGCCTGATGCCGGAAATCCGGCGGCGGCTGGGCTCCCGGCCGGTGCCGAGTGAGGATGGCGATCCGGTGCAGCCCGTGGATATCGGGCGCGCGATCAACTCGCCGGCCGCGGGTAGCGTGGCGAAAGCCTCGCTCGCACTGGATGTGACCGCCCTGACGGCGGGAGCCCTGCGCGAAGGGCCGCGGCGATTCGAGGTGTCCGCGCAAGGGGCCGTCGTGGTTGGGGTGAGCGGGGAATCGAAGACTCCGCTCCCGGCGCAGAGCGAGGCAATCCCCATCGCTTTCGATGTCAGCAGCATCATCTTTCTGCACGCCTCGGCCAAGGCCGCGAATAACGATATGTCCTATCGCTACATCCATAACTTCCCCGACACCGCCGACCTGCTGGGCTGGTATGAGGTGGTCTATGAGGATGGCTTCGTGGACACCATCCCGATACGTTTTGGCTGGAACATTCTGCCGGTTACGTGGGGTAAGCAGTCCGACGTGGTCGCCAAGGGGAATGCAAAGGAGTTGAGCTACGCCTATGCGGCCGCCGCGGTCCCCTGCGGAGACGCCACGCTGTTTTCCTACGAATGGGTGAACCCGCGGTTCGGCAAGGTGGTCAGAGAGGTGCGGCTGCACGGCTCGGAGGGCTTCCGCGATACCAAGGGCAAGCCAACGCCGAATAACGCGATTGTGCTGGCGGCGATCAGCGTGGTCAAGAAGCGGCCGGTCCCGCCGCCGGATGCCACAGCGGGAGGGCGATGACCCATGTCGACCGTCACTGCCACCGCCGCTCCCGAGACCGCCCCCGAACCAGGCACGGGAGCGGGCCGGCGGCTCGTCTCCCTCGATGCATTTCGCGGGTTTACGATGTTCTGGCTGATGGGCGGGAAGGCCTTTATCCTGGCGATAGCCGGCCTGGGTTTGGGTATCGTGCCGGACGTCCTGCGCTATCAGCTTACGCATACACCGTGGGAGGGCTTGCGGTACTACGACCTGATCTGGCCCTCCTTCATGTTGATGGTGGGCGTGTCGATTGCGTTCTCGCTCCGGCGCGAACGCAATATGGCCCGGGTCTGGAGACGGGCCGCCGTGTTGTTCCTGCTGGGCTCGTTGCGGGAATCGATCTCCGCCGGCACACCATACCTGATTGAGCTCAGTAGCGCGCTCCAGCCCATCGCCATTGCCTACGTTGCGGCATCCTACCTTTCGGCCCGTTCCGTAAGGCTGCAGATTGCCGTGGCCGCCGCGCTCCTGGCCGGATATGCTCTGCTGTTGGCGTTTGTACCCGCGCCCGGCATTCCCCCGGGGACATATGAACGGAACCACAATCTGGTGACCGCGGTGGACCTGGCGTTGATCGGCCGCGCCCACCCGGAAGGATGGGGAACGGCGCTGAGCACCATCCCCACCATCTCGACCACCATTTTGGGCCTGCTGTTCGGCGAGTTGCTGTTGGCCGGGAAGACACCGCGTTACAACGCGAAGGTCATCGGGCTAACAGGAGCGGGGTGCCTGGCGGCAGGTCTCGCGCTCAGCCCCTTCGTGCCCGTGGTCATGAAACTGTGGACGGCTTCCTATGGTCTGATGTCCGCTGGATGGGCCTCTCTGCTCTTTCTGGGGTTCTACTGCGCGATCGATATGCTCGGGTACCGGAAGTGGGCTTTCCCGCTGGTGATCATCGGGGTCAATGCGCTGGCCGCTTACCTGGGGCCCACCCTGGTCCCAATCAACCGCGTCACCAATCCGTTTACCAGGCCGGCGGCGGCGCACATCGGCGCATTCGGCCCGGTCTTGTCGGCCGGCGCGGTGGTGTTGTCGTACTGGCTGATCCTGCTGTGGATGTACCGCCGAAAAATCTTCTTGAGGGCCTAAATGCGTTCGCTTCTACTTGGAATTGTTTTCGCTTGCTGCGCCGCCGCCGCGCCGCCCTATCGCTTTTTGCTCGTCGTAGGCAACCAATGGGAGGACGATGGCAGCTTCCTCATCGAGCGGTCCGGCGAATTCCAGGTCACGGCCGCCCTGCTCAAGACCTGGGGACTGCCCTTCGATATTCTCCGGCGCGACCAGCAGACGATGGATCGCTATCATCTGCTGCAACGCGATGGCAGCCCGCGCTACGGAACCATCATCTGGGACGCGCCGGCGGATTCGAAAGGCCGCGACCTCAGCCTTCTGGCCGAGCTCAACCAGCAGGGTGTATCCGTGGTGGTTCTGGGGGACACC
>Ga0208587_1001370_pt1 | contig 12950 bp, 13 predicted proteins | sample NGESurdeep092012_7_FD_184472 | JGI IMG/M metagenome (GOLD analysis project Ga0208587, IMG submission 184472) | Arctic peat soil microbial communities from Barrow, Alaska - NGEE Surface sample 210 deep-092012 (SPAdes) | ecosystem: Environmental > Terrestrial > Soil > Wetlands > Peat ...
CATCGTTAGTCGACTTTATGACAGCATGCGGGCCAGCAGGGAGAAGTTTGGAAATTAGGCAATACTCTACCTGATACATGCGCGAAACATTGTGTATTTAGCGAGTGTCCAGAATTGGCACGCTGCCGTCTTTCGATCCATGCAGCAGCTTACTCGAAAGCAGTCATTGAATATTGCATTCAGGAACTTATTTTAGCCACCCTTTGGGTGATGCTGATTACATGCAGCACGCGACCCAAAGAGACGGTCATCATGCCGAAAAGCGGACTGTCAAGGATATTCCATTCGTAATCAGGCCAGTCGTCGTATCGAGCCCACGATTATGTATTGCGGCTTTTGCCAGCCCTGGCTGATGCGATGGCAACGGCGTGCTTGATCGCCTTTTTCTTTGTCGGCGGATGACTGGTGCCAATCGATCCATCCTTTTTCCAGTCGTCCACAAGTGTCTTAATATTGCTGCTGACGATCGACTGGCTAGATCCTTTTCTGAGCGGCATGATATTCCTCCTGTTTGCAGAATCAATTGTGTGCCCTTTTCACCAGTTGCGGCGCTGCAATCAGACGCTGTTGTTCATTAGATCAACGAAGCTGTTGAAAAAATGTCTTCACATTCGCGTCCTGCAGTGTATCAAATTGAATATCAAGTTGAAGTTCCGGAATTGGCACACAGCCGAACCCCATGTTGCCAAATTGCTTGCCGTGAAGCGGATACTCGCGAATGGCTCATTCTGGCACATTTCTGCCGCTCACCAATGTCTCAAACCCTGCTTCACCGACACGCCGCATCCATCTGCTCACCGAGAAAATCCCCCAGCGCCTTGACCCATGATTCACGCATGAAAATGAAACCGTCGTTATGACCGCCGGCAAGTTCGAGGAACTGTTTGGGCGGATTGGCTGCTGCATAGAGCGCGCGCCCGTGCTCGAATGGAATGATGTCATCTTCCGGGCTGTGGGCGATCAACACCGGCGCCTCAACCGTCCGCAGATTTTCCCGCGTATCGTAACGGATGCGCGCCAGCCACCGCACCGGGAGAAACGGATAGAGCTGCTGCCCCAGATCGGGCACGGAAGTGAAGCCGGATGCGATCACCAATGCAGCCGGTTTTTGACGTGCAGCCAACCATGCGGCAACCGCACCGCCCAGCGATTCGCCGAACAGCACGATGCGGCAGGAAGGTATCTGCCGCTGCTCGATCAGGTAGCGCCATGCGGCCTCGGCATCACGATAGGTGCCCTGCTCGGTTGGCACGCCGCTGCTGTTTCCATAGCCGCGGTAGTCGAAGATCAGCGTGCTGTAGCCGAGACGATGAAACATCTGCACTGATTCAAGCCGGTGGGAAATATTCCCCGCGTTGCCGTGCAGGAACAGCACCGTGCCGCGCGGTTGCGGTGCCGGGATATACCAGCCATGCAGACTGATGCCGTCGGAAGTTTTCAGCTGGATGTCTTCGTATGGCAAACCGATCTGGCTGGGTGTGGCGGTGATCTCGCGTTCGATTCCCGGATAGAAAATCAGGCGCGACTGGAAAATGTAAACCAGCAGCGCAACACCGCCATAGGCTGCGGCCAGAATACCCAGCGCGTGCCACATCATGCGCATACCGCCACCGCGCGCTGTGTGAACTCCACCGTTGTGTCGGCGAAATCATGGCAAGCCAGGGCCGACATTGCATCACGAAATTGTTTCAAACTGAAAAATGTAGTCGAGACATGTCCGAAAAACTTTTGGCCGGGCACCCGTAGGAGCGGGCCATGCCCGCGAGCCGTTTTGTCGCGGGCATGGCCCGCTCCTACAATTAGTTCAATCAAACTCATCAAGCGAATCCCCTCAAGGCGGCACAGGCCACACCGTAGAACATGACTGCCAGCAGGATCACCACGGCAAAGCCCAGATGGATCGCCAGCAGCGTGGCGAGCACTGCACCCACCACCGAGGCGAAGCCGTTGATTGCCCATGCCCAGGGAATGGCTTGTTCGGCGGTGTCTGCCAGCCGCATCATCGCAGTGGGGAAAGGCACGCCCATGCACATCGCCAGCGGTGCGATCAGCGCGACGGAAATAATTATTTTTGCTGTGTCGGCCAAATGAATCAACTCCTGGAACAGGTACGGCAGGATGGCTAAATAGAGCAGCGATATTGCGCCCATCGCGATCACCGCCAGCGTGACTTTGTTCCTCGCCTGCCAGCGCGCGTTTTGCCAATGTCCGGCAAGCCAGCTGCCCGCGGCGGCGAACACCAGGAACGCGCACAGCACGACCGCCACCGCATACAGTGGGTGGGACAGGAACAGCACGAATTTCTGGATGAAGGCGATCTCCATGAACATAAAGCCAAAGCCGATCGCGAGAAAATACAGGGCCACCGGCGCGCTGGGCAAGGTGCGCCGGCAACGCGACAGGGCCAGCGGTGCCAGGATCAGCAGCACGCTTGCCGCGAACGCCTGCACCAGTGTCGCCACCAGCAGCGGGTAGCTCCAGTCGAGCAGCGGCATGCCGCCCTGCTCGCGCAGCGCGAATAATTCCGCGGCTGAATTCCATTTGAAGAAGCGGAAAAAATGCGGCCGGTCATCGGTCGCCGGCTCGATATAGAATTTGTATTGGTCGATGAAGTCCTGCCGCTGCTGTCCCAGCAGTGCAACGGCTCCCTCAAAAAAATATGCCTGCGCCAGCAGGTTGTAACGGTTCGCCTCATCGGCGCGCATCCCAGGGTAATAAGCCAGGTCGAAAGAACGCGTGCGGCTGAATTCCTTGATCGCCGCGATTTCCGGCGCGGTGAAAGCGCTGTTCTTCACCAGCAGCGTGACGGTCTTCCAGCCCCGTATCATCACCAGCCGCGCGCTGGGGTCGGTCACGCCGCTCCGCTCCAACGCGGTCACCGCTGTCGCAAACAGTTTCAGCGCATCGCGCGGCGGCAGCGTGAGCCAGCGGGTGACGGCCAGCATGCCGCCCGGCGTGAGGCGGCTCAGGTAGGCTTGCAGCGCCTCGACCGTGTACAGATAATTTTCGCTCAGGCCGTATAGCCCGGCCGAGGCGGTGCCGAATGAATCCAGCAGCGCCACCTGGATCAGGTCATAGCGCTCACGGCTGGTGTTGACGAAGCCGCGCGCCTCGGCTGCGTACACATGCACGCCGGGCTGGGCGTAAAGGTTGCCGGCATAGTCGCGAAAACGCTGGCTGACCAGATCGGTGACGTTGCGGTCCAGCTCCACCGCATCGACCGCGGCGCTGCCGAAATAGAGCGCCTGCAGCACATCGCTGCCGGCCCCGGCACCCAGCACCAGCACGCGCCGGGATTCAAGTTTATGAGGGCCAATTTCATCAGTGGCCAGCACATGATAGGGCAGCGCCGAGGTGAGCTGGTCAAGATAGGCCAGCGGTTCAAGCTTGCCATCAAACTTGGTCAGCGCAGACGGACCGTTTCCGTCCACGAACACGCCCAGCTGCGGCGGCGGTTCGCTCGTCGCGTTGAGGCTCATCCCCGGCGCATCACGCAACGGAACTCGGGTATTTTCCACCACGGTGATCTGCCCCAGCGGACTGCTGCGTTCCTCGACCACCCGTGCCCCGGTGATGTTCAGGGCCTGGCTCAGATCCTTGTAGGCGGATGGATGCACTGGCATGCCGGGCAGCGCCACAGCCGCCAGCACAGCCAGCCCGAGAAATAATTCCATCAGCCATTTCGGCCGCATCTTCAGCTCGACGACGGCGATCGCGGCAGCCAGCAACGCCAATGCCGTGAGGACGGTCAGCACCTGTGCAGGCGGCACGAGGAACAGCACGCCGATCACGCCCAGACTGCCCACACCCGCGCCGAGGATGTCGAAGGCATAGATGCGCGATGACTGCTTGCCGAAGTGCGCAAAGACCAGACCGATGCCCAACCCCCCGCAAAAGAACGGCAACATCATCAGCAGATAAACGGCGAGCAGTTTGGCCGGCTGGGTCTTGTCCCACAGCAGTTCGAGCGGATTGAACGGAACCTGTTGCGCCAGCAGGAACGCCGCCGGCATCAGCACAGCCAATGCCGTTGCGGCGATCACGTACACCGCGGCGAAATGCGCAGCGATTTTTTCTTTCAGCAGGGTCAGTAGCGTGCCGCTCGCCCCGTAGCCCAGCATCGCCGCGCTGATGATCATGTAGGCGAAGTGATGCCACAGCACGATGCTGAACAATCGCGTCAGCAGCACCTCGTAGGCCAGCACGCAAGCGGAGAGCAGGCCGATCGCGAGGAACGGCGGGCGGGACATGACTAATGCCACCCGGTAAGCGGAACGAAAGCCACCGGCAAAATCTGGCGGTTGGTCACTGAGCCGTCCTGCTGTTTTTCCACCAGCATCAGATACTGGGTCATGAATTGCGTGCCGAGCGGGATCACCATCCGGCCACCCGGCTTCAACTGCTTGATCAGAGGAGGAGGCACATGGCTGGCGGCAGCCGTCACGATGATCGCGTCGAACGGCGCGGCTTCGGGCCAGCCGTAGTAACCGTCGCCCACCCTTGTTTGCACGTTGCGGTAGCCGAGAGATTTCAGCCGTTCGCCCGCTTCTCTTCCCAGCGGCTCGATGATTTCAATGCTGTAAACCGAGCTGGCTATTTCCGCCAGCACCGCCGCCTGGTAGCCCGAACCGGTGCCGATCTCAAGCACCCTGTCGCCAGCCTTGACCCGCATCAGATCGGTCATCAGCGCCACGATGAAAGGCTGCGAGATCGTCTGCCCGTAGCCGATCGGAAGGGGGCGATTGAGATAGGCAACCGCGGCCAGATCGGCTGGCACGAAACGATGACGCTCAACTTTTTCCATCGCCGCGATGACGGTCTGACTGAGCGCGGCTCTGCCGCTGGATGCGGATGTGTCGGCGGCATCGGACAACACTTCCTCCACCATCCTGTGGCGCGCCGCATCGAACTCCACGCCCTGCGACGGGAAAACAAAACAGAAAAAGAGAAATGCGCTTAAGGCGAAGTGGCGTTTCATGATTTTATTATTGAGCGCACCGAGTAATTGCCGCTCCAAGTATGTTGTTATCCAATCTACTGCCGCTGATACAACCCGATCAGCTCGGATTGAACAAGTATGTGACCTTGCATGGCCTTTTCCAGAGCCGCCTTGGCGGGGTGTTTCATATCCGGCAGCAATGTATCCAGCGCATACAGTTTGAAAAAATAGCGGTGCTTGCCTATCGGCGGACACGGCCCTTTGTAGCCGGTACTTTGCCAGTCATTCAGTCCCTGCAGGGCTCCTCGCGGGAGTCCTTCGGCAGCAATGCTTTCGGGCAAACCAGAGGCATCGGGCGGAATGTTATACAGCACCCAGTGCACCCAGGTCATCTTGGGCGCCTCGGGATTGGGGGCATCCGGATCATCGACGATCAAGGCCAGGCTTTTTGTGCCGGCCGGAACACCGGTCCAGGTAAGCGGAGGGGATATATTCACGCTATCGCAAGTGTAGCGCGCGGGAATCTCCCCATCACGCGTGAATGAAGTGGACATGATGATCAGGGGCATGACGATGTTCTCCTTTTCGCCGGGTAGCAAGCTGGTCCCGGCTTCTACAACAGATATGGCTGCCGCAACAGAGATGCAGATCAGGACGACCCCCAGAACTGCAGCCCAGATCAGGCGTATGCGCCGGGATGTATTTTTCATTTTTCAGGTCACAGTAACAGTCCTGCGATATTCGCCATCCACGTTGGGCAGTTGAAAACCATATGCAGGGGCGCGTTTAATCGCACCGTTATTGCCCCTCATCCACATCTCCGATATCCACATCTTCGCTTTCTTTTGGGCGATTTTTTGGCGCGTGCGTCTTGATGTCGCCGCGCATCTTGCGCGCGTAATCTTCAAGCTGGCGTTTGGCAGCATCGAATGCATCACGCAAGGCCACATAAACATCTTCGGCATGGTCGCGGTTAACTGCGATCTCGCTGCCCGGCACGCCGATGTCGATGCGCACATTGAACTGCTTGCCCTGCTGATGGTGCTTGTGCGGCATCTCGACGACTACCCGGCAGGACATGATGTGATTGAAGAATTCTTCGAGCTTGTTCACCTTGTCACGGATGTGTGTTTCCAGCGCCTCTGAATGTTCCATATCCCGGATGGTGATCTGTAATGGTATTTGCATGATTTTCTCCTAAAAATTAGCCGCGCTAACGTCGGCTCATCGTTTCCTTTTTCTGCTCGTGCCTCACCAGCTTGGCGAGCGCCAATAATTCTTCCGCGAGAAGTTCCAGCAGGTCATCCAGCGTAAGAATGCCAACCAGGCCGCCGCCCCGATCGACCACCGGCACGCGCCGCACCCCCTTGGCGCGCATATACTCGATCGTCTCGGACAGGCCGGCATTTTCCTTGACCGTGGCAAGCTCGGTCACCATGATGTCGCCCACGGTGATGACCGTCTGATCGATTGCCGGCGCCATGATTTCCACCACCAGATCGCGGTCTGTGACGATACCGACCGGAACCCTGACACCACCCCGCTCTTCAACGACCACCACATCGCCAACGTGATGCTGGCGCATGAGCTGGGCCGCTTCCAGTATGGTGTTGTGGCGCTGCACGATAACGACTTCACGGTTACAAATTTCACTGATAGGCATGATGGCCTCCGTTTATGGTTAGAATTTACATATCAAATTTCTCAAGCGGTTTGTGTCTCAAGCGGTTTGCAAAGCTGCCTGGTGGCTATGGAGAAACCAGCGGTCCAGCACCACATGGCGGGTAAACCATTTGTTGTCCAGCAATCTCACGGCGAGGAGGTTGCGCAGGAATGTCGATCCGACGCTGCCTGATGACGCCGCATCGCCAAAGCGCGCAACCAGACGACCGGCATAAGGCAGCAACTGCTGACGGCGGTAATCTCCCTGTGCTTCCAGGATCGTGGCGGCAGCCATCAGGCCGGACTCGACCGCCGGCCGTATCCCTTCGCCGCTTTGCGGGTAGGCCAGCCCGGCCGCATCGCCGACCAGCAGCATGCCGTCATCGAGCTGCTTGCGCACCGTGTGTCCATAGAGCAGGTAAGCATGTCCATGGAAGCTGTCCGGGATGTCCCACGGAATCCTGCCGCGCTGCTTGAGGAAGTCGCAAAAATGCTTGAGCTGTTCCGAAAGCAGATGGTTGTCCTCGCGGCCCAGCCCGATATTCAGATGATCGCCTTTCCGGAAACACCAGCCGTATCCCTTCAGATCACGGCAGAAGTAAAGTTCGGGCGTATCCCCGCGCACCTGGCATTCATAGCGTTGCAGTTGATCCATCTCGAATTCGATCTCCTTGGCGGCTATGGCCGGCTCATCTGCCCCGAGCTTCGCCCCCATGAAACGTGCCACCGGGCAGAAATGTCCTCCCGCACCGATGACCAGCGGAGTCGAGATAGCGTCATTGATGATCCACTGCTTGCCGTCTCTGTGCAAAGATTTCAACGGCTGACCCGGACGCAAACGCGCACCCGAGCGTTGCAGCAGATAGTCGTCCAACTCGCTGCGGCGTATGCCATAGCTGACCGTGGTCGAATATCGGGTCTCCACATCGCCGCCATCGATCAAACCGGTACGGAAGGCCGTGATCGGCTGCAACACATTCTGCCGGGCATAATCTTCGGTATCCAGCTGTAGTGCCTGCAGCACCGCAGGCGTGATCCATCCGGCACAGACCTTGTCGCGAGGGAAGCTCGCCTTGTCCATCACCATCACATCCATGCCATGCCGGTGCAGTTGTCGTGCGCAGCTTGAGCCTGCGGGGCCACCACCGACGATGAGCACGTCACAGTTTTCCATCGGATGCTCCCAAAAAGTTGGACTGCGGCTCGTACAGGTATTTCCGGGTCCACGGGATCTGGTTATGGCCCGCGCGTGCGAAGCTCACCTGGAACAATTGCATCCCCCCCATCTTGAAGGCGGTGAGAGATCCGGCGAGGTACAAGCGCCATGCACGCACAAATGCCGGATCGAACATTTCCGTCACGCGCTCGACATTTTCCTCATACCTTTGCAACCAGTGCTCCAGCGTCTTGGCATAGTGCAGCCGCAGATTTTCCACATCCAGAACCGAGAAATCGAAAGGCTCGAATATCTGCATCATCTGCGCCAGACTCGGCGGGCAGGCACCGGGGAAGATGTTGCGCTCGGTCCATGCGTCCATCGGTCTGGGGTAATTCAGGCCTATGCTATGGATCAAGCCGCGCCCGGTATCCTTGAGGCTGCGGTCGATGACCGCACCCAGCTCCCGGTAATGATCCGTGCCCACATGTTCGAGCATGCCGACCGAAACGAAAGCATCAAATTCGCCGCTCACGTTGCGGTAATCGTCCTCGATGAACTCGACCTGTCCGTCCAGCCCTTCTGCGTGAGCGCGTTGCCGTGCGAGGGTAATCTGCTCTCTGGATATGTTGTACGCTGTCACTTTCACACCGTAGTATTTGGCCATGTGCAACGCCAAAGCTCCCCAGCCGCAGCCCGCCTCCACCACTTTCTCGCCCGGCTGCAAACGCAATTTGCGGCATACGTGGTCCAGCTTCGCAAGCTGTGCATCTTCGAGGCTGGTGCCCGGGCTGGGGAAATAAGCACAGGTGTACAGCATGCGTTCATCGAGCCATAGCTTGTAAAAATCGTTGCCAATATCGTAGTGATGATGGATGTTGCGGCGTGCTCCGCTGAGGCTGTTGCGCCGTGCGTCGTAGAACGGGGCCAACTGTTTTTTGCCAATCTTGCCCTGGTTGCGTAGAAGACAGACCCGGTAGACCGCTTCGAGAAAATCCAGCAGATTCCCCTGCACCTCTATGCGCTGTGCCGAGTACAACTCGCCGAAGTAAAGTTCGGGATCGACGACCAATTTGAATAGTGCGCCACGGTCGCGGATCAGAACCCGCGCTACCGGGTTGCCCTGATGATTCGAAATTCCCTGCCCATTCCACAGCACAAGCTGCACGGGCGGATCGCCGATGGCACGCAGCATTCTCTTCAACAGCAGCTTATCCGTCGCAAACACCATATTGCCCAGCGTTCGGCGCTGCTCACTGTCCGATTCTCTGGCTGGTGCCGGGTAATTGATCCCGCTGCTTATCGATTTTCCAGATGTCCCAGTTTGCTCTTGTCTCATGCCATTTCTCCTCGCAATCATGTCGTGATGCTGCCATCAGATAATTCTGCGATGACTCGCTTGCATACTTCGGCCGGGAGTCTGCTCTATCTGTTCAACCCGAAAGCACTCACCCATCGTGAAGTTTTAACGGAATAAAAATCATATTGCCTTCAAGTCGAACCGGTAAGGCAGCGCGCTTCACCCCTTCAGTGCGTCCAACTCACGCGCAACAGATTCTGTTCAGGGTTATAGTGATATTCCAGCTCGCCTTGGTAGGCGTGATGCAACGCTTCGCCCATGCCGCGGGCAAGATGGATATCCGTGGTAGTCACCAGTGCCGTGCCGTCTTTTTCTTCCACCGCCATGATGCGTTTGAGCGGATGTTCTGTCCGTTCGTGTTTTTCATGGTTGTGCACCAGGCGCATGATCTCGTCGTGATGTGAGTGGAAGAACTCGCCCTTCATCGTCAGGAAGCCGGCGGGATAATGGTCATGGATGCGATGGCAGGCCGGGCAGATCGCACGATGCGCGTTTTCCGGAGCTTGCAGCCACTGCCAGCGGCCTTGATGAAACACCGCACCACATTGCGTACATACTGACGGCTCCTGTAACTTGCCCTTGGCCTTGTAAGCATCGTGCACACGCTCCTGGAAAATGCCGTCGTGCCGGGAAATCTTGCGGAAACCCTCAGATACAGTTGCTTGATTCATGATTGTTACTCCTTTGATTGATCGAATAATCAGCTGATTTATTCAGTTACATTTCACGGCACACTCGCTACATTCCCATCTCACCCATGGCCTCAAGCTTGTCCTCATCCTTCGGTAGCTCCGCGATCATCGCGTCCGTGGTGAGAATCAGGCTGGCTATCGAAGCGGCATTCTGCAGGGCACAGCGCGTCACCTTGGTTGGGTCGAGGATACCCATCTCGAGCAGATCGCCGTAGGCTTCGGTGGCGGCGTTGTAGCCGAAGCTGCCCTTGCCCTCCAGCACCTTGTTCAGCACCACCGAAGGCTCGCCGCCGGCGTTGGTGACGATCTGGCGCAGCGGTTCTTCCAGCGCACGCAGCACAATCTTGATGCCGGCATCCTGCTCGTTATTGTCGCCATGCAGCGCTGCAATCGCCGCCCTGGCGCGCAGCAGCGCTACACCGCCTCCGGGCAGGATGCCTTCTTCGACCGCAGCACGGGTCGCATGCATCGCGTCCTCGATACGGGTTTTTTTCTCTTTCATCCCGATTTCGGTGGCAGCGCCAACCTTGATCACCGCGACCCCTCCGGCGAGCTTGGCGGCGCGCTCCTGCAATTTTTCCTTGTCGTAACTGCTGGTCGCTTCCTCGACCTGCTTGCGGATTTGCCTGATGCGGTTCTGGATTAATTCCGGATCCCCTGCGCCGCTGATCAGCGTGGTGTCTTCCTTGCCCACTTCCACGCGCTTGGCCTGGCCGATATCTTTCAGCGTGATCTTCTCCAGCGTGAGGCCGACTTCTTCGGCGACCACCGTGCCGCCGGTCAGGATGGCGATGTCTTCCAGCATCGCGCGGCGGCGATCGCCAAATCCGGGGGACTTGACCGCGACGGTCTTCAAAACGCCACGGAGGTTGTTGATCACCAGCGTCGCCAGCGCCTCGCCCTCGACATCCTCGGCGATGATCAGCAGCGGCCGGCCGGCCTTGGTGATCTGCTCCAGCAGCGGCAGCAAATCATGGATGTTGCTGATCTTCTTGTCGTGCAGCAGGATATACGGCTCATCCAGCGCCACGATCTGCTTGTCGGGGTTGTTGATGAAGTAAGGCGACAGATAGCCGCGGTCGAACTGCATCCCTTCCACCATTTCCAGCTCATTTTGCAGGCCCTTGCCGTCTTCGATCGTGATCACGCCTTCCTTGCCGACCTTCTCCATGGCCTGCGCGATGATCTCGCCGACAGCGCTATCGGCATTGGCGGATATCGCGCCGACCTGGGAGATTTCCCTGTTCGTCGTGCATGGCCTGGAAATCTTGTGCAACTGTTCAATGATCGCGGCGACTGCCTGGTCTATGCCGCGCTTCAAGTCCATCGGGTTCATACCGGCGGCAACGAACTTCATGCCTTCGCGCACGATCGCCTGTGCCAGCACCGTGGCGGTGGTCGTGCCGTCGCCCGCCACATCGGAGGTTTTGCTGGCGACCTCCTTCGCCATCTGCGCACCCATATTCTCGAACTTGTCCTTGAGCTCGATCTCCTTGGCCACAATGACACCCGAGTTGGCCACCAGCGGCGGTCCATATGGGCGATCCAGAATCACGTTGCGCCCCCTCGGGCCGAGCGTCACCTTGACCGCATCCGCAAGAACATTCACACCTTCAATTATCTTGGCACGGGCTGCATCATGGAACAAAACCTGTTTCGCCGACATGAGACTCTCCAGAATAAATGCTTCACAGCCGCGACGACTTCACCCTGGTCGGGCTTTTCCCACACTGCATCCGGAATCGGGATTCCGGATTTGGTTTTGCGTACGCTTTTCAGTCACCTCACCGTTACGCGATCATGCAAAAGGCGAAGGTGCCCGAAGTTTGTTCCCATGGCGTGGCACCCATCCCTCTCTCGTGAACAATATCCAGCCATGACGACTATCAGCGGTTGCGACCACCACCGGGTCCCATGCCACCTCCTCCCGGTCCCATTCCCCCACCACCGGGACCCATGCCGCCGCCCGGCCCCATCATGCCGCCACCTCTGGCCGGCGGCTCGTCAGGAAGGGTCATTCCGCGCTCTTTAGCCCGCTCCTTCATGCGCTCGTGGTGTTCGTTGCGAATCTGCTCACGTTCCTCGGCAGTTTTAGCGGCGCGCATTTTTGAACGATACTCTGCGCGCTCTTGCTGAGTCATCATCTGACTGCCGTATATCCGTGATTGTGTTTGGGTTTGCGCTTGAGTTTGCGTTTGAGCTTGTTGCTGTGTGCGCTCCTGATCGGCTGCCAAAGCCAAGCCTATCGAAAGCGCCAAGGCACTCGTTAATGCAGACATCATTAACGTCTTCTTAAACATGTTTTTCTCCTTGGTAAAATAAATAATAAGGGGCTGAAGTAGATTAGCACTAAATACCAGCCCACTCCTTTAGTGTTTTCAGTTGTTGTTTTGGTGTTCCGTAATTAAATCTAAATTCACATTCCTTAAGGAAAAGTGGAAACGATTCTTTAGGAATACCGTTATATTTTCTCAGCACACGCTTGGCCTGATTCCAGAAGTTCTCAATGCCATTGATGTGGTTCTTGCCTCTGGCGAATAGCGCGGAGTGATTGATACGCTCATGATAAAAATCACTCACGTCCAACGCGTTGTAGCTTCGATAACAATCCGTATACACAATGCTGTCAGGCGCTATTTTCCTGGTAATGAGCGGCATGAGGGTGGCTGTTTGGGTGTCGTTCACTACCTTGGTAAATACCTTGCCTCCACGCTTCAGTATTCCGAATACGACCACCTTGCCAGCAGCACCCCGACCCCGTTTGCCTTTACGAGCACCACCAAAATAGCTTTCATCCAATTCTACTGCACCATCAAATATTTCAGCCGCTTGAAGCTCGACATGATGGCTGATTACCTGCCGAATCTTTCTGTAGAACAGCATCGCTGTATTAGGCTGAATGTCCAATATGTCAGCCGCTGATCGTGCTGTCACTTCCAGCACAAAAAACTCCAGCAATCTTAACTGTTGTTTTCTTAATAATTTACAATGTGTTATCTTCATTTAATTAGCTTAACATTTAAGCTAATCTACTTCAGCCCCTTCTCTTTTTCATACAACAGGCACTTCGAACAACTGCTGAAGATCAACATCAAGCTTCAGATAATACCCGGGTAGCTAACGGATATGCGCTTACCGTTA
>Ga0208587_1001376_pt1 | contig 12927 bp, 9 predicted proteins | sample NGESurdeep092012_7_FD_184472 | JGI IMG/M metagenome (GOLD analysis project Ga0208587, IMG submission 184472) | Arctic peat soil microbial communities from Barrow, Alaska - NGEE Surface sample 210 deep-092012 (SPAdes) | ecosystem: Environmental > Terrestrial > Soil > Wetlands > Peat ...
ACTGACGATGGCGACGTCGGCATCGATGCGGCCAAGCGAACGGAATGCGATGGGATAGAGTGGGAAGTACTTCTTGAACTGACTGTGTATTCCCGGCAACAGCCGCATCCACGTTTCAACGACGAGCGCGTCTCGCAAGTCATCGGTCATGCGACGACGGTCCACCACGCTCACGTACAACGGCGCCTCAGGAAAGGCGCGATGCAAGGCCGCGACGACCTGCTCCGCGCCACCCATCTGGATGAGGTAGTCATGGACCAGCGCGATCCGCGGCGGGGTTGTGGTTTGCAGGCTACGGACCTTGGCAAGGGAAGGTCCGAAGTTACATCGGGTGCGAGGGGGGGAGGAGAGGGCGGAACGCTCAACTCTCCCGCACACCCAACTGGTCTCAGTTCTGAGTGGGGGAGTTTTCCTGCAGTTAATAGTTGAAGTCGTCGAGTTGAGAGATCGTCGCTGATCCCAATGGAGTAAGGTCATCCCGGTGCGGCACACGTTCGATACGAAACGGCGGAACTGATGACATCGTCTGTTCCGCCGTTCTGTTTCCCAATGGCCCCGTCAGAGAGGAATTTTACGCCACGGCAGTCTGCGACCCACGCATAACTCAAAAACTTGCACTATTAACTGCAGGAAAACTCCCCCACTTCTCCCCACTCTCAACTGCTCTCGGCTTTCAGCGGGTGCTGCCCGGCGCTAGCTTCTCCGAGTGCCGCCCCTGATCTCGCTCCGCGTCTGCCTCGCGCTCGCTTTCGCTCTCATGTGCTGTGGTGCGACCGTCGCGCACGCGCAGGGGACCGCCCTCGTTCCGCCCGGCGATCTCGCGTACTCCGACCTCGACCGGCTGGATGAGCTGGGCCTTCTCGACTCACTGATCGTCGGCCAGCGTCCGTACTCGCGGCGCGAGATCGCTCGGATCGCCCGCGCTGCGGACGCCCGACTCTCGGTGGACTCTGCCGCCGGCGACGAGCCCCTGCGGCGCGCTCGTGACATCGTCTCTCGCCTGGTCGCGCGCTTCGCGCCGGCCGGCGCCGGCTTCCCAGCTCGAGACTTCACCGACGGCCTTGCGGATGCGGGGAGCCTCTCCATCAACGCGACGAGTGCCGAGCGGCGGGCTCTCGTTGGCGAGGGGCGTGCGACCGAGGCGACGATCGATCCGCTCGCCGAGCGACGGCTCGGCCGTCCGGCGCTGCGCGGACAGAGCGGCGATCTCGAGATCGAGCAGCGCTTCGAGCCGACCTCGTGGCTCGCCTTCGCGGCCAGGGAACGCGTCGAGCTTCGGCATCCGTCGGATGCGAGCGTAAGCGCCACCGATGGCGAGGTGCTCCGCGGATCGATGCGGGCGCGTTACGCGAACCTCGCGTTCATGGTGGGCCGCGAGCAGCTCGCGTGGGCGCAACACGTCGGCGACGGCTTGTTCATCGCCTCTGACGCGCCCGCGCTCGATCAGGTCTCGCTCGCCTCGGACGCGCCGTTCAGCCTCCCGGGCCTCCTGCGCGCACTCGGCCCGACTAGCGCCACCCTCGTCGTCGCGAACCTCGGCCGGAGCAACGCGCGGGCGTACTCGACCCTCCTCGCGTACAAGGTCAGCATGCGCCCCACGAGCACGGTGGAGATCGGCGGGACCTTCATGAACCACTTCGGCGGGGTCGGCTCGCGCGGTGCGAGTAAGCTCGACCGGCTGGTGGACTTTCTCCCCTTCATCGACGTCTTCCGCAAGCACAACTACTCGGACACGACGCAGGTGCTGGATGTGGAATCTGACAAGCTCCTCGGCGTGGACGGTCGCGTGCGCATCGCCGCGCTTGGTGGGGTGATCGTCGCCGGCGAGCTGCTGGCCGACGACATCGACGCTCATCGGCTGCGCACGATGCTAACCTGGGATGGCTCGCAAACGGTGCGCCTCGTGTTCCCCGATCTCGTGACGTCCGCCCTGTCGCTCGAGCTCAATGCCAAGCACACCGGCATTCGAACGTACACGCACAACGGGCAGATGGCCAACGGAATCACGACGCGCGGACGACTCATCGGCGACGAGCTCGGCCCCGACGCAAAGCAGTTCGGCGCGACGCTTTCGTGGATGCCTGACGCGTCGCGGACCTTCGCGCTCACCGGATACTCCGCGATCTACAGCAAAGTCGACTACGCACCGACCGACGTCTCCGGCGTGCTGACAATGCCCAAAGCCCGCGTCTACCCCAATGAGCTTCGCGACGCGATAGTAGCGTCGGTCGTGGTGCGGCGGGGTGAGCTGCTGTCCCTGCGCGCGCGAGCGGGCGCCGAGCGCACGCGGAATTACGCGTTCGACGGCGGCCGTCGTGAGGACTACGTGGCGGCGCTCGCGCTTCAGTTCGCGCGCTGACCTGGCACACCGTGCGTGTGGCGCTCGTGTCCGACTGGTTCCTCCCGCGCCAGGGCGGAATCGAATTGCATCTGCGGGACCTCGCGTTGGCTTTGCGGGTGCGCGGCGTGGACGCGCGCCTCGTCACACCCACCCGCGGCAGCGATGTGGTGGATGGCGTTCCGGTGCACCGTCTCCCGGTCGCGCTTGCGCCCGGCTTCGGCTTCGCGATCTCGCCGCGACTCGTCTCGGCGATCGGCGATCTGCTCGACCGCGAGCGCTTCGACGTCGTGCATGCGCACGCGAGCGTGATCTCGCCGGCGGCGTACGCGGGCGCGCTCGCCGGCGCACGACGCGCGCTCCCGACCGTGCTCACCTTCCACTCGATGCTGCACCGCTCGGCATTCGTTCTTGGCACGAGCGAGTCGCTCTTTGGTTGGGCAGGTGGGCGCGTGCTGCTCACGGCCGTGAGCAGCGTCGTCGCGGCGCAGGCGGCGCGGTGGATCCCCGGCGCGAGCGTCGGCGTGCTGCCCAATGGCGTGGACGCCGGCTTCTGGCGCGCGACGCGACACGAAGCTCGCGCGGGCGTCGTGCACTTCGCGAGCGCGATGCGCCTCTCGCGCAAGAAGCGTCCGGCGGCACTCGTACGCGCGTTCGCTCACGCGGTGCGATTCACCTCCGGCGTACCCGAGCTGCATCTCACGATCGCCGGCGACGGCCCCGATCGCGGCGAGCTCCTTCGGCTCGCCAACGAGCTCGGCGTCGGCGCGCAGCTATCGTTGCCGGGTCAGTTGACGCGTGACGCGTTGCGCGATCTCTATGGACGCGCGGATGCATTCGTTCTCCCCAGCGAGCGGGAGTCGTTCGGGATCGCCGCGCTCGAGGCGCGCGCGGCAGGGCTCCCGGTAATCGCCATGCTCGCCAGCGGAGCGCGCGATTTCATCGCGCAGGGCGTCAACGGCGTGCTGGCGGCCAACGATGGGGAGATGACGCGAGCGATGACGCGCGTCGCCCTCGATGCGCCCTTCCGGAACTTCGTCGCGGCGCGCAACCGCAGCGACTCGCCGCCGTACGACTGGACGGAGGTCGCCGCGCAGCATCTCGCTTTCTACGAGGCGGCGGCCGCGCTCCGCAACGGGTTGGAGAACGCCAGCCAGCGGTAGCCGGGGAGCGCGAGGGCGACGAAGTAGCACGCATGCTGCACGAGCGCCATGCCGAGGGCTCGCTCCGCGTTCACCCCGAAGTGTGCGTACGCGAGGATGATCGCTCCTTCGAACACGGCGACGTTCCCTGGGACGACGGGGATGATCGTCGCCAGGTTGAGCGCCGCCAGGGCCAGCACCGCGCTCGCCAGCGGTAGCTGCACGCCGAAGGCGTGCTGCACGCACAGCAGGGCGACGATCTCCATCCCGTTCTTGGCAAGCGCCAGCAGGAGAACCGAGAGCGTGATGTGCGGCGACCGGAGCGGCTGCACGGCGAGCGCCGCCTTCGTCATCATCGCTCCGGCGCGCTCCGGCAGCCGGGCGTGCAGCCGCTCACGATTCCGCAGCACCACGAGGGCGAGCGCGATGACGATCCCGAGCACGACGGCGAGCGTCTCCGCCCCGCGCGCCATCCAGGTGGGGAGCGTGACCATCGCCGCCGCCGTGGAGAGAAGCGCGACCTTGGCGATGCCGACGATCATCTGGTCCATCGCCAGCACCGAGACCGCCGACGTGCGGTCGAGTCCGATGCGCGTGGCGAGCAGGAGCACCGCGGATCCCTCGCCGACGAACGCCATCGTCGTATTGTGCAGCGACGCGGACATCGCGACGGTGGCGAGCATCTCGCGGAACCGGTTGTTCGGCACGCGCGGCGCGATCAGCCTCCATTGCAGCGCCCAGAGCGGGAGCACCATCGCGTACGCGGCGACGGCGAGCACCAGCCATCCCGCCCGCACGCTTTGCAGCTCGACGAGCACGCGCGCCAGATCGAGCCGGCGCGCCGCCAGATAGAGCGCCATGGCGAGCAGCGGCAGCACGACGAGCGGCGCCCATCGCCGAGCGCGCGAAAACGTCATGCGGCCGAGAGCGCCCCGAGCTCGCGCATCGTGTGGAAGCTCGCGCCGCGCGACTGGAAGAGCTGAATCACCTCGCGCAGGCAGCGCAGCGCCACGTCCCCCGTCCGGAAGCGGCAGTCGTAGCGCAGCCTCTCGCGCGTGAGATCCACGAACTCCCACGGATGCACGAAGAGCACGACTGGATCCGCCAGCGAGAGCAGCCACGGGTCACGGACGAGCGCGGGGAGGCGAAGCACCGACGACGTCATGGACGCCGGGATGCGCCGCAGTGTCGTCGGCTGTCGCGGCGCGCGATACGAGCGCTTGTACTTGGCCAGCGACGAATCGAGCGCGAAGCCGGCGTCTTCGAGGAGGCGGACGTACGGCTCGGGGAAGCGCAGGTACGGCGCGCGGAACGACGTCACTTCGCCGAACTCGCGCAATCGCGCGGCCGAGCTTTCGATCTCCCAGCGCGCCGTGGGCTCGTCGAGCGTATCGAACGCCGAATGCGTGACGCCGTGACACCCCAGCTCGTGACCCGCGTCCACGAGCGCTCGAACACTGTTCGGGAAGCGCTCGGCGACATCGCCGGTAGTGAAATAGGTCGCGGCGATGCCTGTCCCGGCGAAGAGCGACAGCAGGGCGGGGGCGCCCTCCTCGATCCCGCGGAACGTGGAGCTCAGGTAGGGCGGGCAGTCCGGCTCGAAATCAACGGTGATCGAGACGCGCAAGACGGCACAGCGTGAGGCGTGGAGTGGGGCCTGTGGGATTTGAACCCACGCGCGTCGGATTATGAGTCCGCTGCTCTAACCAACTGAGCTAAGGCCCCGTGCACACGAGACGTGCACAGCACCAATTAAGGTACCGCATCTGGCGGACGCATGCACGGTGAATTAACATCACCGTCAGCAATCCGTCTGTTTGCTTGGCCCGCATCGCATCGCGGTGGTACGATCCGTCGCCCTTGCCAAGTACTGGACCGAGGCATAGCTGAGATGACGCAATCTGCTAGAGTGATTGGAATTGACGACAAGCTCACGGTGCGCACCAACGGTGAGCCGACCCGCGTGGATCTGTGGTGCGAGATGTCGTTCGACGGCATGGCGGCCCAATGGCCCGAACTGTTCAACGCGACCGCAACGCAGGCCGCGAGTGAGCTTACCGTGAAGCGTCTCGAATACTTCTCGTTCACGCCGACCCGCGGATGGATCGTCGCGCGCGGCGTGGAGCGGAGCGGCATCGTTCCCGCCGATATCGAAGCGAAGATTCGCGTCGTCGTCAAGCGCGTGAATGAGCAGGTCATGCAGGCGCGTGCCGCGATTGCCGCCAAGCTACCCAAGAAGCGTGTGCCCTGGTCAGCTCGCGTGCTGAGCGGCTTCCTGTCCATTTTCGCCCTGCTCGCCGTGGTCTTCATCGGCAAACGCTGACGCGGATGCGTCGCGCGGTGCGCCGGCCGGTCGCGACACTCGGCGACGTCGCGCCACGATGATCGCCGTCGTCACCGGCTCCACCGGCTTCATCGGCTCGCATCTCGTCGACACGCTGCTCGCGCAGGGCGCGACCGTTCGCGCGCTGTACCGCCCCGAAACCTCGCCGGCGCGGCGCGATGCGCGCGTCGCCTCCTACGAGGCGGATCTCCTCGACGACCGCTCGCTCCGCGAATCCGCCGTGTGGCGCGGTGCGACCCACGTCTTCCACCTCGCTGGTGTGACGAAAGGGCGCACGCTCGCGCGCCTGCGAGCCGGCAACGTCTTTCCCACGGCCAATGTCCTCGCCGCCGTCGCTGCACAGAGCGGGACGCCCCCACGCATCGTCCTCGTGTCGTCGCAGGCCGCCGGGTCGCCCGCGTCGGCCGCCGATCATCCGATCCGAGAGAGCGACCGCCCCATCCCCGTCGAGGCGTACGGGCGCAGCAAGCTGCAGGCGGAGCAGGCCGCGGTCCGCTACCGCGACACGCTTCCCATCACGATCGTCCGCCCCTCCGCCGTGTACGGCCCGCGCGATCGCGACTTCCTCGCCGCCTTCCGCCAAGCCAGCGGACGAGTCGCCTTTCACGCCGTGCCGCGCGATCACCTGCTCTCCATCGTCCACGTGCACGACCTCGTTACTGCCCTCGTAGCGGCGGGGACGGCCCCGGCAGCGCTGGGCAAGACGTACTTCGTCGCCAACGACGAGCCGGTCTCCTGGCGCCAGCTCTACGCGCTGATCGCCGAGGCCGCGGGCGCGCAACCGCTGCACCTCCAGCTACCGCTCGCCGGCCTGCGCCTGGCCGCCGGCATCGCCGATCTCGTCGGCGCGATGACGGGGCGCGATCTCCTGCTGAATCGCAACAGGGTCGCCCTCGCTCGTCCGCGCTGGTGGCTCTGCGACGCCTCGCTCGCGCGCGACGAGCTCGGGTGGTCGCCCGCCGTTCCACTGCAGGACGGCATCCGCGAGACGTACCTTTGGTATCTTGCCCAAGGGTGGCTGCGCGCACCGAAGCGTTCGGCACCCGGCGATGCAGAGCACGTCTCAGCCCACCTGAATTGACTGAACTTCCGCTCATCCCTGACGACGCGCGCGCTGCGGGGATCCGCACACTCGTCGAGCTGCTCGAGTATCGCGCCGGCCGGCAGCCCGCCGACGTCGTCTTTCGGTTCATCAACAGCGACGGCGCGGAAGACGGCTCACTCAGCTTCGCGATGCTGCAGCTGCGCGCGCGCGCCATCGCCGCGCGGCTCGCCGATCACGTGGTGCCGGGCGATCGCGTGCTGCTGCTCGTCCCGCCCGGGTTGGACTACGTCGCGGCGTTCTTCGGCTGCCTCTACGCCGGCGCGGTCGCCGTGCCGGCGTATCCGCCCAATCCGCGCCGCGCCGACCCGCGCGTGGCCGGCATCGCCCTCGACTGCGGCGCGCGCGTCGCCCTCGCCTCGGCGGCGTTCATGGCGCGCCTCGACAGCTGGCTCGAGCTCACCCCCGAGCTGCGTGCCCTCGACTGGCTCGACGCCGCCGCCCTCGCGCAGGGGGATGCGTCGCTCTGGCGCGCGCGTCCGCACGATCCCGACGCGCTGGCCATGCTGCAGTACACCTCGGGCTCCACGGGAGACCCGCGCGGTGTCATGCTCGCCCACGCGAACCTGCTCCACAACTCGGCGATCATCCACCGGGTGAGCGAGCACCGCGCCGGCGACAACGGCGTCTTCTGGCTCCCGCCGTTTCACGACATGGGACTCATCGGCGGCATCCTGCAGCCACTGTACGCGGGGCTCTCCGCGGCGCTCATGGCGCCCGCGACCTTTCTTCAGCGCCCGCTGCGCTGGCTGGAGGCGATGTCACGGCTGCGCGCCACGACGAGCGGCGCGCCGAACTTCGCGTACGACCTCTGCGTCGAGCGCATCGCCGAGGAGGAGCGGGCGTCACTCGATCTCTCGGCGTGGCGCACCTCCTTCAACGGCGCCGAGCCCATTCGCGCCGATACCATCGCGCGCTTCACGAGCGCCTTCGCCATCGCGGGCGTGAGCGAGCGCGTGATGATGCCCTCGTATGGGCTCGCCGAAGGAACGCTCTTCGTCTCCGGCGGGCCGCCACAGCGCGCGCCTCGTGTGGTGCTCGCCGATCGGCGCAGCCTGGAGAGCGGCGAGCTGCGCGCTCCGGCCGACGAGGCAAGCGCGCAGCCGCTCGTCGGGTCGGGGGTGCCGGCGATCGAGCAGAAGACGATCATCGTGGACCCCGACTCGGCCACGCTCTCCCCGAACGGACAGATCGGCGAGATCTGGGTGTCGGGGCCGAGCGTCGCGGCGGGATACTGGAACCGTCCCACCGAGTCGGCGGTCACCTTCCACGCACACCTGACCGGCTCGGCGAAGTCGTTCCTCCGAACGGGCGACCTCGGCGTGATCGCCGATGGCGAGCTGCTCGTCACGGGGCGGCTCAAGGATCTCGTCATCCTCGACGGGCGCAACTACTACCCGCACGACATCGAAATCGCCGCCGAGCGAAGCCATCCGAGCCTCCGCCCTGGATTTGCCGCCGCGTTCAGCGTCACGCGCGACGGGCGGGAGCGAGTGGCGCTCGTGCTCGAGGTCACCCGACATCACAAACCGGAGCAGGACGCGGCGCTCTTCCAGGCGATCCGCACCGAGATCGCCTCCACGATCGGCGTCGTGCCCAGCGAGATCGTGCTCGTGCGCCAGAACACCATCCCGCGCACCTCGAGTGGCAAGATCCAGCGTCGCGCCTGCCGCACCGCGCTGCTCGAGGGGGCGCTCGACATCGTCGGCGAATGGCGCGCGCCGCGGAGCGACGCCGTCGCGCCGCAGGACGCGATCTCGGCGTGGCTCCTCGACTGGGTGCGCGAGGAACTCAGCGTTGATCCGGCGCTGCTCGCCCCGCGCACGCGGCTGCGCGACCTTGGCCTCGACTCGCTCGCGGCCACGCGCCTGCTCGTCGCGCTCGAGGAGCGTTTCGGTCGGCGCATCGACCCGGCGCAGCTGTGGGAACAGCCCGACGCTGGTGCCCTGGCGCACTACATCGCCTCGCTCGGCGCGGCTGGCGGCACGCAGCCGCCCGCGGTCGCCACGCGACCGACGTACGGGACGCCCACCGCGGCGAGCACCGACGTGAGCAGCTGGGCGGAGTACCGTGCGCTGCGGGCGCGGCTCGACGCGCTCGACGATCACGGCATCGCGAACCCGTTCTTTCACGTCCACGAAGGCGTCACCGGAAGTCGCGCGATCATCGGCGGGCGCGAGCTGGTGAACTTCGCCAATTACAACTACGTCGGCCTCTCCGGTGATCCCGACGTGACGCGCGCGGCACAGGACGCCGTCGCGCGGTGGGGAAGCTCGGTCTCGGCCAGTCGCGTGGTCTCGGGGGAGCGGCCGATTCACCGGGAGCTCGAGCGCGCCATCGCGGCCTTCGTGGGTGCGGAGGACGCCATCGTCTACATCGGCGGCGTCCCCGCCAACGTGTCGACCATCTCGCATCTATTTACCGCAGAAGACGTTGTCTTCTGCGATCAGCTCCTGCACAACAGCGCCATGCAGGGCGCGGAGTTCAGCGGAGCGCGGCGGCTCGTCTTCCCGCACAACGACTGGCAAGCGCTCGACGCGATGCTCGGTCGCGTGCGGCATCAGCACCGGCGCGCGCTCATCATCATCGAGGGCGTCTACGGCGCCGACGGCGACATCCCCGATCTCGCGCGCTTCGTCGAGGTGAAGTCGCGCCATCATGCCATGCTGATGGTGGACGAGGCGCACTCGCTCGGCACCATCGGCGCCACGGGGCGGGGGATCGGCGAGCACGCCGGCGTGGATCCGCGCACGGTCGAGCTCTGGATGGGGACGCTCAGCAAGTCGCTCGCGAGCTGCGGCGGCTACATCGCCGGGAGCGCGGCGCTCGTCGAGTACCTCAAGTACACCTCACCCGGCTTCGTCTTCAGCGTCGGGATCCCGCCGAGCAACGCCGCCGCGGCGCTCGCCGCGCTGCGCAAGCTCCAGCGCGAGCCGGAGCGCGTACGCGTGCTGCAGCAGCGCGCCTCGCTCTTCCTCACGCTGTGCAAGGAGGCCGGGCTCGACACTGGTGCAAGCGCGGGAACTCCTGTGATCCCGGTGATCGTTGGTGACTCGCTGCGCGCGGCGCAGCTCTCAGCAGCGCTCTTCGAGCGCGGGATCAACGTGCAGCCGATGGTCGCGCCGTCCGTGCCGAACGATCAGGCGCGGCTGCGCTTCTTCGTATCGTCACAGCACACGGAGGCGGAGATTCGCGATACCGTGGCCGCGGTCGTACGGGCGATCTCCGCTAGCGCCGCTGCTCATCCGGACGCCGTGATGACCGGTGCCGCGCGCTGATGCCGCTCGTCGTGCGCTGCGTGAGCTGGCCGGTGGAGCAGTTGACGTCGCTCCTCGAGAGGGCTGACGTCGTCGTCTGCACGTCGACCTTACAGGCGAGCGACGCGGAGCTCGCCGCGGCGCGCACAACCCTCAGCGCGGCCGAGCAGGAACGCGGCGGCGCGATCGCGAACGGCGTCGTCGCGCGCCGGTTCGTCATCGGTCGCGCGCTGCTGCGCGCCGCGCTCGCCGATGCGCTCGGCGAACTCCCGGAAATGATCGACATCCGCACCGGCGTTCACGGAAAGCCATACCTCGGCGTCGCCGAACCAGCGATGCGTGTCTGGTTCAGCGTCGCGCACACCGACGATCTCTTCATCTGCGCGTTGAGCCGGCGCGGCGAGGTTGGGGTGGATGTCGAGCGGGTGCGTGAGATGCCCAACTGGCGACGAGTCGCCGAGCGTGTGCTGCACCACGACGCGCTGCATCCGGTGCGCGGAACGGTTCGCGACTGCCCCAGCTTTCTCGGCGCGTGGTGTCGCGTTGAGGCCCAACTGAAGGCAAACGGAACGGGGATCGTCGGGTTGGACGCGCATCGCACGGGGAGGCTGGACGAGACGATGAAAGTCGCCGACGTGCGCGACCTCGTGCTCCCCACTGTGCTGGCCGAGGGGCGCTACTGTGCCGCCGTCGCGCTCCGCGCGTCGCCGCGGAAAATGTTGTCGTCCTGAGCAAAGCGAAGGACCTGCACTTGCAGGTCCTTCGGTCGCTACGCTCTCTCAGGACGACAGGACTGGCCGAGCAACCGCCAGATGATCGCGCCGACCATCGATATGAGTGCGCCCACGAGAAGTCCGGCGAGCGCGTCAACGCCGTAGTGGAAGCCGCCGTACACCGTGCCCACGATGAGCAAGGCGGTGAGCACGGCGGCGAGCCGGCCGATCCACGGCTGAAAGCGGAGCGCGCAGACCGAGGAGACGATTGCGGCGGCCACGTGCGATGAGGGGAAGGCCGTCCCGCGAGCGGACGCCGTGTCGAGCAGCGACAGGACCGCCGTCCGAATTGGACCGGGCGGCGCGACTGCCGGGCCGTGGAGAAAGCGCGGCCCGTCCACCGGAAACAGCAGAAATGTGATGAAACAGGCAGCGTAGACGAGCGAGAGAGAGAGCAGCGTCTGCGCGTATTCCTCCCGCTTTGCCCGCAGATACAGCAGCGCGGGGGGGACGAGCACGATGCCGTAATACGACGCATAGGCGAAATGCAGCAGCTCGCTCGCCGCGGGGTAATAGAAGCGTTCGGCAAGCGTGCGCGACGGATCGCTGGGGAAGAGCGAGTGCTCCCAGGCGATGACCAACGCATCCTGATGCGCGCGGCCGAGCCCGGGAATCAGCCACCGCTGCTCCCAGTAGAGGAACGGCCCGAGGAGCAGGGGAAGCCAGGCGCGCCACCCCTGCGCGCGTGGCGAGCGGCTGGCCAGCAGAGCGGCACCCATCAGCAGCGCCGCGACGTGGGCGGCCGATGGCCCAACGTCGCCCGAGGATCGCGTATAGCGGATGATCGGCACGAGCGTGGCGCCCAGGTATGCGACGGCGATCGCCCCGGCGAGGGTAACGGCACGCTGGGCCTGGGCGGGCCAGGGGGCCGCGTACGGGTCGGTGGGCGAGGTGAGGTCGGCTCCGGTCATCGGTGCGCAGTATTACATTCGCGCGGACCTGTGGTAAGTGTGTCCTCCAGCAAATCGTGATGTCGTTTGCAGTCATTCCGGTCGCCGGTCGAGGCGACCTGCGCCGATTCGTGGGTTTTCCGTGGTCGCTGTACAACGAGCGCGACCACCCGCAGTGGGTGGCTCCACTGCGCGTGTCCGTCTACGACGCGCTCGATCGCCAGAAGAATCCGTTCTATCGCGACGCCGATCGCGAACTGTTCCTCGCCGTGCGCGATGGACGGGTGCTCGGCCGGATCGCCGCGATCGAGAACCGGGCGCACAACCGCTTCCACGGCGACCGGGTCGGTTTCTTCGGGTTCTTCGAGTGCGTGAACGATCAGGCGGTGGCGAACGCGCTGTTCCACGCGGCCGCGCGGTGGCTTGCGGCGCGGGGACTCGACGCAATGCGCGGTCCCATGAACCCGAGCACCAACTATGAGTGTGGGCTGCTCGTGGACGGCTTCGAACATCGGCCCACGTTCATGACCGCGTGGAACCCGCCGTACTACGACACGCTCTGCCGCGCGGCGGGGCTCGAGAAGGCGAAGGATCTGCTCGGCTTCTGGTTCTCCGGCGAGGAGAACGGGTACCGCCTTCCCGCGTTCGTCGAGAAGTTGGCGAGCCGTGCGCTGCAAAAGGGGAGGATTACCTTCCGAGATCTCGACCCCTCGCGCTTCGACGACGAGGTCGAGGCGTTGTGGACCATTTACAACGACGGCTGGGAGCGGAACTGGGGGTTCGTGCCGCTGGGGCGGGACGAGTTCGGGCACATGGCGAAGGACATGAAGCAGTTGCTCGATCCGCGCTTCGCGTTCATGGCGCATGTGGACGGGCGGCCGGCGGGGTTCATGCTCGCGCTCCCCGATTACAACGAGGTGCTGGTGAAGAACCGGTCGGGGCGGCTCTTGCCGCTCGGCGCGCTGCGTATGCTCTGGGGGAAGACGCGAATCCGGGACATGCGAGTGATGGCGCTCGGGGTCGCGAAGGAGTTTCGGTCGCGCTCGATCCTCGCCGTCTTCACGCACGAGATCATGCGTCG
>Ga0208587_1001377_pt1 | contig 12918 bp, 10 predicted proteins | sample NGESurdeep092012_7_FD_184472 | JGI IMG/M metagenome (GOLD analysis project Ga0208587, IMG submission 184472) | Arctic peat soil microbial communities from Barrow, Alaska - NGEE Surface sample 210 deep-092012 (SPAdes) | ecosystem: Environmental > Terrestrial > Soil > Wetlands > Peat ...
GTTAGGCATGGATGCTCCCGTAACTGGAATCGCCCAGTCTCCGTACGGAAGGTAGCCCCTGAAAGTGTCGCTCGACACTTCAAACCTTTCCCGCGCCCCGGCCATCTGAACCAATGAGACCAAGAGGATCAGATTCCGGATGGCGGCGGCCCTGCGATACCAACCTGTGATCGAACCGGCAAACCGATCGAACGACGACGTCGCGCGGGCCGCCGGCGGCGACCGGCAGGCGTTCGAACGGCTGTACAGGCAGCACGTGAACCGGATCTTTTCGCTCTGCACGCGAATGGTGGGCGATCGCACACGCGCAGAGGAACTGACGCAGGACGCGTTCGTGAGGGCCTGGGAGAAGCTCGATCAGTTCCGCGGCGACAGCGCGTTCGGCACCTGGCTGCACCGGCTCGCCGTGAACGTGGTGCTCAACGACCGGCAGACCGAGAACCGGCGCCGCGGACGGCTGGATGATTCGGTTGAAGACGTGGACACGATGGCGCATGGCGCTGTCCGAGCTGAGGTCCCACCGGGACTTTCAATAGACCTCGAGCGCGCGATAGCAGGACTCCCGCCCGGAGCGCGAAAGGTCTTCGTGCTGCACGACGTGGAGGGCTACACGCACGACGAGATCGGCGAGATGCTCGGCGTGACCGCGGGGGGATGCAAGGCGCAGCTCCACCGCGCCAGAATGTTACTGAGAGAGGCACTGAACGCATGAATACTCCCGACAACGATCCTGCCGAACTCGACGCGGAGCTGCGTGCGATCGTACGCGCCGCCGCCGAACTTCCCACGCTCTCGCCCTCGCGAGATCTGTGGAGCGGCATCGCGTCCCGCATCGAGGCGCCCGTGGTCGCACTGCCGACCCGCATCACCAACGGCGACGCAACGACGCTCGCGCCGGCGGCGCAGCTTCCCTGGCGCCGCCTCGCGATCGCGGCCTCGCTGCTCATCGTGGCCACGGCCGGCGTCACCTGGTCGATCGTGAAGCACGGCAGCTCCGCCGAACTCGCGGCGAGGAGCGACTCGGCGACCGTCGAGGCGCCGCTCGCGGGTGCCCCCGTCGAGCCCGTGAGCCTTCAGCCCCCCGGGCAAACCGCCGAGCAGACGTTCGACAAGGAGATCGGCGCGATGCGCGAGATCATCGACGAACGCCGCAAGGAACTCGATCCCGTCACGATCGGCGTGCTCCAGAAGAACCTGAAGCTGATCGACGCCGCGATCGCCGAGAGCAAAGCCGCGCTCGCGAAAGATCCGGCGAGCGCCTTCCTGATGGACCGCCTCACGCACGCCTACGACACCAAGCTGCAGCTGCTGCGCGGAGTGGCGACCATTCCCGCGCACGGCTGAACAACTTTTCCCGAAACGAATTCCGATCATGAACAGCAGCACACGTTTCACCATGCTCGTCGCCGCCGCTGCGGCGACCATCGCCGCGGCGCCCGCGTCGGCACGCGCGCAGCGCGATCGCGAGCGCACGCGCATCGACTCGACCTTTGCGTTCGACAAGGGAAGCTGGGTCGACGTCAGCGTCGCATCGGGCGCGATCATCATCACCGGCTGGACGCGGCCCGAGGCGAAGGTCTATGCCTCGATCGAACGCGGCTGGATCGACGCGCAGCTCTCGCCACACCGCATCACGCTGCAAGCGCGCTCCGACCGCGGCCGCTCCGGCGACACGCGGATCGAGATCATGGTGCCTATCGGCACCCGCGTACAGGCGAGCAGCGCGTCCGGCAGCATCCGCATCACCGGCACCGACGGCGAGGTGGAGGCCGGCTCGGCGAGCGGCGCCGTCGAGGTCATCGGCGCGACCGACCGCATCACCGTGCACTCGGTGTCCGGCAAGCTGCACGCCGCGAAGCTGCGCGGCCGCACGCGCCTCGGCACCACGAGCGCCACGCTCGAGGCGGAAGACATCGTCGGCGATGTCACCGCCGGCACCGTGAGCGGCCGGATCACGCTCACCGGGGTGAAGTCCTCGCACGTGAGCGCCGAAACCGTGAGCGCATCGGTGACGTACGTGGGAAGCATCGATCCATCCGGGAGCTACGAGTTCTCGACGCACTCGGGCAACGTGCACCTCGAGATCCCGGAAAGTTCGGCGGCCGATCTCTTCCTCGAAACATTCAGCGGCCGCATCTCGAGCGCGTTCCCGATCACGCTTCAGCCGGGAGACATCTCGGCGATGGCGCGGCACGGCAAGAAGATGGAATTCACGATCGGCAAGGGCGGCGCGCGGATCACCGCCTCGACCTTCAGCGGCAACATCATCATCGACAGGGGCGGTCACACGGACCGCGAGGAGAACTGATGCGACGCAAGATCTCGACGCTGGCGCTGGTGCTCGGCGCGGCGGTTCCGAGGACGTGAAGATCACCGTCCGGCAGGTGGGCGCCGGCGGCGGCGACAAGGACGGCCCCACGCTGCGGCTCTCGACCGTCAACGGCAGCATCCGGTTGCGGAAACTCTCGTGAGATAGTTTCGTAGGGCTTGGGTAACGGAGGAACACTCATGCCCGCAGTCACGACAGCTTCGCACACACAGAGGGCCGCGCGAGTCACCGCGTTCGGCCTTCTGGCCGTCGGCGCACTCTCGGCCGGCGCTTGTATCATCGGTTCCAGCGGCCCCGAGCAGGTCGATCCGGCGGCATTCGCCTGGAACGCGCCGGTGAGCGCGCCCGCCACGGTGTACGTGCGGAACATGAACGGTTCGGTGGAGGTGAAGCCCTCCACCGACGGAAACGTTCGCGTGAGCGCCGAGGTGAGGTGGAAGCGCGGCGATCCCAAGCGCGACGTCAAGTTCGAGACCGTGAACGGCGCGAACGGCCCGACGATCTGTGCGCTGTGGCAAGGCGGGACATGCGGCGCCGCCGGCGACTACCATTCGGCGAACAGCGGCGTGGCGAGCAAGCTGCGAGGGCACAACACGGACGCGAGCGTCGCGTTCACCGTGTACGTGCCGACCGGCGTGAAGGTCGACGCGTTCACCATGAACGGCTCGGTCGGCGTGGCGGCCACGGCTCCCGTGATGGCGCGCACGGTAAACGGCACCATCAAGGTCGCGACGTCGGTGGGACCGGTGGACGCCGAGACCATGAACGGCGATGTGGACGTCAGGATGACGACGCTCGGCGCAGACGGTCCGGTGCGTGCGAAGTCGGTGAACGGCTCGGTGAGCGCATACCTGCCGGAGAAATTCGACGGCATGGTGGAGATGACGACCGTGCTGGGCAGTCTCACGAGCGACTTCGCCGGCGCCGCCCTGAAGGGGGAAGACAAGAAGTTCTCGGCCGCACTGGGCACCGGCGGTCGCAAAGTGGAGATCGGCACGGTGACGGGATCGGCGGCGCTGCACAAGCTCAATGCGAATGGGACCGTTTCGGCGCCGTAGCGGGAACGTCGGCAGCTCGACCCGGTTATAATTGAGTGTCTTTCACGGAGCCCCACAGATGGGTTTTTCGAGATACGCCGTACCACAACAGGGACTGATCGTCCGGACCGGCGAGGAGCGCGCGACGCTCGTCCGGCGGACGTACTCGCTTGTGCTTGCCAGCGTCTTCGTCACCGTGGGCGCGGTCGCGTTCGCGATGACGCAGCCAGCGATGATGCAGGCCGTGACCCAGCATCCGATCATCACATTCATTTGCGCGTTCATTCCGTTGATGCTCGCGCAGAGAGCCCGTGCGTCGTTTCCGCAGAACATCGGGTTCGTGTTCCTGTTCACGTTCGCGATGGGGCTCTACGTTGCGCCGGCCATCGCCTGGGCCGAGACGCAGAGCCCCGGCATCGCGTCGCAAGCAGGTCTGCTGACGTTCACCGCCTTCGGCGCGCTCACGATGTACTCGTTCCTCAGCCGCCGCGATTTCAGCGCGTGGGGAGGTTTTCTGTTCGTCGGCTTGATCGTGCTGATCCTGACCAGCGTGCTGAACATGTTCTTCGGCAGCGCCTCAGGATTCACCTGGATCGCCGGCATCGGCGTCCTGCTCTTCAGCGGACTTCTCGTGTTCGACACGTGGCGGATGCGGAACCTGTACGGGCCCGATGACTACGTGATCGCGGCCGTGAGCATCTATCTCGACCTGCTCAACATGTTCCTGTTCATCCTCTCGTTGCTGAGCGGGAATCGAAAGAATTAACGGCAACAGCTTTGCCGCGGATTTTCGCGGAGAACTTCCGTGGTAAAGCTTTTTGTTACTTCATCTCACCTCGCACACCCGCCGGCGCGTAGCCGCGGCGCCCGTCTCCCACCGCGAGGCGATACTGCGTGCCGGCATCCTCGAGCGCAAACCGCGCCTGCGACACGAGGAGCCGGGCCTGCGCCAGCTGATCTTCATACAGGAGGAGCTGAAAGGTCGTCACGAGTCCGAGGCGCGCACCCTCCGCGGCAGCGGCATACTCTCGCTCGCCGAGCCGCGCCGCGTCACCAGCTCGCAGATACCGGTCCCTCTCCGTCTGCAGCGCGCGAAGCGCCTCGCGAACCTCCGCGCGCACCGCGTTGACGGTGGCCATCTGCGCCAGGCGGGCTGCCTCCCACGCCGACTGGGCGCGCTGGTCCACGGCGAGAGCGGCGTCGTTCCGCTGGAAGAACGAAGCGCTGAAGCCGAGGGTCCAGATCGACGAACGAAGGTCGGCCGAGTCGGCGAAAGTCAAAAAGCGCGCCGTCGGCGCCGTGCCGCCATATCCATAAGACGCAACGAAGTCGAGCCTGGGCAGGCGTTGGTTGCGGGACTGCTCCACGCGGCGGCGCCCCGCTTCAACATCGCGGCCCGCGGCCGCCATGTCACTTCGTTGCGCAAACGCCATCGCCTCCGCTGCGTCGAGCGTCGGAACCACCGGAACCACCGCCGAATCCGGCGTCGTGTGCACGTACGGCGCTTGAAGCAGCGTGGCGCCGCGCGCCTCTTCCCCGTACACAATGAAGAGCAGCCGCTCCGCCGCATCTATCCGCTGGCGGGTCGCCTCCCAGAGCTGCGTCTCGCGTGTCGCGAGGCCCCGCTCGGACGTCAACACATCGAGGGTGGTCGCAACGTCGCGCGCCTGCAGCGCGACGTTGCGATCGTAGATCTCCCGCGATGCATCCACCGACCGTCGAAGCACCAACTCGTCGCTCTCGGCCTGCCGCAGGGTCCAGTAGGCACGCTCGACGAGCGCGACGACCGCGTCCGCATTGCGAGCGTAGCGGAATCGCGCCGATTCGACCGAGGCACTCGCCGCATCAACGAGCCCGTACGTGCCGGCGCGTCCGAAGCCGCGCAGCAGCGGCTGCGTGAACGAGAGGCTCAGGCCGGACGCGTGCGAGGTCGGAAAGGGCAGCGCGGAGGTGATGCCGAAGGGATCGGACGACACCCTGCTGTTGCTCAGCGAAAGTGCGACCTGGCTCCCGACAGGAAAGAGCGCGCCAAGCGTGGCGCTGCTCGAGTCGGAGGTCTGGGTGGCACGCGGGCTGATGCCCAGCACGTCGTTGGCCTGCCGGCCGCGCTGCGTGGCGAGCGTGAGCCATGGATCGAAGCCGGCGCGCGCCAGAAGAAGATCGGCCGTCGCAAGACGCGGCCCGAGCTCCGCCGAGCGAAGGTCGATGTTGTTTCGGAGCGCGGTCACCACGAGCGTGGGAAGCGCCAGCACGATCGTATCCGCGGCCGCACCGCGCGGAGCCGGCGCCTGTTGGGCGGCCGACGTCGCGGAGACACCAACGAGGAATGAAAGAGCGAGCCGGCGCACGACGTACCGTACTGCCCTCCCCGCCGGCTTGGCAAGGACCTCGCGCACGCGTGTCGCGCTCGCGGCCTCGCGGGAGAACCTGTACCAGGCTAGCTTGCGGGAATCAACGCGGTCGCTACGTCTTCTGTTGCGCGCAGAGGAAATCGCATGGCATCGGAGCTGTTCCGAAAATCCGCCCTGGCTCGGCTCGACAGCCCGGAGCAACTCGACCAGTTGATGGAAGTCACCGATACCAGGGGCTGGTGGACGCTCTCCGCGCTCGCCGCGCTGGTGGTGGCGGCTCTGCTCTGGTCGGTCCTCGGCCGTATTTCGACGACGGTGCAGGGCACGGGCATTCTGCTCCGCGAAGGCGGTGTATTCGACGTGCAGACGACGGCAGGCGGTCAGGTGATGGAGCTTCGAGTCGTCGAAGGCCAGACCGTGAACGCCGGCGACGTCATCGGCCGCGTCGCGCAGCCCGAACTGGTCCGGCAGATCGCGGAAGCGCACCAGGTCATCGCGGACCTCGAAGATCGCAAGCGTCAGACGTCCGGGTACAGCGCCGCCGAGCTGGGATCGCGGCTGAGCACGCTCGAGCAGCGGCGCATCTCGCTCGAGACCGACACGACCTCGACGCGCAGCCAGATCCAGTGGCTCACGACGCGCCTCGCGCAGCAGCAGGAAGCGCAGCGCCTCGGGCTCGTCACCGGCGAGCAGGTGGAAGCCGTTCGCGGCCAGCTCGACGCGGCACGCGGCCACTTCGACAACGATCTGACGTCGCTGCGGCAGGTGCAGGTGGACATCATCGGCGCGCAGCAGGCGTCGGCCACGAATGTCCGAACGGTGGACAATCAACTCGCCGATGCGAAGCGCGGGCTCGAGACCCTGGAAGGACGGCTCTCGCAGGCCGAGCGAATCATCAGCCCGCAGTCTGGTCGCGTACTCGAGGTGAAGACCGACGCCGGCTCGATCGTCGCGGCTGCGACGCCGATCGTGAGCATCGAGCTGGCGAGTCGTCCCCTCCGCGCCATGCTCATCGTGCCCAGCACGGGACGAGTGACCAGGCCGGGGATGCTGGTGCGCGTCATCCCATCGACCGAGAACTGGCAGGAGTCCGGCTTCATCGTCGGAAAAGTCGTGTCGATCTCGGAGACGCCGGTCACGATGCAGCGCTTGCAGCGCCTGCTCCACAACGACGCGCTGACGCAGAGCCTGATGTCGCACGGCGCGTCCTATCTCGTGGAGGTGAGTCTCGAGAAGGGGAACACGCCCAGCGGCTTCAAGTGGACGACGGCACGAGGTTCCGAACAGCCGGTGACCACCGGCATGCTCGCGACCGGGCGAATCACGGTGGCCGAGCAGCGGCCGATCAGCCTCGTCATTCCCATGTTCCGGTCGTCGTTTGGGCTCTAGCGCGGCGACCGTCGCGCGCCCCCACAAGCCGCGCGGTGCTCGCAACGGCTGGCGCTTTCGCACGCGCACCGTGTTCCAGATGGAGGCGGTGGAGTGCGGCGCCGCATCGCTCGCGATGATCCTGCAGCATTACGGATTGGTGACGCCGCTCGAGCAGCTCCGCATCAATTGCGGCGTCTCCCGCGACGGAAGCACGGCGAAGAACATACTGAGCGCCGCACGGAAGTACGGGCTCAAGGCGCAAGGCTGGAAGGAGGAGCTCGACGGCCTGTGGAACCTCCGGGCTCCCGCCGTGCTCTTCTGGAACTTCAATCACTTCGTCGTGCTCGAAGGCGTCGACGCGAAGGGGTGCTGGCTCAACGATCCGGCGATGGGACGCCGCCGGGTGACGTGGGACGAGATGGACGCCAGTTTCAGCGGCATCGTCCTCACCTTCGAGCCCACGCCGGCGTTCAAGCCGGGCGGAGAACGGCCAAGCGTGGTGAGGGCGCTCCGCCGCCGGCTCGCCGGTGCGGAGCGCGCGCTGGCGTTTCTCGTGCTCTGCGGACTCGCGATGGTCGTGCCGGGGCTCGTCATCCCCACCTTCTCGCGAATCTTCGTCGACACCGTGCTCGTCGCGCACGTGGACGGCTGGCTCCGGCCGCTGCTCATCGCGATGATCATGACCCTGCTGCTCCGGCTCGCGCTCGGCTGGATTCAGCAGCGGTACATCCGGCGGCTGCAGACGAAGCTCCTCGTCACCAACACGACGGAGTTCTTCGAGCACGTCCTGCACCTGCCGGTCGAGTTCTTCGCGCAGCGTTACGCGGGCGACATCGCCTCGCGCGTCGGTATCAACGACGATATCGCGCTGTTCATCTCGCGGCGGCTCGCGGGCGCGGCGATCGACGGCGTGCTGATCCTGTTCTTTGCACTCCTCATGTTCGCCTACTCGGTGCCGCTCACGTTGATCGGTCTCGTGGTGGTGGCGATCATCATCGCGGTCACTCGATACGTGGGCGGCGTCCAGGCGGACGGCAGCAACCGCCTGCTGCAGGAACAAGCCAAGGTGACCGGCGTCGCGATGGGCGGACTCACCACCATCGAGACACTCAAGGCCTCGGGAGGCGAGACGGACCTCTTCGCGCGATGGGCCGGCCATGTCGCGAAGACGGTCACCATCTCGCAGCGGCTGGAGCGCTCGACGATCGCCCTGTCGACCATTCCGGCCCTGCTCTATCAGATGACGTTCGTCTCGATCCTCTGCGTCGGCGGATCGTTCGTGATGAACGGTTCGATGACGATGGGCACGCTCGTCGCCTTCCAGACGCTCATGGCGAGTTTTCTCGCGCCGGTCATCAGCCTCTCCGCGCTCGCCACCGATACGCAGGCGATGGCCGGCAACCTCGCGCGGCTCGACGACGTGCTGCGCTACGACGTCGACCCGCGCTCGCTTGCGCGCGAGGAAGACGTGGTCTCCGCATTCGCCGGCGAGCGGCTGCGCGGCGAAGTCGAATTGCGCAACGTGACCTTTGGTTACTCGGTGCTCGCGCCGCCGTTGATCGAGAATTTCAACCTGCATCTCAAGCCCGGCGCGCGCGTCGCGCTCGTGGGCATGTCGGGCAGCGGCAAGTCCACGCTCGCCAAGCTGATTTCGGGGCTGTACACGCCGTGGTCGGGCGAGATCCTGTTCGACGGGCAGCCGATCGCCGCGCTGCCCAGGGCGACCTTCACCTCGTCGGTGTCGGTGGTCGACCAGGACATTTCGATGTACGAGGGTACGCTGCGCGACAATCTCACCCTCTGGGATCGCACGGTGCCGGAATCGGACGTGGTGGACGCGGCGAAGGATGCCTTGATTCACAACGAGATCACGACGCGTCCGGGCGGCTACATGGGCGGCGTGCACGAGGGCGGCACCAACTTCAGCGGCGGGCAGCGCCAGCGTCTCGAGATCGCGCGCGCTCTCGCGAACGAGCCCCGCGTGCTGATCCTCGACGAAGCCACGAGCGCCCTCGATCCGCTCACCGAGCAGCGCATCGAGCAGCACCTGCGCCGGCGGGGATGCACCTGCATCGTCGTGGCGCATCGATTGAGCACGATCCGCGACGCCGACGAGATCATCGTCCTCAGCAAGGGCAAGGTGGTGCAGCGCGGCCCGCACGACGCCCTGATGCTCGACGACGGCGGGCTGTACGCGCAGCTCGCGCGCTCATGACGACGAACGCGCGCGACTCCGTGCACGCGCCGCAGGCTTCCGAGTCGCCTCGCGGGCGTGTCGCGGCGAATGAACGGATTCCCATCGACGATCTCACGCGCATGTGGGTCGTCAACGAGGGAAGCGTGGAAGTGTTCGCGGTGCGCACGCTCGACGGCGAACCCATCGGCCCCCGCCGGTGGCTCTTCACGGCGGTGACCGGCGCGGCGCTGTTTGCCATTCCAACGGTCGAGCACGACCCGCTCATGCTCGTTGCCGTGGCGGCGACCGACGGCGAGATCGAGGAGTTCCAGCTCGACGAAGTGCGCGCCGCAGCGTCTCTCTCCGGCGAGACGCGTGCGTGGGTCGCCGGACTGATGGACTCCTGGCTGGAGGCGTTGGGTGGCGTGGTCGCGCGCTTCGAGCAGGCGCAGATCACCGATGTCATCGCGCAGGGACAGACCATCACCTGCGACAGCGATCGCCGGGTCGGCGCGACGTCGGCCGTGGTGTGGGTACGACACCTCCGTGGCCATTCGTGGTTCGCCGGAAGCGGCGGGATGATCGCGCTGCGCGATTCGACCGGCCCGTTCCCGCTCGCCGCCGGCTCATGGATACTCACGCGCGCTCCCGTCGAGCTGACGACGTCTACGACCGTCGCGTGGCTCGAGCAGAGTACCGACTGGAGCGAATTCGACTTCTTCCGCGTCCTCTTCTCCAATTGGCTGAGCGCGTCGGGGCAGAACGCGGAGTCGACGGAACGCGTGCGTCGTTTGCGTCGTGCCGCCGCGAATCGCCAGATGAAGGACAGGGCCATCGCCGAGCTGATGGGCACCATCACCTCCGGTGCCGCGCCGGAAGGTCAGCCGTCGTCGCGCGGCAACGCGCTGCTCGACGCTTGCCGCGCCATCGGGCGATGCGACGGTATCGAGTTCCTTGCTCCGGCCGAGTGGGAGGTGGATGACGGAATCCGGAACCCGCTCGACGCGATTTGCGTCGCATCGCGCGTGCGCTCGCGACTCGTCGCGCTGAAAGGCGAGTGGTGGCTGCGCGACAGCGGCTCCATCCTGTGCCGATACAAGGAAGGAGGAGTGCCGCTCGCCGCGCTGCGCGACCGTCATGGCCGGTACGAGCTCCAGAATCCCGCCCAGCGCTCGCGCGTCGCCATGACCGGCGATCTCGTGGACAGCCTCGAACCGTTCGGTGAGGTGTTCTACCGCCCGCTCCCCGACACGCCGGTCACGACGGCGACGCTCGTGCGCTTCGTCCTCAGCGGCATGTCCGGCTCGATCTGGAACATCGCGCTCATCGCCCTGCTCGCCGGCGCGCTGGGACTCTTCATGCCGATCGCGACGGGCTTCGTCTTCGATCAGGTGATTCCGTCGAACATGCGCGGCCAGCTCGTGCAGGTGTTCATCGGTCTGACGATCGCCGCCATCTCCGCGGAAGCATTCGAACTGGTTCGCGCCTTCACGGTGCTGCGGCTCAACGGACGCTCGGCCACCGCGATGCAGGCCGCGGTGTTCGACCGGTTGCTCCAGCTTCCGGCGCCGTTCTTCCAGCGCTTCACCATCGGCGACCTGGTCTCGCGGATCGGCGGCGTGAGCCACGTGCGGCAACTGCTCAGCTCCGGCGCCGTCACCGCACTGTTGGGCGGACTGACCGGCTTCCTCAATTTCGCGCTCCTCTTCTACTTTTCTCCCGCGCTCGCGTGGGTCGTGGGACTGTTCGCGTTCGTCACCTGCGCGACGATCATGCTGCTCAGCTGGCGCGCGAAGCGGCTGCAGGACCGGATTCAGGATATCGCCGGCAAATTGGCGGGACTCGTGTTCCAGCTCGTCACCGGGATCGCGAAGCTGCGCGTGGCCGGCGCGGAGGATCGGGCGCTGGCGATGTGGGCACGGCAGTACGTGGAGGAGGTTCGACTCGAGAATCGCGCCGCCGACGCCAACGGGCTGGTCATTCTCCTCACGAATGCGCTTCCGCTGCTGGCATCGATCATCACCTTCGGCGTGGTCGGCGCATTGATGGAGACCACGTCGTCGCTCGATGTGGCGACCTTCATCGCGTTCAATAGCGCGATGGGCGCATTCCTCGCCGCCACGATCGCGATGAGCACGACGGTCGTGAACATGGTGCAGATCATTCCGCTGATGAAGCGCGCGAGCGTGATCCTCATGGAAACGCCCGAGGTCACCTCGTCGCGCCCGAGCCCGGGACGCCTCTCCGGCCGCATCGAGGGCCGCAACCTGTCCTTCCGCTACAAGCCCGATCTGCCGCTGGTGCTGGACAACGTCAGCTTCTTCGCCGAGCCGGGGGAGTTCGTCGCATTCGTCGGTCCGTCGGGATCGGGGAAGTCCACCACACTGCGCCTGTTGCTCGGCTTCGAGGCGCCCGAGACCGGCGCGGTTTATTTCGACGGGCAGGACCTCGCGACCATCGACGTCGGCGCGGTGCGGCGCCAGATGGGCGTCGTGCTGCAGGGCAGCCGCCTCATGGCGGGCGACATCTTCACGAACATCATCGGTTCGTCCCCGCTCACGCTTGACGACGCGTGGGAGGCGGCGGAGATGGCCGGCTTCGCCGATGACGTGCGCGACATGCCGATGAAGATGCACACCGTGATCTCCGAGGGCGGATCCACCTTGTCGGGCGGACAGCGCCAGCGCCTGCTCATCGCGCGCGCGCTCGTGCACAAGCCGCGGATCATCCTGTTCGACGAGGCGACATCGGCGCTCGACAACCGCACGCAGAAGGTGGTGACGGAGAGTCTCGGCCGCATGCACGCGACGCGCATCGTGATCGCACACCGGTTGAGCACCATTCAACTCGCCGATCGCGTCTACGTGATAGAGGATGGCAAGGTGGTCGAATGGGGCGCGCCCGACGAGCTGTTCAAGCAGGGTGGCGTGTTCGCGCGGCTGGCGGCGCGGCAGTTGGCGTGAGGGGCGGAGATCGGCGTTGCCGGATCGTGGCTGTGGGGAGCGATGAAGATGCACACCGTGATCTCCGAGGGCGGATCCACCCTGTCGGCGATTTGTGACGTACGTTGCTTCGCGCGCCGATACCACGGGTTATGATTGGATTCTACGTCACAGAACAATCAATCTGGAGAACACGACCAATGGACGAGCCGAAAAAATCGACTCCGAGCGCCGCTGATATCGGCAGCGAAGCTCACACCGGGATCCCGAAAGCCGGGAACATCATGCCGGGAACTACCCCGAACGCGGCCGACCTGACGGAAAATGAACTCGAAGATGTGGTTGGGGGTGTGATTTACAGCGCCGCCTCCGGCAACGAAACCCTGACTGCCTCCGGTTCTCTCAAGTTCAGCGGTTCCCCGTCCATCAGCAGTCCCACGAGGTCGTAAACCCGGCTCGAAAACGCACACCCCGCAGCGTTCCGAAGATTGAAGCTTCTGTTCATTCACCAGGGCTTGACTGCCCGGTTCACGCAGCGCGATCCGCAAGGCTGATCGCATCGACCTGGTCGAGTCGGCCATATGAGCCTTCATCTGCACTAAACAACCAATCTGGAGCACGCGACCAAATGGACGAACGGAAGAAATCGACTCCGCGCGCCGCTGATATCGGCAGCGAAGCGCACACCGGGATCCCGAAAGCCGGGAACGTC
>Ga0208587_1001379_pt1 | contig 12915 bp, 16 predicted proteins | sample NGESurdeep092012_7_FD_184472 | JGI IMG/M metagenome (GOLD analysis project Ga0208587, IMG submission 184472) | Arctic peat soil microbial communities from Barrow, Alaska - NGEE Surface sample 210 deep-092012 (SPAdes) | ecosystem: Environmental > Terrestrial > Soil > Wetlands > Peat ...
CTGCAGCCCTGCTGAATGGGAAAACATCCACCACAACGCCCACCGTCAAGCGGCATAATCAACACAAGCAACCTGTCCGTCGAACCGGATCAAGCCCAAGTGTGCAGAGCGAGAGTGGGAGGTGATCGCCAACGAGCGGCAAATCAAAGTGGGCGATCAGCAGCTCATCGGATCCGGAGCCCTGATCAAAGCGTTGCTCGCTGATGGCACGGATACTCCGGGACTTCAACTTCTCGGTGCGACAGCCTGGTGGTTTCTCTCAGGCGTCTCCCATGCCTTCAACTATGCCCTGCTTGAAAGCGTGGAGCCGAACAATCCGCCACTATCGCCGCTGGCTCCAAACACGGTTCCAATCTTCACTTCATCCCGATCGGTGGCGTTTCAAGGCTTGATCCTTGGTCTTGGCTACCGAACGCTCATTGAGGAACATCGCCACGTCTTCGGATGGGGCTGCGCGGCATGGAAAGAGGCAGTCGACCGATTTATCGGGGAGACGAGGCTCATTGTCGCTACCGTCGGTCCACCCTGACCACTCCAACTGAAGGTAGCTGAAAGTCAAAGTTCGAGCCGGGTGCCGCACGCATCACACCGGATGGCACTCAGCGTGCAATCCCGACCACAGCCGCCCCAGCAGGAACAGGTATGGCACTCCGGGTGATCGTGCTCACTCTGCGTGGACGTCCAACAGGTATTACACATCCACGTCCCGTTGCTTCGCTTCCGGTAGGCATCGATCGTGTCGTAGCGGAAGTGAAAGTCCCCGCGGACTTCGTAGTAGCCCCACTCCGTAGGCACTCTCTCTGTGGTGGATCGGTCCAGGATGTGGTTGCCATAGTCGGCAGTTACGCGCGCGATTCTATTCATTCGCTCTCGTTCGGCCGCAAGACCGATGTCGAGGTCCATTCGAGATACGACCCATCGACCACGCCGATCCTTCGTGGCGGTGACCGACGCTCCAAGATGCACCGATCTGCTCCCGGCAGCGTGCTTCCGGTAGGTCTCGACACTGCTTGCGTACCCACAAACTGCTCGGTACTCAGCGACCGCATCCGCGAGCGGCACCCAGTCACCAATGTCTTCCCTGGTTGGCATCTGCACCTCCTACACACCCTCAGGACAGGCTCGACAGCGGGCACACCGACCCGATCGGACAGTCCTCCGCCCGGGCTGCCGATCACCTGAAGGATGCCACGTTCCAGTCGGTCTAGAAGTGGCCCGTGTGGTTCTTGGTGTCGCAGAAATCGCAGAGCCGAAAGCCCCCATCGCCCTGCTTGGCATTGCCATCCCGAATGATCCGCTCGCCGGCTGGACAGTCGTCGTAGACGTGATGAACGGGGTCCTCGGAATCCGTATCGGTGTGGAAGGCGGCAACCTTCGTCATGGTGAACCTCCGGTTCAACTTTCCGAGCCAGCAGGGTGCTGTGCCCGAAATGCACTCTGGCAGATAGGTGTGACGGCAGGGCCCATGCAACAGCTACGTCCTTCGTCTGCCGGTGAGACTCCCATGATCTGGCCGCATAGGACCTGGTAGAGAAAGACTTGGCATTAAATGTACGTGATTTAGAAAAAACATGCTACTATCACTCTCAATCACTTAATGACTGGAGCGATCATGGACCAAACACTTACCCGAGCCCTGGCTGCCGCAGCCCGGGCCTTCGCAAACGAGATCGAGCGGGGCCTGCCATCCGACGATGCCTACCAGGCCGTTGTCTCTGGATCTCAGGTAACAGCCGGAAGCCCCGAGAGCATGGTCATCGTCCTCGGTTCGGTGCTTGAGATCAACGACGAACAGGGTCGTGGCGCAACAGAGGACGAGATGCGCGAGATCGCAGGTAACGCCGGCATGGATCCCCGGGGCATGGCCGGCTACTACACCGAAGCAGCCAAACTTCTTGAATTCCGAGATGGTGGCCGCTGGGTGACCGAAGTTGGCGGTGAGCGCCTCAAAGGGCTTCGAGCCCGGAACGGGGAGGTCGCATCTTGAGGTGTTTCTCGTCATACGAACATCTGTTCGATAGAGTTGTGCAACGTCGCCGGTGATACACCCCGGGTGCAAAGTGAGCCTGCCGGTACACCGACAGTAAGGAGCTTTGAGATGGCATCAAAAAGGAGATCAACCAGCGGCCCGGGAGGGATCCCACTGGCCATCGCGATTCCTTTGGCCCACGCCGCCTTCGACGTGGCCACCCACGCCAGCTGTCCCGATTGCGGCAGCCAGGTCGTTGTCTACATCTGCACGGGCTGCAAGAAGCCGGTGTGGCCCAACCGAGGACAGGCCTCGGCGTGACGAAGATGCAGGAGGAGGTGAACACCCATCATGACAACGAGTAAGAGCGATGCCTCTAAGGCAGGAAAGCTCCTCTCCAACCCCAAGGCCCCGAAGGCCGTCAAGAGCGTCGCCGGTAGCGACCTCGCGCAGACCAAGGGCAAGGGCAAGAAGTAGCGACAGCAGCATGAGGGGCGCAGCGATTGCTGCGCCCCTTGTCGCGCAGACGGGTCAACCCCTATGCCACTGCGTCACCCTCCGGCGGCACGCGGGAGAAGGCGGGCACCAGGGTGGAGATGTCGATCAGTTCCACGCGCCCTCTCACGTCAGCCCAGTAGTCACGTACAACCTTGTAGCGATCGCCGTAGCGCGTGAAGAACTCTTCGGCCACGGCACCGTGCTTGGTCAGGACGCTCTTCATCGCTCGACCACCCCGCAAGAACCGCATCGGACGATCAAGCTCGGTGACATACAACTGACGCTTCTTATCGGTTTTGGCTTCGGCCAGGTGGTAGAGATCGATGAAGAGGACATTCTGGCGAATCGTCTCTGAACCACCTTGCCAAGCGATGAACTTGAACTCTGCAATCCGCCGGTCCGTCTCCAGGTCGAAGCTGCGGCCGGTATTACCCGCACCGAGCGACAGGTCTTCTACGACCTCGCCGTCTTGGAGGATCGCTGGCAGGGCCAGAAGAATGCCGAGGGCATGCACCACGACGTTGATTTGACCCGCTAGCGCCTTGACCACCAGTGCTCCGGCAAGCGTTTGATCTTCGACGCCGTCACCCGCCAGGAGCTGAGCGATGGTGGGACCGTCCTGGCCTCGCAAGCCGAACTCCAGTTCCGAGATTCGACTAGTCAAACCAACCGAGCCGGAGAACCGTTCAAGCGCTGCGATCGCAACAGCTACCTCGTCATCCCCGGTCGGCACCAGACAACCCTACCGGTTGCTCTATGCCCGGACCTTGACAATATTGTCCATGACCAACCGTGATCTGCCCCTGACTGGAAACGAGCTGCGAGAGATTCTTGCCGAGGCGCTGATCGGTGCCGCACAGGCTCTGCGCCGTCCAGCACCGAAACCCGAACCGAACGACTCCGAGGGCTACCAGCCATTTCCGGGGCTGCTCGGTACGCCTCAGATGAATCGTCTTGCCCTGAGCATGGGCGAGGTGGCCGAGACGCTCGGCATCGGAAGAACCATGGTCAACCACCTCACCTCAAGTGGGCAGCTACCTTCGATCCACGTCGGCAAGCGCCGACTGGTCCCGGTTCACGCCCTCGACGAATGGATTCGAAGTCTCCCCACCTCCCGTGTTGAGACTTCGTCCTGTTGATCGTCGTCATTGACAATATCGATACATTGCCTCATAGTTCGGGGCTGGAATGAAGCACTCACACGAACTGCCAATTGAACCCGGGGATGCCCAAGCGAGTGGCCAAGGTCTCGCCATCACTCCAGCCCTCGCTCAACGAGAGGAGTTCCTGCTTCGGTTTGAACCCACGGGTGATCTCGAACGCGATATGGCAGTCTTTCTGACGGGCACCGGACAAGACCAGATATTCGCCGTCTCCCGCCAGCACGACCTCTCCCTTCGTGAACTGGCCGCGACGATTCGCCACAACCACCAAGACGAGCTTGCCAACTTAAAGCAGGGTCAACGACCCCTGTGGTCGCAGAAGTATCAGCGCTGGGCACCCGAGAAGAAGGCTTACTACGCCCACGTGCTCGACTTAGAGTGCAGCATCCTCGACTCGATACTCATCCAGGACTCCGGGTCGTCGAGCCTCTCGGCGGCCTGAGCCTCAATGTGTGACGATGGCCGCATGACCGGATTCAGGCGGACCGCGCAGTGGCGAGAGTCGCTGGTGCGACGGGAAAGGGACGCTGCCGCATGATCAGCTCCGTAAAGGTCACGAATTGGCGGTGCATCGAGTCTCTTGAGATTCCGCTGGCACCCCTGACAGCTTTCGTCGGACCGAATGGCGCTGGCAAGAGTGCCGTGCTTCAAGCGATTGACATCGTCTTGGGGAGCCGCTGGCCGAATATGGGCAGCCTCGATGTACCCCGTGATTTCTACAACCTCGACAGTGACCGTGCCCTCGCTATCCGATGCGGCTTCGATCCGCCGTTGGAGCACATCGACCTCGCAGGCAATTCGCACGGAGTGGCCTACCTTCAATACCAATGCCAGCCCTACAAGAGAAAAACGGGAAAGAGCGAAGTAGGAGATCTGCACGACGACCTGGTGGCCCTTGACGAGAAGCTGGACCAGATCATTGTGGCAACCTCACGGCCGCAAAAGGGCAAGAAACTTGAGTTTGGGCCTCTCATCCGAGTCAACTCCGGCCTCCGTGACCAAGCCCGAGTGCTCATGATCAGCGATCGGCGATCAGTCGCCGCCCAAGCATCAGGTCGACGAGGTTCGATCCTCAATACGCTTCTCTCGGGCGTTCGCAAGGACTTCGATAAGGACTCTGAGGGCAGCCGCACCGATTTCAAGGCACACTACGACGAGGCCTTGGCTGCACTACGTACGACCGCTGTTCAGGAAATCGAAGGCACGATCGCTGGAACGGCGAAGCAGATGCTTGGATTCCTGGGTCGCGGTGCTCTTTCGAACCTCGATATCTCATTCGGATTTGGCGATCCAGCGAACCCCTTCGGTTCGCTGACCATGATGTGCCGTGAAGGAGACCTCGTCCTTCCTGCCGAGCTGATGGGCTTGGGCATCCAAAGCGCAATCGTTGTCGGTGTGTTCGAGGCATTGCGCAAGCAGCAGTCGAATATCGGGACGGTCCTGATCGAAGAGCCGGAGATGTACCTGCACCCCCAGGCGCAACGGTTTTTTCACCAGCTCCTCGTGGACATGGTGGATGCCGGTCAATCGCAGGTGATCTACACGACTCATTCGCCAATCTTCTCCGACATGACCAGGTTCAGCAGTATCCGAGTGTTCGGGAAGCAGGCAGGTGCATCCAGCCAGGTTCGATGGATATCGAGCCCCGACGATCAGACTTACCTTCAGGGGCAGGTGGATCGGCAGAAGCTCAGCCAGTACATGGACCCTGCCGCGAGCGAAGCCCTGTTTGCCCGCAGGGTGCTGTTGGTCGAAGGCCACGGTGACTACCTGGCCGTGCGGATAGTCGCCCGAAAGCTGGGAGCTGATCTGGACGGTGAGGGCCTGTCGGTCGTTTCGTGCGGAGGAAAGAACGCCATCCCGTTCTTCGCCAAGATGTGCAATTCCTTGGGCATCTCGGTGCTAGTGCTGCATGACGAAGATATCTACGTGGCACCAGACGGAGAAGAACTGACCAAGTGGCAGATCGAGGAGAATGAGAAGGCTCCGAAGGCGAATGCAGAGATAGTTGCCGCAGTGGGATCGTCGGAGGCCCTGTTCCATATCGGTCCGTGTCTGGAAGGAGTGCTCGGGATCGGTCGCAATGCCTCCGACAAGCCCAAAAAGGTGGTCGAGGCGCTGGAGACAATGGAACTCGCCGACATGCCCGGCTCACTGGTTGAAGCCGTTAAGGCATTGGTCGGCCCACATCCTGATGGATCACGTATCGGAGATCCGACCAGTGCCTGACGAGAGCGCGAATCAGCTCAGTCAGCGCCTACGAGCATCCCTTCCCGACGATGCTGCGTCCGTAATTGCCGAAGCTCGGCAGGAACTCAGGGCCACCCACGACACCGCCAAGCGCACCGCATTGGCAGGGGTGTTAGTAGATGCCGGTGCGGCCGCCGGGAACCAATCCGCATCGAAGGCCGGGATGACTGCGATCAGATTGCTATTGAAGAACGATCCATCGAACAGTGGCCTTCAATACATGTTAGGAACCGCAGGATTGGCGATGGCTCGTCACGACATAACTCCCAAACCGGAATGGTGGGAAGCGACCCGCAAATTGCAGATTGATGCGCGGCGACACCTCTGGGAAGCTGCCGAATCAAGTATGCACGAATCGATCCGTGCTCAAGCGTGGATCAACTTGGGCAACAACCTTGAGGAAGGTGGGCGCTGGGTCGAAGCATACGAGGCGTACATGTCTGCGATGCAGATTGATCCTGGAAACCCAGTCGCGGCTGGATGGGCTGCGGTCATACTCCACCGGCATGGTGCCGCACCTGGTGGACCAGAATGGCAACCGATCGCACATCGCCTGGCCCGCCTTGCGCAAGCGCAGCTTGGGTTGATAGCCGAAATCGCTCCCGGAGCGGAAGCTCAGTTCAAGGATCTTCCAACGGACCGTGCTGACGAGGTGGTAGCACCGGAGCTTGCCAGTCTCAACGGCTATCAGACCTATGTTTCCAGCAATCGCCTTCATCTCTCGATGGCACTAGACGCGTTGCATCCAGAATGTTGGGACAGCCTGACGATGCCCATGCTGACGGAGGCGGTGGACTCTGATAACAATCCACCGGCGCTAATCGCAATGTTCAATAGCTGTAAATCGGACTACCTGCTTGCTCGACAGCTGGCTTGGGATGCCACCCAGGTCGACGATGACGATCAACATCACTACACGAATACCTTGGATTATGCCCGCTATGGTGCCGGTCCTTCTCGAACAGTTCTGGCAATGCGATCAGCTCTAGATGTTCTTGATCGGGTGGCCGTGATGGCCAACCACTACTTTGGTATCGGTCGGGAGCCAAAGGACGTCTACTTCCGGACAGCTTGGCGCGAGGAATCGACGGGCCGACCACTCCGACCTGTTGTCGAGAGGGAAATCCTGGCCAAGAACTGGAGTGTGCTGGCACTGGTTGCACTCGCAGAAGACTTTCGAGACGATGGTTGGCTCTTTGGCCGACAGCGACTTCGGAACATCGGAACCCATCGGTTCATCGTCAGTCACGAGATGATGGTGGGCGGGTGGCGAGAGGTTCCGGAGATCGAGCACCTGTCAGCGGACGACCTAGACGAGGCGGCTGTTGCTGCGCTGCGCATTGCTCGCTCAGGTTTGATGTACCTTGCCGAGGCAGTGGGGCGGCGTGAGAGGCGCCACCCGGGAGGAGACATCTCTCTACCGCTTACTCTGCCGAGGCTTGGGAAGTAGACGGCCCTTTCCGGAATCTGACATTGTCTCGTCACTCGGGCCTCCCTGACAATCTCTCATCTCAACCCCCTCGGCCATAAGGACGCGACGGATGGTGTTGGGCGCAGGACCCAGTCGCTCGGAGATCTTCGCCAGGGATAGCCCCGATTCGTAGAGCTTTCCAGCCAGAACGACCTCTTCCGACCCCATCGGCTGGTGTCTGCGAGGCTCCCCTCGTCGCCTGAGGTAGATCGACACCGTGTGGCGGTGGATCCGGTACTCGGATGCCAGCTCCTTGGTGGTGGCCCCGGCCTGATAGGCGGCCACCAGCTCGTCCATTTGCTGCGTAGTCAGGTAAACCCTGTGCCTCCGGGTCGGAGTAGACGATTTTGGCTGCGGGCGGGACTCTCTGTCTCCGAGGGCCTCAACAATTCCGGTGATGACCTGGATAAACGAGGTGGGGCCGGGGTTCGCGAAGAGTCCGCTCAGTTCCACTCAATAACTCCAGGTCGGGGCTATCTTCGCTGGGACTCCGTGACCTCCGTGACCTCCGTGACTGCCTCGGGTGCAGTAGGGGTGCAGTAGCGGTCCGCAACGGCGTTGACTGATGTGTTTGTCGATCGCCAAACCAGATCCCGTTTGGAGTGGCACCTCTCATGATGTGGACTCACGGACGCACCCCATTAACCTTCTTCGAACGCGGCAATCAGAGTCTGCATTTCTTGCCGGAGTTCAACTCTCTTGCCCACCGCACTTTTCGTTACCACCGCGATTTCCTTCTGACGGGCGGCTGAGCGTGGGATCGGCAGCACCAGCTCGAAGAGCCGCTTGCCGAGGGTGTCGATGATATCCCTAGTGAACTGTTTGGCTCGTATCTGTCTCTTAACAATGGGCATGTTCAATAGGGCGAGCAATAGATATGGATCTAATTTCGCCGAATTGCACCTCAAGTTGTAAATGCCTCCGGCGAAGAGCATTTCTGTTTCTTCAGACGTGACGATTGCAGATGTTCCGATAAGAAACGTGCCATCGCGCACCAGTAGGATGTCGTCGGCTTCGATTCCGGCTGCATCGCGATTCATCAAATACGTCTTCCGCGATACTTTCTGTTTGGCATTTTCGTTTAGCTCCCAGCTTGCGAGATCTGACGTGCGGACGAACGGCACATCACCCGTGCTATACGCCATCTTCCCCACTTCCGTGCCAGTCGTGACTGTAACGGCACCGCCCTCAACCAATTCCCCTATCGTGACGAGGTCGAAATCGTCACGCATCTGTGAAAGCACACTTTCAATGCCGGGTTCGTAATATTTCGCAAGCAGGATTCCAGTGGTGACATCAGAGAACGGACGGACAAATCCGAGTCTGTCGCTTGATTCCCGATGAACCGCTGCGATCTGCTCGCGAGACCATGTTTCATCAGCGAGGTCATTGATCATTCCTTGCACCCACATGGGGATCTGGCGCAACAATTCCCTCAGTTCGCGGCGCTGCTCCAGAATGACACGGGCTCGGCTCGCCAACCGCGCTGCGACACGAGGTTTCTCAGGTATCGGCAATTCCAGTTCCATTACACGATCTTCAATTTTATCGATGATCCCCGCCGTGAACTGTTTCGATCTAACCTGGATCTCGACGACCGGCGCCGAGAGCATGAGAAGAAGTAACTCGGGCGAGAGGGTCGATGTCCGTGTGACACGAATGCGCAACAAATGGGACTGATAGAGCATCGGCAGGTCTGAACTACTGACCAATGCGCACTTCCCGATCAGGTACAAGCCATCTTTTACCAGGAGAATGTCACCCGCCCGCACATTCTGTCTCTCTTTGTATGCCTCCAGAGTTGCGGTCTCAACGCCTTGCTTGGGCAGCGACGTGATCTCCCAGTCTCCGATGTCAGACGTGCGTACGAAAGGAATAGATCCTCCGTACGTCATCTTTCCAATATCGTCACCGGATTCAAGTTCCACCTCGCCGCGATCGACTAGATCACGAAGCGTCGTGAATGTGTGGTCCGCCCGTAACGCGTCGAGACGCTCCGGAATTGCCGGGTCGTAATATTTGGGAATGAAGATGTTTCGTCGTAACGCACTCTGGGGCTGCGTAAAGCCGATCTGGCCGCCCAGCTGGGCGAGGCTAGGCACTCCAAAACTCGTCCGCAGTGCCGAATATTTCGAAGAACCTCTGCGTGATGAGCGGTACGTCATCCAGCAATTCCAGAGCGCCGTTCTCATTTCGTCGCACGGTCGGATTGCCCCGGGAATCATGTCCACACCACTTGGCCGTCGCCATAAATATGGGCCAATCCTCATCCACTTTCGGAACCGTGTTCTCTACCAGAACAATGCAGACCTTGGCGTGAGTACCACCCTTCCCGCTGGTCTTGAAGAGTTCCTCGGGCATAGAAATAACGGCTCGAACTTTGGCGCGTTGACGGAGATAGACGACAACGTACTCGTGCGTCGGCATTCCGAACAGTGACTCTGGCAGAACTATGCCAAGCCGACCGCCCGGGCGAAGAAATTGGAGGCAACGCTCGAGAAAGATAATCTGGGGGGGCTGTTTGTCGTGCAGTTTTTCGGTTTGCTCTAACTGGTCCGTTTCGACATTCCGCTTCCACCTATAGCCAAGTTTGTATTGAGAAAGTAGGGCTGGACCTCTGACGACTATGCGCTTCCCGAACGGTGGATTAGTTATCACGGCGTCAAATTTTCCGAGTGGGAACCTTTCCCGAGTAGTTTCCGACCACTCCGACGGCACTATTAGGGAATTCGCACACGCGATTCCTCCCCTTCCGTCGCCTACCAGCGCCATGTATGCCTTCGTCACCTGGGACAGGAACGAATCTTTATCTATTCCGCGAAACCCATCGGTCGCGGCGCGCTGCTCCCGTCGCGCAAGTTCACGGTGATTCCAATTTCTTTCTCCGGCCTCCACGCGCAGCCGAGCCCAGACGTGTCCCAAGGCATGAATCAGAAAGCCACCCGAGCCGCAGGCAGGGTCGAGAATCCGCTCTCCGGGCTTAGGATCAATCATGTCTACGATCATTCGAACCACATTTCGAGGAGTGAAGAACTGCCCTTCACCCCCCCTCAGAGCTGGTCCAATGAAGGTTTCGAATGCGTCGCCGATCGCATCCCGATCGGCTGCCATGATCTCGTAGTTCTGCAGCTCCCCGACCACGTAGGTAAGGCTGCTGGCGTCCAATTCAATCGTGTCATTCTCACTGAACACGTCGCCGTAGCCCATCGTCTTGACTTCTTCGAATAGAGCCAAAATCCTCTTGCGTACTTCCTCCTCTGGCTCGTCGACGCCCACGCGAAACGTGACCATGTCATTCTGCTTGGTCTCCTGCTCGTCATAGATTTTGCAGAAGAGGACGTTGATGATTTCGCGGGCCAGCGCTTCGTCTCTCGTAACCCCTGTCGTCATCCCAGCTAAGTGATTTCGCACGTCGCGGAAGATGGACTTTAGGTTGGATGGCTTGATGAGATCCTTTCGCTTGTACAGCCCGACATCCTCCACGCGTTGCAAGTAGCGGGGGATGTTCGGCAGACGCCGATAGGTCCGGCTTCCATCCTGGTGGTGCAGCTTTTGGAGGTACAAATGGCTCTGTCCGTTAAACCAGACTCCAAGCTCGGCCGCGGACATGTCGAGATAGAGGCGTAGCTGTTCCTCGCCCTCCTCCTCGTTTCGCTTTTTGCATTCGACAACGATTGACAAGTTGTTTTCGATATGTTCCGGCGCCGAGAAGACAGCGATATCGACCGGGAATGTTTTCTTTTTATCGGACGGCCGCATTCGCACCCGGTGTTGGGGTCGGGTTTGGATGTGCTCGCGGGGGTATCCATAGTCTTCAACCAGGCGTCGAGAAAAGACTTGGACCGCGTCCAGTTCCTCGGGAGTGGCACGGACCAGCCGACCAGATATGAAGTCTCGGACCATTCCTGTGTTATCGGCGACCTCCGAGTCCTCCGGTTCAGGGCCGCCTTCAGGCTCAGACATTCTGGTCATTCGGATCTGGAGGTAGTGCCTGCCGGAGTGTGGGGATCTTCAATGGTCGCACGAAGCCGATCGTAGCGATCGGGTCGCCCTAGATGATGGACCACGGCGTTGACACCGTGGGCTTGCGGGAACCGTCGCCCTCTATGCAGCGGTGATCTCGGATACCACGCCTTCATCACCGATCGGGAGGGAACCGCCGTTTTCCTCGATGCCGACCACCGCCACCACGCAGTGGTCGAACTTGCCATCCGGGATCTGAAAGAAGGAGCAGGCATGGCCCACTGCCCCTCCGCCCGCCCGGTTGCGCCCAGCCCAACCTGCGCACATGGGACGACCGCCAGATCTGAGGGTGCGGTTCAATGTTCTGGAACGCATCGTTCGCGTGGCCTGCCTGGCAGGGTCTGATTAGAGTCAGATGCTGGTCTCTGAAATGGGTGCACACGGCCCGATCGCGACCCGCTGATGTTGGGCCCAGCGGGGTCGGTTAAAAAAGCCAACACGCGAGCCAACATTTGCGTCTCACTGTGTCCCCGCTAGTGTCATCTCGTAGAGGGCACCTCCCGAAAAACCTATATTTGCAGGAAAATTGCGCCATGCTGCAATTGTCCGGAACGCGATGGCATAACGACGATCCGCCTACGGACAAGACGTTTGCTGTCCCTGGTGGGGCTAACCCCGATCCGACCAATTCCAGAGCGTCGAACGCTTTCTTCCGCAGTCCTAATCTTCTGAGCTTTATCGCCAATCCTGGAGGAGCCCAAGCCAACTCGATCCAGCAGACTGATCTCCTCACCGGCGTCGTCTCGACGGTGGTTTCTTCGACCCTCAGATCTTCGACGCCCAGTGGACCCCGAACGGAACGGAGTTGGCGTACATCCAGAGTGGCTCTACTGATCAGGTGAAGATCTTCGATGCAGCTCCGGGCACAACGTCGACTCCCCTGGGCATGGGTTCTGACGTGAACTCAAGCCGGAATTACCCAACTGATTGTCAGCCGCCGTGATCTGGTCACCTGATGGATCGAAGTTGGCCGTTGTTGATACGGATGTGATCCCACCTGCGAATGCTTCTCTCTGGGTCATCACGCCGCACGGCGGTGCGTGTCAACCTTGTTGAGACGCACCGCCGTGGAGGCGTTGCTAGCTAGTTCCACGGATGACGGCGGATCTTCGTTGTCTTTAGGGAACACCCAGCCAATGTGTGTCCGGCCAGAGCCGGCTCAACTGACCGATGGAGTAATAGCCTGCGGGCCGTCCATCCCATATCCATCCCATAAACGTGCACGCCACGAACAGGGACGAGCCGCCGGCGAATTCGATAGGGCCTGGTCAGGCGTGTAGAGATGTCTCCAGAGCCAACCAGACACGCATGAAGACCCACTCGTAATGCGTAGGTCAGGAGTTCGATTCTCCTCCCAGGCTCCATGTTTAGGACCGGAAACCCCGGTCTGGCCTACAAGCGCCCTTCAATGGCTCGATGGCAGGCGCCGTACGAGAGCGTTGACCGGGCCACTGGCAGCTTCGAGTCTTCGTCGGCCGGGACCCGGTCACGGGCAAGCCGAAGCAGCTCAGCCGGTCGTATGCCGCCGACCGTCGGGAGCC
>Ga0208587_1001381_pt1 | contig 12909 bp, 9 predicted proteins | sample NGESurdeep092012_7_FD_184472 | JGI IMG/M metagenome (GOLD analysis project Ga0208587, IMG submission 184472) | Arctic peat soil microbial communities from Barrow, Alaska - NGEE Surface sample 210 deep-092012 (SPAdes) | ecosystem: Environmental > Terrestrial > Soil > Wetlands > Peat ...
GGGAAGACTGGAGGCAATATGCTGGTACTGCGCTTCGGTGATCTCCATGCATCGCAGCATATCACAGAATTACGAATTAGTGTTAACAGGCCCTAGAGAGGGATTTCGACTGCGAGCCTGGACTCCTGCACGGACAAGCAATCTCCCTTGTGTCAAAGCCGACTCTTACTGAAGCGCCAGATTACTTCCGTGTTTACAGGCCTGTTGTCGGCGGTAAATATATGGTGTGTGCCCTTCCTTACCAGCTCAACGGAGCAGCTAACACGCGCTATGTGTCACCTCCCGTAGCCGACTACATCGCTATGTATATCCTCAGTGATAGTGTCCGTTATCAGCAGGAGCTTTGGGGAACCGTCGTTCAAGGTGAAGAGACAGGCGTGATGGGCCTAGTTGAGATTCTAATTGCTGTGAGCAAGCGCCGCTTCCCAAATCTAATTTTGAATAGCATGTATGGTGAATCTTTTGAGTATGGTTCACTGGCGCGCTTGATGTAAGTCTCGGGGCAGCAACCGAATATGTGCGATGGGCGTGCGGCCCAGGCAAGGACCGTGAGGGTGTCCCACCCAAACTTCCTTTGCTTCGGTGGGGAGTTTGTTGCGGCCGGCTCACCCAAGCTCCAGCCCCTCTGCAACTACTCTCAGTACGAATGAGCATTGAAAAGCCCGCCACAGGCAGCGGGCTTCCATTGCAAAAGGTTCACCTAGAACGTGAACGCCACTCCGCCACGGACGCTGCGAGCCGACTGCATCAGGTACACGGTCTTACCGTCTGGCCCGATGACCGGCACGTAGCCTTGTGCCAGCAAGTTGCGGAGGTCCACCAGCGCTTCCATGTTACCTGGCATGAAGTGCATGCGTGGCAACGGTTGGCGCACGAAGACGTTGAAGAAAGCGTCGGTTTGTCCCGCCGAGGCATTGAAAAGATCGACCGACGTCAGGGTATTGTCGCCGCTCGTCCAGCGATAGGAAGCGATCCAGCGCGCTTTGGAGCGCGGGATGGAACCATTTAGCCTGAGGGCGGCCGAGTGCCGCCAGCCATGTTGAAGACTGCTGCGTACCACACTCCAATCCACGTTGGGCTGCTCCAGCTCGAGAACGCCTCCGTAGGCGTAATCCAGGGTCGCGGTAACCCCGTCAGAGAGCCGGCGCTGAAACACCAGGCGAACGCCCTGGCCTTCAAGGGCGCCACCATTGAAGCTGAAAGTCCCGGAATAGACGTCCGGCAGAATGTCGTCTGTGGGGGAGGCAATGTCGCCAACCCCGAGCAAAGCGGGGTCCTTGATGCGATCTCTAAAGTAGGCGATCTGGAGTTTGTTGCCCCCGGCCCGTTGTGACAGCGAAATCTCGTGATGATGCGCGTTCTCCAGCAGGGGCTGGCCATCGACCATGGTCATGCGGGGACCAGTTTCGCTAAGGTCTGCGGGCGCCGAATCGAAGCCCTTGCTGGCACGAGTATTGGGTTCGCTGGTGGCGTAGCGGTACTCGAGGATGGTATTGGACGTGAGGTGCCAATCGACGACCGCCGAAGGACGAAAGGCATTCGCTCCGTGGCCCAGGAATTGAATGTTCTGCGCCTCGCCGCCAAATTGAAAGTCGAGAAGGTCGCCAATCGAGAAGCCGTCGGAATACGACATCGCCACCGCTTCCAGAGCTCCGCGATACGGCGCCGCATCGGGCGTGGCGAAGCGGCGGACAATCAAGGCTATGGTCGGAGTCCAGCCCTCATTGCCCGGCCGGCTATACGATGCACGAACGACGCCGTCCGGCGTGCCCATTGCATATCCAAGATTTCCTTCCAGGCCGATGGTCGAGGTATGAAACAACGAATGCTCGACCCTGAAAGCCGTGCCCAGATCCGACGCGCTGCCGTATCCTTGGCTGGAACCGCCCGCCATAAATGCCAGCGAGCCGGTCGTCGATCGATCCTGTGCGGCAGTTTCGACAATGACGGGCGATCCGTCGTCGAAGCGCAGGATAGGCCGATTCGAATTGGAGCGCAGCGTCCACTTCCAACTATCGTCCTCGTTGTTGCCCTGTTTGAGCGTGGGGAGCATACGAACCGCTTCAAACAAGGTGTTCAAAGTGATGTTCAGGACCTTGCTGGCGCCAGCGGCGAGGGCTACATCCTCCCGCAACGCGGGAAGGAAGGAAGGGGCGGACACGCGCAAGTCATAGCTGCCCGGCAGCAGCCCACTCAGGGTGAAGAAACCCTTGGCATCGGTGTACACGACGTGGCTCTGCCCAGCCGTGCCGAGCAGCTCGACCGTAGCGCCCATTTGCGCAACACCGGCAGAGTTCCTGACGTATCCGGTTATCGAACCTGGAGTGGCCCCAGCCGCCGTAACGCACAGCGCGATCACCACCGCAAACCATCCGAGTATTCGCGTCATCGCTCAAACCTCCCGTCAGAGGTTCCCGGGATCACAAATACTGCGGCCGGATTTTCCCGTCCGCGGGCCCGCACTTCCGGCCGCCTACTCAACCGCAAACCGCACTGATGGAGCGATCTGCTGCTTGGAAACGTTGTCGTCAACCTTTACCGTCAGCTTATAGATGCCCGGCGGAAAGGTGTTCAAAGCCAAGCTCTTTTCCAGCGTGATCTGGTCCCCTACGTTGCCCATGGTGTCCGTGGACTCCGAAGAGTGCAGCACCGACTGGTTGCTGGCCATATTCACGATTTCGTATTCAATCCTGGCGGACGACTTCTTGGTCTTCTCGTCTGCCTGAAGATTATAGACCTGCATCCAGAGATTCATGCGCTGATCGTGCTTAAAACTGGCCGGCTTTCCGTCGGGCGCGTCCAAATGCGGGTACGCGAGCTTGGTCTCCCCGATGACGAAGCTACCCGAGCCCACACTCTTGGTCGCCACTTTGTCCAAATGGTCAGCCAGGATCATGGACGACGACGCCAGTTTGTCTTCATTGAATTCCGGAACCAGGACGCCGTGGCTCCATGTCCCCACGCGGTCACCATTCACGTCCTTGACCACCACGTCAAAACGGTAGCGGCCCGGGCGCAGCGGAATCGCCTTCCAGTACAGGGAGGAATGCTCCATAGTTTTTTCCAGCAGTTCCGCCGGTACATCCACCTGCACCGTATCCTCGAACGTCTGCGCGACCTTCCCGGTCATGCCGGTTACGCGCCCGAAGATGTTTACGGTTCCGCGCTGGATGCCATCCTTGCTGGCAAAGGTAATGTCCTTGTTCTTGATCTGCAGAGTCACCGGAACCAGCACCGTGTCGCCAGTCACTTTCACGAAATCGGTGCGGATTTCAAACGGCATCAAGTTAACGTTGATCTTATGGCTGACGACTTCCTCGAGGTCCTTGAACTTGACCTTTGGCGGCGTGTTGATCTTGGAGAGCAGTTCAAGTTTGGTGAACTCATTGTTGCTCATCAGACCTGCCTCGGGACCGGGGTTGGCGCCACCAGAGCCACTATTGGCAATGCGTTGCCCCTTGTTTGCCAAGCCCATTTGCTCGTAAAGGGTCTGGCCACCGTTCGGAGTGTGCAACAAGGCGTCCTTCTCGTTGGGATCGATGGTCAGATGATAGTCGCCGCACATGCAGGGATCGACAAACTCGAGGTTGACCTCCTGGCCAACTCCCTCGAGGTAGCGGTAGCGCCAATCCTCAAAGGGATAGGTGGAAGTCTCGCCACCGCCTTCTTCCATCGGACGGCTGTAGCTGCCACCCGAGGGATGAGAGTCGATCTGGTCGGGTGGACCCCACACAATGTAAATGCGCCCGCGGTCGGTTCTCGACCCTGGGATTCCCGCCGCAAAATGTTCGTTGGCGTAGGCGATGCGGCGGTAGTGCTCTTCCTTGAATTCGTTCTCCGGCGTGTCAGGAGTCGGATCGCGGCGCAACCAGAACTGTTCGATAAACTGGTCACGCTCCTCGTCGTTAGAAAGCTGTTTGAAGGCGGACATTTCCTCCGGAGTCATGATGTAACGCACGTCTTCGTTGAGCCACTTCTTGTAGGTGGAGCTCAACTCCTGCTTTAGGGCCTTGGAACTGGCCTTCTTCTGCTTCTCGGTCTGAGGGCGCTTCAACGGATCAACCTGCTGGTTGCCGGTCTGCCCCGGCGCGGAAGCATCCGTGCCTTTCGCTGCCTGGTCTGGGGGAATACCGGACTTATCGCCAGTGGAAGGAGTCGAGCTTTGGGCCACCGCTAAACCGGTGGCTACAGTGCCGGCCAAAAGCAACGAAAAGAACAGGCGGAAAACACGCAACTTCATGTGTACCAACGAACTCCTGGAGAAACACTTTGGGTTTTTAAATTGTATGTTCTTGGACGGAGGAAAGCAAGACTGGTTGCCGGCGGGAGATCCGCGACTCGAACTGACATGGAGGCGCTCCAGTGTCACCAACCCTCGCTACCGGCAAAAGTCGCACCCAATGTGACGAACGCCAGCGTGTCTCTGTTCGGCGATCCGGCGGGGACTTGCAGAACAAAATCCCTCCCCACTAACTTGCCATGCAGGAGTCACCAGCTTAGCGGCTATAATCAAAAAATTGGGAGAGTTTCGGAGACTGGCTGCCGCGCGAGCTGCTACGCCCCGATGCGCCATTGACGGGCAAGCCCAGAAACTCCGAAAGTCTTTGCTCTCCAAAGGAACCTTGGGCCGTCTGACTTCGTACTATGTGGGCGGACGTGCGCCCAATTAGCGGTTTCCCACTCGAGGGTTGATGAAGAACTGGAAAAAGCTCGCTCTGATTGCTGGTGGCGTGATCGTGTTGCTCGCCATTGTTGGTTTTACCGTCGAGCAGAGTCGCAAGGGCGTGGTGACGGTGCAGACCGGGAAAGTTGTCCGGGAAGATTTGGCGGCGGTGGTGACCGCCTCGGGTGAAATTAAGCCGAAGGTGCAGGTAAACATTGGCTCCAACGCGATGGCCAAGATCACGCACTTGTATGTCAAGGAAGGCGATCGGGTCAAGAAGGGACAAATGCTGGCGACGCTGGACAACGTTCAGTCCGCGGCTGACGTTTCCGCCAATGACTCGGCCCTGCACGTCTCTCGCACCGACGCAGTTGCCGCGCAGGCGGCCGTCAACACTGCGGCAGCCGACCTGAATTCGGCCGAGGCCGAGTTTGAACACGCCAAGCTTGATTACGAGCGAAATAAGGCTTTGTACGACTCCCAATTGATCGCCAAGGCTGACTTCGACACTAAAAAGGCTGCGTTTGCGACGGCCACGGCGCAGTTGGGAATGTCTAAGGCTAAACTCGCGCAGGCCAAGGCCAACCAGGATTCGGCGCAGGGCCATATCAGTCAGAACGCCGCCAATCTCCGCCGGGTTACCGACGTGCTCAGCAAGACGGAATATCCAGCGCCGTTCGACGGCGTCATCACGAATGTTCCCATGCGCGAAGGCGAAACGGTCGTCCCCGGCATCCAGAACTCACCGGGCAGCACGTTGATGACGATTGCTGACATGTCGGTGATTACCGCCGAGGTGAAGGTCGACGAAACCGACATTGTAAATGTGCAATTGGGACAGGCGGCGGAGGTCACGATCGACGCCATTCCGAAACAGAAGTTCAAAGGCACGGTCACCGAGATCGGAAGAAACGCCGTACTCCGTTCCACGGGTGTCTCAACCGCGCAGACCACGTCCAGCAGCCAGGAAGCCAAGGATTTCAAGGTGGTTGTGGCCCTGCAGGATCCTCCCGCCAACCTCCTGCCCGGATTGTCAGCGACGGCCCGCATCACCACAGCTACGCGCGGCAAAGCGCTGGCCATTCCGATCCAGGCATTGACCATTCGCCAACGCGCCGACCTGGCGACGGACAGCAAGGGCAAACCCCTCCCCCCGCAGGCTGCAACCCCGGCTGGGCAAGATCCCAAAGAAGAGTTGCAGGGCGTGTTTGTTCTCAAGAACAAAAAGGACGCCGTGTTCGTAACTGTAGTTACGGGTATTAGTGGAACTACAGACATCGAAGTGACCAACGGACTAAAAGAGGGGGACGAGATCGTCACCGGAAGTTACAAGGTGCTGCGGACCCTGCGAAATGGCACCACTGTGAAGGTTGACAACTCGACGGCCAGCAAGAAGGAAGAATCCTAACGAGCGATTAGGAGGAACGGGCCGCAGGCAGAAAGAGCGTGTGTAAGAACGAAACTTGGTATTTGCCAGTGGAATTTACTAGCGGAAAATCCAGCGCCATAGGCGCGGAATAGTTTAGCCCAGCACGGAGCCGCAGGCGGAGTGCTGGGTAAGTGGGAAATAGATCCGAGTCCGTTCAGGGACGGCACAGTCTCACACACCCTCAGGAAGGCTGACAGTCCGCATCCATGAGCAACCCGAACCAGTTACCCAGCGAGGAGAAGAGGATGGCAACCCAATTGGCGAGCCTGGCAGAATCACAGACCTCGGTTACGCCCGAGCAGTGCATCATCTGTACCGAGGACCTTTGGAAGACCTACGACATGGGATCGGAACAGCAGGTCCACGCTCTGCGCGGAGTCAATGTCCGCATTCAACCCAATGAGTATGTGGCTATCATGGGTCCCTCGGGCTCCGGCAAGTCAACCTTGATGAACCTCGTCGGTTGCCTGGATACGCCCAGCAAGGGTAACTATTGGCTGAATGGGCAGTTGGTTAGCGAACTCGACGACGACGAACTGGCGCGCATTCGGAACAAGGAAATCGGCTTCGTTTTCCAGACCTTCAACCTGCTGGCCCGCGCAACTTCGCTGCACAATGTCGAACTCCCGCTGATCTACGCCGGCGTGCCGGCCGAAGAGCGCATCGAACGCGCCCGCAAGACCCTGGCTTCGGTGGGCATGGAAGAGAGAATGAACCACAAGCCCAACGAATTGTCGGGTGGACAGCGGCAGCGCGTGGCCATTGCTCGCGCCTTGGTCAACAATCCGTCCATCATTCTGGCGGACGAGCCCACCGGCAATCTGGACTCGCAAACGGGCGTGGAAATTATGGCGCTCTTCGATCGTCTGCATGACCAAGGCAATACCATCGTCCTGGTCACCCACGAGCACGATATCGCCGAGTACGCCCATCGCGTCATACATATTCGCGACGGCCAGGTCTTCAGCGATCAGAAAACGGCGCGAGCCTAGATTCTTCGATTCAGAATCACGCGCCCGGCACCATCGCCGGGCGCTTCGTTTTGCGCCCGAGCCGGTGTAGGCTGCAATGTGGTCTCATAACAATCTTGATAAGAGGGTCGAATGCCGTTGTTGTTGTTTCGTCGTTTTGTACTGTCTATGGTTTTCTTACTTGCAGTGGGCAGTGCGGCCCGGGCGCAGTTTCCCCTGCCCTTGAACCATGTTGAGCAAGACACCAGGGCTGAGCAAATCCGTGAGCTGGTTTCCAAATATTGCCGGCTGGATTATGAGGGAGCGCGACTGGGCCCTCAGACGTGGACGAAATTCCAGCCCCTGGTGTGGTGGAAGACGAATCCCGACTACACGCAGATGGACGTCATTTCACGCTATACCGTCGAAACCGCGCCGGTGTTGACTCACGGCAAGTACACTGTCACGGTCCATTATCGGCTCCTCGGACGATTCGAGACGGCCATTGGTTATTCGCGAGACGCTGCGAATTCCACCCGGGACGTGGAGTACACCGTTACTGCGGTCAACGACGAATGGCGCATTAACGACGCCGAACCAAATTTTCCCCATCCCTCGCGAGCCGCCATGTTGAAGTGGCTCAATGACAAGATCGACACGACCCCAGAGCCATCAGCAAGAAGTATCTACCAGGAAACACTGCGCGAGTTACAAGCACAGTCTGGCTTGCCGTTCGCGAAATAGCTTTCGCAGCTGGCCTCGTGCTCTAAGTCAGGAAGGGCAAACTGACCCACTGCCCCTTCACTCGTAATCTGGAACCCGAGCGTGCTCCAAGGGTTGCAGTTATGCATTCCTTCGGGGCGAAGTGTGAATGACCATTCGCGGGCACGGGAGAAATCACTGCGCAAAAGCAAAGCCCTGTCGCCGACGACAGGGCTCTCAAAATTCGCTGCGCCGCGCAATTAGACGCTGAAGGAAGATCCGCAGCCGCAGGTGCTCTTCACGTTCGGATTGTCGAACTTGAAGCCCGCACCTTCCAGGGTCTCGATGTAATCGACGTTCACGCCCTTCAGATACATCAGCGAGGTCGCGTCAACGTAAACTTTCAGGCCTTCGAAGTCGAAGGTCTTGTCCATCATGCCGGCGCCATTCTCGAACGACATCGAGTAGGAGAACCCAGAGCATCCGCCTCCGACGACCCCTACGCGCAGTCCCGCCGGAACAGGGTTCTGTTGCGCCATGATCTCTTTCACCTTGGCGATCGCCGTGGCGGTGAGATTGAGTGGCTTCGTTTCGACAGTGGGTATGGTGGTGGTGTTCGGTGCGGTCGTTGTGGTGGCCATGATCTCTCCTCTTGAACTAGCGGGATTATAGCAAACTACTGGAGATTTGCGATCAGCTGCCTATAAGCGAGGCGCTGGCGCAAAAGTGCCCGTATTTTGGATGCAGCGGAACCGTTCTCCGTCGCAGGAGTTTACGAGCCGTCAGCCCTGTGCCCCTTCCATGGACCCGAATAAAAAAGGGCTGCCCCTGCCGGGATTGCAGCCCTAGTACCGATGCTTCGCTCAGTGCCCTGCCTATCGCCCCCACAAGGAGAGTGGTCTCGATTCTGTGACATTGTCAGCGATTTCTCGTAGAGTCAAGACCACTGATGGGAGACCGTAACGGGCACTTTCAGGGGCATTAGCCGTTCGCCGCCACATAATACTGTCCGAGTTTCTTCAGAAAAAATCGTGGGTACGTCACCGCCTCAGCATTGTTGTTTGCCTTTGAACCTCTGGCCGGAACTCCCCGACGGGCGTTGAGGAACCGACTTAGGCCAGTTACTGAGTTGCGAATAATTGCCCTTGCCCTGTCCAAACCGGAGATATAATGTACTTCAGTGAGGGCTCCCGCCCGTTAGGCGTTGCAATCGCCTTGGGTGCGGGACCGGTTCGTTTTGAGCCGAGGTGGCTGATGTCAATGATGACGATGTTGCTGATCGCATGGGGTGTTCTGACGGTGGCGCTGATACTGCTCCTCATCTACCGCAGCACCCTAACCTTGCACGAGGACGATCAACTCTTCTTAGACGATGCCAGTGCCAACCTCCGGATGGAACAGGAGGAGTTGCAGCTTCGCATGAAGAGAGTGACCCCGTACGTGCGCGTCCTGGGCGCGGCGTCGGGACTGTTGATCTTGTTCATCGCGGGCATGGCCGTGTGGCAACAGATGAACAAGGTGTACTGAGTCCTTCGTGCTGAACGCCGGTTCACACGGCAAAATTGGCCGGGCAATTCGGTCCCGCGAGTAAATCTCAGGGGGACGAGAATATGCTTGGGCCTAAGAAACTAGAGTCAAACAACGCGCAGCGCCCAGTTGCGCGTTTGTCTTTAGTTTTGTCTTTGTGGCGGTCGAGTGGCAACGTACCCGCAGGCGCCACATTGTGACGGTACCCTTTTCTCGCGACGCTCGCGAGGAATCCAGGGCGCAACGAACATTCTCGTTCTGCTAAAATTGACCCATCGTTCATCGGGGTGGCAACGAACTGGGAAAGGGCTTCTGACGGCGTTTGCCGCCGCTCTCCGCAGCTTGAATTAGCGGCCGATCAGGCCTACAACGCAGCCAGCAAACGCTCACGGAACGCCATGCGGCTGGGGCTTAAGAGCGTGTGTGAGAACTCGCTCTGGGTTGCCACGGTGGAACGATCGCTCAAAATCCAGCCCCGCAGGGGCGGAATTGCTTCTAGCCCAGGGCGTACCGGGGTCCCCAACGAGCGCCGCTTTTGCGCTTGTTGGGGTGGTTGAGGGACGGCACAGTTCTCACACACCCCTTAAGGCGGTCAGCTCTGCCAGCGTCAAGTTCTGAAAGAAGAAGCGATTCGCTATTCTTCGCATCTCTAAATAATTGGAGATTGAGTCTTCGCAACGTCGAAGTTGAATGCTTGCGTTTGGAACGCAGCAATCAGTTCGCAGATCGCAGAGGTCAACGTGGCAACGCAGGAAGTCGACAATCGAGTACTGGAGTTTCCGTTGCAGCCGGAAGCTGATTCCGAAGAAGAAGTCGCGGAGTGGTTGGAAGCCTTCGACCAGGTGGTGGAGAACGAAGGCACAACCCGCGGATGCGAACTTCTGGAAGCGCTGATCGAGCGGGCGCGCGAGTCGGGAGTCGAGATTCCGGTGCAGCTAAACACGCCCTACGTCAACACCATTCCGGTCAGCGAGGAAGTTCCGTATCCCGGCGATCGCTTGTTGGAGCGGCGCTTGAAGAGCTTGACTCGCTGGAACGCGATGGCGATGGTGCATCGGCAAAACAAGAAGGACCCGGGAATCGGCGGTCATATCTCGACGTACTCTTCGCTGGCGACGTTGCTCGAGGTTGGATTCAATCACTTCTTTCGCGCCCGCTACGGAGATCAACCGGGCGACTTCCTTTATTTCCAGGGTCATGCCTCACCGGGAGTGTACGCGCGCGCCTACCTGCTGGGACGAATCACTGAGGAGCACGTGCAAAATTTTCGCCATGAGCTGCGTGGCCTTCCGGCGCTGTCGTCGTACCCGCATCCCTGGCTGATGCCCGACTTCTGGAGGTTCCCCACGGTTTCGATGGGGCTGGGGCCGCTCAACTCCATTTACCAGGCGCGCTTCATGCGTTACCTGGAGAACCGCAACCTCATCCCCAAGACCCCGCGCAAGGTATGGGCGTTCGTCGGCGATGGCGAGACCGATGAGCCGGAGTCCATGGGCTCGCTCACTTTGGCCTCGCGCGAGAAGCTCGACAATTTGATCTTCGTCATCAACTGCAACCTGCAACGTCTCGACGGTCCGGTGCGCGGCAACGGCAAAATCATCCAGGAATTGGAAGCGGCTTTCCGGGGCGCAGGCTGGAACGTCATCAAGGTGATATGGGGCTGCGATTGGGACCGCCTGTTCGCGCGCGACAAGTCCGGCCTGCTGGTAAAGCGCCTGGGCGAGGTTGTGGATGGCGAGTACCAGACCTACAAGGTGAAAGGCGGCGAGTATATTCGCCGCGAATTCTTCGGCAAGTATCCTGAGCTGCTGGAGATGGTCTCGGACATGAGCGACGAGGAGTTGCACCGTCTGACCCGCGGTGGCCACGATCCGCAGAAGGTTTACAACGCTTACAAGCGCGCGGTTGAGCATGAGGGCGCGCCCACGGTGATTCTGGCGCACACCGTGAAGGGCTATGGCCTCGGTTCGGCGGAGGCGCGCAACGCAACCCATCAAGAGAAGAAGCTTGCCGACCAGGCGTTGACCGCGTTCCGCTCGCGCTTTGCCATCCCCATTCCTGAGGAGGCGGCAAGAGAAGGGCGCTTGTATTGTCCGCCCGACGACAGTCCGGAGATCGTTTACGCGCGCAAGTGCCGCGAGGAACTTGGTGGATTCGTGCTAACAAGGGAGGTTCCTCCACCGAGCTTTCAGGCTCCGGCACTCACTGAATTCGCCGACTCACTAGCTGGGTCGAAGGGCCGCGCCGTCTCCACCACGATGGGCTTCGTCAGCATGTTGCGACAGCTCATGAAAGATAAGGAGATCGGCAAGCTGATTGTCCCGATCATTCCCGACGAGGGCCGTACCTTCGGCATGGAATCCATCATTCGCCAGGTGGGTATCTACGCCAGCCAGGGACAGCTTTACAAGCCGCACGACCAGGACATGCTGCTCTATTACCGCGAAGAGAAAAATGGGCAGATACTGGAGGAGGGAATCACCGAAGCGGGTTCCATGGCTTCGTTCACCGCAGCCGGAACGGCGTACACGAACTACAAAGTGCCGACCATTCCATTCTTTACCTATTACTCGATGTTCGGGTTCCAGCGCATCGGCGACATGGTCTGGGCATTCGCCGATTCCCGCGGCAAGGGATTCATGATGGGCGGCACGGCTGGAAGAACGACGCTTGCCGGTGAAGGCTTGCAGCATCAGGACGGCCACAGTCTGGTGCTCTCCAGTACCGTCCCTACCTGCCACAGCTACGATCCCGCTTACGTGTACGAGATTGCCGTAATCATTCAGGACGGCATACGCCGCATGTACCAGGAGCTCGAAGACCGCTTTTACTACATCACCCTGTACAACGAAGATTATGCGATGCCGGAAATGCCGCCGGGCTGCGAGGAGGGAATTCTGCGCGGCATCTACAAATACAAATCTGCGGCTGGCGGTAAAGCCGCGCTGCAATTGTTTGGCAGCGGGTCCATCCTGAATGAAGCGCTGCGCGCGCAAAACATTCTCGCTGAAAAGTACGGTGTGCAGGCCGACGTCTGGAGCGTAACCAGTTACAACGAACTGCGGCGTGATGGCCTGGCCATTGAGCGCTGGAACCGCCTTCATCCCGCCGAGCCGGAAAAGCGGCCGTACATCCTGACTGTCCTCGACCCAACTGAAGGGCCGATCGTCGCCGCCACCGACTTCATGAAGGTGGTGCCCGACCAACTGTCACCGTGGCTGGGCCGACGACTGGTAACGCTGGGCACCGACGGCTTCGGACGCAGCGATAACCGCGAGCACTTGCGGCGACACTTCGAAGTCAATGCCGAGTCGATTGTCGTGTCGGCGCTGTCGCGGCTGGCCCGCGACGGAAAGTTCGATGTGCAGCGTGCGCAGAAAGCGTTTGCGGAACTCGGCGTCGACAGCGAGAAGATCGACGCGGCGATTGCGTAAGAATCCCTTACTTGTCATCCCGACCGAGGACCTCAGTCCGAGCGGAGGCACCTGCTGTTGTATTTCGGACTAGGCGGCGGTCACGGCCAGATGGAATTAGCGACTCCGCCTGCTAGAATCGCGCACAATGGCCGACAACAAGCTATTTTACGGCGACAACCTCGACGTGCTGCGCCGCTACGTGCGCGATGAGTCGGTGGACCT